>Ga0209160_1001389_pt1 | contig 20327 bp, 16 predicted proteins | sample GraSoiAngelo_153_FD_186167 | JGI IMG/M metagenome (GOLD analysis project Ga0209160, IMG submission 186167) | Grasslands soil microbial communities from the Angelo Coastal Reserve, California, USA - 14_1009_12_40cm (SPAdes) (version 2) | ecosystem: Environmental > Terrestrial > Soil > Grasslands ... | reverse complement strand
ACCGGGATTCGTGCCACGTCCTCCAGAATGTGCCGACCGACGAGTCCGGCATGCCACGAGGTGCCGCACGCGACGATCGCGATGCGCTGGACCTCCGCGACGGCGTCGGGGGTCAGGTTCAGCCCGTTGAGGCGCGCGACGCCCTGCTCGAACACCAGCCGGCCCCGCAGGGTGCTCCGCACCGTCTCCGGCTGCTCGCGGATCTCCTTGAGCATGAAGTGGGGGTAGCCCCCCAGCTCGATGGCCCCGAGGTCCCACGTCACGTCGTCCACCGCGCGCAGCTGCACGTGCGAGTCGCTGTCGACCACGTAGTACCGCTCCGGCGTCAGCACCGCGATGTCGCCGTCATCGAGGTGGACTACGGAGCGCGTGTGCTCGAGCAGCGCCGACGCATCGGAGGCGACCAGGAACTCGCTCTCGCCGATGCCGAGCAGCACCGGAGACCCCTGCCGCGCGACGACGATTTTCCCGGGCTCGTCGGCCGACATGACGGCCAACCCGTACGTGCCGACGACACGCTCGAGCGCCGTGATCACGCGGGCCTCGAGGGTTTCACCGGGCGCCTCCTCGATCAGGTGCGCCAGCGTCTCCGTGTCGGTCTCGGTGGTGAAGCGGTGTCCAGCGCCCTCCAGCGCCGCTCGCAGCGCGTCCGCGTTCTCGATGATCCCGTTGTGCACCAGGGCAATGCGCCCACGGCAATCCTCGTGCGGGTGCGCATTCCGCTCCGTCGGTGCTCCGTGCGTCGCCCAGCGCGTGTGCGCGATACCACTCGCCCCGTGCACCGGCAGGCGTGCTACCAGGTCCTGCAACGCTGTCACGCGGCCGGCGAGTTTGCGCGTGACGACGCCGCGCCCTGTCTCGACCGCGAGCCCGGCCGAATCGTAGCCGCGGTACTCCAAGCGACCGAGCCCCCGAAGCAGGATCGGGACCGCCTCCCGTTGCCCCGTGTAACCGACGATGCCGCACATGTCACTGGTCCTTGAGGCGGGCGATCTTGAGCAGCGGCTGCGCGGCGCCCACGAGCCCGAACTGGGCGAGCTGTGACTGCTTCCGCAGCAGCCGCTCGGCGACATCCTCGCCCGCGAGAATGGTCCCGCACGCGGCGCACAACAGGTCGCCGAGGCCATGATGGCTCCACGCGCGAGCGGGAGACGACGGCACGCGTCGCCAGCCGGCCTGGGCAGAACGAGCTTCACATCGTCCACAAAGCATGCGCAATGGCGGCCCTTCAAGTTTTAGGCCGGGCACAGAGCAGCGGCTCAGGGCGGGAAACCGGATGGTGCCGCACGACTTAGGGCCCCACTTGATGCCCGGGGGTCCCCCCTCCCGCGGGCACGTTGCAGGTTCGTGTCAGGCGCCAGCCGCGTTGTGGTCGCGGCGCAGCAGTTTGGACGCCTCGTAGTCCCCGCCCGGCTGCGCGCTGGTCGCGCACGAGTCCTGCAGCAGAATTGCGCGGAATCGGTCGGACCGCGGCACCTCGGGCGGCACCGGCGAGCGCCTGCCCTTTTGCGTGGATGGCTGCACCCTTCGATAGGTAGAGGCGTTCATGCGCACCCAGGCAGGCTCCGCTCGGCCGGGCGTCGTCCTCATCGCGAGCAAGCGGGAGTGGACCAGCCGCTCGCTCGAAACCATCCTCGCCCCGCGGGGATACGTCGTCCTCAAGACCTACACCGCCCTGCAGACCCTCGAGCGGGCCCGGCGCGACCAGCCCGACGCGATCCTGATCGACGCCCAGCTGGCCGATGGGAGCGGACATGACGTGTGCCGCGAGCTGCGCGCGCGGGGCGCCGTCACTCCCAGCACCCCTATTCTCTTCACCCTCCCCAGGCCGCCGACGCGACGCGATCGCCTTGACGCCCTCCGCGCCGGGGCCTGGGCCTGCTTCGGGGAGCCGCTTGACGCCGAAGAGGTGGTCGCCGTGCTCGGCGCGCTCGTCCCCGCGAAGCTCGACGCCGATTGTGCGCGCTCCGAGGGGCTGGTGGACGAGGCGACCGGGCTGTACAACGTGCGCGGGCTGACGCGGCGCGCGCGGGAGTTGGCGTCGCTCGCCTCCCGCAACCACGGCGCGCTCGCCTGCGTGGTGCTGGCTCCGGAACCGAGTACCGCCGCAGCGGATGCCGCGCCGGGAGACGGCGATCCAGTCGTCCCGCGCTACATCGTCCGAGCGTTGCAGGCGGCGGGGCGGCGCTCAGATGCGATCGGTCGATGGGGCCCGAGCGCCTTCGCGGTGGTGGCGCTGGAGACAAACGCGGCGCAGGCGCGCCGGCTCGCCGAGCGGCTGGCGGACGCGATCCGCGGCGCGCCGGACGACTCGGCGCGACCGACCCCCGCGGTCCGCCTGCAAGCGGGCTACGACGGCGTCGCCGACTTTCACGCGGCGTCCATCGACCCGGTGGACCTGATGCTGCGGGCCACGGCCGCGCTGCGGAAAACCCGCACCCACCCGCCGCGCAGCTGGCTCCGCGGGTTCGACGAAGACGAGGTTGCGCCCGAGCCGACCTAGAGCACCCCGCGCAGTCGGTGGGCGGCGCTCGCCATCCCCTCGTCCGCCGTGGCGTACCCCGACAGGTAGCTGTAATAGCGATACGCCCCGCCCGGCTGCACGTCGTTCACGACCACCCCCAAGAGGCGAATCGGGAGGTGGTCCAATATGCCGAGCTTGGTCCGCGCGAGATCGAGGTTCGTGGCACCGGTGCGCAACACGAGCAGCAGGCTCCCAGTGAGCGTCCCCAACGTGTAGGGATCGACCCCGGAGCCGAGCGGCGGGCTGTCGACGAGGATCACGCCGTAGCTCGCGCGCACGCCGGCCAGCAGCTGCACCATGGCGACGGATCCCAAGAGCTCGGGCGCGTCGCGGAACCGCGTCCCGGCGCCGATGAACTGGAGATCCGGGTAGGGCGTGGCCACAATCGCCTTGTCGAGCGGTATACGACCGGCGAGGAAGTCGGTGAGGCCGGGCCGGCGCTGCGCCCGCAGGGCGCGGTGCAGCCCGCCGCGGCGCACGTCGCCGTCGATGAGGAGCGTGCGCCGGCCCCCCTCGGCGAACGCCAGCGCCAGGTTCGCCGCCACGAATGACTTCCCGTCGCCGGCGCCGGGGCTCGACACGGTGAGGACCATGGGACCGGCGGCTCCGTAGGCATGCGACACGCTGAGCCGCACGCTGCGCATCGCCTCGATGGCGTGGGCCACGTGCTCGTCGTCGGGTCCGGCCGCTCGGTTCCGCACGTGGGGCAGCACCCCGAGGATGGGAAGCCCCATCTGGTTCGTCACCTGGTCCGGATAGCGCACCCGCGGGTCGAGCCGGTCGGCGACGACGGCGCCGACGAGCGCGAGGCCAAACCCGGCGACCAGTCCCAACACGATGAGACGCCGCGTCATGTCCTTCACCGGATCCTGCGGGGCGACCGCCGCATCGAGGATCCGCACGTCCGCGACCGTACTCGCCTCCGCGAGCCGGGCCTCGTCGTAACGCTGCTGCACGCTGGAGTACAAGTTCTCGGCGATCGCGACGTCGCGACGCAGCCGCGCCTCCTCGACAGCGCGTTGCGGGATGGCTTGCAGCGCCCGACCGCCGGCTGCGACCTCGGACGCCAGCAGGCGTTGGCGCGTCCCCACCTCGGTCAGGAGCGTCCGGACGAGAACCGGAATCGTCTGATGCTCCAGGACGTCGATCTCCGCCGCCAGTCGCCGCACCGTGGGATGGTCGTCGGTGTAGCGGTATCGCAGCGCGCGCAGCTCGGCACGCTTCGTGGTCACCTCGCGCAGCGCGTCGCTCAGCTCCGGAGAGCGCTGCACGGCGCCGATGAACCCGAGACCCTCGACAGACGCGCTCGAGCCTCGCATCTGATCTAACGCCTGTGTGATGGCCTGCTGATCGCGGCGCAGCTGGCCCTGCTCGACCTGGAGGTCGAAGAAGTCGCCCAGCGGCGAGCCCTTGGGCGGCGCGGCCGTGCCCGTGGCGCCCGGGTCCGGGGGCAAGGTAATCGTGCGGGTGCGAAACTGCTCGAGCGCCGCTTCGGCGCGCTGCAGATTGCCACGCGCCGACTGCAGCTGCTCGTCCAGCAAGCGGGCCAGCTCGGTGAGCTTGGAACGCTTCAATCCCGACGCCGCCAGCACGTAGCGCTGTGCCACGTAGTTGACCGTCTTGGCCGCCGCGGTCCCGTTCGCGTCCGTGAGCGAGATGCCCAGAAAGTTCCCGCTGGGGTCGATCGCCACAGTGAGCGCATCACCCAGATGCTTCGCGGCGTCGCGCAGCGTCGTCACGACGAACGGCAGCTCAGTGCCGGGGGCCAGCAACGTCGCTGACGGCGCCCAGCGAAACCCGAGCGCTTGACCCACCGAGGCCCCCACCGCGCCGCGCTGCAGCTCGGCGCCGCCGCGCCCCTCGAGCCGGAAGGTGCGCCCCGCTTGATCCACGACCAGCCGATACTGACCCGGGCGAAACTCGTCGCTCACGGTGAACTCGGCGAAGGCCGGGGAGCGACGCGGATCGACCCGGAGATACAGGCGCAGCTCGCGAACCACGTCGTCGAGCACGACGTACGACTTCAGGAGGTCGACCCATGCCGAGGCCTCGAGCAGCTGATTGGCGCCGATCGGACCCCGGTCGGTCGCCCGGGGCTCGCTCGTTTGGATCCAGATGGTCGCCTGAGCCAGGTAGCGCGGCGGGAGGAAGCGCGAGGCGGCCAGGCCGCCCAGCACCCCGAGCCCCATGAATGCGACGACCCACCAGCGGTACCGCAGGGCCGCGGCCCAGCTGCGCCGCCAGTCGAGGAACGGCTCGCCTGCGGCCGCCAACGGGTCGAGACCGAGGCCGTTTCCCGCGGGCGCGACGAGTGGCACGGCGTGGGTCAGCTGCGGCGCGGCGCTGCTGGGCAGGAGCTCGGGCACGCGGTTCCCTACCGCAAGGCCGATACCGCCCGCTGCGCCCCGGCGGCGCGACCCCCGTCCCGACCGCCGTGCCCTGCCTCACCGCGCGCCGGGGGGATGATGCGTATGCTGTGGTACGCCTGCAACATGCGCTCGTCCGCGCGGCAGACATGTGGCTGGTTTGCTACAACCCCCTTGACAGGCGCTCCAACTGCGTGTAAATGCAGCGCTTCGTGAGGCCTTCAGCGCGCCGCGGCCCGGCTCGGTCCGTGCCTATGAGCTGCTGGAACCTTCGCTGCTCAGTCACGAACCTGGGAAACGTGAGGCTCGGCAGACCCCGTGCGCGCTACCATCTCGGACAACCGGTCCTCGCAAGCCGCTAACAGCCGACCCGCCGCGGCGCGGCAGGTCGTGAGTCTCCCGCAACTCACGCCGGAGCTCAAGGCCGGCATCCGCGTGCTCATCGTGGACGACGAGCGCTCCTTGCGGGAGAGCTGCGCCAGCGTGCTGCAATACGAAGGCTACCAGGTGACTGTGTGCAGCCGCGGGCAGGAGGCGCGCGAGACCCTTAAGCGGAACCGGTTCGATGTGGTCCTCCTGGACCTCTACATGCCCGAGGTCTCAGGACTGCGGCTGCTGCGCCTGTGCCTCGAAGCACACCCGGACACGATAGTCATCGTGATCACCGGGAACCCGAGCATCGACTCGAGCCTCGAGGTGCTGCGGGCGGGCGCCTGGGACTATCTGCCCAAGCCGTTTTCGGCGACCCACCTGCAGATCCTGCTGGGGCGTGCAGCCCATGCCGTGATCGTGGCCCGGGAGTCTCAGGCGGTCCGGGCCCAGTTCGAGCAAGCCAACGGGAACAGCGAGCTGGTCACGGTCCTCGGCACCGCGCCCGCCTTTCGGCGCGCGGTGGAGCTCGCCCGCCGTGTGGCGGCGACGGACGCGTCGGTATTTGTCACCGGCGAGAGCGGCGCCGGCAAAGAGCTCATCGCACAGTTCATTCACCACCACAGCCGCCGCAGCAGCCGACAGCTCGTGGCCGTCAACTGCGCGGCCCTGCCGGAGCCGCTGCTCGAGTCGGAGATGTTCGGGCACTGCAAGGGCGCCTTCACGGGCGCCGTGCGGGACAAGCCGGGGCTGCTCGAGGCCGCGAACGGCGGAACACTGCTGCTCGACGAGCTGGTCGAGATGTCGAAGCCGATCCAGGCTAAGCTGCTGCGGGTGATCCAGGACGGCGTCGTGCGACGCGTCGGGAGCGAGGCGACGGACGCCGTGGTCAACGTCCGATTCATCGCCTGCACCAACCGCAACCCGGAGGAGGCCGTGAAGGCCGGCACCCTGCGCGAGGATCTCTATTACCGCCTCCGCGTGGTGCCCATCCACGTACCGCCGCTGCGGGATCGGCCGACGGACATCCGGCTGCTCGCGGACTACTTCCTCGCGCACTATTGGGGTCGCCATCGGGGTCCCACGAGCCCGCTCCCCACGTTAAGCGAAGCCGCCCTGCGGGCACTGCGCGCGCGCCCGTGGAAAGGCAACGTGCGCGAGCTGCAGAACGTCGTCGAACACATGGTTGTACTGCTCGAGCCGGGCGTGGCGATCCAGCCCGAGGACATCCCGGCGCTGGGCGATCAGCCCGCCGAGGACGACGGGACGTGGGTGCCGCCCGAGGTCTCCACCGAGGAGCCCTATTACGCCGCGCGCGACCGCCTCGTGGCCGACTTCGAGCTCCACTACCTGACTCAGCTCGTGACGCAGGCCGGCGGCAACATGTCCCGGGCCGCGCGCCTTGCCCAGGTCGACCGAACCACCCTGTACCGTCTGATGGAGCGGCACGGCCTGCACCGCAAGCTGTTGACACCGACCGACGACTGATCGCTCGACGAGGGGGGTCACTCTGCCAGGGTTACTTCGCCGTCCGCTAGCCGGAAGCTCGCCGTCACGTCGTCGACGCGCGCAAGAATGAAATCCAGGTCCTCGAGCTGTCCGGACTGCTGGAGATAGGTGACGCTCCGGCTGACGAGGCACGCTTCGGGTGGCGCGCCGCTCCAACGCTCCACCAACTCCTCCGTGCGGCGATTCGCAGCAACATAGCCCAGTTTCAGCAAGCCTTCGGCAATCCAGGCGCAGCACATCTGGTCCTCCTCTCGGAACTCGCCGCGGGTCCCCGCACCCAGGACGGCGATCTGCGAGTGACGGCCGGCAGCATGCGAGACCGTGGCACGGTAGTTCCGAAAGCAGGCGATGTAAACTGCCTCGCACCCCTCTGCGTTTTTCATCAGCTCCGTCCCCGACGTCGAGAGCAGAACCATTGGTCGGTGCACGTCCGCGCGGCGGGCGAGCGCCGCGGGACTGTTGGTGAGGTCGAACCCGTAGGGCATCTGCCCACCGAGCTCCCCGACGAGCAGCGGCTGTTCGAGACGGGAAGCGCGCGTGACGGCATCGGTGATCGTCCGCTCGGGAAAGCAGCGCCGGCCGAGCGCGACGCCGGTCACGGCGGTGGTCGTCGCGCGGATCACATCCACCACGACCACGGCGTGCCCGTCGCGGTAACGGCCGGCACTTTCGGGAAAGCAGTCGATTGCGACGCTGCCTGTCGCGTCCGTCACGCGACCCCCATCCCCTGACGATCCTCGAGGATCTGCAGGGGGGCGCAGGGATATACCAAGACCCGGATACGCTCTCGGCATCCTTGCTCTTGGCGGACTGCCGTAACGACCTCCGCCCAGGTCGGCACCACGTGCGCCCCGCGCGCCGTACTCGGCAACCGGCCCGACAGCTGCGTCGTGCGATAGAGCCAGATGGGGTGCCGATGCTGGCGTGACGCCTGCGGGACGTCATCCGGCCGCGGTGCCGCGGACCGCCGGGGCCTGAGCAGTCGCCGCGCCCGACCGACGAGCTTGCCCGCCAGCTCGCGCGCAGTGAGCAGCGAGAGCCGGCGCAATCGGTCGCGCCGCTCGTGGAGCCACGGAGCCCGCACGATGGGATACACCCCGTGCGACCCCACACCCTCGCTGCACGAGGCGAGCAACACGCGGGAGGCATCCGCCCCGCAGCGGCGCAATGGGTAGTCGCCCTTCATGAGCGCGAAGGTGAGCGAGAGATCATTGGGAAACGCATTGGCGATTACGACGTCGGCACCATCCGGGAGGGGAGCGCAGAACGCTTCGCGCGCGAAGGCGACTTCCTCCCGATAGTACACCCGGTGATCGCCGCACCGCACCCGAATCGGCGCACGATCCGCATTCACATGCACGGTGACCAGAAACCGCAGGGCGATCAGCTGCGCGATCTCGTCCAACTCCCGGCGGAACGCGGCCTCCAGGGCCGGCGATCCCCAGCCGCAGCTGTCGTGCCGATGGTGGAGCTGGGAGATGACCCTCAGGTCGAGCACGCCCAGGGCGAGCTTCGAACCTCCGCCGAATCCGGCAGTGTGGTTGGGATACACACCGCCGATCCCGATGACGAGGTCCGCAGCCAGCACTGCCCGGTTCACATACACCGGCGTGCCGAACGACGTGGTACCGACATTCACGGTGTCATGGGAGGGGTCGTGGAGCACGAACCGACAGTTGGCAGCCGCTTCCGGGCCGATCTTCCGAAGCATCGCCTCACGGCGCGGCGCCCCGTGCGATCCCCGGGCCATCAGGATGGTCACATCGCGCGCGGGGATTCCGGCATCGCCGAGTTGTCGGAGCAGAAACGGCATGACACACCCCACCGGCGTCGGGCGGTTCAGGTCATCCACGATGACGAGCGGACGCGATTTTCCCGAACACAGCGCGGCGAGGGGTGGCCCAGCAGCCGGTCGCGCCAACGCCTCGAGGATATCGTCGGAAGACAAAGGCGGGGGCGTGTGAGGCCACAGGACCGTCACGTCCCAGTCCCCCGGAAACTGGAGCTCGAGCGGCTGATCGCCGTACCATGCAGCGGTTCGCAGCTGGTTCCCGGGCGGCATCGCCGTCAGCCGGACCCCCGATGGCGCGCCAGGACCAGGTACTGCGCCCCAGCCCAGCGAATGCCCGGGATACCGCGGTCAGCGAGAGCCTGAAGTGCATGGTGCACCCGCAGGCCGAAGGAATCAGGGAAGACCGAATGACCGAACCAGGAGAAAGGCCCAAACCCGAGACTGGTGCTTCTCACCGGGACCAGCCTCACGGCGTGCAGCCAGGAGCCGAACTCCGCGCGCGACACGGTCCGGGCCACTGCCCCGCTCCATTTCCGCCGGCGCCCACCGAACCACCGCAGAACCGCGCCTGCCGCCCGCCTCACGGGAGCCAAGGCGGGGGACACCTCGGGGTCTAGGACGTGATCGAGACGCCAGCGATTGTCCGCGGTGACGAGCACGTAGCCTCCGCGCTCGACCACCCGCGCCATTTCGGCCATCGCTCCGAGCGGAGAGGGCAGCCACGGGAGCACGCCCAGGGCTAGCGTCAGGTCGAACGAACTATCCGGGAAATCCAGCTGCTGGACGTCGCCCAGAGCTACCGTGACCCCGTCGGCGACGCCGACCGCCGTCGCAGTCTGGCGCGTGCGCTCGAGCATACCCGGTACGGTGTCGATCGCGACGACCGCATACCCCCGCCGAGCCAGCGCGGCGGCCGTCAGCCCTGCCCCACAGCCAACGTCGAGAATCCGCGCGCCGGGCCGCAAGCCGAGCTCGTCGATCCAGCGGAGCGCCACGGCGCGGCGCTGCTGGTGAATGACGGCAAAGACACCCAGGTCCTCGTAAACCCTCGCCCAATCCGTGACCCGTGCCGCGAAGTGCGCGTTGACTCGCCGCTGCTGCTCGTCCGTTGGCGTCTCCACGATGGACCCCATGCCGTTCGCCGTTGCTACGCTCAGACGAGCGAGGACGGCGGGGCGCGATCCCCCTTGGGGCTGAGCCATCGCCCCACGCGGCGGAGCCCCGCCTTGAGCGCGCGCCGGGCCAACGGGAGACACATGCGCCAGAAGGGCGCCAGGTCGTCCCGCGCAAACCACGCCGCTTCATCGATCCCCCGCAAGGAGCCGAGCCATTGGCGCGCACTCAGTCCCCCTTCGCGGTGGTAGGCGACGCACGACTCAAGGTCGCGGTCCTCAACGAGCCACTTGCGGCCATCGCACGGTACGGCGGGCGGCAACGGTTGGTCCGTGAGGTCGAGGTAAAGGTAGCGCACGACATCCATGCCGTTCTCCGCAACGAACAGTCGGAACGTGGAGCCGACTCGCGGATTAGGATCGAGCAGCTTGTAGAGATCGTCCCGAGCATCGTAGCGGTAGCCGATATCGAGAATCCCGTGATAGCCCACGGCCTTCACGAGGCGAACGGTCAATTGCGCGACCGTTTCGTTGTGTTGACAAATCCCGAGCGACGTTATGCCGCGGTGCACCGGGTTCTGGCGTAGCTTCCTTCCCGTGAACCCCGCCCGGCATCCGGAGCCGCTGTCAAAATAGCCGTTGAACATCCAGATCGCGTCGTCGCCGCCCGGGATGTATTCCTGCAGCATCAGGTTCGGGCAGGCCGGATCCTCAAGCCTTTCATACTGGGCGAGCAGCTCTTGCTCGGAGCGCACGATGACCATTTTGGTGCCGGTCCGCGCGGCGAGGCGCGCGCCGTCGATACCCTTCAGCATGACGGGGAAGACGGCCGTCTGGAGCCACTCCGCCACGTGCTGCCGCGACTGCGGGAATGCGGCGGCCGGCGTAGGGATACCGCTTCGCTGCGCCACGCAAAACACTTGTTGCTTGTCGGTGAGAGCGTGGACCAGCTCCGGAGGATTGTGCGTGAAGCGGAAGCAGTCGGCGAGCGCCGGACCGTGCCTCGCGACGAACACGGCCATCGTATCGGTGGTCGGAATCAGCACCGGCCGTCGGCCCAGTCTGCGGCCCAAGGTGTTGAGAAACGCTACCGTGTCTGCGGCCGGGGCCCGCTCAGGGTCCCAGCTGAACGTGCCCCGCCAGTAGCGCGACGTGAGTGCAGGATCCTCGGGATTCCTATCCACGCCGTAGACGGGGATCCCAAGGCGCCCCAGGCTGCGCGCGATGCCGAGGGACCCGTGAGAGAAATCGTAGCCGACCACGACCACTGGGACGGATGTGTCGATCCTCACCACGGCCGGCCCTCGCCCTCTAGCGCTGTTGTTGGTGACCAAGTTGCGGCCCGCTACCCCACCATCTCGCCAACTGGAGCGCCGCCCGGGAGGCGCGGGCGCAGATTATCTCGCGCGAATGCGTCGGAATGAAGCCCTCGGCGGTAAATCTCTACCCGCAGCACCTCTTCCAGGCGCACGTTGCAGAGGTGCACTTCCCGTCCGAAGTGGTCGAGCAGGGCGAACTGGCTGGACTTGTTGGGCGCCTCGAACATCACAGTCGGTAGGCCGAACGCCTCAGCGAAGCGGTCGGCGAAGGCGCGGTTCAGGGCGCCTGCTTCGTCGAACAGCCCCACGCCCAGGGCGCTCTCTCGTGCTTCCACGACAAGCTGCAACGCTCCGGCATCCAACCAGCGTCGACCCCGCTCGATTAGCCGTTCTACGGCTGCTTCGGTGAAGGCCCCGCCGTGCTTCTTCCCCAATTCGTACTGCACGTCCAGGCCACGGTCTAGTGCCATGGCGAGCACCACTGGGGGCTCGAACGGCAAATCGGTGAAGCCTTCTCCACACTCCACACGCGTCACGCCAAGGTCGGCGCAGAGATCGAGGTAGGCAGGCAACTGCCCCTGAGCGACTGCCACCTCGAAAGGACCACCCCCGACGACAGTCGGAACGCCGTGCCGCCTTGCCGCCGCGATCTTCCTTCTCGTGGCGCGCTCAGCGGCAATCAGCCAGCACGCCATGGAGATCTTGAGGATCGACATCAGATGGGCACTCTGCTCGAGGTGGCCCTCGAGCGTCATGGGATCGTAGCCCGGGTCGAACGGGCTGATGGCCGGTCGCAGGGGCGACACGCCGATGAGCGTCAGATACTCGGCCGTGCGCATCTTTCTTTGGGATGGCTTCGTTCCGATGGTCATCGTTGCTCCCCCCTCTTGGGCCGAATCACTGCCGTTCCACTTGCGGCGCCGGCTGGTGCTGCGGACGCCTCTTGACGTCGAGCAATCGAGCAAGTTGAGAGCCGCCCGCTCGCCAAGAAACACGGCGGCGGAACGGCGCCGGCTCCCGGGATGTGTCACGCGCCTGCCACAGAACCACCCGATCGCGGCATCCTGCTGCCCGAAGTCTCCACCGAGGAGCCGTACTACGCTGCGCGCGACCGCCTCGTGGCCGACTCGAACTCCACTAGCTGACGCAACTCGCGGGCCGCGCGCCTCGCCGGCGTCGACCGGACCACGCTGTACCGTCTGATGGAGCGGCACCGACTGCACCGCAGGTTATTGACGCCGCCGCACGAGTGACGGTCTTGCGTTTGTGGCAGGTCGCTGACAAGCGGCGTGTCGCCGCTTTGCCACAAATCCCGCCGGCGTGACGCTAATCGCTTGATCTGAGCATCGCTTTCGCGGAGGCGCTCGGGGCACGGCGTCTGCACCTCATGCGGCGACGTGACGAGCATCCGTTCCGCACCGATCCGTCGGATCGCGCGCCGCGGCGATGCCCGACCGCGCGCGCTGCGGCCGGCCGAGCCCCCCGAAGCACCCCGTCGCGCCGTCAACGTCGCCGTCGCCGCCGTGGGCATCCTCCTCACGGCTCCGGTGATGGCGGCGATCGCGCTACTCATCAAGGTCACCTCGGCCGGACCGGTCTTCTACCGGCAGGCCCGGGTCGGGCTCGACCGGCGCGGCCCGCGCCCGCCGGAGGAGAACAACCGGCGCCACACCGACTACGGCGGCAGGCTGTTCACGATCTACAAGTTCCGCACCATGGCGGTTACGGAGCCCGGGGTGCGCGACGGCGAGGTGTGGGCCACTCCGAACGACCCACGCGTCACGCCGCTGGGGCGCATCCTGCGGTTGTATCGCCTCGACGAGCTGCCCCAGCTCCTCAACGTGCTGCGCGGCGACATGAACATCGTCGGACCGCGCCCGGAGCAGCCCACCATCTTCGCGCGCTTGCGGACCCAGGTGGAGCGCTACGCCGAGCGGCAACGCGTGCGCCCCGGTATCACCGGCTGGGCTCAGGTCAACCAGCAATACGACCGCTCGATCGACGACGTGCACCGCAAAGTGGCCTTTGACCTGGAATACATCGCGCGCCGGTGTGTGGTCGAAGACTTGAAGATCATGCTCCGCACCTTCCCCGTCGTGGCGTTGCGGCGCGGCGCGTGGTAGCGCGGGCGGGGGGGCCGGGGAACTACGGCGCCGAGCTCGTGCGGGCGCAGCAGGGCGCCGCCCCGGCCCCTCGCGCGGCGAGCCCCTCCCCAGTCAGGTAAGCGCCAACCGCCACCGCGAATACAGCCGGTCCCCGCGAACGGTCGCGGTGCGCGGGGGCCATGCTCGACGTCGCGCAGCCCCCGCGAGTTGATCTCGACGCGCGTCCGCGAGTCCGGCATCGAGAACCAGCCGGAGGCGCCCGGCCGGTTCTTCCAGCCGAGCAGCCGAGTCGTACTGGTAGAGCGTCCACTCGTTGTCCCGCGCTTCCCACGGCAGCCAGTGCCGCTCCTCCGCAGGGCACAGCAGCCGCGCGCCCCGCAGTCCGAACTCCAGGACCGCGACCGAGCCAAACGAACGCGACGACCAGGAGCAGCCCGTTGCCGACCATTCGCGTCCGAAGGGCGGCTCTGCAAGCGTCGCCGATGCGCGTCGCGGTAGCCGCGCCGCAGCGCTCAAAAAAGCGTGTAGATGAACGGTGCGAGCGCCGATGTCTGCGCGAACACCAGCAGCGCGCCGACGAGCAGCAACACGATCATCATCGGGAGCAGCCACCATTTCTTGCGCGTGCGCGCAAACGCCCAGACCTCTCGGAGCACACTGCGGGACGTCATGCTCGCCCTCCTAGAATTGATGCTCCATGTCGCTGCGGCTCTTCGCGCGCGGCACCCACCCGCCCTGCGCCCGCCGGGGCCGCAGTATCGGATTGCCCCCCCACAACCGCTTCACCACCCCGAACGGCGTGAGCACCACGAAATAGACGACCGCCATGAAGAGCGGCGTCGTGACGCGCGACAGGGCGGCCGCGAGACCCATCCAGGCACGGCGCGGGAGCATGAGCCACCGCGGCGCGACCAGTGCCGTCAGCACCAGCAGCGCCCCCGCCGTCCCACACAGCACCGCGCCCCCGGGATGGTGACGCCACCACAGCACCGCGCCCAGGACGAGCAACGCACCGCCGATCTCGAGCCCGAAGCGCCGCCCTAGGGCGTCGCTCAGTCGAGCTGGAATTCGCTCTGCCAATCGCCCGCCTCGCGCCATGCCGGCTGCGCGACCTTGTCCAGCAGGAACGGCCCCAGCACCAGATAGTCGATGTGGGTGCGCATGAAGCAGCGGTAGGCGTCGGCGGGCGAGCAGACGATGGGCTCGCCCCGCACGTTGAACGACGTGTTCACGAGCACCGCGCAGCCCGTCAACCGCTCGAACTCCTTGAGCAGGTCGTAGTAGTTGGGGTTCGTGTCACGGTCCACCGTCTGGATTCGCGCCGAATAGTCGATGTGCGTCACCGCCGGGATGTCCGAGCGCGCCACGTTGAGCTGGTCGATCCCCCACAGCCCCCGCTGCGCCTCGGTCATCGGGATCTGACGCTCCTGTTTCACCGGCGCCACGAGCAGCATGTAGGGCGAGTCGCAGTCTAGCTCGAAGTAGTCGTGCACTCGCTCGCGCAGCACGCTCGGCGCGAAGGGACGAAACCCCTCCCGGAACTTGATCTTGAGGTTCATCTGCGCCTGCATGCGGGGGCTGCGGGGATCTCCCAGGATGCTGCGCGCGCCGAGCGCGCGGGGCCCGAACTCCATGCGACCGTCGAACCAGCCGACCACCTTCTCCTGGGCGAGCAGCTGCGCCACGCGCTCGAGCATGCAGTGCCGCTCCAGCCGCTGGAACGCCGCACCTTGCAACGTGAGATAGGCCGCGATCTCGTCCGGGGTGAAGGCGGGGCCGAGGTACGCCCCGCGCATCGCGTCGTGCCCCGGGGTGACGGTGCGCGGTCGGTGACAGTAGCGATGCCAGATTAACTGGGCCACGCCCAGCGCCCCGCCGGCGTCGCCCGCCGCCGGTTGAATCCACAGCCGCCGGAACGGCCCCTCCCGCAACAGCCTGCCGTTGCCGACACAATTGAGCGCGACACCGCCGGCAAGACACAGATTCTCCATACCGGTCTCGCGCTGCGCCGTGCGCGCCATGCGGAGCATGATCTCCTCACACACCGCCTGGACCGACCGCGCGATATCCATCTCACGCTGCGTGAGCTTAGTCTCCGGAACGCGCGCCGGCCCGCCGAACAGCCGGTCGAACGCGCCGTTGGTCATCGTGAGGCCGGTGAGGTAGTTGAAGTACGCCTGATTGAGCGTGAACGACCCGTCTTCGTGCAGGTCCACCAGCTCGCGATAGATCTGATCCACGTACTTCGGCTCGCCATAGGGTGCGAGACCCATCACCTTGTACTCGCCGGAATTCACCTTGAAGCCGAGGTGGTAGGTGAACGCCGAGTAAAGGAGGCCGAGCGAGTCGGGCCAGTGCAGCTCCTTGAGCAGTTCGATCTCGGCGCCGCGCCCGACCCCGAAGGCGGCGGTCGCCCATTCGCCCACGCCGTCCATCGTGAGAATCGCCGCCTCCTCGAACGGCGACGGGAAGAACGCGCTCGCCGCGTGGGACTCGTGATGCTCGGCGTACAGGACCGGCCCGTCGTAGCCCAGGGCGCGGCGCAGCTCCGACTCGAGGAACAGCTTGTCCTTGATCCAAAGCGGGCCCGCCAGGCGGAACGACGCGAAGCCCCGAGGCGCGACCCCGAGATAGGTCTCCAGAATGCGGTCGAACTTGAGCAGCGGCTTGTCGTAGAAGCCCACGTAGGCGAGGTCAGGCGCGCTCACCCCACCCGCGCGCAGGCAGTAGGCGACCGCGTGCGTCGGAAACGAGGCGTCGCCCTTCTTGCGACTGAACCGCTCCTCCTGCGCGGCCGCCACCAGCTCGCCGTCCCGCAGCAGGCAGGCGGCGCTGTCGTGGTAGAACGCGGAGATCCCGAGGATGGACTCGTGGAGCATGGTGGCGGTCTGGTCCGGTCGTCCGGGGTGGCGACGCTCACCACCCGCAGCAAGAGGCGGACTCCCCGCCAACCTGCGGCGCCCGAGGCTAACGCATTGCCAGGGGGAAACTTGAACCGCCGGAACGGCGACCGAGACCGCTCCGCTCCCGCGCCAAGCTGTGGCAATCCCGCTACACCCGCACGCCGGTGCCACCGGCGCCCGGTCGCGGCCGGGACTGTGCAATCAGCGGCGACTCGCGGTCCGGCGTCCGAGGATATTCACGACCTCTGGCTCGACCAGCGAGTCCAGCTTCTCGTGCCCCGCCGGGCTGAGATGTCGGTCCACGCGTCCGTACAGCTGCCTTCCGGCGTCTTCCACTGCGCGGAACGCCGGCAGCACGTGGAGCACGGCAAGGTGCCGCGCCCGCAAACGCTCTCCCATGAGGCGATCCGGCTGGTCCAGGTCCACCGTCTTCGGATCGATCCCAAAGCCGTTCAAGTACTGATTGAAGACGACGCTGTCGACTTGAAACGGTGCTGGAACCAGCACAAACAGAGTCGGGATCCCACGGCGCGCGGCCAGCCCGGCAATGTCGCGACAGATGTCGGCGGTGATGTCCCAGCGACTGGACGCGGCTTCGCGCCGCAGGAACTCTTCTGGGAAGTACTCGGCGCTGAGCCCCACGCGCATCCGCAAGGTCTGGAGCCGGTTCTTCGCGAAGATGAACAAATAGGATCGCGCCTCCAGGTAATCATTAATCGGCCGGAGGAACGCCGCGACCACCTCATCCCAGCTCCAGCGCCGGGGCAGCCTGAACGAGGCGATCTCAACCGGAGTCCAGGGCAGGATGCGGTCGGGGCGGGTTGTGACGACGTCGTTGCCCAAGAAGAACGACACCACCACGAGGTCGAAGGTGTCGCGTTGCAACAGCTGCCGGGCAAGAATGAAGTATTGCGGCGGGTCATACGCATCCTGGCCGGCGTTACGGACGGCCACCCGCTTGCCGAGCCGCTTGCTGAGCCGCTCCTCCAGCAGCGCCGCGAGACTCTGCTCGTACTCCACTTGCAGCGCGGCCATGAACGAGTCGCCGATCAACAGCACGCGGGTGTCGCCCTGCCGCGGTCCGGCGGCACCCACCCGGAACCCGTCGCGATCCGTGTACAAATGCACGGTGCGCTCGCCCCAGTTCGCTTCCGTGTGGAGGTTGGGGCGGAACTTGTAGCCCAGAGAATCGTCGGGTTGCCAGATGTCGGGACGCACGAGGACAAGCTGCTGCGGAGCCACGATCCGGATCAGGATCTCGCTCACCCCGAGCGCCGCGACAAGCGATCCCAGGAGCAGCACGCCGTTGAGCAGAACCCTGATCAGCGCCCGCGGCAAGCGAACCTGCACGAGTGTTCCAGAGTGAGCATCGATGCCCATCATGAGCCATAGGAAGCTATTTCTGTGCCCTAGGGAGCCGGGACAATCGTCAGTCGCCACGCCGGCGGGCGGCTTCCGAGGGACAATGGGTGTAGCAGACGTGCGACAGCGAGAAGGTCCGCTCCGTCAGGCAAGCACTCCGCTTGGGGTCGCGATGGCCGTCCAGTCGGAGCCGATCAGGTCGGCGCGGATCAGGGCATCGACAAAGAACTTCGTCGCCCAGTTGAGGACTTGATACGCTTCGTACCCGCCGTTGAGTGGCGCGGAGCCCTTTATGCCGCCACGCAGGCCCGGATCGCGACTGGTGCGATTTTGCGTCGCCTGAAGGAAGCGCAGCACCACGGGAACCGGGCCGAGCCATTTCGCGTCGCCGGTGAGTTGGAACAAGCGGATCCAATTGTTCACCATCTGCGCCTGTCCCGTGAGACAGCTCCAGGCTGCGGCCGTAGACCAGTCCGCACGGAACCGGCCGGCCATCCGACCGTCGCTCTGCACCGCCGCCGCAAGGTGCTCCGCCGCCAGGGCCGCACGGCCTACGAGGTAATCATCCTGGAGGACCCTGCCCCCCTCGAGCAGGCCCCGAATCGCGTACGCGAGGGTGTGCAACAGCGGCCGGTCCGGATAGGCCAGGCAACAGTCGGGAAGCCAGCCGTTGGGGTGCTGCCGCTCCGCCACCGCGACGAGGTTGCGCGCCGCGGCCGCCGTGAACTCCGGCTCGCCCAGGCAGCGTCCGGCCTCGGCTAGCGCCCACGCCGCGCGGGCGTTGTAGAGCGTGGCATGTGGGTGCGCGAACGGCGAGTTCCCGCGCCGCCAGTGTCCGTCCGGGTCCAGCGTGGCCACGAGCCACCGCCCGGCCCGACGCGTCACGTCGGCGAAGCGCCCGTCTTCCGTCTCCGCGAAGGCGCTGAGCCAGCCCAGCATCACCTGCCCGGTGTTGAAGACCGCAGGAGACTCGGGTTCGCCGATCACCCCGCCGCGGACCGCACCCGACGGCAGCTGCACCTCGATCTCCCAACGCGCGGCGCGCTCGGCGCGGGACGCCAGCTCGGGACGTCCGAGCACCTCGGCGGCGAGATACAGCGTCGGAATGATGTACCCGGTCGTCTCTGGATATGGCGGCTGCCAGCCGCGGGTCTTGAAATAGGGATGCCATGTGAGGCTGTAGCCGCGAGCAAAGCCCCCAGTCACCGCCGCGTTCTGGGCGCGGAGCAGCCACTCGACGGCTGCCACGAGGTGGGGACGCCGCTCCGCCGCGACGGGATGACCGCCCGCCCGCTCCTGCCAACGCTCGCGCAGGGCCACGGGACTGAGCAGCGGGAGCGCCCGGAGCCTGCGGAGTCTTGCAGCAACGCTACGCCACGCGCGTCTGCCAAGTGATCGCTCGACCATGCTCAACCGAGTGACCGAGCCGAGACCCAGCGAGCGAACCGATGGGCGTGGAGGTGGGCCGAGCCGAGCACCCAGCGCGCCCCCCGACACGAGGCCATCCGGGCCCCAAAACCCGCTTTGAAGCGGTACAAGCCGTGCTCCGGGTGGCCCGATTGCTCGGCTCCTGCTGCCGTGCCGCCCAGATTGTAGACGGCGCAGCCGTGCTCGGCGAGCGCCGCCATGATGCGCCAGTGCAGCCACACCGCCGCACTGCGCTGGTAGCCTGGGACGGTTGAGCCACCCTGGACGTAAAACGCGCGCTTGTTGCCCCAACCCACGAGGGCCGCTGCGAGCAGCTCCCCGGCGCACCACGCCCCGAAGACACAAGCTCCCCATGGCGCCCCAAGGTCGGCGGCCGACGCACGCGCGCTGCGCGCGACGACCATGGCCGGTCGCGCCGTGCCGCGCCCTTCGGCCCGGCGCGCACCCGCAGCCTGCACCGTCTCGAGGGTCGTCTGCGCCTCAACTCCCTCCACGGCGCGCAGAACCCAGCCCTCCCGTTCGCCGCGTCGCAGGTGGCGCCGGTGCATGGATTCATAGCGGTCCGCGAGGTTCGCGGGGTCGGCATCGAGCGCCACTAGGTACTCAAGCCGCGCCCGGGAGGCGCCGGCCGACGGATCGCAACCAGGATCGGGCTGCCAGCAAGCGTCGAACGAATCCACCACGACCTCCGCAGCTCCCAGGTCCGCGCAGGCATGGACCAGCGCGATGAGCGCAGCGTCCTGCCCGGACGTCAGCGCGAGCGCGGGCAACGTGGGCCAGTACACATGGCGGGGGCGCCGGGACAAGCGGCAGCGACTCCGCATCCCCACCGCCAGCCCTACTACTTGGCCTGCCTCAGGTAAGAGGGCGAACACGGGCTCGCCGTCGGGCGCCCCCGCACCCAGGCCCGGCGGTGAGTGGAAAAAGCCTCCGCCACAAGAGGCGAGATGAGCGGCCCAATCAGCGGGACACGTCGCGCTCAGCTTCCACTGGTGATGGTCCATCGGTGACTCCCCGCGTGAGCACAATCCATACCGGCACACTACTTGATCGCTGGTGGCTTCTCAGGGGGAGCCTAATGCGCCAGGCACGCGACAACGTTGGGACGGCTCTCGTTACCGGAGCCGAGGAACACCAGGGCCTCGCCGTGATCCGCGGGCTGGGGATGGCGGGCGTGCCGGTAGTGGCGTGCGGCCCCAACCGGGGGAGTCTGGGCTTCTGGTCGCGCTTCGCTACGGCCCGGCGTGTGTACACCTCACCCTTCACAGACCAGCAACGCTTCGTCGCGGACGTTCTCGAGATCGCTCGCGCGAGCGGCGCCAACCTCATCGTGCCCAGCGTTGAGTCCACGCTGGTCGTGCTCGACGCCCACCGCGCCGCCATCGAAGAGCAGTGCCCTCTTGCGGCGCCCTGCTCCGACGTGCTGGAAGTCGCCCTCGACAAGCTCCGCACCCTGCAGCTGGCCGAGCGGCTGGGCGTGCCAGTGCCGCGCACGGCCCATGGCGCGAGCCGCGAAGCCATACTCGACGCGGCTCGGA
>Ga0209160_1001386_pt1 | contig 20368 bp, 18 predicted proteins | sample GraSoiAngelo_153_FD_186167 | JGI IMG/M metagenome (GOLD analysis project Ga0209160, IMG submission 186167) | Grasslands soil microbial communities from the Angelo Coastal Reserve, California, USA - 14_1009_12_40cm (SPAdes) (version 2) | ecosystem: Environmental > Terrestrial > Soil > Grasslands ... | reverse complement strand
CGACACGCGCTTGCACGAGACGACGGGCGTCGAGATCGAGACTGGAGAGGGCCGTGGGCAAGCGAAGCGTGACGTCGAGATGCCGATGATTGACTGACTTGATCTCTACCGTGAGCGCATAGCCTTCCGCCGAGCCTTCGGCACGGCCGAATCCGGTCATGCTCCGGATCATCGACAGGCGCTCATCGCTAAAGGATAGGCAAATCCCCCAGTAGTGTCAATGTGTTGCGGCGTGAATCGGCGCGATCAGCGGCGGCGCGCGAGGTTCGCCACGACCGCGATCAGCTCGGCCGGCTCGACGGGCTTGGGCAGGTGCAGATCGAATCCCGCCGCGACGCTCCGGATCCGGTCCTCCACGCGCCCGTACGCCGTCACCGCCACCGTGGGCGTGGCCCCGCCGCGGTCCGGAGAGAGCAGGCGGAGCCGTCGCACCAGGCTGTAGCCGTCCTCGTCGGGCATCTCCACGTCGGCAACGACGAGGTGCGGGAGCCAGTCCTCGACGAGCGCCAGCGCCTCGGCGGCGGACGTGGCCATACGGACCTCGGCCTTCTGCTGACGCAGCAGCGTCGAGAGCATGTCGAGACTGTCGGGATCGTCGTCCACGACGACAACGCGCAGCCCCGCGAGGCGCGCGTTGGGCCCGACGCTCGTCCCGGCCGGCTCGCCACGCTCGGGCGCGGTCCGCACGCTGCTGACCATCAGCGGAAGCCTGACGATGAACGTCGCGCCCTTACCCTCGCCGAGGCTGTCGGCCTCGACGGTGCCTCCGTGCAGCTCGGTCAGATGCTTCACGAGCGCCAGTCCGAGCCCGAGCCCGCCGTGGGCCCGCGTGCTGGAGCTGTCGCCTTGCCGGAAGCGCTCGAAGATGTACGGCATGAGCTGGGCGTCGATGCCGACGCCGGTGTCGGCGACCACGATCTCGGCCTGAGCGTCCACGCCGCGCAGGCTGACGCGGACCTGGCCCGACGCCGGTGTGAACTTGATCGCATTGGCGACCAGGTTCCAGACGACTTGCTGGAGACGGTCGGGATCGCCGAGGACAGGGCTGGCCCGCGGATCGAGGACGGACTGGATCCGGATGCTCTTGGCGTCGGCCGTCGGCCGCACCGCGTCCAGCGCGGCTTCGATCACGGGCACCAGATTGATCGCCCGCGTGTCGAGCCGAAGCTTGCCGCTCACGATGCGTGACACGTCGAGCAGGTCGCTCACGAGCTGGGCTAGCGCCCGGCCGTTGCGATCGATGGCGTCGAGCGCGCGCGCTGACGTGGCCGGCTCGAGGCTCATCGAGCGCAGCATGCCGACCCAGCCGATGACCGCGTTGAGCGGCGTGCGCAGCTCGTGCGAGAGGACGGCCAGGAACTGGTCCTTGCTTCGATTGGCCTCCTCGGCGACGGCCAGGAGCCTCTCCCGCTCCTCCTCGGCGCGCTGGCGCTCGGTGACGTCGCGCGTGATGCCGATGACGCCGACGATCCGACCCGTCGCGTCCCGGTACGGCGCCTTGGTCGACAGATAGCTGCGGACGTGGCCGGCGGCGGTGGCGACCGAGAAATTCTCGTAGGTCCGCGGCTCGCCGGTGACGATGACCTCGCGGTCCTGCGCGGCGATACGCGCCGCCGAATCGGCGTCGAAGAGCGTCGTGTCGTCGTGATCGACGATGTCCTCGACGGGCTGGCCGATCAGCCGGGCGCCGGCCTCGTTGATCATGACGTAACGACCGCCGAGGTCCTTGACGAAGACGCCGTCGGTCGTGCCGTCGAAGACCGCGCGCAGCAGGCGATGGGCCTCGGCCGCATGCTGCTCCGCGCTCTCGCGGTCGTCGGCCGCCGTCTTCAGGGCGGCGAACAGGTCGGCGATCTCGCGCGCGCTCGATCCCGGCAGCGCCACGCGCTCGCCCCGGACGACGGCGGGGGCGGCCGCCGCCAGCGCCACGAGCGGATCGGCGATGCGGCGGCCGATCACGAGCGCCGCGCCGAGCGCCAGCAAGATCGAAAGCACGCCGGCGGCGGCGACCAGGAGCAGGGAGCGTCGCAGCGACGCCTCGACGGCGTCGAGCGGCACGCCGACGGTGACGACCCATCCCGACAGGCTCGGGCGCGCAAAGCCAGCGTAGAAGCGCTGCCGGTCCGTCGTGCTGATCTGCGCGACCCCGGTGGCCTTCCGCGCCACGGCGTCCAGGATCGCCGGGGTCGCGGGCCGGCCGAGGCCCGCGCGGTCGACGTCGGACGTGGCGAGGACATGGCCCTCGCGGTTGTAAATGGTCGCGGTCCAGCCTGGTGGGAAGGTGTGCTGGGCGATCAGGTTGCCGATGCTCCTCCGCGCGACGCTCGCGACGAGGAGCGTCGCGGAGCGACCGGCCCGGAGGATCGGAGATCTCACACCAATCAGCAGGTGCCCATCCGCCCCGGCGTCTCCCCGCTCGCTGACGAGCGCGTGGCCGTTTTCCAGCACATCGCGAATCAGCTCCGGCCGGGCCAGTGGCGGCAGCGGCTCGCCGGCGGGAACGAGCACGTTCATGAGTTGCCGGCCGCTCGCGTCGGCGAGGAGGACGTACTCGAGGCCGCCGTGCGCGAGCACGACGGCGGCCGCTTGGGTCCGGAAGCGCTCGAGGTCGCCGGTGCGCAAGTTCTCCGACGTTGCGAGCGTCTGGAGCGTGCTGACCCCGCGGTCGATCTCGCGGTCGACCGCCGTGCTGAGCGCCTCGGCGGTCTCCTCCAGTCCGTGCTCGAGTTGCGCCCGCTCCTGCGCGTTCCCGCGGAACACGAGCCACACCGCGAACGCGAGCACGGGCGCGAGCGTGACGAGGACGAGCACGACGAGGTGCCGTCGCAGCGGGGGCAGACGGGCCATCTGGGGCAGAGCATACAGGGGGCGCTCTCGCCTGGCATCCCCGAATGCGGTGGTGGTGGGAAAACTTTTCCCACTGCGCGCCGAGGCATCAGCGGCACGGTTTTCCGACGAAAATCAAGGGCTTGTGATTTGACAGTGCGCGAGCCCGGGTCCTACACTCAGCCGCCGGTTCGACTTCGGGGAGGAGGATCCTCGCGAATGACGTGGACTCGGCGTGACGTTCTCACCACGAGCGCGCTCGCGGGGGCCGCGTCCGCCGCGGGCTGGCCGCGTCCCGCCGGTGCGCAGGGGAAGCCGATCACGGTGGCGCACAGCGTCTCGACGTTCGTCTACGGCCAGCACCTCGTCGCGCGCGAGAAGAAGTTCTTCGAGGACGAGGGGGTGAGGGTCGCCAACTTCATCGTCCCCGGCGGCGGCGCCCGCGTGGTGAACGCGGTGACGGCCGGCCAGGCCATGTTCGGACTCGGTGATTCGAACCATCCACTGAAGGCTACGGAGAAGGGCAAGGAGACCACCATGCTCTTCGCCACCGACACGCGCTGCTCGTACGCCAACATCGTGGTGCGCAAGGAGCTCCACGACCGGGGCGTCAAGAGCGTCGAGGCGCTGGCCGATTTGAAGCTCGTCGGGCGCAAGGCGGTGATCGCGGCCACGGCGGTCGGCTCGGGCACGTACGTGTACGGCGTGTACGTCCTGAAGCATTCGAAGGCGCCCGACGGCCGAGCCGTCAACGATCACGTCGAGTGGGTGGGCGGCGGCGCGTCCACCACCATGCTCGGCGGCCTCAAGGCGGGAAAGTTCGACGCGATCATGGCCGTTCCCGAGTGGCAGTGGGCCGCCGAGGAAGAAGGCTTCGGCCAGGCCATCTACGACGTGCTCGACGAGAAGGCGTGGACCCGAGTGTTCGGCGGCCCGATCCCGGTGACGGTCGGCTATGCGCTGAAGGACACGCTGGAGAAGTCGCCCGACCTCGTGCAGGCCTACGTCAACGCCTGCTATCGCGCCCAGCAGTGGATCCGCCACGCGAACAACGAGGAGATCGTGGACGTCGTCTACAAGCCGTACATGGACACGTTCAAGCGCGACATCGTGCTCCGGTCGGTGAAGTACTACAAGACGATCTTCGACTGGGACTTCGCGATCGCCCCCAAGGATTACGACAACGGCATGAAGGTGTTCATCCCCGAGGCCGTCGAGAAGCCCATCCCGTACGCCCAGGCGGTCGACATGGCCTTCGTCCGCAAGGCCCACCAGAAGATCAAGTCCTGAGCCGTCGGCCGCGCATCGTCGTTCGCGATCTCGCGAAGACCTTTCGCGAGGCGGCGCGGACGGTGGAAGCCGTCAGCGACGTCTCGTTCGAGATCGGCGACGAGGAATTCGTGGCGATCGTGGGGCCGTCGGGCTGCGGCAAGTCGACGATCCTCAACATGATCGCCGGCCTCGTCGAGCCCTCCGCGGGAGTCATCGAGATCGACGGCCGGCCCGTCACGGGTGTGCCCGCCAACGTGGGGTACGTGTTCCAGAAGGACACGGTGTTCCCGTGGCGGACCGTGCGGCGGAACATCGCGCTGGGCCTCGAGTACCGCGGCATCCGGGGCGACGCGCAGGAGCGGCGGGTAGCGGCCGCCGTGAGCATGGCCGGCCTCGAGGGTTTCGAGGACGCCTTCCCGGCCACGCTGTCGGGTGGAATGCGGCAGCGCGTGGCGCTCGTGAGGACCCTGATCCTCGAGCCCCAGATCCTCCTGATGGACGAGCCCTTCGGCGCCCTGGATCTCCACACCAAGCTCGATCTGCACGGCGAATTGCTGACGTTGTGGGGCCAGCGGCGCCAGACCGTCGTCTTCATCACCCACGACCTCTCGGAAGCGATCACGCTGGCCGATCGGATCGTCGTCATGACGCGACGACCCGGCCGGATCAAGATGATCTACGACGTGAAGCTGACCCGGCCGCGCGACGTCATCCGCTTGCGCGAGACCGACGAGTACTTGCGCGCCTACGGCGAGATCTGGCACGTGCTCGGCGAGGAGTTCGCGCGGGAGCGGGCCCGGTGAGGCCTCGCAGCTCGGTCCTGTTCTGGCAGCTCCTCCTCCTGGTCGTGCTGCTCGCCTCGTGGGAGTGGCTGACCGGCATCAAGGCCATCTCGAAGACGCCCGGCCTCTACTGGATCGATCCGTTCTTCATCAGCCGGCCGTCGCTGATCGCCCGGCGTTTCGCGTACCTCCTGTCGGACCGGGTGAGGCTGAGCCTCTGGCAGATGACGCTCTCGACCGTGCAATCGACGCTGTGGGGCTTCGTCGTCGGCGTGTCGACCGGCTTCGTGGCCGGCCTGGTGCTGGGACGGAACGATCGGCTGGCTCGCATCTTCGAGCCCTACATCGTGGCCTTCAACTCGCTGCCGCGGATCGCGCTGGTGCCCCTCATCACCATGATCTTCGGCTTCGGCCTGGTGGCGAAGATCGTGCTGGCGTGGACGATCGTGTTCTTCATCGTCTTCTTCAACACCTTCCAGGGGACGCGCAGCGTGGACGCCGACCTGATCCACTCCGCGCGCTTCCTGGGGGCGAGCGAGCACCAGGTGATGCGGACGGTCATCATCCCCTCGGCGCTGGCCTGGACGTTTGCGTCCCTGACGCCGTCCATCTCGTTCGCCCTCATCGGCGTGGTGGTCGGCGAGTTCCTGGGCGGCGAGTCGGGCGGAGGCCTCGGCTACCTGATCATCCAGTCGCTGGGGACGCTCAACGCCGCCGACATGATGGTGGCGCTTCTCACGCTGGGCCTCATCGGCATCGTCATGGCGCTCGGGATCAAGCAGGTCGAGATGCGCCTGCTCCGCTGGCGGCCGGAGTACCGGAAGGGCGCGTGACCCGCTTCACCGTCCTCACCCTGCTGCTGATCTTCTTCGGAGGCGCCTTGGCCGTCGGCATCGCCCGCTTCTTCGGCACGTCGGGCTCGCGCGCGTCCGTCGTGGTCTCGGTCGTCGCCCAGTGGCTTGGCGCCTACGTGCTGTGGACGTTCGCCGGAGGCCTGCTGCTGTACTACGGCGTCGTGACCCGCTACGACGGGACGCTCTTCGGGGTCGTCGCGCTCGTCCTGGGATTCCTTCATTACCGCACGCGCGTCAGCGCCGGCCGCGAACAGGCCGCGCTCGTCTTCGTCGGCGGACAACTCGCGTGGCTGGCGATCGTCCTCGTGCAGAATGGCCTCTTCGGCACGCCGAAGTGAGTGACTGGAATCGTCGTGGAAAGATTTCCAGCGTCAGCCGCGCAACTGACGCTGTCCGGCCCAGAACGCTCTCGCCGCGCGCCGCCGCTTCGTAACGCCCGCATTTACGGCCCAATTCGAGCATTCTCGGACTGGCGGCTACGTTGCAAATACGTGGTCGGCAGCAGCCAACTGTTCGAGGGAGGCAACCGGTATGCGGAGACGTAGCACCTTTGTGGCCGTGACGGCGGCCGGCCTATTGCTGACTGGCTGCGCCACCAAGGATTGGGTGCGGGACATGATGGGCAAGGCCGCCGCGGACACCGACAGCAAGATCGGCGAGCAGAAGATCCGCGTCGAGGGGATGGGCTTCCGCATGGCCAAGGTCGAGGAGCAGGCGACCAAGGCCGGCGAGCGGGCCGATGCCGCTCACGCGAGGGCGGAGGCGGCCCACGTGCGGGCCGACGGCGTCGACGAGCGTCTGACCCGGCTGTGGAGCAGTCGTCACAAGCGCCAGGACGTGGAGAGCATGGACGTCACCTTCGGCTTCGACCGCTGGGAGCTCGACGACGGGGCCCAGACCACGCTGCTGGGCTTCATCAAGGAGCTGCAGGCGAACCCGAACCTGACGGTGGACCTGACCGGATATACGGATCCGACCGGTGGTGTTCCGTACAACATCGGACTGAGCCAGCGGCGGGTGGAAGCGGTGCGCCGCTTCCTCGTATCCAAGGGCGTGGCCCTGCCGCGCATTCAGGCCATCGGCCTCGGCGTCCTGGACGACGGTGCGCTGACCGACGCCCAGAAGCGCCGAGTAACCGTGCGCCTCATGACGCCCACAGAGTAATCCCTCCCCCAACGACCGACGCCGCGCGTGCGGTACGATGACGTCGACCGGCGCGCGGCGCCGGCCGGGAGGGCGGGATGGATGTCGTCGACGTGTTCGAACATCGCGGAGAGTTCTTCACCGTCCTGCAGGAGACCACGCGAAGCCAGACGGCAGTGATGACCATCGCTCCCGGCGCCGACGCCGGGCCCGAAGAGCGCCACGAGGCCGATCAGATCATCTACGTGGTCGAGGGCGAGGCCGCGGTACGCGTCGGCGAGAAGGAGCACCGCGCCCGCGCCGGCAGCCTGGTGACGATCGCGGCGGGAACCCGTCACCACGTACGCAATACGGGTCGGACCCCGCTCTTCTTCGTGACGGTGTACGCTCCGCCCGAGTACTAGCCCGCCGACGGCTTGCCGTTCTGGCGCGCGAGAGATGCCCCGGCTGGCACGCCGGCAGCCCCTCTCCCCATTGCGTGACGCCTACTTAGATTTGGCTCGGTCTTTGCCGATGACCCACCCTCATGTCACAGGACGAGGTCTCCCAGGAGCCTGAGGTTCCCGAGGGCCCACCGGCGCCGCCGGATTCGCCGGCCGCATCGCCGTCGAAGCTCGACACGATCCTTCACCAGCCGCTGACCAAGATCCAGGCGATGGTCGGCGTGGCCGCCGGACTCATCACCATCACTGGCAGCATCGTCTCGCTGGCCGGCCTGCACGAACGGCCTCCGGTGTTCGGCGAGATGATCGCCGTGATTCAGGACATGCGCGAACGCGCGCCGCTGCCCGAAGCCACGGTGGAAATTCTCACGCCGCAGGACGCGCTGGTCACCACGCTGACGGCCCCGAGCGACGGCCGCGTGGCGCGGCGACTCAAGGAAGGTAAGTACCGCGTACGCGTGAGCCATCCGCAGTTCATGCCGCAGGTCCGGCAGATCGAGGTGTCATCGGGCGAGCGCTCGGAGCTCCGCGTTTCTCTCGCGCCGCGTCCGGCCCCGCCCGTCGTGACGACCGCGTTGCCACCTGCGCTGGTTGCGCCGTCCCCGGTGGCGCCGGCAGCGCCCGCCGAGAAGACGCCTCCGGTGAAGAACAAGGCCACGAAGCCGGCGAAGGTGACGAAGCCTCCGAAGGCTCACGAGAAGGCCCACGAGCCGGTGAAGGCCGTCGAGCCCGTGAAGAAGCCCGCGCCCTCCGGCGCCGTTCAACCTCAGCGTGGCGACTCTCCGTAAGGCCGACGCGTGAGCGAGCTCGCGGCAGAGCTTCCGGCAGAGCGGCCGCCCGCACCGGCGCGCCCGGCGCCGGCTTCGACGACGTCGCGCATCGGCGCGGCCCTCCACCAGCCGATGACGAAGCTGCAGACCGTCGTCGGCTTCGGCGCGGCGCTCGTGACGATCGCCGGCACCGCGTTGTCGCTCGTGGGAATCACGTCACCGGTCTCGAGCAAAGGGGAGGTCGTCGCCGTCGTCCAGGATCGTGCGCGCCAGCCCGTAGCGGCCGCGACCGTGGAGATCTACACACCGCAGGACGCGCTCGTCACCACGCTCACGGCAGAGCCGGACGGGCGCATCGTGCATCGGGTGAGAGAGGGGCGCTATCGCCTGCGCGTGACTCACCCACAGTTCAACGGCGAGAGCCGCCACGTGGAAGTGCATGCGGGAGAGCGCTCGGAGATCCGGATCCTGCTCGCCGCCCGGCCGCCCGGGCCGGCCGTGAAGACGGTGATGGCTCCGTCACCCGGGCGCATCCAGAAGTTCTTCAGAGACCTCGGGTTCTAACGACCTCAGGCGTCAACGTCGGGGGAGGGCGAACATGCGAAGAGAGATCTGGCTTCCAGCGGTCGCGCTCGCGAGCGGCCTGGTGCTCGGTGCGGGGACGATCGCGTTCACGGCCGACACTCCACCCGGCAGCACCTATGGGCAATCGGGCGGCGCGTATGGGCGCGGAGGCAAGCACCCGCACATCGCGGCAGCGACGCGAGCGCTCACGCACGCCGAGGGTCAGCTCGAGCGCGCCGCGCATCACTATGGTGGGCACCGCGTCAAGGCACTCGAGCTGGTGAAGCAGGCGGAGAGTGAGCTGAGACAAGCCGTCGTGTACGCCGACGCTCATCCGGACGAGTTCAGGCCGAGCGCCGCCGCACCAGGCGCCCCGGCCCGCAAGTAACGAGGCCAGGAACTAGGTCACGCGACTGCCGGGCTTGACCGCCTGGCTTCCCGCCTTGCAGAGCGGGCAGGCCTCGGGCGGGTAGTTGATGGCGCTGACGGTGGCGAGGGCCACCCGCTTGACCGCGAAGCTCGCCGCGCCGCCGCTGCGATCGATCAGCGACCCGACGCCCACCACCACGCCTCCGGCGCGCTCCACGCACTCCACCACTTCACGTGTCGAGCCGCCCGTGGTGATGACGTCCTCGACCACGAGGCACCGCTCCCTCGCCTGCAGCGCGAAGCCACGACGGAGCGACATCACGCCGTTGTCGCGCTCGGTGAAGAGCGCGCGCACGCCGAGCGCGCGGGCCACCTCGTGGGCGACCAGGATGCCGCCGATGGCCGGCGCCAGCACCGTGCTCACACGTGCGTCCTTGAAGGGCGCGGCGAGGTCGGCACCGAGCGCGGCCGCGTACTCGGGGTACTGCAGCACCAGCGCCGACTGCAGATAGATCTCCGAATGCAGGCCGGAGGTGAGGCGAAAGTGGCCGCGCATGAGAGCGCCGGTCTTCTCGTAGAGGGCGAGCGTTTCCTGTTCGGTCATCCGGAGAGCTCCTCGAGCACGGCCTGGGCAGCCGCTCTGGGATTCGGCGCCGCGGTGATGGGCCGCCCCACCACGATGTAGTCGGCGCCGGCCTCGATGGCCGCAGCGGCCGTGGCCGTGCGCACCTGATCGTCGCCGCTAGGAGTGGCGATGATCGCTTGACTGGGGGGACCCGTACCGCTTCCCCCCAGACCCCCCTCATCTCGGGGCGCGCGACCATCGCTTCCCCCCATACCCTCCTCATTGCGTGAAGCGCGACGACCACTCGCCCCATCGTCGCGGCGCGCCCTAATCCCTGGGGTCACGATCACGAATTTCTTCCCGAACTGGAGCCGCAGCGGGCCGATCTCGCGCGCCGAGGCCACGCAGCCGTCGAGCCCCGCGGCTTTCGCCAGTCCGGCCAGACGGAGTACATGGCTCTCGACCGTCGAGACGATGCCGAGCTCGGCGTCGAGGGCGTGGCGATCGAGGCTCGTCAGCACCGTCACGCCGAGACAGATGGGCCGGGGTACCGCGAGGTCCTTGGCCGCTCTGGTCGCGGCTTCAGCAGCGGCGCGCATCATGGCGAGACCGCCGCCCGCGTGGACGTTGAGTATGAACACGCCCAACCGCGTCGCCTCGCGCACCGCGCCGGCCACCGTGTTGGGGATGTCGTGATATTTGAGATCGAGGAAGACCCGGAAGCCCCGCTTGCGGGCCGCCTCCACCGCCGCCGGGCCGGCCGCCGTGAAGAGCTGATTGCCGATCTTGCACCCCGTCACCACGCCGCTCAGCGTGTCGAGCAGCGTCGCGGCCTGGTCGAGGCCGTCAACGTCCAGAGCCACCAGCAGCCGGTCGGAGGGATCACCCACGGTGGTACTCCTGCAGGCTCGTCGCGCCCTGCTCTTCCTTCAGCAGCGCCTCGATGGCCCCGATGGCGGCCTGGATGCCGTCGACGGTGAGGTAGTAGGGGATCTGCTGCGCGACAGCCGTGCGACGGATGAGCGCCGAGTCCTTGCGGGCTCGCCCGTCCTCGGGCGTGTTGAAGACCAGCGCGATCTCGCCGCGCTTCATCAGGTCGACCACGTTCGGCCGATACCCCGCGCCCACCTTGTGAATGACCTCGACGGTCATGCCGTGGCGCTCCAGCACGCGCGCGGTGCCCCCCGTCGCCACCAGACCGAAGCCCATCTCGGCGAGGCGCTTGGCCAGCGTCATGACCACGCGCTTGTCGCGGTTCTTCACCGAGATGAACACCTTGCCGCTGGTGGGCAGCGTGGAGCCGGCCGCGACCTGCGCCTTCAGATACGCCTTGCGGAAATCGTGATCGATCCCCATGACCTCGCCGGTGGACTTCATCTCGGGCCCGAGCACGACGTCCACGCCGGGGAACTTGATGAACGGAAAGACCGACTCCTTCACCGCGATGTGGTCGGGCTCGCGCGCCTCGACGCTGGCGATGGCGCTCACCGGGTGGCCCAGCATCGCGCGCGTCGCCACCTTGGCCAGCGGCACGCCGATGGCCTTGGACACGAAGGGGATCGTGCGCGAGGCCCGCGGGTTCACCTCGAGGACGTAGACGGCGTCGTTACGAATCGCGAACTGCACGTTGATGAGCCCGACGACGCCGAGCGCGCCGGCCAGCGCTTTCGTCTGCGCGCGCAACGCACGCACCTGCTCCTCGCCCAGCGAGTACGGCGGCAGCGCGCACGCCGCGTCGCCCGAGTGGATGCCGGCCTTCTCGATGTGCTCCATCACGCCGCCGACCACGACCGAGTGGCCGTCGGCCACGGCATCGGCGTCGACCTCGATGGCGTCCTCCAGGAACTTGTCGATCAGGATCGGGTGCTCCGGACTGACCTTCACGGCCTCGCCCATGTAATTGCGGAGGTCCTCGTCGTCGTAGACGATCTGCATGGCGCGGCCGCCCAGCACGTACGACGGGCGCACGAGCACCGGATAGCCGATCGACGTCGCGATACGCTGGGCCTCGTCGAACGAGCGTGCGGTCGCGCCGGCCGCCTGCACCAGCCCCAGTTCGTCGAGGAGTCGAGAGAAGCGCTCGCGGTTCTCGGCACGGTCGATGGCATCGGGCGAGGTGCCCAGGATCGGGACGCCCGCCTGCTGGAGCGGGACCGCCAGCTTCAGCGGCGTCTGGCCGCCGAACTGCACGATGACGCCGAGCGGCCGCTCCTTCTCGACGATGTTCAGCACGTCCTCGAGCGTGAGCGGCTCGAAGTAGAGACGGTCGGAGGTGTCGTAGTCGGTGGAGACCGTCTCCGGATTGCAGTTGACCATGATCGCTTCCACGCCGAGCTCTTTCAGCGCGAAGGCCGCGTGAACGCAGCAGTAGTCGAACTCGATGCCCTGGCCGATCCGGTTGGGACCCGAGCCCAGGATGACGACCTTCTTCCGGCCGGTCGGCGGCGCCTCGTCCTCCTCCTCGTAGGTCGCGTAGAGGTAAGGCGTGTAGGCGGCAAACTCGGCGGCGCACGTGTCCACGGTCTTGAACGTCACCGTGATGCCATGACTCTTGCGGACTGCGCGCACGGTCGCCTCGGTCGCTCCGGTGAGGGAGGCAATGCGCCGGTCGGCGAAGCCCCACTGCTTGGCCCGGCGCAGCAGGCGCGGATCGGTCAGGCCCGCCCGCGCGATCTCGGGCTCGAGCTCGACGATCTGGCGGATCTGCTCGAGGAACCAGGGATCGATCTTCGTCAGCGCGTGGATCTCTGACGTCGAGAAGCCGGCGCGGTACGCGTCCCCGAGGGCGAAGAGACGATCGGGATTGGGCACGCGCAGGAGCCCGCGCAGCCCGTCGTCGTCGATCGGGCGATCGAGCGTCAGGCCCCAGCGATCCTGCTCGAGCGAGCGCACGGCCTTCTGGAGCGCCTCCTTGAACGTCCGCCCGATGGCCATCACCTCACCGACCGACTTCATCTGGGTCGTCAACGTGCGGTCGGCCTCGGGGAATTTCTCGAAGGCCCAGCGCGGGATCTTCACGACGCAGTAATCCAGCACCGGCTCGAACGACGCCGGCGTCTCGCGCGTGATGTCGTTGCGGATCTCGTCGAGCGTGTACCCGACGGCCAGCTTGGCCGCGATCTTGGCGATCGGAAATCCGGTGGCCTTGGACGCGAGCGCGGAGGAGCGCGAGACGCGCGGGTTCATCTCGATGACGACCAGCCGGCCGTCGGCGGGATTCACGGCGAACTGGATGTTGCTGCCACCGGTCTCCACGCCGATCTCGCGGATGATCGCGGCGGCCGCGTTTCGCATGAGCTGGTATTCCTTGTCGGAGAGTGTCTGGGCCGGCGCGACGGTGATCGAGTCTCCCGTGTGGACGCCCATCGGATCGAAATTCTCGATCGAGCAGATGATGACGATGTTGTCCGCGCGGTCCCGCATGACCTCGAGCTCGAACTCTTTCCAGCCGATCACCGATTCCTCGACCAGCACGGTGCCGACCGGTGAGAGCTGCAGGCCCCAGCGGATGCCGTCTTCCAGCTCGTCGGGGTTGTAGGCGATCGAGCTGCCGGAGCCGCCCAGGGTGAACGACGGCCGGATGATCACCGGGTAGCCGATCTTCCTGACGACCTCGCGCGCTTCCTCGAGCGAGCGCACCTGGCCGGACTTCGGCAGGGCCAGGCCGATCCGCTCCATGGCCGCCTTGAACTGCTGGCGGTCCTCGGCCTTCTTGATCGCGGGCAGCTTGGCCCCGATCAGCTCGACGCCGAAGCGGTCGAGCACCCCGTCCTCGGCCAGCGCGACGGCGAGGTTCAGGCCCGTTTGGCCGCCCAGCGTCGGCAGGAGCGCCTGCGGACGCTCGCGCTCGATGACTTTGGCCAGGACCTCGGGCGTCAGCGGCTCGACGTAGGTGCGGTCGGCCGTCTCGGGGTCGGTCATGATGGTGGCGGGGTTCGAGTTGACCAGGACGACCTCGAAGCCCTCCTCGCGCAGCGCCTTGCACGCCTGCGTGCCCGAGTAATCGAACTCGCAGGCCTGGCCGATGACGATCGGCCCGGACCCGATCAGCAGGATCTTTCTGAGATCGGTCCGCCTGGGCAACGCCCTACTGTTCCACGACGCCGTAGACGATCGAGATCTCGGGCGCCGCCTCTTCACGGCGATAGAGGACATCGTCGAGCCGGCTCGAGCCGATCCAGACCACGTCGCCGTTGCCCCACAGTTGCTCCCCGAGTACGCTCATCCGCTTCTCGACGCGCTCCTTGATGGCGTGCGCTTCCAGCGAGCTCTCGCTCGACGTGGTGAACGACGCCCAGTCCGGCTTCTGACCCGCGGTGTCGGTCTTCCGGTACGAGATGAGGTACAGGGGCATGTCGGACGCGCCTCCTTATCGGCCGCCGGCCATGAGGGCGGCAAACCGCTCGAACAGATAATTCGCGTCGTGAGGACCCGGCGAGGCTTCCGGATGGTACTGGACGGAAAACGCCGGCAGCTCGCGATGACGCAGTCCCTCGCACGTGCCGTCGTTGAGATTGACATGGGTCGGCACCCAGCCCGCACCCTCCACCGATTCCGGTTCCACCGCGAAGCCGTGATTCTGCGAGGTGATCTCCACCTTGCCGGTCACGAGATCCTTCACCGGATGGTTCGCGCCGTGATGCCCGAAGGGCAGCTTGTACGTCCGGCCACCCGCGGCCAGGCCGAGGATCTGGTGGCCCAGACAGATGCCAAAGACGGGGACTCGGCCCAGCAGTCTGCGCACCGCCTCGGTGAGATAGGGAACTGCCTCGGGATCGCCCGGGCCATTCGAAAGGAACACCCCGTCCGGCTTCTGCTCGAGCACGGCGTCAGCCGGAGTCGTGGCGGGCACGACGGTGACGTCACAGCCGATGGCGGCGAGCCGGCGCAGGATGTTGAGCTTGATCCCGGCGTCGTAGGCGACGACCCTGAAGCGCGGGGCCGCCGGGCGCGTGTAACCGCGGCGCAGGTCCCACGGGCCTTCGCTCCACACGAACGGCGCATCGCTGGTGACCTCGCGGACCAGGTCCCGGCCCACGAGCCCGGGCAGCGAGCGGGCCTTCTCGATCAACCGGGCTTCGTCGACGTCACCGGACGCGATCAGGCCGTCCTGGGCGCCCCGGTCACGGAGGTGACGTGTCAGCGCTCGAGTGTCGATCCCCTGGAGTCCGACGATGTCATGGGCCTTCAGATAGGCATCGAGCGACATCTTCCCTCGCCAGGACGAGGGCGCCGGTGAGGCCTCGCGCACGATGAAGCCGTTGACCCACGGCTGGCGCGACTCGACGTCCTCCTCGTTCACGCCGTAATTGCCGATCAGCGGATACGTCATCACGACGAGCTGACCGCGGTACGAGGGATCGGTGAGGATCTCCTGGTATCCCTGCATGGCGGTGTTGAAGATGACCTCTCCCCACGCCTCTCCCGCGGCGCCCAGGGCTTCACCCCTGAACACGCGGCCGTCGCGCAGGACGAGGACGGCGGGTATCACCCGGAGACCACCTTTCCGCTCACGATCGTCTTCCACGGCCCGCCGCGGAGCGTCCAGCCCGCGAAGGGCGTGTTGCGGCTTTTGCTGTGAAACCTCGCGGGATCCACCGTGAGTTCCCTGTCCAGATCGAGAATCGTCACGTCGCCCGGCGCACCGGGCGCCAGGCTGCCGCCGGGCAGGTTGAGCAGATGGGCGGGACCGCGACTCATCCGCGCCACCAGCGTGGGCAGCGGCAGCAGCCCCGGCCTCACCAGCCGGTCGAGCAGGACGCTGACCGCCGTTTCCAGTCCCACCACACCGAAGGCGGCGTGGTCGAACTCGCCCTCCTTCTCGCTCAGCGCGTGGGGCGCGTGGTCCGTGGCCACGCAGTCGATGGTCCCATCGGCCAGCGCTTCGATCAGCGCCTCGGCGTCGCGCTTGCTGCGCAACGGCGGGCTCATCTTCGTGTTGGCGTCGAAGGCCCGCACCGCATCCTCGGTGAGCGTCAGGTGATGTGGGGTGACCTCGGCGGTGACCCTGACGCCGCGGGCCTTCGCGTCACGGACGAGCCGCACCGCGCCGGCCGTCGAGAGGTGGGCGATGTGGACGTGAGCGCCGGTCAGCTCGGCGAGGAGGATGTCGCGGGCCACCATCACGTCCTCGGCCACGGCCGGCGCACCGGGAATGCCCAGCTCGGTGGAGACGACGCCCTCGTTCATCGCGGCGCCCTTCGAGAGGTGCTGGTCCTCGGCGTGGCTGATCACCGGCGTGCCGAAGGGCAGGGTGTACTCCATGGCCCGGCGGTAGAGATCGGCGTTCATCACGCACTTACCGTCGTCGGAGAAGGCCACGCAGCCGGCTTCGGCCAGCTCGGCGAGCTCGGCCAGCTCCTCCCCCCGCAGCCCACGCGTCACCGCGCCGATCGCGTAGACGCGCACGCGGCCTTCGGTGCGAGCCTTGTCCAGGATGTAATCGGTGATCGACCGGTTGTCGTTGACGGGCTGCGTGTTGGCCATCGTGCAGACGGCGGTGAAGCCGCCCGCGGCGGCGGCGCGCGTCCCCGTGAGGACGGTCTCCTTGTACTCGAAGCCGGGCTCGCGCAGGTGCACGTGGATGTCGATGAGCCCGGGGCACACGACCTTGCCGGTCGCATCGACGGTCTCGACGCCCTCCGGCGCGGCCAGCTTCGGCCCGACGCGCTTGATCGTCGTGCCCTCGATCAGGACGTCGGCAATCGCGTCCACCTGGTTCGCCGGATCGATCACGCGCCCGTTCTGGATGAGCAAGCTTCCCGGAGTGCTCATGCGTTCTCTCCCGCGCCTTTGCTGCCGGCCAGCAGGAACAGGACGCCCATGCGCACGGCGACGCCCTTGGCGACCTGGTCGAGGATCACCGAGTACGGCCCGTCGGCGACCTCCGGCGACAGCTCGACGCCGCGGTTCACCGGGCCGGGATGCATGATCAGCACATCGGGCCGCGCGTGGGCAGCCAGCTTGTCGAGCGTCAGGCCCCAGTAGTGCGAGTACTCGCGCAGCGATGGGATGAGGCCGGCCGTCATCCGCTCCTGCTGGAGTCGCAGCATCATGATGACGTCCACGTCGCGGATGGCGTCCTCCAGGCGATAGGCCACCTTCACGCCCAGCTCCTGGGCGTAAGGCGGGATCAGCGTGGGCGGCCCGGCCACCGTCACCGTCATGCCGAGCTTGCGCATGCCGTGGATGTTCGAGCGGGCCACGCGGCTGTGCGCGATGTCGCCGACGATGGCGACGTGCAGGCCGTCGAAGTGCCCCTTCCTCTCGCGGATCGTGAGCAGATCGAGCAGGGCTTGCGTCGGGTGCTCGTGGGCGCCGTCGCCCGCGTTCACGATGCTGCACGGCAGCTCGCGCGCGAGGATGGCCGCGGCGCCGGCCGACGAGTGGCGAACCACGACGACGTCGGGGCTCATGGCCGCGATGTTCTTGGCCGTATCGATGAAACTCTCGCCCTTGGAGGTACTCGAACCACTGGCCGAGAAGTTGATGACGTCGGCCGAGAGCCACTTGCCCGCGATCTCGAACGACGTCCGCGTGCGCGTGGACGATTCGTAGAAGAGGTTGACGATCGTCTTGCCCCTGAGCGCGGGGACCTTCTTGATCTCGCGCGTCGCGATCTCCTCCAGCGACGCCGCGGTGTCGATGAGCAGGGTGATCTCAGCCGCGTCGAGATCCCGCATGGCGAGCAGGTGCTTGCGTGTCCAGGCCATCTCAGGCCTCCTCGGGGGCTTCGATGACGACGCGATCCTCACCATCGTGCTCGCGCATCCGCACGGCGACGGTCTCGCGACGGGACGTGGGCAGGTTCTTGCCGACGTAATCGGGCCGGATGGGCAACTCGCGGTGCCCGCGATCGACGAGAATCGCGAGCTGGATCATACGCGGCCGGCCCAGGTCGATCAGCGCGTCGAGCGCGGCCCGGATCGTCCGGCCGGTGAAGAGCACGTCGTCGACGAGGACGACGGTCTTGCCCTTGATGCTGAAGGGAATGTCCGTGCCGCGGACCACCGGGGCGCCCCGCATGTCGAGGTCGTCCCGGTAGAGCGTGATGTCGAGCGTGCCGACCGGCAGCGTGGTGCCGTCGATTCGCGCGATCTTCTGGGCGAGCCGCTGGGCCAGGGTGACGCCCCGGGTGCGCAGGCCGACGAAGGTGACGTCCTTGGCGCCGCCGTTCTTTTCGAGGATCTCGTGGGCGATACGTGTCAGCGCGCGGTCGAGCGCCGACTCGTCGAGGACTTCGGCCTTTTCACGGAGCTTCGGCGGGCCACTGCTCATTTCCGCTCCTTGCGAGCCTCGCGGGGCACGCTTAAAGGAGTTCACTGCACCAGCGACTAATGCACTCTACAGAGAATCTCGGGCCCGTGTCAACGAATTGCCCTACAGGTAGGGCCTCACGCTGGTCTCAGGAGGCTCCGATGGCCGCCTCTGCGTGGGTCGATTCCGTGAAGGTCGGCTCCCAACCGGGTTCGGGATCCGCGACGAAGCAGGGCATCTCTCCGAGATGGGCGTAGCTGAGCAGACGACGCTCCATGCCGCTCGCCACTGGATCCACACCGGCTCGCTCGAGCGCCGGCTCGGTGAAGAGCAGGTAACCGTCGGCGTCGACCGGGTTCTTCAACAGTCGATGCGCCAGGATGACGTCCGGCCCGGCGACGCGGGCGTGTCCGCCGACGACCTGGCGGACGAACCGCCCGTGGTGGGCGATGAGCTTGAGGTTGAGCTGCGCCGTTGCGCGGCAGGCCCCGCAGGAGCACGAATCGTCGAGCGCCATCCTGCTCTGCACTTCCTTGAACCCTCGGAACGCGTCCATGAGGGCGTTCGGGATCATGCGGCTGTCGACGGTCCCCTCGGGCCCGATGGCGAACACCGCGTCTCCCTCCAGCTCCTGGATCTCGAGGGGAGGCGCCAGGCGATGCATCACGGCCTCGAGCAGCGCACCGGTGATCTCGGCGCCATGCTGGAGCTCGGTGGCCGTCACGAACGCGGTGAACCCGGAGATGTCGGCCAGGATCAGGAACCCCTCGTCACTCATGTCACAGGCTAAGACACCGGATGGGTGTCCCGGTGAAACGCGGGCGAGGACTCCCTCAGCGCGGGCCTTCCTTCCAGCGGGGGCGGATCCGGCGCTCGTGCTCGACGGTCACCCGGCCGTTCTTGATCACCCAGGGGCGGAACGGCTGGGCGGCGACGATGTCCTCGACGCGCTCGCAATCCCAGACGACGAGGTCGGCGCGGCAGCCCTGAACGATGCCGTAGTCGGGCAGGCGCAGGATCCGCGCGGGGTAGATCGTCAGGCAGTCGACGAGCGTACGCAGGTCCTGGGGTGTCCCCATGTGCGCCGCCACCGAGGCCAGGAACGCCATGTGGGCGAGATCGGCGGTGCCCACGGGCGTGAAGGGATTACGCACGTTGTTGGTGCCGAGCGCGACCGGCACGTCGGCCGCCAGCAACCGGCGGATCGGCGCGAGCCCGCGGGGCGGATTGATGTCGTCGTTCCGGCCCATGAGGTAGAGGTCGGTGGCCGGCAGCGAGATGACGCCGATGCCGGCCTTGGCCAGGTCCTCGGCCAGCTCCTTCTGCTCGACGGCCGGCAGCGCCGAGGCTTCGCTCAGATGGCCCACGGCGACGCGGCCCCGCCAGCCCGTCCGATGCGTGCGATCGATCACCTTGCGGATGTGCATGTGCGCCGGCTCGTCGAAGAAGTCGATGTGGAAGTCGACGTCGACGTTGAAGGCCTGAGCGAGCCCGAAGACGATGTCGATGTGCTGATCGGCGTCGCGGTCGTTGTAGGGGACGCCCCCTATCGCGTCGGCGCCCATCTGGAGCGCCCGTCGCAGCAGGCCCTCGGTGCCCGGGGCCTGGAGGATCCCCTCCTGGGCGAACGCGCAGAGGCGGAGGTCGATGGCCGGCGCGTACTCCTGCTTCAGCGCCAGCGCTGTCTCCATGCTCGTGAGGCCGATGATCGGGTCCACCTCGACGTGGACGCGCATGGCCGTCGTGCCCGCCGCGATGGCCATGTCGAGAACGCGACAAGAGCGCTGGCGGATGTCGTCGGCGGTGAACCCGCGCTTGGCCTCGGCCACCATGCGAATCGCGTCCAGCGCCGACTCGGCGCCGGTCGCCAGGCGCTCCGACAGCAGCGCCTTGTCGAGGTGGATGTGCGCTTCGACCAGGCCCGGCGTGACGACGCGGCCGCCGACGTCGATGCGCTCGTTCGCCGGCGCGCGCACGCCCGGCTCGTGGGTCAGGAGCTCCGTGATGCGGCCGTTGGCGATCGAGATGTCGACCAGGCGCGGGCGGCCCGGCAGCACGCAGCCACGCAGCAGGAGGTCGGTCACGAGCGGCGGGCCATCCGCTTCTGCACCATGTGAAGGCTGCCCTCCTGGTCGGGTGACACGCCGTTTCGTCCCGCGTAGGACGGCACGGCCTGGAGCAGCTTCTGGCCGGTCGTCGGATCGATCAATCTGGCCAGCTTGATGCCGTCCACGCGCATCAGCGCGATCTCGGCCAGCGACAGCACGCGACAGCCCTCCTCCAGGTGTCCGCCGAACGCGCGGTGGCGGTCCGTGAGCACCATGTGGCAGTGCACGTGATAGTTCGCGATCACGCCGCTCATGGCGAGGATCTCCACGCCGCGGGGCGTCGTGCGCCGATAGAAGTTCTTGGGGGGAAAGGAGGGGCCGATCGCCCCGCTGACCGCCACGTCGGTGAGGCTGCCGAAGCCCGTGAGGATGACGCCGTTCCTGATCTTCTGCTGGCGGCAAATGTCCCTCAGAGA
>Ga0209160_1001385_pt1 | contig 20368 bp, 18 predicted proteins | sample GraSoiAngelo_153_FD_186167 | JGI IMG/M metagenome (GOLD analysis project Ga0209160, IMG submission 186167) | Grasslands soil microbial communities from the Angelo Coastal Reserve, California, USA - 14_1009_12_40cm (SPAdes) (version 2) | ecosystem: Environmental > Terrestrial > Soil > Grasslands ... | reverse complement strand
TCGAGCGCGTCATCAGCTGGAACTCGGTGTCGAGCCCTTCCTCGAGCGCCAGGTCGAGCATGACGTCGGCGACGTGCTTGTTCTGCTTCTCGGCGAGCGCCGTGAGGCTCTGGTCGACGAGCCCCTGGTTCTTGGCGAGCTTCACCTTGCGGACGAAGATCGAGCTCCAGGGTACGAGCCGGCCCGGCACGCCCGGCCGCCGCCGCTGGGGCTTCAGCGCCTGGTCGCGCATCTTCGCGCGCCGCTCGGAGTCAGCGAGCGCGGTCAGCCGATCCGGGAGGCGCAGCTGCATGACGACGTCCCATACGTCGAGGTTGTGAAAGAAGGTCGTCTTCTTCAGCGTGAACCTCGGATTGAAGGGGATGGCCCGCAGCAGGTTGTAGAGCTGAGCACCCTCGCGCGAGGCCTTCTCCACGTACGGCCAGGCGTTCGTGTCGAAGCTCAGAAAGAACACCGGACGCCCGCTCGCGACGGCGACGTCGCGCAGGTGGTCGAGGTCGGCGAGGCTCGGCTTGCCGGCGCCCTTGGGCAGGATCTCGATGATCCCGCGGTTGAACTCGCCGAGCGTGCGGCCGAGGGCCACGCGCTCCTCGTCCGCGGCGAGCCGAGTCGGCACGGGCTGGCCCTGCGGCCCCGCGTGGGTCGGAGAGTCCGTCGTGCTCCACCCCCATGCCCCGGCCTCGAGCGACTCGCGCAGCAGCCGCTGCATGTGGGCGATCTCGTCCGGCGTCGCGGCGCGGTCCCAGGCGGCCTGGTCCATCGCCGACAGACGCAGGGGATTGTGGCCGACGAGCGGCATCAGGTTGAGCCCGAGCCCGTGGTCGATCGCGTTCAGGTATTCGTCGAAGTTCTCCCAGCTCCACGGAACGACGGCCGCGAGCGAGCGCACCGGGATGTCCTCGACGCAGCAGAACGTCGCGAGCATCGCGTCGCGATGCTCGGGCCGCAGGGGCGCCAAGGTCAGCCCGCAATTGCCCATGAGAACGGTCGTCACGCCGTGCCAGATCGAGGAGGTGCAGAGCTTGTCCCAGAAGGGCTGGGCGTCGTAGTGCGTGTGGGTGTCGATGATGCCCGGCGCCACGAAGTGCCCCTCGGCGTCGATCGTCGAGGTGGCCGCGCCACGGATCTTGCCGATCTCGACGATCGTGCCGTCCTTGACCGCGACGTCGGCGCGATAGCGGGAGAAGCCGGAACCGTCGACGACCATGCCGTTCTTGATGACCAAGTCGTAAGGCATCAGTACCCTCCGAGGCTACGCGGGAGCTGCTCGAATCGCGCGCAATTGTCCCACATAACTCCGCCTACCGCACCGGCAACAGCGGCTTCTGGCCGGGATGGAGCTGCTGGTCCACCGTGTCCAGGATGACGGCCGTCATCGCGTAGTTGCCCATGAGCGCGGCCAGCTCGAGGACGCCGCGCCGTCCGAACAGGGCGACCGCCCGCGCGAACGTCGCCGAGCTGAGCTTCCGCTTGCGAAACAGCTCGCGGCCGAATGCGATGATGACCGCTTCTCGCTTGCCGAGCCGCCGGCCCAGCCGACCGATGGGCCGGCGCCGCTTCACGAGCTCGATGATCTTCGCGTCGAGGCCTTCGGCGAGGGCGGCCGGCTCGTGCGCCGTCCACTCGAACTGGTTGTCGAGCTCGCGAGCCACGACCAGAATTGCCAGCTCGGTCAGGCGCCGATCCAGCGCGGTCTCGAAGCGCAGATACTGATTGGCCGCTCTCAGGAAGCCGGCAAGCTTCGGCGAATGGAGCCAGATGCCGCTCGGGCCGCGCAGCCCGACCAGGGTCCGACTCTGAGGGCTCACGACCGCGTCGTAGTGCTCCTGGCCTTCCGCGTCGAGCTCGTGGCGCTCGCGGAGCGGCAGGCGCGAGAGGGAAGCCGGGTGCACGTCCCGTGGCAGCCTCAACGCTCGTGCACGTACTTCGTGAGTCGCTTGCCTCCGGCTTCGGCGAGGTAGATGTCGCCGACCGAGTCGACCCAGAGCCCGTGACCCGAAGGCGAGTCGAAGCGCGCCAGCACCTTGCCGTTTCGATCGAGGATGCTGATCGACGGTCTGAGCTCGCTGACGTAGGCCACCTGCCGCGCATTGAAGTAGATATCGGTCGGGCGATGGATGTCGCGCCACTGCGAGACGAACTTCCCGCTTCCGTTGAACACCTGGATGCGGCTGTTCTCCCGGTCGCACACGTAGACGAATCCCTCCGGATCGACCCACAGGCTATGCGGCAGATGGAACTCTCCCGGCTCCTGCTTGCCCGGCGTCCCCCACGAGGAGAGCAGGGCGCCCTGAGCCGAGAAGCGATGGACCCGGCTGTTGCGGTAGCCATCGGACACGTAGAGATCGCCCGACGGAGCCACGACCATCTCGGTGGGCTTGTTGAACGGCCCGGCCGAGCGCGGCGGCAGCTCGATGTCCTTCGTCGCCCCCGTGTCCGACGGCTGGCCGCGCGTGCCCAGGACCATCAGAGGCTTGCCGTCCAGGGTGAACTTCAGCGCCACGTGATCGTCGCGGTCGGTGAGGTAGATCACGTCGTCGATGATCGCGATCCCGTGAGGATCCTTGATGGCACTGCTGCCCCACGACGTGAGGTAGCTGCCGTCGCGATCGAACACGATGATCGGCGGGTCCTTTCGCTGAAACGCGTAGACGCGGTCTTGCGAGTCGGTCGCCACCGCGCTCACCGGACCGAACGTCCAGCCGGCGGGCAGCTTCGCCCACGATTCCACCACCTCGTATCGATAGCTGCCGCTGCCGACGGTCGCCATGAGAACCTCCCTTGTGTAGAGGCGCGCCGAAATCTAGAATCGCGCCGATCGTGCGCCTATCGGCCGCGACGCGCAACATGCCCACTCGGAGGTATGATTCGGGCACCGCTGACCGACGAGGAAAGGAAGGCCCCATGCCAGGCAACACGGACCTGTTCGAGATCATGCAGACCATGCGCGCCATGCGCCGGCTGAAGCCCGACCCGGTGCCCGACGAGTTGATCCGGAAGATCCTGCAAGCCGGCGCGTGCGCGCCCAACGGTGGCAACACGCAGCGCTGGCGGTTCCTGGTGATCAAGGACACGAAGATCAAGCAGGGCGTGCAGGTCTGGTACAAGCGCGCCTTCGACGAAGTGGTCGGGCCTCGCTACCTCAAGAGCGCGCCTCCCCCCGGCGTCAGCCGCGAGCAGTACAACCGGCAACACGCGGCGGTGGAATACCTCACCGATCACTTCCACGAGGCTCCCGTGTGGATCGTGGCGTGCCTCGAGGAAGGGGCGGCGGCGGCGACGCGAAGCTCGGGCGCGTCGATCTATCCGGCGGTGCAGAACATGCTGCTGGCGGCCCGCGCCCTCGGACTCGGCGCGACCCTGACGACGCGACACCTTCTGTACGAGAAGGAGGCGGAAGCCGCGCTCGGGCTCCCGCCGGGTGTTCACTCGTACGCGATCCTGCCCATCGGCTATCCGATGGGGAAGTTCGGCCCGGTCGGTCGCGGCCCCCTCAAAGAGATCGTCTTTCAAGACCGCTGGGGCACCCCGTATCAGGGCGTGTGAGAGGGGAAGGGGAGGTCATCCATGGCCCTCAAGCTGATCCACCACGTGAACGTCCAGATCAGCGATCGGGAGCGAACCCGGGCGTGGTACGAGAAGGTGCTCGGCGCCGAGTTCCTCGACCGCGGCCCCGCGCTGAATCGCCGCCAGCTCCAGCTGAGGCTCGGCTGCGGCGAGATCCACTTCACCGTGACGCCGCGCCCGGTCATCGTGGCGTCGAGCCACTTCGCGATCGAGGTCGACGACTGGGAAGCCACCTTGGCCCATCTCGATGAGCTCGGCGTCCCGCGCGTCAGGACGTCGGCCGCCAGCACCGGCACCGACATCGGCGGCACCGACCCGCAGCAGGGGCGGCGCGAGGACAGCAGCGAGCACTACACGTACGTCAAGGACCCGGACGGCAACCTGATCGAGCTCGTGAACCACCCGCTGGGACTGCAGGATTCCCAGGGCCGAAAGGTCGAGGTCACGCACGATCCCAACGGGCTGCGCTGGGTCCAGATCCCTGGGTTCGTCGAGGCGGAGGCCGGGCGCGAACGATGAAGTGGTGTCGCTTCCGGATCGGCGAGCGCGTCAGCTACGGCCTCGTGGAGGACGACGAGATCGTCGAGGTCGACGGCAATCCGTTCGCGGATTACCGCGTCGGCCGGGCCCGCCATCCGCTCCCGAAGGTCAAGCTTCTCCCTCCGATCATGCCTCGTGTGCTCTACGCCGCGGGCCCGAACTATCGCGGCCACCTCGAAAGCATGGCGAAGCGGCGAGGGGAGCCGCCGCGCTACCCGGCGAGGCCCGAGCCGAAGCTGCGCTCCGTGAACGCGATCATCGCGACCGAGGACGAGATCGTCGTGCCGAAGGAGTCGACGGGAGCGGTTCAGCCCGAGGGCCAGCTCGCGGTCGTCATCGGCAAGAAGGCCCGCAACGTCTCCCGCGAGGAAGCGCTGGACTGCGTGCTCGGCTACAGCATCGGGAACGACGTCAGCCAGCGCGAATGGCAGAAGACCGACCGCACCTTGTTCCGCGCCAAGAACTGCGACACGTTCAAGCCGTTCGGCCCGTTCATCGCGACCGGGCTCGACCCTAGCAAGCTCCGCATCGTCGTCCGTCACAACGGAACGGTGTGGGAGGACTTCTCCTCGGCTGAGCAGATCTGGGACACGGCCACCTGGCTTCACGAGATGAGCAAGACGGCCACACTCCATCCCGGCGACGTGCTGTGGATGGGCACCCAGGGCGCCGACGGCGACATGGTGCCGGGCGACGTCATCGAAGTCGAGATCAGCGGCATCGGCGTGCTCCGAAACCCCGTCGTCGCCGAACAGTAGCGCCGCGGGAACGAGATGAAGATCGCGACGCCCGACCTGGTGACGAACTCGTACTTTCCCGCTCTGGCGGCCGAGGAGCTTGGTCTCTATCGCGAGGAGGGTTTCGACGCCCACGTCGAGCTGCTGCCCTCGCTCGACGCCGTGAACGCGCTGCGCGACGGTGCGGTGGACTTCGTGGCCGGCGGCGCCCACACGACCTTGCTGGCCTTCCCGGGCTGGAAGGGGGCGAAGCTCGTCGTCGCCCTCTCGCAGGGGACGCCCTGGCTCCTGGTGCTGCGCGCGGATCTTCCGGCCCGCCGGGGTGACGTCTCGGCGGTCAAGGGACTTCGCATCGGCGCCGCCCCGGGACCCGACCGCGCGCTGCTCCAGCTCCTGCACGAGGTCGGCGTCGATCCGGTGCGCGACGGCGTCAAGATCGCTCCGGTGCCCGGAGGCATTGATCCGGGCGCGTCCTTCGGCGTCACCGCCGCCGAGGCTCTCGAGCGCGGGACGGTCGATGGATTCTGGGCGAACGCTTTGGGCAGCGAGACCGCCGTGCGCCGCGGTGTCGGTAGGATCATCGTCGATGTCCGGCGAGGCGATGGGCCCCGCGACGCGGGCCAGTACACGTTCGCGGCGCTCTCGACGACAGAGGCGCTGATCGCTCGCGACCCGGCGCGCGTCGCCGCGGCAGTGCGCGCGATCGTGCGCGCTCAGGGCCTGCTCCGGGAGAACCCCGCGCGCGCGACCGAGGTCGGGCGACGACGATTCCCGGCGGCGGCCGCGGAGATCATCGCGGCGGTCGTGGAGCGCGACCTGCCCTTCTACGACCCGGCGATCGGGGAGAAGGCGGTCGCGGTGATGAACGGCTTCGCCCGCTCGATCGGCCTCCTCACGGCGCCGGTCGCCTACGAGGACACGGTCGCCGCCCGCTTCCGGAACCTCTGGGTCCGCTCCGGCGACAGGCGGTAGCACGCGCTGCGCCGGGCCTCAGCGGGCCTTCAGCTTCACGTCCTCGTAAGGCGCCGAGTAACCGTGATAGTGGATGAGCCCGAGCCCCGATTCCGCCACCCGCGGTCCGTAGCCGTCGGTCTCGGTCCTACTCCAGGCCGTACTCGGCCCAGTGGGCGTCGACTCGGTCCAGATCTTCCTTCGGAGGCACCGAGCGCGCCGGGAACCGATGCTTCCTGGTCGCGTCGACGCCGACCTTGGACGAGAGCACCGTCTTGCGCTCGAGCTGGTCCACGTCCTCCTCGGCGGTCGACGGATCGAGCGCGACACCGGCCGTGGCGCGATTCACATAGAGGTCGTGCTCGGGCTGGACGTGCCAGGACATCGCCCAGAGGACCTGGAAGTAGTCTCGGATGTCGATGTCCTCGTCCACGACGACCACCCACTTGGAAAACGACGGATCGTACGCCCAGACGGCCCACATCGCGCGCTGGGGCAGGGCGGGATGCTCGCGGCGAAGTGAAATCGCCAGAAACGCGGCCCCGCCGCCGGCTTCGAGCAGGTGGACGTCCCGCACGGGAAGCCGCAGCTCCCGGCGCAGATGCTGGAGCAGCGCCACGTCGCGCCCGGTGCCGCGGATACAGCTCGACTCGCTCGGCGGCATCTGGCTGAAGAACGCCTGGTAGATCGGATCGGCGCGATGGGTGATCGCGGTGACCTCGATCACGAAGCTCGGCCCCGACGAGCCCATGTAGCCCGTGTACTCGCCGAACGGCCCTTCGTGCTCGCGTACGCCGGGCGGCACGAAGCCCTCGATCACGATCTCGGCGTGCGCCGGGACCTCGAGGTCGTTCGTCTCACACTTCACGACCTCGAGCGGCTCGCCGCGCAGGGCGCCGGCGACCCCCAGCTCGTCGCCGCGGATCCGCGCGACCGACGTGAGCGGCACGGGCGGATCGCAGCCGATCACGACGGCGCAGGGCGTCGGGTTGCCCTTGTGCTCGTTCTTCATGATGTGCGCGTACATGTCGCGCCAAGTGGTGCTCAGGAAGAGGCCGAACTTCCGCGGCCCCTTCAGCATGAGGCGGTAGGTGCCCATGTTGCGCTCGCCGGTCTCCGGGTCGTGGGAGATCACGCAGGGCCCGGTCACGTAGGGCGCCGGGTCCTGGTCGCGCGTCCACAGGCAGAGCGGCAGCGCCGTCGCGTCGATCTTGTCTCCGATCTGGATCACATCCTTCACCGGGCCGGTGTTCACGCGGACCGGGGCAATCGGATGGCTCTGAGCCCGAGCCCACTTGTCGGCGATCTGGTCGACGGTGGTCTCCAGGGCCAGCGCGTAGACCTCGGGCGAGGCACCCAGGATTCCCGCGACCAGTGGCATGCGATGGCCCTTGACGTGCTCGAACATGACCGCGGGCCGCCGCGCCGGGGGAATTCGCTGGAAAACCCTGCGGATGACGGCCGCGACCTCCCAGTTCGGATCAACTTCCTTCTTCACGTGGTGGAGCTTGCCACGAACTTCCAGGGCGGCGAGGTACTCGCGGAGATCCTTGTAGGCCATGTCTCATGCCCTCATCGAGTCTTTCCGGGCCGGTAAGGGTGCTGGTCGATCCAGTGCCGCGCGATGTCGATCCGGCGGCAGATCCACACGTGGTCGTGGCGCTCGACGTAGTCGAGAAAGCGCGCGAGCGCCGCTGCGCGCCCGGGCCGGCCCATGAGCCGCATGTGCAGGCCGAGCGACATCATCTTTGGTTGGTCGGCGCCCTCCGCATAGAGGACGTCGAAGGCGTCCCGTACGTGAGCGAGCCACTCGTCGCCGGTAGCGAAGCCGCCGGGCAGCCCGAACTTCATGTCGTTGTTGTCGAGGGTGTAGGGAACGACGAGGTGGGGCTTGCCGGACACGAGGGTCCAGTATGGCAGGTCGTCGTTGTAGGCGTCGGCGTCGTAGAGAAATCCGCCTTCCTCGACGACCAGGCGGCGCGTGTTGGGACTGAGCCGGCCCGTGTACCAGCCGAGCGGTCGGCTCCCGGTCACGCGCGTGAGGCTTTCGACGGCGCGTCGGATATGCTCGCGCTCGACCTTCTCGCCGACGAACTGGTAGTCGATCCAGCGCCAGCCGTGGCTCACGACCTCGTGGCCGGCTTCCACGACCGCGGCGGCGGCCTCGGGATGGCGCTCGAGCGCCATCGCCACGGCGAAGACGCTGATCCTGATGCCGTGCTGGGCGAACGTGCGCATGAGGCGCCAGAACCCGGCGCGGCTTCCGTACTCGTACATCGACTCGACTTGCAGATTACGCACACCCCGGAGCGCCGGCAGGCCGACGACTTCTTGCAGGTACGCCTCGGCCTCGGCGTCCCCGTGCAGCACGGAGCGCTCACCGCCCTCCTCGTAGTTCATGACGATCTGCAGGGCCAGCCGCGCGCCGCCCGGCCACTTCGGATCGGGCGGCGTCTTGCCGTACCCGACGAGATCGCGCGGGTAAGCACCTCGGAGGGGGGCTTTGCCCCCCTTCCGACGGGCGGAGCGGGCCTGCGGCCCGCTCTCGCCCTGCCTCCCCCCAGGTTCGGTTGCGCCGGCGGAGCCGGCGCTCGAACGCGGTTGTTTCCTCGGCTGCCGCCTCATATCCGGCCGATTCCGGTGGCGCCGAGGTTGTCGGTGCTGTCGCGGGATCCGGTGGCGCCGGCAGAGACGTAATGGGCCAGGGCCGCGTCGAGGCCGGCGCCGGCGGGGGCGCGGTAGCCTTCGCGGCGGAGTACGTCCTCGAGCGCGATGAGGCAAAGGAGCACGAACTGGCGCTGGGCCGAGTAGCCCATGGTGCCGATGCGCCAGACCTTTCCCTGTAGCTGGCCGAACGCCGCGCCGATCTCGATGCCGAAATCCTCCACGAGCCGGCGGCGCACGCGCAGCTCGTCGACGCCCTCCGGCACGACGACGGGCGTCAGGAAAGGGAGCCGGTGCTCGCGGGGCTCCTTGCCGAAGAGCGTCAACCCCGAGGCGTCGAGCCCGGCGCGCAGCGCGTCGCCGTGGAGGCGATGTCGCGCGAAGCGCGCCTCGAGACCCTCGTCGTGCACGGCGCGGAGTGCTTCGCGTAAGCCGTACACCATCGCCGTGGGCGCCGTGTGATGGTTGAAGCGCGCGGGGCTCCAGTAGTCGGCGAGCTGACCGAGGTCGAGGTAGTTGCTCTGCACCTTGGTCCGCCGGCCCCGGACGACGGCCTCGGCCCGTGCGTTGTAGGTGATCGGCGCCAGCCCCGACGGGCAGCTCAGACACTTCTGGGCCCCGGCGATCGCGACGTCGATGTCCCAGCGGTCGACGGCGACCTCGCACCCGCCGAGCGTCACGACGCAGTCGGCGACCAGGAGCGCTCCGTGAGCGTGAGCCAGCTGCGCGATCTCGGCGAGCGGCTGCAGGGTGCCGGTCGAGGTCTCGCCGTGGACGATCGCGACCAGCTTGGTCCGCCCGGCCCGGAGCGCGCCCTCGACGGCGTTGGGGTCGATCAGCCGCCCCCATTCGCTACGCACCGCGACCACGTCGGCGCCGCACCGCTCCGCGATCTCGATCAGCAACAGGCCGAAGCGACCGAACTCGGCGACGACCACTCGGTCGCCGGGCTCGATCAGCGAGACGAGCGCCGCCTCGAGGCCGGCTCGCCCGGTGCCGGGCACGGGGAACGTCCGCGCGTTGGTGGTCTGGAACGCGAACCGCGTGAGCTCCATGACCTCGTTCATGATGTGCGTGAACTCCGGGTCGAACTGACCCAGGAGCGGTGTCGACATCGCGCGAAGCACGCGCGGATCCGCCATGGCCGGCCCGGGGCCCAGGAGGACGCGCGGACCGGGAAGGAGATCGCCGGGGGACATGCCGATGGGAATTATAATTGAGCCCCGCGGCGGACCACGTGCCCGACAAATTCACCGGCCGGCCCATGAGGCGCTTCGAGGATCCGCGGCTACTGCGCGGCCAGGCCCTCTATGTCGACGACCTGCGCTTGCCGGGAACCCTCCACGTGGCGTTCGCGCGCAGCATCTACCCGCACGCGGGCTTCCGGGTCGACGCGAATGCCGCGCGCGCGGTCGCGGACGTCGCCGGCGTGTTCACGGCGGCCGACCTGTCGGCGGAGCGCGGCTTCCGCGAGATCCCCGGCGTCATCGACCATCCGGCGCTCCGACCGTGCCGGCAGCTTCCGCTGGCGCGCGAGAAGGTGCGCTACGTCGGCGAGCCGACCGTCGCGGTGGTGGCCACGAGCCGTTATGCGGCCCAGGATGGCGTCGAGGCCCTGCAGATCGCCTACGAGCCGCTCGACGTCGTGCCCGACGCGCACGCCGCCGTCGCTCCGGGCTCGGCACTCTTGCACGACGGGGTTCCGGGCAACGTCGCCGCCGATTTCGTCGTGAAGGCCGGCGACGCGGACCGTGCGTTTCGCTCGGCCGAGATCGTGACGCGCGGACGCTACTACGTCCATCGCTACACCGGGATGCCACTCGAGACCCGCGGGGTCCTGGCCGACTACGATCGCGGCACGCGCTGTCTCACCGTGCGGTCGTCCACCCAGTGGCCCCACACCTTGCGCGACGCGCTCCGCGAGGTGCTCGGGCTGGCCGAGCACCAGGTTCGCGTGATCGCGCCCGACGTGGGCGGCGGATTCGGCGTGAAGCAGGAGATCTACCCCGAGGAGATCCTGCTCGCGCTCCTGGCGATGCGCCTCTCCTCTCCGGTGAAGTGGATCGAGACGCGTCACGAGCACCTGACGAACACCGCGCATGCGCGCGAGCAATGGCACGACATCGAGCTCGCGGCGCGTCGCGACGGGACGATCGTCGGGATGCGCGCCGAGCTGCTCGCGGATGCCGGCGCGTACACGCGCAGCCTCGGGGTGCTCTGCCCTTCGATCACCGCCGCCAGCTTGCCCGGACCGTACCGGATCCGCGACTACACGTGCCGGGTTCGCGCGGCGCTCACGTGCAAGGCGCCGGCGGCCGCCTACCGCGGCGCCGGCCAGCCCGAGGCCGTCTTCGCCATCGAGCGAGCTCTCGACGGGCTGGCGCACGAGCTCGGGATGGATCCGGCCGAGGTCCGCAGAAAGAATTTCATCCGTCGCGACGAGTTCCCGTGGGAGCTCGGGATCTCGTCGGCCCAGGTCCCGGTGGTCTACGACAGCGGCGACTACGAGGCGGCCCTCGACGCCGCGCTGACCCTGGCCCGCTATGCCGACCGCCGCGCCGAGCAAGCCTCGGAGCGCGCCAAGGGCGAGCGGGGCCGCCTGCTGGGCATCGGAGTCGCCGCCTACGTGCTGCTCACCGGGCTCGGGCCTCACGAGGGCGCGGTGCTGCGTGTGGATCCGACTGGACACGCGCTGCTCGTCACGGGCGCCTCGCCTCACGGCCAGGGAACGGCGACGGCGCTGGCGCAGGTGGTGGCCGACCAGCTCGGGATCGAGCCCCGCGACGTGACCGTGCGGCACGGCGACACCGCGATGATCCCGTTCGGCGTCGGGACCTACGCGAGCCGCAACGCCGTCGTGGCCGGCAGCGCCGCGCTCGTCGCGGCTCGGGCCGTTGCGGAGAAGGCGCGCCGCCTGGCCTCGCATCGGCTCGAGGTCGCCGAGGGCGATCTCGAGCTCGCCGACGGGGTCGTCCGTGTGGTCGGAGCTCCGCACCGCCGGCTCTCGCTCGGCGAGCTCGCGCTCGCGTGCGCGCCCGGCTCGCCGCTGCCGGAAGGCATGAGCCCCGGCCTCGAGGCCACGCACTATTTCCTGGCGCCGCGGCCAACCTTCGCGAGCGGGGTGCACGTGGCCATCGTCGACGTCGAGCGCGAGACCGGGCGGGTCGAGATCGTCGACTACATCGCCGCCAGCGACGCGGGGCGGCTGATCAACCCGCTCATCGTCGAGGGCCAGATCCACGGCGGCATCGCCCAGGGCGTCGGCGGCGCGCTCTACGAGGAGCTCGCCTACGACGAGCATGGGCAGCCCCGCGCGCAATCGCTGATGGAGTACACCATGCCGAGCGCCGGCCAGATTCCCGCGGTCACGATCGTCAACCTCGTCACGCCGAGCCCGCTCAACCCCCTCGGCGTGAAGGGAGTCGGCGAGGGCGGAGCGCTGGCACCGCCGGCGGCGATCACCGCCGCCGTCGAGGACGCGCTGCGACCCTTCGGTGCTCGCATCGTGGGCACACCGATCCGGGCCGAGGACGTGCTCAGACTGATTCGCCGGTCTTGACGCCGGCTGGCAGTCGGTCTTAGGTTGCTCAAACGATGATCTCTCAGATCACCGCGGCTCAAGGGGGGCTCATGAAGACCAGGACCGTGTGGCTCGTCGCCCTGCTGCTGCTCGCGCTGCCGCCGTGGCTCTCGACCGCCGAGGCTCAAACGAAGGTCCGCTTCGCGCTCGACTGGCAGATCCAGGGTCCGCAGGCTCCCTTCATCACCGCCAAGGCGCTCGGCGCGTTCGCGACCCACGGTCTCGACGTCACCATCGATCGTGGAACCGGCTCGCAGAAGACGATCGAACAGGTGGCGACCGGGACCTACGACCTCGGCTACGGCGACATCAACTCGATGATCGAGTACAACGTCAAAAACCCCCAGACGCCGCTCATCGCCGTCGGCATGGTGCTGAACTCACCGCCCTTCGCGTTGCTCTCGCTCAAGCGGTACGGGATCCGCGAGCCGAAGGACCTCAAGGGCGCCAGCATCGGCGCCCCGGCCGGCGACGCGCCGCGGCGGCTCTGGCCGATCTTCGCCAAGAACGTCGGGCTGCCCGCGGACAGCGTGACCTGGACCAACATGGCGCCGCCGCTTCGGGAGCCGGCGCTCGTGAAGGGCGACGTCAAGGCCATCTCGGGCTTCTACTTCACCGGGTTTCTCAACCTGACCGAAAATCTGAAAGTGCCCGAGGCCGACGTGGTCGCGTTCAAGTACAGCGAGCACGGCATCGATCTCTACGGCAACGCCGTGATGGCGCGAGTCGACTGGCTCAAGGGCAACGAGGAAACTGTGCGCCGCTTCCTCGCCGCGCTCAACATCGGCTTCAAGGCGGCTCTCAAGGATCCAAAGGCCGCGATCGCGCACATCCGCGCGGCCGAGCCATTGACGAACGAGAGCACCGAGCTCAAGCGCCTGCAGCTCGCGATCAGCGCGAACATGATCAACGACGAAGTGCGGAAGAACGGTCTCCTGGCCATCGACCCGGCCCGGATGAACCGCGCGATCGAACAGGTCGTCGCGGCCTTCGAGCTCGGGACGAAGCCCACCGTCGCGCAGGTGTTCACGGGCGCCTACTTACCGCCCGCGTCGGAACGGAAGCTGGACTAGCCCGCGACCGGAGAAGGAGGCCCGCTTCGTGAGCCCCGGCGCGCACAGGGTGAAAGCTACCTTCGACCCGGTTCGACGCGGAAGCTGGACTAGCCCGCGACCGGAGAAGGAGGCCCGCTTCGCATGCTCCGCCGCGCCCAGGGTTAAAGCTACCTTCAACGCGGTTCGAAGCGGTGGGGGGGCTTGGGGGAGGAGCGGCGCCACGCTCCCCCCCATGTACATCTGAACCCCCAAGCAGTCGCGCTTCGCAACGTCTCGTACGACTACGTGACCGGCGGTCGCGTCACCCGCGCGCTCGCCGATGTCTCGCTGGACGTGGCGCGCGGCACGACGGTGGCGTTCGTCGGGCCGAGCGGCTGCGGCAAGTCGACGTTGCTCAAGCTGATCGCGGGGCTCCAGCACCCGACCGAAGGCGCCATCGCCGTCGACGGGCGTTCGGTCCTGGGCCCGCTGAAGAACGTCGGCATGGCGTTTCAGAACCCGGTGCTCCTGCCCTGGAGAAGCGTCCTCGACAACCTGCTGCTGCCGCTCGAGATCCTTCGCGAGAACAACGATCCGCGCGCGCCCGACCGCGCGCTCTGGCGCGACCAGGCGATCGCGCTGCTCGGCACCGTCGGGCTCGCGGGCGCCGAGCACCGCCAGCCCCGCGAGCTCTCCGGCGGGATGCGCCAGCGGGTGAGCCTCTGCCGGGCGCTCATCCACGCGCCGGCGCTCTTGCTGCTGGACGAGCCGTTCGCGGCGCTGGATGCCTTCACGCGCGAAGAGATGTGGGAGCTCCACCAGCGGCTCCGCCTCGAGCGCGAGTTCACCGGCGTGCTCGTGACCCACGATCTGCGCGAGGCGGTGTTCCTCGCGCAGACCATCTACGTGATGTCGGCGAACCCCGGACGCATCGCCCACGTCCATCAGGTGAGGCTCGGCGTCCCGAGAAGTTTGGAGCAGCTCTACAGCCCCGAGGCGACGGCGCTCATCCGGACGATGCGGGAGCAGATCCGGCCGAGCCGACAGGCCGTGGCGTGACGGCGCGTCTGCGACAGCTCGTCCTGCCGCTCGGGGTCTTCGCGGGGCTGGTCCTCGTCTGGGAGCTTGCGGTGCCGGTATTCCGGATCCAGCAGATCGTGCTGCCGGCGCCGAGCGGGATCGTGCGCACGATGGTGCAGATGGCCGGTCCGATCGCCTTTCACGCCCGGCACACGCTCGTGACGACGCTGATCGGCTTCGGCGCGGCGGTCGGCCTCGGCCTGCTGCTCGGCTTCCTCATCGGGGCTTCGGTCACCGCGCGCGACGCGCTCTACCCCTTGCTGGTCGGCTTCAACAGCATTCCGAAGGCGGCGGTGGTGCCGATGCTCGTGATGTGGTTCGGTATCGGGGCGGTGCCGGCGGTGCTCACGGCGTTCTTGCTCGCGTTCTTCCCGGTCGCGGTCAACGTCGCCCTCGGGCTCGCGACGCTCGAGGCCGAGTTGCGCGACGTGCTGCGGGTCCTCGGCGCGTCTCGCTGGCAGATCTTTCGTAAGGTCGGCGTGCCGCGAACCATGCCGCTGTTCTTCGCGTCGCTGAAGGTCGCGGTCTCCTCGGCGTTCGTGGGCTCGGTCATCTCGGAGACCGTCGCGTCGAACGCCGGGATCGGCTACTTGATGGCGGTGGCGGCGTCCGACTTCAATACGCGGCTCGCGTTCGGGGGCTTGTTCGTCCTGGCCGCGATGGGCGTGGCCCTCTACGGGGTCTTCGCGGCCATCGAGCGCCGGGTGACGGGCTGGGCCTATGCGGAGTAGGGTAGTGCGCGCGACAGGGGCGCTGGGAGAATGACCATCGACGCGCTGGTCCTCGACTGGCTGAACATCGGCCTTCGCTGGGTGCACCTGATCGCCGGGATCGGGTGGATCGGCACCTCGCTCTATTTCATGTGGCTCGACGCCGCCTTGATCCGCGCCGACCCGCCGCGAGGCAACGTCGAGGGCCACACGTGGCTGCTCCACAGCGGCGGCTTCTATCTGGTCGAGCGGCGCACGCTCCCGCCGGGCCAGCTTCCGTCGCCGATCCACTGGTTCAAGTGGGAAGCCGCGATGACGTGGCTGACGGGCTTTCCGCTCCTGGTGCTCGTCTACTACCTGACCCGCGGCGTCTACCTCGTCGACCCCACGGTGTCCGCGATCACGTCGGGCCAGGCGGTCGCACTCGGGATCGGCGTCCTGATCGTCGGCTGGGCGGTCTACGACCTCCTGTGGAGCTCGCCGCTTGCTCGCGGGCGCGCCGCCGTCATCGTCTCCTGGGTGCTCCTGCTGGCGGTCGTCTACGCGCTGACGCACGTGCTGAGCGGGCGAGCCGCCTACATCCACACGGGCGCGATGCTCGGCACGATCATGGTCGCGAACGTCTGGATGCGGATCGTGCCCGCGCAGCGGGAGCTCATCGCGGCTGCGACGGCCGGGCGGACTCCCGACGCGACGCTCTCGCGACGGGCCAAGCAGCGCTCCACGCACAACAGCTACGTCACCTTCCCCGTGATCTTCATGATGCTGAGCAATCACTACCCGGCCACCTACGGCCATCCGCTGAACTGGCTGATCCTCTGGCTGCTCATCGGGGTCGGCGTGGGAGTCCGTCACGTGATGATCGCCCGCGAGCGCGGGCGTCCGGCGGACTGGTGGCTCGTCCCCGTGACCGTGGCGCTCGCCGGCGTCGTCTATCTGACGTCACCGGCCTGGCTCGGCGGCGCCCGACACGACGGTGCGCGCGTCGGTTTCGTCGCGGCGAAAGAGGTAATCGACCGCCGCTGCGTCTCCTGCCACTCCGACAAGCCGAGCGACGACGTCTTTCGGATCGCGCCGAACGGGGTGACCTTCGAGACGGCCGAAAGCATCCGCGCCCGCGCCGAGACGATCCGCGCGCGCGTGGTCGTGCTGCGCAACATGCCGCTCGCGAACAAGACCGGCATGACGGAAGCCGAGCGCGATCTGATCGCGCGCTGGCTCGATCAGGGCGCGTCGATCGACGGCGGTGTCGGGAGCCGCTGAGGCGTGCCGGCCGGAGTCCTGACGGTGGACATCCTGAACCGAGCCAGTTGCGATGAGCTCGAGGCGGCGCTCGGCGGTGTCTTCGAGCGCTCGCCGTGGGTGGCCGCCCGCGCGGTCGAGGCACGCCCGTTCGCCAGCGTCGAGGCGCTCCACGCGGCGATGGTCGCCGTGGTACGCGGGTCTTCGCGCGAGGAGCAGCTGGCCCTGCTGCGCGCTCATCCTGATCTGGCGGGCCGGGCCGCCCGCGCAGGAGCGCTGACGAACGAGTCGTCGGCCGAGCAGTCGAGCGTGGGCCTGGATCGGCTCGACGACGAGGAGTACGAGCGCTTCGGCCGGCTGAACGCTTCGTATCGCGAGAAGTTCGGCTTTCCGTTCATCATCGCCGTCCGCCGGCACGACAAGAAGTCGATCCTCGCCGCGTTCGAGTCACGTCTCGGGAACACCGCGACCGAGGAACTCGAGACCGCGCTCGCGCAGGTGTTCGAGATCGCCCGGATGCGGCTGGTCAGCTTGATCCCGGAGCGATGAGCCCGGAGGGCTCGGCCGGGCTCACGACCCACGTCCTCGACACCTCGCGCGGCCGTCCGGCGGCCGGGCTACGGATCGACTTCTCGCGCGTCGACGCCGACGGGCGTCCGCGCTTGATCAGGACCGTGACGACCAACGCCGACGGCCGAGTCGACGCGCCGCTCCTCGGCCCGGGCGAGATGCAAGCCGGGCGATACGAGCTCCTGTTCCACGTCGGCGCCTACTTCCGTTCGACCGGCGCGGCTCTCAGCGATCCGCCGTTCCTCGACCAGGTCCCCGTGCGATTCGCGATCGCGGAGCCTACGGCTCACTACCACGTGCCGCTGCTCGTTTCGCCCTACGGCTACGTGACGTATCGCGGCAGCTGACGTCTCAGCTCTCGAGAACCTCGACAGGATCGCCGAGGCCGACGGATTCAGCGGCGGTCCCTGTACGTACTCTCGTTTCGCGCGCGCGCTCACGATGCCTGTCCCCATGAGCCGGGCACAGTAACATCGCCCATGGCGCGACAATGCTCGCTCGGTAACAGTTTAGATGGCGCGAGACGCGGTCTTGCGGCGCGGTGTTCGCCCGGAGTAGGCTGACGGGGCTCGCGGCCCCGGCCGCGCGTCGACCCCGAAACGTCAAGAGCTCAGAGGCGCGCCTCGGCCGGCGGGGCCCCAGCCCCGCGACGGCCTGCAGCGCGCACAACACGCCAAGCCCGCGACGAGGCGGGCGGCGAGACAGGCGGACCACGACGATGAAGCCGACCATCCTGCCCGAGACACCGCAGCCCTCACCAGCGCACGAGGAGCTCTGGTCGAGCGACGCGATCGCGCGCATGCTCCAGGCCCTCGAGGTGCCCTGGGTCTCGCTCGTACCCGGCGCGAGCTTTCGCGGGCTTCACGACAGCCTCGTGAACCACATCGGCAACCAGCGTCCGCAGATGATCCTCTGCCTGCACGAGGGCGCCGCGGTCTCGGTGGCGCACGGTTATGCCAAGGCCAGCGGGCGGATGATGGGGACGATCCTGCATTCGAACGTCGGCCTGCTGAACGGCAGCATGGGGATCTTCAACGCGTGGTGCGATCGGGTCCCGATGCTGATCCTGGGCGCGACCGGGCCGTGGGACGCGGCGAAGCGCCGCCCGTGGATCGACTGGATCCACACCGCGTCCGATCAGGGCGCGCTGGTCCGCGGCTACACCAAATGGGACAACCAGCCGGCCTCGGTGCCCGCGGCGTACGACGCGCTCCTGCGTGCCGCGCAAATGGCGACGACGGCGCCGTGCGGTCCGACGTACGTCAACCTCGACGCTGCGCTGCAAGAGTCGAAGCTCGGCGCGCTGCCGCCGCTCCCCGATCCGTCGCGCTTCGGCGCTCCAGAGTCCCCGCGCCCCGCGCCCGAGCTGATCGCGCGCGCGGCGTCGGTCCTGTCCGGCGCCGCGGCGCCCGTCATGCTGGTCGGCCGCGGCAAGCGCACCCTCGAGAGCTGGCGCGCGCGGGTGGCGCTCGCCGACAAGCTCGGCGCCAGGGTGATGACCGACCTCAAGACCGGCGCGAGCTTCCCGACCAAGCATCCGTTGCACGTTGGGCCTCCCGGCACCTATCTCTCGGAGCCCGCAGCCGCCGCCGTACGCGAAGCCGACGTGATCCTGGCGCTCGACTGGATCGACCTGGCGGGCACGCTCAAGCAGGTCTATGGCGATCGACCAATCGGCGCGCGGATCGTCGCGGCTTCGTGCGACGTCCACGTACACCGCGGCTTCAGCATGGACTACTTCGGCTTGCCGCCGGTCGACGTGAACTTGCTCGCCGAGCCGGACGTGGTCGTGCCGCTGCTCCTCGAGGCGTGCAAGGCGCGCCCTGTTGCCGCGGCACCAGCCAGCGCGCCGGAGCCGAGCCGCCGCGTGTACGACGTCCTGAGCCTGCGCGCCGTCGCGGCCGCGCTCAACGAAGCGACCGAGGGTGTCGAGGTGTGCCTGACCAGGCTGCCCCTCGGCTGGCCCGGAGAGGCGCGGCATTTCTCGCATCCGCTCGACTACCTCGGCGGCGATGGCGGCGCGGGGGTCGGCGCGGGTCCAGGCATCACGGTCGGAGCCGGTCTCGCCCTGAAAGGCTCCGGACGCATTCCGATCGGGCTGATCGGTGACGGCGACTACCTCATGGGGCTCACCGCGCTGTGGACCGCGGCGCACTACCAGATCCCGTGCCTCTTCCTCGTCTGCAACAACCGCTCGTTCTACAACGACGAAGCGCATCAGGAGCGCATCGCGCGCATGCGCGGCCGACCGGTCGAGAACAAGTGGATCGGTCAACGGATCAACGAGCCTGACATCGATCTGGCAGCGCTCGCGGTCGCGCAAGGCGCGAAGGGCATCGGTCCAGTCACCGATCCCCAGCAGCTCCGGAGCGCGATCGCTGAAGGCCTGAAGGCGGTGCTGAACGGTGAGGTGTGCGTGATCGATGCGCGCGTGCGGCCCGGGTACGACGCCGACATCAGCGGCGAGCGCGCGGCGCGACAGGAGCCGGTGGGCAGAACGTAAGGTTGCGCGGGAGCCGCCGGCGATCGCCGGCAGCTCCCGCGGCGACGTCAGGGCGCTTGAATCTCGTGGGAGACCGCGTACATGTGGCAAGTTAAGGCCGACGCGGGGCACGAGAGCCCGGCCGGGAGGGAGAGCGATCATGGCGCGACTGACTCGCGATGAGGTGCTGAAGAAAGCCGACGCGCTCAAGAACTGGGGCAAGTGGGGTCCCGACGATGAGCTCGGCGTCCTCAACTACATCACGCCCGAGGACATCGTCAACGCGGCACGGCTGGTGAAGAAGGGCAAGGTGTTCCGTCTCGGCCTCAACCTCGACGAGAACGGCCCGCAGCGCGGAATCTTCGGCGGGCGCTGGAATCCGATGCACCAGATGCTGGCGACCGGCACCGACGCCGTCGCCGGCAAGCACGACGTCACGCCGGGGCTGCGCTACGCCGACGATGCGATCAACTTGCCGACCCAGGCCGCCACGCAGTGGGACGCGCTCTCGCACGTCTTCCTCGTGGACAAGATGTGGAACGGCTACCCGGCGACGCTGGTCGACATGCGTGGTGCCCACAAGAACGGCATCGAGAAGTTCGCGAGCAAGATGGTCGGGCGCGGCGTGCTGCTCGACGTCGCCCGATGGAAGGGCGTCGCGTGTCTCGCCGACGGTTACGGGATCACGGTCGCCGACCTCGACGCGACCGCGCGCGCTCAGGGCGTGACCGTGAAGCGCGCCGACTTCGTGATCATCCGTACCGGCCAGATGGAAGATCGTCTGGCGCGCGGCGAGTGGGGCGGCTACGCGGGCGGCGACGCCCCCGGCCTGGCGTTCGAGACCGTCGACTGGATCCACGCCAGGCAGATCGCCGGCATCTGCAGCGACACCTGGGGGATCGAGGTGCGTCCCAACGACACCGGGCCCGACGTCTTCCAGCCCTGGCACTGGGTCACGATCCCCGCGATCGGGATCGTGCACGGCGAGATCTTCTATCTGAAGGAGCTCGCCGAGGACTGCGCCGCCGACGGCGTCTACGAGTTCTTCTTCTGCGCGCCGCCGCTGGTGATCACCCGCGGGACTGGCTCGCCGATCAATCCCCAGGCCATCAAGTAGCCGCCAGACGCGCCCGAGTCGTCTGAGCGGCCGCTCAGCGCAGGTGGCCGACCACGTCCTTCTGGCACTCGACGAACGGAACGCTCAGCGGATC
>Ga0209160_1001384_pt1 | contig 20369 bp, 23 predicted proteins | sample GraSoiAngelo_153_FD_186167 | JGI IMG/M metagenome (GOLD analysis project Ga0209160, IMG submission 186167) | Grasslands soil microbial communities from the Angelo Coastal Reserve, California, USA - 14_1009_12_40cm (SPAdes) (version 2) | ecosystem: Environmental > Terrestrial > Soil > Grasslands ... | reverse complement strand
CGGCGAGTTTCCGTTTCTCTCGTGGTCCTGGAAGGTGGTCCGCCTGCCGCCCGACGGCGACGTCCGCGAGCGCGCCGCCGACGACCAGGCCGCTCAGGTCTACGTGATCTTCCCGCGCTGGCCCGCGCCCCTTCGGAACAGCGACGTGGTCGGCTACGTCTGGGACAGCCGGGCGCCGGTCGGTACGCAGGTCACCAGCACGAAGGCCGGCAACGTCAAGATCATCGTGGTCGCGTCGGGGCGAAGCCAGGCCGAGACCTGGCGCCTGGAGCGGCGCGACGTCGCCAAGGACTATGTGGCGCTCTTCGGCCGCCAGCCTCCCCGGGTCGGCCAGGTCGCCGTCATGATCGACACCAACGACACCCGGAGCAACGCCGAGGCCCTCATCGGCGACCTGGTCTTCGGCCGGACCCCCGTTGAAAGCATGGAAAGCCCAACGTCTATGCTAAGATGACGCGCATGGCGGATCCTGAGCGCCCGCACGACGATCACGACTTCGACGACGAGCGGTTCGAGGACGAAGGACGGCGCTCGATTTTTTCGGCATTGTGGTTCCGTGCCATCCTCGTCGTGATCGTGCTCGGCGTCGTCGCTGCCGTCGCGGTTCCCTACGTGCTCGAGCTCGCGAATCAGCCCGCGCCGAAGACGACGCTCGGAAAACCCGAGATGACACCGGCGCCCGCACCCGTCGCGCCACCGGTGGCGAGCGCGCCCTCGCTCACGTCGCCCGCACCGGAAAAACCGCCCGCGCCCGAAAAACCGTCGGCGATGGACAGGCCTTCCGCGAGCGAAAATCCGTCGCCGATGACGCCCGCGACCGAGAAACCCGGCGCGGCCGCGTCGAGAAAATCCGAGGCGAGCAAGAGCGCCGTCGCCAGCAAGAGCCCGGACGCGAAGGAGCAGCCGGCGCCCCGCGCGCCGCGAGCGGCGGCGCCGCCGAGCCCGAGCGGACCGGCCAGCGGATACTTCGTGCAGGTCGGCGCGTTCAAGAATCCCGACACGGCCAAGAAGCTCGCGGTTCGTTTGCGCGAGCAAAAGTACAGCGTGGAAGAATCGTCGGCCAGCGGCGTCGGCAAGCCCGCTCGCGCCGCGGCGCCGAGCACGCCGCCGGCCACTGGATCGGCGAGCGATCGCTACGACGTGTTCGTGAGCGGGGCTGCGCCCGCGGACATCAACGCGAAGCTCAGCGGCAAAGGACTCAGCGCCGAGCCGGCGGCTGGCGGCGTGGTCGTGAAGCCGAGCCTGCCGCTGCGCGACGCGGTGGCGCTCTCGAAGGATCTCGCGGTCGACGGGCTCAAGGTGCAGGTCCGACGCGCCGGCGGTGGGCCGGCACCCGCTCCGCCCGCGGCGAGCAACGCCCCGACCGCGACGGGCGACGAGACCCTGTATCGCGTCCGCGTCGGCCCGTTCGACGACAAGACCACCGCGACGTCGACCCTCCGCGAGCTCGAGCAAAAGGGCTATTCGCCCTTCATCGCGCGAGGCGGGCAGTGACCGCCGGGGACGCGTGGGCTCGCCGCGCCGCGTCCCCAGGGGGAGGTGACTTCCAACCGTGACGAAGAACGATCTAGTCAATGCCGTGGCCAACCACGGGCTCTCGAAGCGGCAGTCGTCGTCGGTCGTGGAGTCGGTCTTCGACATCATCTTTCGCTGCTTCGAGAAGGGCGAGGACGTGAAGATCGTTGGCTTCGGTCATTTCCGCATCCGTCGCAAGGCGTCGCGGCGCGGGCGGAATCCCCAGACCGGCGAATCGATCGAGATCACCGCGCGCAAGGTGCTCACCTTCAAACCAAGCAAGGGGCTCAAACAACGGATCAACGCGCCGGCGTGACCACGGAAGTCGCAGAAAAGCTCTACTACCGGATCGGTGAAGTGGAGTCGATCACCGGTATCCCCGCTTACGTCCTGCGCTACTGGGAGTCGGAATTCAAGCTGCTCCGTCCGAAGAAGAATCCGGCGGGGCAGCGCCTGTATCGTCCGCGCGACCTCGAGCTCGTTCAGCGCATCAAGACCTTGCTCTACGAAGAGCGGCTGACCCTCGAGGGCGCGAAGAAGCGGCTCATCGGCGAGTCGCGTCGCTCCGAGCAGCTCGAGCTCGGGATGAAGGAGGCCACGTACGCGGAGACGCTGCGGCGCATCCGCGATCGCCTGGGCGTCCTGCGCTCGCGCCTCGGTCCTTGAAGGGCCCCGGGATATCTGCGACAATTCACGCCTGACGGTCGGGGCGTGGCGCAGCCCGGTAGCGCACATGACTGGGGGTCATGGGGTCGCTGGTTCAAATCCAGTCGCCCCGACCATTTTTCTCCTCTTGCAGAATCTCTTATACCGTCGCGTCGCGGCCGGCGGGGCCCCAGCCCCGCGCTGGCCTGCCGCGCGAACAACATATGTCCGTTGTAGTCCTCACCAACGATGACGGTGTTCACGCTCCGGGGCTCGCAGCGCTCGAGAAAGCGCTCGCCGAGCTCGGAGACGTCTACGTCGTCGCCCCTGAGCGCGAGCAGAGCGCCTGCGGCCACGCGCTGACCTTGCACCGGCCGCTCCGGGCGCTGCAGATGGGCGAGCACCGGTTCGCGGTCAACGGCACGCCATCCGACTGCGTGAACATGGCCGTGCTCGGCTTCCTGCCCGAGACGCCCGTGCTGGTGGTATCGGGCATCAACCACGGCGCCAACCTCGGTGACGACGTCACTTACTCCGGCACCGTCGCGGCCGCGATGGAGGCGACGATCCTCGGTGTGCCCTCGATCGCGGTGTCGCTGCTGGATGGCGGCGACTTCGAGATCGCCGGCCGTGTGGCGCGTCTGGTTGCGATGCGCGTGCTGGTGGGCGGGCTTCCGGGTAACACGCTGCTCAACGTCAACGTGCCGGTCCAGCCGCCACGCGGAATCCGGATGACGCGCCTGGGCCACCGGGTCTACAAGGAAAAGATCGTGGAGCAGGCCGATCCCAGGGGACGGAGCCACTACTGGATCGGCGGGGGCGAGGCCCGATGGGACGATCTCGAGGGCACCGACATGGGCGCGGTGCACGACGGCTACGTCTCGCTGACGCCGCTCCACCTCGACCTCACGAATCATCGCGCGCTCGTGCAGCTGAACGACTGGCAAGGTGGTCTCAACGCCCAGTTCCTGAGCGAGACCGGTCGCTGGCCCCGTCGTGGGCGCGCGCCCGCCGCCACGCCGAAGAGGAAGCCACGGAGAGGGTAGTGGAGCGCACGCGCGACGCGTACGAGACCTCACGCGCGCGGATGGTCGAGGAGCAGCTGGCGCATCGCGGGATCACCGACGAGCGCGTGCTCGCCGCGATGCGACGGGTGCCCCGCCATCTCTTCGTCGAGGAGCCGCTGCGCGATCGCGCCCACGGCGACCATCCGCTGCCGATCGGCGAGGAGCAGACGATCTCCCAGCCCTACATCGTCGGCTTCATGACCCAGCTGCTCGAGCTGCGTGGCCAGGAGAAGATCCTGGAGGTCGGCACGGGCTCGGGCTATCAGACCGCGGTGCTGGCCGAGCTCGCGCGGCGCGTCTGCACGATCGAGCGGCTGCCGCGCCTGGCCGAGCGGGCGCGGGCTCTGCTGGAGCAGCTCGGTTACGACAACTTGTGGGTTCGCGTGGGCAGCGGCACGCTGGGCTGGCCGGACGAGGCGCCCTTCGACCGGATCCTGGTCACGGCGGGCGGACCGTCGGTGCCGCCGCCGCTCTTCCAGCAGCTCGCCGAGGGCGGGCGCATGGTGGTGCCCGTCGGGGACGTCGCGAACCAGACCCTGACCGTGGTCGAGAAGGTCCGCGGCGAGATGAAGACCCGCCTCTGCGGCGAGTGCAAATTCGTCAAGCTTGTCGGCAAGTACGCCTGGGAGACTTGACGTCCTTGTGCAGGCCCGACGACCCTGTACAATAAGGCGCGTCGCGTCGGGGCGTAGCGCAGCCTGGTAGCGCGCACGGTTCGGGACCGTGAAGTCGGAGGTTCAAATCCTCTCGCCCCGACCATCTCTCTGACCGTCCGGCGGCCGAGCCACGGCCGTCGGGCGGTCGCTGATATCCGAGCCAGCATCAGTGAGCGGATCGAAATCGGCCGCCGAGATCGTCGTCGCCGGACGGGTCCAGGGTGTCGGCTATCGCAACTATGCGCAGCGCCGCGCCTCGAATCTCGGCCTGGCCGGCTTTGTCATGAATCTCAAGGACGGCCGGGTGCGCGCGCGTGTCGAGGGGCCGCGGCCGGTCATCGAGAAGTTCATCCAGGAGCTCGGTAAGGGGCCGCCCCTCTCGCTCGTCGAGCACGTGAGCGTCCGCTGGCTGCCGGCCTCGGGGCGCTTCGCCGCATTCGGGATTCGCTACGCGGAGTTCGAGCAATGAGCGCGAGCGTCATGCGTGACGGCGCACGGCTCGGTGCCGCCGCGCTCAGTTTGCTCGTCGCCTTGGGCCCGGCGCTCGGCTATGCCGAGCCTGCCGCAGGGCCGCGCGCGGCGCAGCGCGTGTACGAGGTGAAGGCCGGCGACACGCTGACCTCGCTTGCCAGGAAGTACGGCGTCACCGTGGCGGCGATCGTCAAATCGAACAAGCTGCCGAGCGCCGACGCCCCGTTGAAGGTCGGCCAGCACATCGTCATCCCGGTCTCGGACACGGCGGCGGCCGTGACTGCTCGCCGGGGGAACGCGCCTCCGGGTACGCCGACGCGCGTCGCGGCGCCGCCGGGGGCCGGGCCGCCGCCGAGGCTCGCGATGGTTGTGCCCGACTTCGACACCGGACTCTTGCAGCTCGCCTGGCCGGCCGAGGGCCCGGTGATCTCGACCTTCGGTCATCGCCGCAGCGGCTGGCACGGCGGCATCGACATCAAGGCGCCCCTCGGAACTCCGGTGCAAGCCGCAGCGGCCGGTGTCGTGGTCACCGCCGGAGTCGAGGCGCGCTACGGGCTCGTGGTGAAGATCGAGCACAAGCAAGGGTTCGTGACCGTCTACGCCCACAACGATGTGAATCTGGTCGAAGTCGGCGATCGGGTGGACGCCGGCGAGCTGATCGCGCTCGTCGGCAATACCGGCCGCGCCACGACCTACCACGTCCACTTCGAGGTCCGCCGCGACGGGCTTGCCTATAATCCGCTCTACCTGCTCCCGATGCCGCCCCGCATCGCCCAGATCGAGGAGACAGCCGAGCGACCGCATGAGTGACGAGGCCGAGGAAACCGTCCCGGACGAGCCACTCGACACGCTCGTCGACGCGGAGGACCGCGACGTCCGCGAGGAAACGCGTGCGACGAGCCGCGAGAACCTCAGAGTCTACTTGAAGGAAATCATGACGATCCCGCTGCTCACACGGGAGCAAGAAGGCGAGCTGGCCCGACGCGCGCGCGCGGGCGACGAGGCCGCCAAGGCGCGCCTCACCGAGGCGAACCTGAGGCTCGTCGTGCAGATCGCGCGCCGGTACCTGAATCGTGGTCTCCCGCTGCCGGACCTGATCGAGGAGGGCAACATCGGCCTCCTGCGCGCCGTCGAGAAATTCGACGCCGAGCGTGGCACGCGCTTCTCGACGTACGCGACCTGGTGGATTCGCCAAGCGATCGTGCGGGCGCTCGCGAATCAGGCTCGGACCATCCGCCTGCCGGTGCACATCGAGCTCCTGCTCGGCCGCTACAAGCGCGAGCAGCAGCGGCTCACCCAGGAGCTCGAGCGACCGCCGACCATGGAGGAGCTGGCCACGGCCCTCGGCACGACCGTGGACCAGGTCGAGGAGCTCGAGGAGATCCGGCTGCAGCCGGTGTCGCTCGAGACCCCGATCGGCGAAGGGCAGGGCCGCGTGAGCGACCTGATCGCCGACCCTTCGGCCGATCCGCGCGACGCGCTCGTCTCGCTCTTCCGCGAGCGGACCGATCTGGTCTCGGTGCTCGACGACCTCGCCGCCAACGAGCGGACCGTGCTACGGCGGCGCTTCGGCCTCGAGGGCGACCCGCCCGAGAAGCTCGAGGCAATCGGCCAGCGGCTTGGCCTGACCCGGGAACGCATCCGGCAGGTCGAGGCCGCGGGCCTGCGCAAGCTCCGCGCCCTGCTGGGGGCGCGCGGCATCGACGCGTCCGATCTCTTCTGAGCACCGTGCTCTCTTGACCACCGGGGAGGACCCGCGATGAAGCACGGCTTCCGGGTGATGGACAGCGACCTGCACACGATGGAGCCGGACGGGCTCTGGGAGCAGTACCTCGAGGAGCCGTTCAAAAGGTTCGCGCCGGCGTTCGTCCGGAGGACGGAGAACGCATGGAATCAACCCGTCATCCGGATCGGGTCCATCGAGATCGGCGAGATGTCGAAGCGGCCGCAGAGTGCCCTGGTCGGCAAGGACCTTCAGCGGCGCGCCTTCGCCCGGCACCCGCACTACGAGGTCGCGCACGCGCGCGGCTACGACTCCGAGTCTCACGTGGCGGCGATGGACATCGAGGGCATCGACGTGGCCGTGATCTACGGCACGCGCGGACGCCAGGTGCAGATGCACGACGATCTCGAGCCCGAGGTGGCCGCGGCCCTGGCCCGGGCCCACAACAACTGGACGCGCGACTTCTGCGCCTACAACCCCGAGCGGCTGAAGTTCGCGGCGCAGATCTCCTTCCACGATGTCGGCCGGGCGATCCGCGAGGCCAGGCGCGCCGTCCGCGAGCTGGGTGCCGTGGCCGTGATCGGCAACCCTAATCCGGTCCGCGGACGCCACATCCACGACCCGGAATTCGAGCCCCTCTGGGACGCGATCGAGGAGCTCGAGGTGCCCGTCGGCTTCCACCCGACCGGGCAGGCCTCGCTCCGCGACGACATCGCGCGGCGCTATCTCGATCACCCGAACGGACGCGTCATCGGTGTCGCCGGCCGCAACCCGATGGAGCTGATGCTCGCCTTCGCGAGCTTCGCCGCCGGCGGCGTGCTGGAGCGCCACCCGCGGCTGCGCTGCGCGTTTCTCGAAGGGACGTGCGGCTGGCTCCCGTGGTGGCTCTGGCGTCTGGACGAGGTGTGGGAGAAGTTCGGCCCGGGCTCGGAGGTGCAGATCTCCCAGCTGCCGAGCCAGTACTTCTTCCGGCAGTGCTACGTCGCGACCGACGCCGACGAGAAGGTGCTCCGGCAGGTGGTCGAAGCGGTCGGCGACGACAACATCGTCGTCTCGACCGACTATCCGCACTCCGACGGGCTCTTCCCCCACGCGATCGAGGAGTTCGTCGCCCTGGAAGGCGTGAGCGACAAGACCAAGGCCAAGATCCTCTGGGACAACTGCGCGCGGCTCTACAAGCTGAACGGGGTCCGCTGACGCGAGGGATCGGGCAGGGTCACGATCGCGAACGAGGTGAGCCGCAGCTCCTTGTCCACGTGAGGACGTGAGCGGCGATCGGCCCGGCGCCGCTCCGGGGCGACGCCCGCCGTCTCCTGGCGCCGCTCGCCGAAACGACGATCGATCACGACCTCGACGGTGGTATCGCCGCTGAAGTGCTGCTGGAGAGAGTGCGCCAGCTTCGCGTTGTTCCGCGAGACGATGAACAGGAAGCGATCCGGCGGGCTCGTCAGGGCCGTGGGAGCGCCCTCACCGATCGCTTCTCGCGGCGCGCCATCGGCGAACAATATCGCATACGACCGGCCTCCCGACGCACTTATAGGAAGAGCGACCTCGCGTGATAGGCTCGGTGTAGGCGAATGGCATCGCGGAAGCGGATCGCATCGCGAAAGCCGAAGAGGAGCCGTGAGCGCGCGCATCGCTCGGCCGCTCAGTGGCTGACCCGACTCAAGGGCGGCGAGGGGAAGGCCGCCCTTCATCTGCCTCCTGATTTCGTCCTCTGGGTGTTCGCCGGTCTCCTCGCTCATCTCGATCATCGGGGCGACGCGCACGTCGCGGACCTCGCCGAAGGCGCGCTGATCCACGGCGGCGGCCTCTCGGTGCACGACGGCACTCGCTGGCACAGCGCCGGGCCCGCGCACGACGCCGCGCTGCGGGCGATCGCCCAGGCGTTCGCGGATCTCGATCTGAGTCGCGGCCGCCGGCAAGACCGGGGCGCGTGGGAGATGCTCGACAAGGTCGAGGCCGCCTATACGGGCTTCTGTGTCGGCCTCAGACCGGACGGCACCGAGTCGGACCGCGACTACCTCGACGAGGAGATGCGCCGGCTCGGCCCGGAGAGCCTGAGCGACTCCTCGACCCGCAAGAAGTTCAGAACCAACCTGCGTCGCCGGCTGCTCCGCGCCGCGCTGGACGACGTCGCCCGCCGTCAGTTACCCGCGCGCGCGACGAAGCGTCAGATCAGGGCGCGCGGCGACGAGATTCAACGGCACCTTCAGCGCGCCGGGCTGCTCAAGCTGGTGGGCGGCTCCGTCCCCTTCGTCAGCGCCTGACCGCGGCTCCGCGCCGCCGATCCCCATGCGCCCGCGGCGCCTTTGGCGCAGGCGTCCTGGTAAAAAGGCCCGAGTCTCTCATATCGGTGGCATCAATGTGAAGATGCATATTGACAAGCAATCCCCTATGGTGAGAATGCCGGTGAGATGGACGAGGACGTCGCTCGGCAGCTGATCCACCAAAAGCTGCACGAGGGCCGACTACCGCGAAGCCGAGCAGTGGACATCTGGGTCGCTCCGGGCGACGGGCAAGTCTGCGACGGCTGTGGGACGGCGATCGCGCGGAAACAGCAGATCGTCTGGGGGATCGCGACCCGGGACCGGACGTCGCTTCAGTTCCACGAGGATTGCTTCCAGATCTGGGACGCCGAGAGGCTTGTCTTGGCTCCTCGAGAGCCCGACGGAGGCAAGAGTCCGGCATGACCCGATACGATCTGCATCCCGGGTGTTTCGCGGCGTGGGAGTTCGAGCGCACCAGGATCGAGGGCGCCTCGATCTAGCTTTACGTTCGGAGCATCGGCCGCGCGCGCGTTGAACTCGTCGCGGCCAGACGACGGAGTTGCATCGTCACAAGTCTCAGAATGCCGGCGTCTACGGCGCATCCCACCGCACATGGTGCTAGAATCGCGCGTGAACGTCTCGTCAGTCCTGATGCCCCCGTAGCTCAGGTGGATAGAGCAGCAGTTTCCTAAACTGCGTGCCGGGTGTTCGAGTCACCCCGGGGGCACCAACTACGACACCCACTTACGCGGTGGGGAGCTGCTCGACTGGAAGCAGTGGTTGCGCGGGGGTTGCGTTTAGGCCCGTCGCAGCCTCTTCGATCGCCTCGGCTAGCTCCTCGACATGATGTCGGTCGGCACCGGGAATGAAGTGAATCGACGGTTTCTGGCCGGGTTTCAGGAGCGGATCCGCCCGGATCGAAGGCAGCACGATCCTGATGCCGCTTTTAGCCCCAGCGCGCCCCAGTCGATCGCGAGGCGGCCATTCGCTAGCCGGCCCGCGCGGCGCGTCGGGGCGACGGCTCGCCGATGTGCACGTGGGCGCCGGTTGCCTCGCCGGTGATGGCGCCGCGGAACGCCAGGAACGACACGCCCTGCGCCCGCAGCCACGTCATGAGGGCCTGGCCCTCCGGACTGTCGGGATGGACGGCGACATCCATCGCATTGCGATGATCGAGGCCGAGGCGATCGTGAGCCGGCGTTTGCCCGAGCGCGCTCACCGGTAGCGCGTGGTGGAAGCGCTCGGAGAAGAAGCGCTCGACGCTGGGCACGTGCGCGAGGGACCACTCGCGCGAGCCGCGGAAGCGCGTGAGCAGCGGCGTGACGGTGATCGTGCCAGGCTTGGTTGGTGGCAGCGAGGCGAGCACCGCGGCCGCCGTTGCCTCCGCGACCATGCGATCCGCCTGCACGATCTCCGCCTGCGCCGCCGACAGCGCCGCTTCGGCCTCGGCCAGCCGCTGCTCGGCGATCTCGGCCTCGCGACGCGAGGCGAGGCCGTCCGCGAGAAGTTGGCGGCGCGCGAACGCGGTCTCGCGTGCGCGGGTCACCGCGTGTTCGCGAAACGGCAGAAGATGGTCGAGGCTGGCACGATAGCCGCGGGCCGCGCTCACGACATCCGAGGCCGACGTCGCGCCATCCGCGCCGGGCGTCGCCGGTGTTGCGGCGAGCGGCGCGAGGCAGAGCGCCAGCGCCGCCAGCACACCCGCGAACCAGTCCCGGCTCATCGCTGACATCTTACTCCGTTCGTCCCGTGACCTGGGGGCCGACGCCGCGCAGAGCGGCGCTACGAGGAATGGCCGTGCCGAGCGTGGAGCGCGGATTTCCGACGAGCGGCTGCTGGTCGACTTTTTCATAAGCCCGACCGGACGCGAGCAGGTCCGGTGCTTCGTGTTTAGAGGTTGGTGCCACGCAGCCGCGGATCCAGGGCATCGCGCAAGCCGTCACCGAACTGGTTGAACGCCAGAACCGCGATGACGATGGCGGCCCCTGGAAAGACCACCAGGTGCCACTGCGGGATCAGCATGGAGGCCGCGTCGCCCAGCATGTTGCCCCAGGTCGGCGTGGGCGGCGGAATGCCGGCACCGAGGAAGCCCAGGGTCGCTTCCAGCACGATCGCGATGCCGAGAGACGTCGTGATTAGCACCAGGTACGGCCCGATGCACTGGGGTGCGATGTGCCAGAAGATGATGCGCCAGGAGGAGGATCCGAGGCCCCTGGCGGCCTCGACGTATTGCATCTCCTTCACGGCCAACGCCTGGGACCGGATGATCCGGGTGCCGTAGGCCACTCGGGTAGCGGCGATGGACAGGATGACGGTCCAGGTACTCCCGCCGAGGGCCGAGGCGAGCAACAGCGCCAGCAGGATGGGCGGGAAGGACAGCAGCACCTCGACCAGGCGCTGGCCCAGGAGATCGAACGTCCCGCCGAAGAAGGCGCTGGCCACCGCCCAGACCGCTCCCACGGTGGTGCCTAGCAGAACCGACGTAACGGCGACGAACATGGACCACTTCGCGCCGTGAATGATCCGGCTTAGCACGTCCCGGCCGATGAAGTCCGTTCCCAGCCAGTGCTGCCAACTCGGTACCTGGGCGCGGGCCAGGACGTTGGGGCGGAGCGGGTCGGCCGGCGACACCCAGGGAGCCAGCAAGCCCAGCAGAATCAGGAGGAGGGCCACGATGCCGGCGACGGCGGGGGAAGGGTAACGGCGGGCGAACCTCCTTAGCCACGTGCGGTCGATCCGAAGGGGAGTCCCGGCCGCGCGTGCGTCCCGGCCGGCCCCGACCGGCGAAGCATCCTCCCGTGGGAAGTCGGGGGCTCGCCTCGGGGCCACGCGTCCGCCGAGCTGATCCGCCACGGTACCGGGATTTCCGGGTGTCTCGACCGGTGAGCGTCCTTGCGCTGCCGGGCCGCGAGTCTTAGTCGTATCGGATCCTGGGGTCCAGCCACGCATAGCTGAGGTCAGTGATCAGGTTGATCACGACAAACACCACCGTGTAGAGGAGCACGAGGTTCTGGACCACCGGCAGGTCGCGGTCGAGGATGGCGTCGATCATGGTCAAACCCAGCCCGGGGACGCCGAACGCCTTCTCGACGGCGACGGAGCCTCCGAGGGCCACGCCCAGGAAGAGGCCACTCCACGTGACGACCGGGAGCATCGCATTGCGAAGAGCGTGGCGCACGACGACCAGCTGCTCGCGCACGCCCTTGGCCCGGGCCGTGCGGACGTAATCCTCCTGCATCACCTCGAGGAGGGACGAGCGGACCATGCGCGACACAAACCCCCCGAAGCCCAGGCCCAGGACCAGGGCCGGGCCGGCGACCATTTGAAGGTTCATCGAGGGGTTCTCCCACGGATGTACGGGGAGAATCGGCGCCTTGTAGTCGAACCAGAGGATCAGCGCCAAGACCGCCACAAGGCCCAGCCAGAAGCCCGGAATGGCGACGAAGAGAGTTGAGAATGTCACGCCAGCGTGATCCAGCCATGAGCGCGGTCGCACGGCGCTGACGATCCCCACGGGGAACCCGACGACCCAAGAGATCACCGTCGCGAGCATGGCGATCTCGAGTGTGATGGGGCCCCGGCGCAGCACGAACTGGGTGACGCTGTCTCCCCTCAGCAGCGACTTTCCGAACTGGCCTGTTCCGATGTCCCGGAGCCACTTGCCGTACTGGACCACGAGCGGGTCGCGCAGCCCCAGGGCCTCCTCCAGGTTCGCCCGCTGGGCAGGTGTCAGACGGCGCGCACCCTCAAGGCCGAAGACGGCTACCAGGGGGTCCCCTGGCAGGAGGCGCATGGCGACGAAGATGATCATGCTGACGCCGAGCAGGGTTGGGACGACGAGCAAGAGTCGTCTACCGATGTAGGTCCGCACCCTGGCGCCTCCGCTCGCGGCTACTTGTCAAGCCAGACGAAGTCCCACTGGTAAGTGTTGTAGTCGGAGTTGCCCCCGACCGTGGGCAGCCCCTTCACGTAGTTGTGCCAACCGTAGGCGCGGCCGCTGCTGAGCAACGCGGTGGCGGGCACCTCCGCGTTCAAGATCTGGTTCAGCTGCCGGCCCAACTGAATCTTGCGCTGGAGATCTACCTCCACGGAGAACCGGTCGAGGACTTTGTCGAACTCCGAGTTCCTGAAGTTGGTGAAGTTGCTGTCGGCCTTCTTGCCCGTGGCCTTGTTGATACTGTAGCAGGACCTGATGGTCGCGCTCAGGTCGGCCCCTCCCAGGCACGCGGCGTGGGAGATTATGTCAAACGTTCCGGCGACCTGCCGGTCCACCATCGTGGAGACCTGCACGACCTCGAGCTGGGTCTTCACCCCGAGGAGCCGCTCCCACTCGGCCTGCGCGTAGGCTGCCAGCTGCCGATTCTGGGGTGATTCGCGGACGACGAAGTTGAAGGTCTTGGAGATGCCGTTGGCGTACCCGGCGTCGGCCATGAGCCTCTTAGCCTCGGCAATCGCCTTCTCCCGCGTAGCCGCCGCGTAGGGGTGCTCCTTGATCAGATCCTCGTAGCCCTTCCCGTACGGCGGCGGTAGGTGGTCTGTCAGCTGCACGGTGGGGTCGAACTGCTGCACGATCTTGCCGATGGCGTCCTGGTCGAGGGCCAGGTGCAGGGCTCGACGCACCCGGACGTTGTTGAATGGCTCACGTTCGTTGTTGAAGCCGATCCAGGCGGCCAGGTTGGGCGCCTGCCAGATGAGCCCGGACATGTTGGCCGTGGCCTTCACCTTCTGGTACGCGCTGGGATCCAGCCACATCGCCCAGTCGACTTGGTTGCCCAGGAGCGCCGCGGCCAGCTCGGGCGTCCAGGCCTTCAGCCAGACCTGGATGATGCGGTCCACGTAGGGCACGTGGGGATTCCAGTAGTTGGGGTTCCTGACCATCTCCCAGGATTCCGTGGTGCGGGTCTTGTACATGAAGGGACCGGTGCCAGGGAAATTGTCGACCTGCCTCAGGTCGCCCTTGTACTTGTCGAGAGCCTTCTTGCTGGTGATGACGTTCCAGCCCCCGGCGAGCGAGGCCAGGAAGGTGTATGAGTCTCTGGGCTCGGAGAGCTTCATCACCACGGTGTAGCGGTCACGCGCACCCGTCTCCTTGATGGGCAGGATCCGTAGGCTGATCAGACCGGGCGGAGGGAAGACGATCCGGTCGAACGTTGCTTTCACGTCGTCCGCGGTGAAGTCTGTCCCGTCGTGGAACTTGACGCCTTTCCGCAGTTGGAAGGTGTAGGTCATCCCGTCAGCGGAGATGGTCCAACTGGTGGCGAGGCTCGGGATGATGGGGAGCTTGGGGTCCCTCGGATCCATCCTCACGAGCAGGTCATACATCGGCGCCTGGGCTCCCACGTTGGCGATGGTCCCGGACGCGTAGATGTCGAACATGGAAGGCGGGCCGTGCGCCGCTAGCCTCAGAGTGCCACCACGCTTGGCCTTGTCGTGGTCGATGGCCTTCAGATAGAAGGGCTCCCCCGGCGCAGCCGTGGGCGTCTGCGCCGCCGCGGGACTCATCCCGACCAGAGCCGTGGGAGTCGGCGACCCGGCGGGACCGTACGCGATAGTCAGGAGGAAAACGACGACGCCGACAAGGCCGGCAATCCCCGAGAGCCACCGATGCATGTCTCACCTCCAGCCATGGGTAAGGGGACCTATCGCGCCATCGACATGGCGCGCATCCCGTCGTCCGCGCGCGGTCTAGGTCGGCTCGACGGCCCGCGCCTCCTCGTAGACCGCGAAGTAGCGGCTGCCCAGCGTGCGTTGGTTTTCGTAGATCGAGCCCTCGAAGATCGCAGCGGGCAAGGGAATCCGTACGGGCACCGGGGTCAATCGCGGCTCAGCGGTCGGATTGCCCGTCACGATGTTGGCGTTGAACTTCTCCCAGTCTGGGATCCCCAAGAGCGGGAACGCATCGACCGCGGTGTACTGGAACAACAGTAGGCGGCGCGGCCGGTCGGAGGTGTTCAACGCCGAGCCGTGGACCATCCGGACGTGGTGAATGGTCATGTTCCCAGCCTTGCCGGTCAGGGCAACGGCCTTGGAAAAATCGATGTTGGCGGTGGAGGGAGCGATCGCGCCACAGAACACGCCGTCGACGTGATGATCGAGGATCGGCCAGGTATGGCTACCCGGAATGACCATGAGCGGCCCATTCTCCGGCCCGCAATCGTCGAGGTACAGGCCGATGGCCAGCAGGTCGTCGTTGGTGTGCGGGTAGAAGGCCCAGTCCTGGTGCCACTCCACCGCGGCGCCATGGCCCGCTGACTTCATGTTGAGCTTGCCAGTCTGAAACCGGATGCCTGAGGTCGTGCCGATCAGCGGGGTGAGAATGTCCGCGATCCTCTTGCTGAAGGCGATCTCACGGAAGGCGGGATGGACGTTGTGCGGCTCTTTGATTCGCCGCACGCGGGGCTCCTCCGGCGTATGAGATGGCTCGAGATCGTAAACGTGATCGTGCGCGGTGACTGAGCGAGACGCCTCGACCAACACCTCGACCACCCGACGCAGGTTCTCGAGCTCCGTCGCGCTCAGGACGTTCTCGATCACAAGGTAGCCGTCTCTCCGGTAAGACTGCACTTGGTCCCGAGTGAGCATGCCGGACACCTCCGCGTTCTGAGACGAACCTACTGGCCCCGCTATCGTAATCCATGCGTCTCCCGGATAGAAGAGCGACGGCGCATGGATGTGCCCTGGGGCTTGGGCAGTGGGGCGCCGGGTCGGGAAGCATAGGGCGTCAAATTCAGCGTCGTCGGCGCTTCCTGGGTTGTTTGACTTAATGGGGTTGGGTGGATGTTCCTCCTATCCGAGTTGAGTTATTGCATCCCTAACTGTTTGTTCGGCCGCGTCAGTATAGCGGACCGACATCCTGGGATCCCGGTGACCCAGGACCGACATGATGACCCGCCGGCGTTGACGGTTGGTGAATCCGCAGATCCCACGCCCTCAAACTGCTTGACGTCCGTGGATGGCGCCGCCGAAAGGGGGAGTGATGCTAGAGTGCGAGCGTTGCGCAATGGGCGTTGATCGCGTGCTCTCGTTCGCCGACGCATTGTGGCCGAGTTTTCTGACGGCACGTGGGACTGCGCCACGGCGACGCCGTGACGATCGGCCGCCAATAGAGCGCCACTATCAAGGGATCATTTCTGATTAGGAGGCCGACGTGACTACACCCGCCACGACGAGCGGCTCCGGCGAGGCCCAAGCGAAGCGACTCGAGCGCGTCTACGAAGAAGTCGCGAAGCTCTTACGAGAGCCCGGCGTCGTCTCGTGTCTTCGGACGCCACCGGGCGGAAACGAATGGTCGGCGATGCAGACACTCGGACACATGACCGAGATGATCCCGTACTGGTTGAACCACTGTTGGACCCTAATCACCGCAACGGGGACACCGCCGGCGTTCGGGCGCACGCCCGGGTCGCCGGAGCGATTGGCGGGGGTTGCCCACGGTGCGAGCGCCGACCCGGCCGCCCTCCTGCGCCAGCTTCACGAGGCAGTTCGGACGGCGGCGAGCGTGATCAGGCAGCTCTCCACTACCGAGCGCGGCAAACGAGGCATCTCCACCGAGCGAGGCGAGATAACTGTGGCCCAGGTGATCGAGTCGTTCATTGTTGACCACGCCGAAGAGCACCTGGCCCAAGTGCAGGCCGCGGTGCGGAGGTAAGCCTACGCTCGGGGTCGGGATCCTTCTCACGCGCCACCCAACTCCTCTGAACTTGGCTGAGCGCGACGGCAGGGCATCATACCCTCAGTTCACGGCACGGAGGAGGGTACACCGACATAGCGGCCCCCTCGAGAAGTTCGATCCTGAGCCAAGTGCGGCCCTCGGTTTTCCCTGCAGTGGCCACGATGACTCACGCGGCGCGCTCGGCGAGATTCGCGCTGAGCGCGGTCACGAGCCCGTCCAGCTCTCCGTGCCGCTTGATGCGCCGGAAGCGCTCCGCGGCGCGCAACAGACCGAGCCCGATCCACCGCCGCCGCATGTCGCCATCGCGCCAGCGCTTGATGTTCCGCGTGACGTGCCGCACCGTGCCGATCAGATTCTCGATGCAGTTCGTCGTCGCGAAGAAGCGCCGCAGCGTCGGTGGCAGCTCCAGCTTCAGCACCGTCAGCGTTTCCTCCAGCCCCTCCCGCAGACTGGCGGCGGCATCGGCATGACCGTTCCGCTCCAGCCACGTCGCCAGCGCCGTCAGCTGCCGCCGCGCCGCCGCCGCACTGGGCGCTCGATACGCCCGGCGCAGGCTCGTCCGGATGTAGACCTGGCGCGCCTGTGGGACGAGGGCGTCGAGGTTACGCGCCTTGTGGAGCTGGCAGCGTTGAATAACCGCGGCGTCGCCGAAGACATCGCCGAGCGCCTTGCGCAGCCCCTTGCCGCCGTCGATCACCCACAGTACGCGCCCGTCGAGCGTGAGCCCGCGGGCGAGCAGGTCCTGCAGCAGCTCGGTACACACCGCGGCGTTCTCCGTGGAGCCCAGGCGCAACCCCAGCGGGATCTTGCCGCCCTCGCGCGTGATCCCCAGGACGACGATCACCGTCTGCGACGCCGTCCATGAACAGCGCCAGCACCTCGAGCCCGTCCAGCCGCCGCGCCAAGTACTCGTGCAGCCGCTCTGCCGGGTCCGCCGTACGACGGCCCGACTGACCGCACTCTTGCTACTGCTGCGGGTGGGCCGGCCGCTCGGCGGGGCCTCCAGACTGCCCTCGTAGTGGCGCGTCGACACCCCGACGAGGAGCTGCTGCATCATCCGGGTGGTTAGGGGATCTCGGCCGCGAAACGCTGCCACCGAGGGCAACGTCGCTTCCCCGCCGATCGTCTGGCGCACGCGGGGGCGGCGCACCTGCACGCGCCGACCGCCGAAGGTGAGCTCCGTCGCCGCCGTCCCCCAGTGATGATGGGTGCGCTGCGGTTGATGTCGGCCCTTGGGCCCGGCCAGAGCGACGGCCTCGGCGCCAAACAACTCGTCCAGCGCCGCCAGCCCGTGCGCATGGACCCAGGCGAGCAGGTCGTGGCGCGTGGTCGCCATCCCAGTCAGCATCGGGCCGACCAGGGCGCCTAGTTCCACGCCCGGCCCCTTCTCCTCTTGCGTTCGCTGGTCTCTCTCTGTTCTCTTGGTCATCGGCGGCTCCTTGGTCCCCGGCGGGGGGACTGTTGTCTTGGCCGACGCGATTCTCACGCCGACCTTGGAGCCGTCGCTACTCAGTTCTCAAATTCAACAGAGGCCGGGACATCCCCGGTTCGCTTTCAACACGAGGTAGCCGCCACCGACCTTGAAACGGCTGAGGGGCGACGGACACTTGAGGGGGCGATTGCACATGAGATCACCCAGTTGTGCTAGTGGAACCTTCGGCATGGCCCCGAGTTTGAGGCTCGAGTCCGCGCCCTCGCCCCTAGTTCAGCGCGGACGATGCTGCGCCAAGAACACTTCGAACGGATCCGTCGTGGCTGCCGCCTCGGCGGGCACGCGGGGCGCCGAGGTCGGCGTCTCGCGCACGTCTCGCCGATCGCCGAGATCACGACGCCCATTCTCGAATCCGGGAGGGAGGAGGTTTTCATGCGGTCTCCACCGGGAGCATCTTCTGGCCTTCGCCCAGGGCCAAGCGCCGCCGCGCGCGGAGGGCGCGCATGCGTTCCGCGCCCGTCATCGCCCGGTCACCCCTCGGCGGGCGGCCTGGGCGTGCGCGGTGGGCGACGGGCTCGCCAGGGAATGCTTCACGCATCCGCCGTACACGGTCTCGGTACCGTTGCATTCGGACGATCCCGGGGTCGGCCATCACGCACCTCCCTCGGTCAGGGCCAGACGCTTGCGCTCGCGGTGGAGTCGCGACCGTTCGGTGCTCGTCATCGGTACGGCCTTCGATGCAACGGCAACGCCGTTGCCGTTGCCGTTGCATCCGGTGGCGTAGTAGACGACGTCATCGAAGCTCGGCGGTTCATCCTGATCGACGACGAGCCACGCCCAGCACACTGCGGAGCACACCGGGATACGTCCGCCACGCTCCGAGCGCATGGCGTCCCACAGAACGGGAGCCGGCGGATAGGGCACGCCGTCGCCGTCGACGCCCTGGGGAACGAGGTCACGAGGAACGCCTGAGCCGTCGAGACCGCGGCCCCAGCAGGTGACGTCGTCATCGAGCGGGACGACGCGGGCTGGGGGAACCGCGGCGCCACCGGTGTGCGTCCGTCGGCAGACGGCGCAGCGGATGCCTGGGAGGCGCTGGTACTTCTCCATCTCCTCGCGGCGGGGGTACGCCTTCGCACACTTCGCGGAGCAGAACCGCGCGTGCACGGTCACGAGTCTGCTCTCGCATGTGGCGCAGTACTTCTCGGGTTCATCGCGATCGAAAAGGGCGATCCGCTGGACATGTTCGCACGTGCGGACGCGGCCGTAGGCGTCGCGGAGTAGCTCGAGCCCCTGCGTGACCTGGGCGACGTCCTCGGAGACCGAGACAGGCTCCGCGGCCGTACCCAACCACAGATCCCCGGCTGTCGGGGTGACCGACCCGGTGCGGCCGGGTCGCTGGGCCAGCCACCGCTCGCCGTGCTCAATGTGCGTGGACAGGAACGGCAGGCCTCGCTCGGCGAGCACGGCGATCCTGCGGCGGTGAATCCGCCCGCGCACGGCCTCTTCCTCCTCGTAACTGGCGCGGTACTCCTCTAAGGAGGACAACGACGACAGCGCCGTGCCGTAGTCCTCTCGCAGGGGCGCCAACACGCTCTCCAGTCGGGCGTCGTACTCGCGGGAGTAGGCGAGGGCCTGCTTCGCCGAGCGAAAGGTCAGCACGGTATCCGGTCCATTCTTCGAGATCTTCGTCGGCTTGTACTTGGCCGCCATCTCGGCGTCGACCTTGGCGCGGGCCTTGTCCACCAACAGACGGTGGCCCTTGTCCACGTCTTGCCGTGCCGCTTCAAATTCGGCGAGCCGCTCAGCGTGGCGCTCGTCGATCGCGTGAAGCTCGGCGACGGCTGCGTCGATCTCGGCCTGTGGCAGCCGCGCGAGCTCGTGTATGTCGAGTGTCGCGATCGCCTTCGCATCACGTTGCGCAAGTCCCTCGGCTCCTGCCGCAGAATCGACTACACTACTGGTGTTCATGTGGTCCGGTCCTCCTCCGACGTGTTGCGGGGGCGCCTGCCAAAGCAAACCCCCGCACGCGTCATTCCAACGGTTCGCTACTCTTCGATCGCTTCCCCGCGTAGCCGTCGCACCTCGGAGAGCGGGATGCGCACGCCGCGTCCGAGCCGCACCACGCGAATTTCGCCCGCGGCGATCTTCCGGCGCAGCGTCGACTCGCCCTGGTCGTTGACCTGCGCGGTCCGTTTGACCGTGAAGAGCTCCTCCAACCCGCGCTCGAGTGTCTGCTCCATCCCGCTTCCTCCTAGAATGTGAAGGGGCCCCGAGGGGCCGCCCTCACTTCGGCGGATCCCGCGAGGCCCTGGTGGTGGGTCGCTCGTGTTGTCTGCTCTGATTGATGAACCTAGAGCACTCACGGCAAACCTGGGAGCTTTATTTTTCTCAGCGACGTGGGCGAGAGTGCAGCGAAAGTGACTACACTAACGGGTGGGCGTGGTGGGGATTATCGATCCTGAAAACAGTGTGAACGTGCCCTCGGCGAGTGGCTCTAGTTCCTCGCCTGCGAGCCTGGGCGCCTCCAGGGCGAGCTTTCTCGAGCGTCGGTGGGTGGCGATGGCCGAGAGACTCCGGGCGCGCATCGATCGAATCTCCCGCTGAGCGTCCCGCATGCAACGGCAACGTCAACGGCGTTGCCGTTGCACCGCCGCTGTCCCACGGTTGTCCCAAAATTGTCCCAGGACTCGGCCGTACTGAGGCGTCTGGGCCGTTTGTGGCGAAATTCTTCTAATAGAATAATTAGGGGTTTGCACGGTGGGGGTGGGTGGAGTCGGGCGGGTCGAACGGACTCAAAATCCAGTGCCCGCGAGGGCGTGCGGGTTCAACTCCCGCCCCCGGTACCATTCCTTGACAACCTTCCGCGCCGACTTGTAGGGTGATTTCTCGCGTGGGGCTGTAGCTCAGTTGGGAGA
>Ga0209160_1001381_pt1 | contig 20385 bp, 24 predicted proteins | sample GraSoiAngelo_153_FD_186167 | JGI IMG/M metagenome (GOLD analysis project Ga0209160, IMG submission 186167) | Grasslands soil microbial communities from the Angelo Coastal Reserve, California, USA - 14_1009_12_40cm (SPAdes) (version 2) | ecosystem: Environmental > Terrestrial > Soil > Grasslands ... | reverse complement strand
CGACGCCCGCGACCGCGAGGGCGCCGCCCGCCAGCACGGCGGCGGCGATCCGCGGCAAGCGGATGGACAAGGTCACGACCCGCTCGACCGATTCCGGCGCGGCTCGCCCTGACACCGCCGACAGCACCGCGCTCGCCGAGAGCCGAGCGCTCCCGAGAAACAGCGCGACGGCGGCGGCGACGAACAGCGCCGTCGAGAGGACGCCGAGCACCAGGATCAGCCGGCGGGTCGGGCTCACCGGAAGGCCTCGGGGTGAATCGCGCGCGCCAGCTGCTCGAGCCCGTCGACGAAGCGCGGCCCGTAGCGATGCATGAGGTCGCCGTCGACGGAGAGGAGCCGGCCCGACTTGACGGCCGGGAGCGAGGCGAGGCGCCGCCACTTGTCCATTGAGACCGCGCCGGTGCCGGCACCGTGATTGGCGAGCAGGATCACCTCGGGACTCTTGGCCACCGCGGCCTCCAGGCTGTAGCGCGGCCACGCGTCGGGATCGTCGGCGGTGAGCGACTGGCCGCCGGCGAGCTGGATCAGCTCGGTCACGATCGAGCCGCGCCCGGGCACGATGAGCGGCTCGGGCCACAGCACGTAGAGCACGCGCGGGCGCACGAGCGGAAACACCGCCGTCTTCACCGCCTCGATCCGCTGCTCGAGCCGCGCCACGAGCGGCCCGGCCGCCCCTTCGCGGCCCGTCAGCTCGCCGAGCCGTCGCATGAGCGACGTCGCGTCGGCGACGTGATGGGCGGCGACGAGATACACGGGAACTCCGACGCGCGAGAGCTGGGTGAAGGTGTCTTCTCGAGTCCCCTCCGTGGTGGCGATCACGAGATCGGGTTTGCGGGCGATGATCGCTTCGAGACTCGGCGCGACCATCCCGCCGACCTTCGGCTGTCGCTTGGCCTCCGGCGGAAAGTCGCAGAAGTCCGTCACGCCGACCAGCAGGTGCTCGGCGTTCAGCGCGTAGAGGATCTCGGTGACGCTCGGGACGAGCGAGACGATGCGCCTGGGAGGCGCCGCGAGCGTGACGTCGCGGCCGAGCATGTCACGTGTCGTGAACGCTCCGGCCGACGACGAGGCGACGAGACCCGATACCGCCATGGCCATCGCGGCGACGATGACGACCACGACACGCTTCGTCATCGCGGCTGCCCGCCCGCCCTCGGCGATTCACTCACACCGGCGGCCTTGAAGGTCGCCATCTCGCTCCAGACGAGGGCGGCCGCCCGAGCGAGATGGATGAACAGCGCGGCGCCCGTTCCCTCGCCCAGGCGAAGCCCGAGGTCGAGGTACGGCTCGAGCCCCAGGTGCTCGAGCGCGTGCGCGTGGCCGGGCTCGGCCGACCGATGCGAGGCGAACAGCGCGTGGCGCGAGTCCGGCGCGAGCGTGACCGCGAGCAGGGCCGCCGACCCCGCGATGAACCCGTCGAGCGCTACTGGAACGCGCCGTGCGGCGCCCGCGAGGATCACGCCTGTCAGGCCGCCGATCTCGAAACCGCCGACCTTCGCCAGCACGTCGAGGCCGTCGCGCGGGTCGGGTCGGTTGACCTCGAGTGCTCGGCGTACGGCCGCCACCTTGCGCGTCAAGGTCGCCTCGTCGACGCCGGTCCCGCGCCCGGTCACCTGCTCAGCCGGAACGCCGGTGATCGCCGCGGTGATCGCGCTCGCCGCCGTCGTGTTGCCAATCCCCATCTCACCCGTCGCCAGGAGATCGGCGCCCGCGTCCATCGCCTCGTCCGCGAGCCGCGCGCCGGTCTCGATCGCCCGGATCGCGTGCTCGCGCGTCATCGCAGGGCCTGCAGCGATGTTCGCCGTCCCCGGTCCGATCGGGCACTCGACCAGCTGCGGCGAGCGTCCAAGAGGAGTCGCGACGCCGAAATTCGCGACGACCACGCGCGCTCCCGCCTGTCGCGCGAGCACGTTCACCGCAGCGCCGCCGCGCGCGAAGTTCTCGACCATCTGGGCGGTCACGACCTGGGGGTAGGCGCTGACACCCTCGGCGACGACGCCGTGGTCGGCGGCGAACGTGAAGATGACGGGTCGCGCGACTTCCGGAGCCCGCCCGCGCAGAACGGCGAGGCGCAGCGCGATCTCCTCGAGCCGACCGAGACTTCCGGGCGGCTTGGTCAGGCTATCGAGGTGGCGCCGCGCGGCGCTCTCGCCGTCGCGAGAGGGCGGCGCGATCGAGTGGAGAAGCCTGGAGAGCTCGGTCACGCGCCCACCGCCGGCGCCTTGACCGTGAGGGGGATGCCGGCCACCATCAGCACGACGGTGTCGCACACGGCGGCGACGCGCTGGTTCACGCTGCCCAGCAGGTCACGAAATCTGAGCCCCATCGCCGTTTCCGGGTGCACGCCCTGACCGACCTCGTTCGACACCAGGGTGAAGCTCGAGCGGCGGCGACCGATGAGCCCGGCGAGCGCTTCCGCTTCATCGAGGATCGCGTCGTCGCGGTCGCCGCGGAGCAGGAGGTTCGAGGCCCAGAGCGTGAGGCAGTCGACGAGGATCCAGTCGTACACGCCCTCGAGAGCGCGCAGACGCGAGACCAGATCGCACGGCGCCTCCACCGTCGACCAGCGCTGCGGGCGCTCGGCACGATGGCGGGCGATGCGCTTGGCCATATCCTCGTCGCGCGCCTCGGCGGTGGCGACGAAGACGACTCGCGCGTCGGGTGAGAGCCGTTCAACCGCGAAGCGGCTCTTGCCGCTGCGCGCGCCTCCCACGATCAACAGTGATGGACCCATCGACCCGGATCCTCCCTCGAAGACCGGTGAACGGATCGCGCCCGGGCAGGTCTCCTGGCTCTCGGATCGTCCTACTCCCCGCGCCTTCCCGGCCTCGCGGCCAGTGGCACTTGCGGGTTTCGTCCCCGATCACAGTGACGGGGTCGCGGCGGCTTCTACCGCCTTCCCTGGGCCCTCGTGGGCGTCCCGGGCGCGAATAACGCCCGGAACCCTAACAGAACCACCGCTCGACCGCAACACGGCCGCGGCGCGCGCCGCGGCCGGAACTTGACATTAGATGGGCCCGGTGGGGAAATTGGGCAGCCCAGGTGAAGAATCCGAAGAAGCCAAAGAATTCGGTTTCGCGGGCCTCGCTCACGACAGGCCAGGCCGCGTCGCATTGTCAGGTCTCGACACCCACCCTGAAGACGTGGATCAGGGAAGGACGGCTTCGCGCCTTCAAGACGCCCGGCGGACACGCACGCATCGGCGTCGAGGATTTCCAGCTCTTCCTCAAGCGACATCGGATGCCCACCTATCCGATTCCACCCACGCCGGCGGGCGTGCTCGTGGTCGACGACGAGCCTCAGGTCGTCGAGATGCTCGTCGAGTTCCTCACGCATCATCCGCGGGGATTCAAGATCGAGACGACCAGCGACGGGTACGAGGCGCTGATCAAGCTGGGCTCTCTCAGGCCGGCCCTCCTGATCCTCGACGTCATGATGCCGAAGCTCGACGGCATCGAGGTCTGCCGCCACCTCAAGAGAAATCCAGAGACGCAGGCCATCCGAATCCTCGGCGTCACCGGGTACCCGGCAGCCGCTCCGGAGCTGCTCGCGGCCGGCGCCGACGCGGTGCTCACGAAGCCCCTGGCGCTCGACGAAGTGGAGAGCCACCTGACCCAGTTGCTCGGCTAGCGGATGACCAGCCGACGGCTCGCGCGGAGCCCACTCCGGTGAGCCCCGGGAACCCCGTTCACGGCGCGTCGATTCTCATCGTGGACGACGAGCCCGAGGTCGCCTCGCTGCTGGCCGAGATCCTCGAGGAGGACGCGCATCGGGTCGAGACGGCCGATAACGGCGTGGCGGCGCTCGACAAGCTCCGCGACGGAACGTACGATCTCATCATCAGCGACCTCAAGATGCCGCACCTCGACGGGCCGGGGCTCTACCGCGAGGTGGCTCGCCGACACCCGCAAATGATCCGCCGCATGATCTTCGTCACCGGCGATACGCTCGGGCCGGCGAGCGCCGAGTTCCTCCGGCGGAGCGCGGCGCCCACGTTCGGCAAGCCCTTCGAGCCGTCCGACGTCCGGCGCGTCATCCACCAGGTCTTGCACCGTCGGTGAGCGCGCGGAAAGCCCGAGGGACATCGCCGCGTACGCGACGCAGGAGATGCGCGGGCGGCGGCGCGCGTCAACCGGTCAGATTGGTCTCGAGCTCGCGGATACGGCGCGTAAGATTCATGAGCATCTTCTGGGTCAGCTCCGGGACTTCCCGCAAGAGCTGCCAGAAGTTGACGCGGCTGATCACCAGCACGCGCAAGTCGGTCTCGGCCTTGACGGTCGCCGATCGCGGCTCGCCGTCGAGCAAGCTCATCTCGCCGAAGAACTCGCCGGGGCGGAGACGATGGCGCTTGTGCATCGAAAGCGTCACGAGCGCCGTCCCGTCGATGATGATGAAGAACTCGTCGCCCGGCTCACCCTGCCGCGTGAGGATCGTCCGCTCTGGAACCTCGACCACCTTCGCGATGTCGGCCACGGCGCGGAGCTGACGCAGGCTGCACGCCTCGAAGATCGGCACGCGCTCGAGGTACCTGATCTTCTCCTCACGGGCGGTCCGGGATCCCTCGAAGTCGCCGATCAGTCTCATGACGTCTTCGTCTCCTTGGCCGTGTAGCTGACGGCCAGCCCGGCGCCGGCATCCGACTGGATGCCGTAGGGTGGTACCGGATAGCGGAGGCCGTTCTTGTCGAGCGCCGCCAATCCCTCGAGCGCCTTGGGCAAGAAGCGCGGCGGAATCGCCATCAAGAGCTCGTCGTCGGCGACACCCCCGTACCGCCGTTCCGCGTAGCATGGGATCGTCAGCGACGGCTCCCCCGTCTTCAGGGCCTTGCCCCAGGAATCCGCGCAGGCGGACTCCCCGACCGACGTGAAGCTCAGCTTACGGTATCCCGTCCACTGGAGCCCGTTGATGAGGAAGATCATCTGTCCGGGCGTGCCGTAGATGAGGCAGATGTCGGGCGGATCGAGCCGCCCCGAAGTGAGCGGCGAGACCGCCATCGCACGAAAACGTCCGTACGGCACGCAGTCCATCGCGTGCTGATGCTGGCTCGCGTCCTCCACGGTCTTGAACCAGACGCCGGCCATACGCTTGCCCGAAAGCCATTCGTCGTCCTGCGGCGAGAGCCCGATCACGGCGCCGCACTGGGCGCCGATGAGGTCGGCCATCGTGATGCCGACGGTCCAGCCGAGCTGACGGGCCTGCGCGACGATCTGATCGGTCGTGTGGCGGGCCCGCGGCCGGCGGATCTTCGGGATCGCCTCCATCGCTTCGACCGTCTCGAAGAGCTTCATGCCGATCGGGATCGAGCGGAGTCGCAGATATCGATTGAGGCCGTCGACGATCGCGTTCCAGTCATACGCTTGCATGCCACACTCCAACGGCTGAGGTTGACCAACTATAGCGCACTGGTTTCTGAAAACTAGCCTTCGGGCGACCCGCCTCACATCAGAACCCGCGCAAGCGCTCGATCTCGCGGCGCTCGCGCTTGGTGGGACGCCCGGTGCCGGGCTCGCGCCGCGGTGGCGCCGCCTGGCGCGGGCGCGGCGGCTCGGGCGGCGTCAAGTCCTCGAAGAGCGCCTTCGCGGCCTCGGCCGATCCTCGTCGGTCGTCGATCGCGGTGACCTTGAGGAGGCGACGGCGTCCGCGCGGTAAAGTGACCGTGACGAGATCTCCGGCCCGCACCTTCCGGGCGGGCTTGGCCGCCTCGTCGTTGACGTCGACCTTGCCTCCGCCACATGCCGTGGAGGCGAGGCTCCGCGTCTTGAACACCCGCGCGGCCCAGAGCCACTTGTCGATGCGGATCGAATCGAGCGAGGCTTGCACTCGGAGACGGTATCATAGCGATCGAGTCCTTGCCGCTCCCTGCGCATCGCCGAAACGGTCCGCAATATCAGCAGGTTGCACCGGAACTATAGGGATGCAACCTAACGGTTGGGATTGGCCCCGTGTTGCGCCCCGTTGCGTGGCAGATGGCCGACCGCGCCGCCAGGATCCTCGAGCTCATCAGGATGCCCGAACTCATCGCGATCGAAGCCGCCGGACCGGGGGTCGGGGTGCGCCGGCGCCGGCAGGCCTGGCCCCAGGGGGGGTGGGCGCCAAATATTTTTTGGCCAAGCTGGTGAAACGAAGCTACCGCACACACAGAGAACAGAAGGCCAAGCTCGGATTCGAACCTGGCCTGAGACAGTGGTCGCGGACTGGAATCCGGCGCGCGCCCGCGTTTTGACGGTGACTCATGGGTTCAGGTACACTGCGACGCGATGTGGCAGTCTTCCGCCTCGGTTGCACGCGCTCGCGAGGATCGCCGCGCCGGATGACGGCGGCGGCGGTTGGCCCAGCGGCCGGCTGTCCCAACCCAGGAGAATGCACCGATGACTCCGAAAGACTGGACACTCCTCGTGCTCGCATCGGCAGGCGGCCCGCTATCGCCCGTGCAGCTCCAGAAGACCCTGTTTCTGATCGATCGTAATCTGTCACGCGCGCAGCGCGGTGTAACGAGGTTCTACAACTTCCGAGCGTACGACTATGGGCCTTTCGACAGCGCGATCTACACTGACGCGGTGATCCTGCAGACCGAAGGCCGCGCGATGATCTCGGATTCCGCAGGCCCGCATCGCCAGTACGCCGTGACTCCGGCTGGGATGGCCGATGCCGCCCAGCTGCGAAGGGCCCTCGAGCCGAACGTGCTCGAGTATGTCGATCGGGCAGCTCGATGGGTGCGCAGCATGCCATTTCGAGAGCTGGTCAGGGCCATCTACGCTCAATACCCGGAGATGCGAGCGAACAGCGTCTTCCGGGGCTAGCTCTTGACCCTCCTCGTCGGGATCCGGTGCGAAGACGGAGTCGTCATCGCGTCGGATAGCGCCGCGACCTTCGCGGCCGGGACATCCTTCACCATCGGGCAGCAGAATGTCACGAAGATCCACAAGCTGAGCGACCGTTTGGTCTATGCGTCGACCGGCGCGATCGGCATCTCGCAGGTCATCATCTCCGCGCTTCAGACGATGGAGAAGGCGAACTACTACGGCAAGGCCCAGACGCCGGCGGAGGCGATGATCACGACGTCCAAGGCCATCGCCGACGCGGTGAAGCATATGCATGAATCCGCCAGTCGCCTGGTGTCGCTGGTCGGTCGCGAAGAAGCCATGATGACGGCAGTCTGCAAATCGCTCGTCGCGGCCGTCGTGAAGAAACAGCCGTCCTTATTCCAGTTCGACTACTCGGGGGCGCCGGAGGAGGTTAGTGAGGATCTGATATTCGTCGCGCTCGGCTCCGGACAGCCGCTCGCCGACCCGTTTCTCGCATTGCTGAAACGAATCCTGTGGAATGGGCGAAGACCGAAGCTACCCGAGGGACGCTTCGTGGCGGCGTGGACGATCCGCCATGTTTCGCAGACTGTCTTCGGGCTCGTCGGCGGGCCCATTCAGATGGCCTCGCTCAGCTGCGACGGCGGCGGCGCTCCCCATTGCGACATGGCCGATCCTGCCGAGCACGACGTTCCGATTCAGGAGGCAGAGGCGGCGCTGCGCAATCACATCTTGCCGCCCGCTGTCGCAGGTCCGCCTGCCGTGCTACCTGAGCCACCGGCAGCTGGGTGACAGTCGGCTTCACTAGGCGCTGGCGTCCTACAGGCTGCTCGAGGCCCGCCAGTGGGTGGAAGCACGGGGTGTGACGTCACCCACTGATAAGCTAGACAGCCTCCCAAATTCGCTTGATCAGCCAGATCAAGACGACGAGCCCCACGAGGAACACCACCAGCGCGATGGCGCATCCGAGAACGCCCCCGACGAACCCGCCCACAGCGCGCTCGAAAGCGTTGGGCGGGCGCGGCGGCGTGGAGCCGGTGCTGGCGCGCCACTGGGCCGCCTCCTCCTCGGTGAGGGGTCGGCTGAGGTAGCGCCAGAATCTGCGCAGCATGACTACCGCCTCACGCCGTCACCCCGAGGAAGCCTTGCGACACGCGCTCGACGGCGTCCTGGTGCTCCTGGGGCATCAGGTGGCCGTAGGTGTCGAACGTCACCTGAATCGAGGCGTGCCCTAGCTGCTGCTGGATGAACTTCGCCGGGGCCAAGGCGCTGATGAGGCCCGAGGCGTACGTGTGCCGGCAGGCGTGCGGCTTCCGGTACGGCACCCCAGCCTTCGTCAAGAGCGGGCGCCACACCTTTGTCGTGAACGGGCCCCGTCGGATCACCCGGCCCCCCTGGTTCGGGAAGAGCACGCCGGTGAGCTCGTGCTTCTGGATGTGTTCGCGTAGGAGATCGAGCAGCGGCTGACTCACCTGCACCTCGCGGGCCTTGCCGCTCTTCGTCTTGTCGATCTTGGCCGTCGCCTCGTTGAACGCCCGCTCGATCCGGATCGTGCGCTTCTGCCAGTTGATGTCCTTGACCATCAGCGCCGCACCCTCTCCGAAGCGGCAGCCGGTGCCGTAGAGCGTCGCGATGAAGGGGAAGTACCACTCGAACGCGGTCCGGCACGTCTGCAGCACTTGGGGCACCTCCTCCGGGGCGAAGAAGTGCGTGCCCTCCTTCACCTGCCGCGCATCGCGCGCCTTGGCGTGGGCGTTCTTACCGAGGTAGTGGCCGAGGTTGTCGGCGGGGTTGGTGACGAGCAGTCTCCGCTCGACGAGGTCACCGAAGAACGTCTGGAGCGGGTGCACGACGTGGCCGATCGTGGAGATCGACTTGCCGCGGTCCTTGATCCGCCGGATCACCTGCCCGATCTGATCGCGCGTCACCTCGTTGACCGGGACGTCGCCGAGCGCGGGGTAGAGCCACGTCTGGCAGGTGGACCGGTAGCCGACTGGCGTCGAGCCCCGGATCTCGCCGCGCTTCTCGCAGCTGTCGATCCAGGCGCCGAGCGCCTCCTTCAACGGCCGCCGCACCTCTGGAGCCGGTCCAGTGGGCGCGACCGCCGTCCGCGCCTGCCGGAGCCGCGACACGGCATCGATGCCCTCGAACTTGGCCGCGTGGATCTTGTTCAGCAGGCCCTGGGCCTCCTCCTCGGTGCGCACCGTGAGAAATTCCCGTTTGCCGTCCTTGTGCACCGTGACGAGCCAGGACGACGAGCCGTCCTTGTTCCTCCGCTCCCGGTACGTGGCGCCCATGGTGTTCTCCTCCTCCTCAGCCGATGAGCTCGGAGATCGAGACGCGGAGGGCCTTGGCGAGGGCTTCGAGGATCTGCAGACTGGGATTCGCCTTCTTCCCCGTCTCCAGTTCGTGGAGGTAGACCTGGGTCACGCCCGCCTGCTCAGCGAGCGCACGCTGACTCAGTTGCCGCCGCTCCCGCACCGTCCTCAGCCGCCGTCCGATCAGTGGGCTCATGACTGAAGGTAAGATAGCTGAGAGCTATCACCTTGTCAAGAGGGCCGCGCGCGAGCGGCTAGAGCAGGACGAGCACGCGGGCGAGGGCCAGCACGAACATCACGACCGCGGCCGCAGCCGCCGCTCGCGCTCCATCAACCAAGCCGCGAGCAAGTGCCGATCGAGGTAGACGTGTCGGCCCCATCTGACGACCGGCATTTTTTCTCTTCGCGCATAGCGTCGCAACGTCGGAATCGACTTCTGACAATACCGGCTGATCGCCGGCCAGCCACGGATCAAGCCGGGCATCTCCCGGAGCAGCGCGTTGGTGATCTCCGACGTGCTCATCGCCGCTCCTTCTGGGTCCGCGCGTAGGCGGCCTCGATCTCGTCGCGCACCAGCTCGGCCAGCGGATCCTCGCCCCGCGCCTTAGCGTCTTTGATGCGGCGCAGGATCTCATCGAGGATCGCCTCCAACTCAGGCGTCAGCGCGGCTGGTCGTCTCATGGTTCGGTGCTCCCCTCCCGCTCTGCGGCCGACGCTCGGCCTTCGAGCTCGGCGACACGCTCTTTCAGCGCATCCCGCTCGGCCAGCACCTTGGCCAGCTGGACCATGACGTCGCCGACGGGCATGCGAATGTGGTCCTCAGCGTTCACAAAACACCCGAGGGCCCGCTCTCCTGGCGCTCCGCGGCAGACGCCCCGAGGTCCGCCCCGTTAGCGTAACGCACGCGCCGAATGCTCGTCACCGTCTGGTACGCAGCCTGAAGACGTTTCACAAGACTGAAGCCGAGGACTCAGCGTCGTCGTCCGCCGCGTTGACGGTGGGCGTCACCTGCTGCGGGGATTGAAATCACCACGTGATACCATGCCGGAAGATGAGTAAGTCAGGACGGAGGCTCCTGATTCTACTGACGCTGGCCCTCTGGGTGGTCTCGGGCCCGATCGGCATGGCCTTCGACGGCTGCGCCATGATGGGCGCGATGTGCGAGGCGCCGTGCGGCGTTTCGTCCTACATCGCGGGTCCGGTGGTTACTGATCTCGATGGCCTGCAACCGCTCGCCTATCTCGGGGCGCCGTCGACCGCGCAGCCTCCTGTCGTCAACGTCTCACCGCTGACACCGCCTCCCAAGTCCACGCTCCGCTCCGCGTAGCTTTCTGACGTTCGTCCTGCTGTCGGAATAGGCGTCGTGTGCGCCGATGTGCGCGCGCTCGCGACGTCGCGGAGGAGCGTGCGTGATCAACTGGCTCATCGAGCTGTCGCTGAGGAACCGCTTCCTCGTGGTCGGGGTCTTTCTGCTCGTCGGCGCCTGGGGCTACTGGGCGCTTTTGACGACGCCGATCGATGCGATCCCGGACCTCTCCGACAACCAGGTCATCGTATTCACCGACTGGTCCGGGCGCTCGCCCCAGGAGGTCGAGGACCAGATCACCTATCCGCTCACCGTCAGCCTGCAGGGCCTCCCCGGCGTGCGCGTCGTCCGATCGTCGTCAGCATTCGGCTTCTCGATGATCAACGTGATCTTCGAGGACGCGGTCGATCTCTACTTCGCGCGGTCGCGCGTGCTCGAGCGCCTCAACCTGCTCGCGAAGTCACTGCCCGCGGGCGTCGTGCCGACGCTCGGCCCGGACGCGACCGGAGTCGGCCACGTCTTCTGGTACACCGTCGAGGGCAAGGGGACCTCGCTCCGCGAGCTCCGATCACTTCAGGACTGGTTCATCCGCTATCAGCTCAACTCGGTGCCGGGCGTGGCCGAGGTCGCGAGCATCGGCGGCACGGTGCGCCAGTATCAGATCGACGTCGATCCAAACCGCCTGCGTGCCTATAAGATCCCGCTCTCTGCCGTGGTCGACGCCGTCATGCGGAGCAACCGAAACGTCGGCGGCAACGTCGTCGAAGCGAGTGGGACCTGGGTCGTGGTCCGTGGCCTCGGGCTGATCGAGAGTACGCGCGATCTGGAAGAGGTGGTCGTCGCGGCCGAGAACGGCGTTCCCATTTTCGTGCGCCAGGTTGCCGGCGTGAAGCTCGGCGACGCGTTCCGGGCGGCTGCGCTCGTCAAAGGGACGGAGGAAGCGGTGGGCGGCGTGGTCGTCGCGCGCTACGGCGTCAGCACCGTTGACGTGATCAATCGGATCAAGGAGAAGATCCAGGCGCTCCAGAAGGGTCTGCCGCCGGGCGTGAGGATCGTGTCGTTCTATGACCGGTCGGCGCTCATCGAGCGCGCCGTCCAGACCCTCCGGCGGGCGCTGATAGAGGAGACGATCGTCGTCACGATCGTGAACATCCTGTTTCTGCTCCATGTCCGATCCGTCCTGATCGTGACCTTGCCGCTGCCGCTGGCCGTGCTGACGGCGTTCCTTTTCATGCGCTATCTCGGGATCACCTCGAACATCATGTCGCTGGCCGGCATCGCCATCGCGATCGGCGTGCTCGTCGACGCAGCCATCGTCGTCACCGAGAACGCCTTTCGATTCATCGAGCGGCACCGGGTGGATCCGCGCGATCGGCGGCGCGTGACCGAGGCCGTGCTCGAGGCGACGCGGCTGGTGGGGCGCCCGATCTTCTTCTCGATGGCGATCATCATCCTCGCCTTCGTTCCCGTGTTTGCGCTCACCGGTCAGGAGGGCAAGCTCTTCCATCCGCTCGCGTTCACGAAGACATTCGCGATGGTGGGAGCCGCCCTTCTCTCCGTGACGCTGGTCCCGGTGCTGTGCAGCCTGCTCATTGGGGGCCGGATCCGCAGTGACGAGTCGAACCCGATCATGCGCCCGCTGGTGTGGGCGTACAGGCCGGTCCTGGCGCTCGCGCTCCGGCAGCGCGTGTTGACCCTCGGCGTCACGGTCCTCGTCGTCGCCGTCGCGGTCGCGCTCGTGCCGAGGATCGGCAAAGAGTTCATGCCCCCGCTGAACGAGGGCGACCTCATGTTCATGCCGGTCACCGACCCCTCGATCTCGCTGGCCCAGGCGATCGAGATCACGAAGAAGCAGAACGCGGCGATCCAGCAGTTTCCGGAGGTGGCGTCGGTGGTCGCGAAGATCGCGCGCGCAGAGACCTCCACCGATCCCGCCCCCGTCAACATGACCGAGACAATCGTCAATCTCAAGCCGGAGGCGGCGTGGCGGCCGGGCATGACGCGCGAGCGGCTGATCGGCGAGCTCGACGGGGCCACGACCCTGCCGGGCGTCTCGAACATCTGGACACAACCCATCATTAACCGGATCAACATGCTGACGACGGGGATCCGCTCGGAGGTCGGCGTGAAGGTCTTCGGCAGCGACCTCGACATGCTCCAGGAGCGCGCCCGCGCCATCGCCGACAGCCTTCGCCAGATCCCGGGCGCCGCCGACGTCTACCCGGAGCAGATCACGGGCGCGCCTTACCTCGACGTCCGGGTGAACCGCGTGGCGGCGGCGCGCTACGGCATTACGGTGGGCGCCGTCCAGGACGTGATCGAGACGGCCGTCGGCGAAACGAACCTCACGCTGACGATCGAAGGGCGCCAGCGATTCCCCGTCCGGGTGCGCTACGCGCCGCAATACCGAGCCAGTGGCGGTGCCCTCGGGAGCGTCCTGGTGACGGCCCCGAACGGCACGCAAGTACCGCTCGCCCAGCTCGCCGACATCCGGAGTGTGAGTGGCCCGTCGATGATCTCGAGTGAGAACGGGCTGCTGGTGGTGACCGTCCTCCTGAACGTCCGCGGCCGCGACGTCGGGAGCTTTGTGGACGAGGCGCGCCAGCTGATCGCCGACCGAGTCCCGCTTCCACCCGGCTCGTACTTGGAGTGGAGCGGGCAGTACGAGAACGAGGTCCGTGCGCGCCACCGGCTGCAGATCGTGGTCCCGATCGTGCTGGTGGTGATCTACATCTTGCTCTACCTGACGTACCGCTCGTTCCTCGATGCGGCGCAGGTCCTGCTGGCGGTGCCCTTCGCCCTGGCGGGCGGGATCTACCTGCTCTACGCGCTCGGCTACAACTTTTCGGTCGCCGTCTGGGTCGGCTTCATCGCCCTCTTCGGCACCGCCGTGCAGACCGCGGTCGTGATGGTGATCTACCTCGAGGAGGCGGTGGCCCGCAAGCGCGAGGAGTTGGGCGGGCGCCTCACGCGCGAGGCGCTGCTCGAGGCCGTGAAGGAAGGTGCGCTGCTCCGGCTGCGCCCGAAGGTCATGACCGTCTCTACCGTGGTCGCGAGCCTCTTGCCCATCATGTGGAGCCACTCAACCGGCGCGGAGGTCATGAAGCCGCTGGCGACGCCGGTGCTCGGCGGCATGGTCAGCTCGCTTGGCCTCGTGCTGATCGTCACGCCGGTGATCTTCTACTGGCTGCGTGAGCGCGATCTTCGGCGTGCTGAGGCCGAGAAGAGCGGACACGAAACTCGCAACCATCGGACGGTGATGGGCTCAGCCGACTAACCAAGACAAGGAGGACAACATGCTGAAAGGTCTGACCGTGACGCTCTCCCTTGGAGTGCTGACGATGGTGGGAACTCTCGCCGCGACCGCGGCGGACATGAAGCCCATCCATACCCAGAAGACGCAGGACGTCACCGTGACGTTGCAGAACGAGTCCGGCCAGTGGAAAGAGGGAAAGAACGATTTCGTGCTTGAGTTCACGTCCGCTCAAGACAAGAAGCCGGTCGACGTGGGTAAGGTGTCCCTCAACACGAGCATGGCGATGCCGGGGATGGCTCCAATGATCGCAGGCGCGACGTTGACGTCGGAGGGCCCCGGTCGCTATCACGGCACGATCAACTTTGCTGACCGGGGGACGCGACAGGTGACCGTGACATGGGACGGCCCGGTGGGCAAGGGGTCGACCAAGTTCTCGGTCCCCGTCCGGTAGGGGCACCGGTCATGTGGTGCGGCAAAGGGCTCGCACTACTTCTGATCGGGCTCGCCGCGATCGTGCCGGTGCCCGCGCGGGCCCAGGCGGTCGGCGAGGTGACCGTAGACGAGCTGGTGGCGCGCGCGCTGGCCGACAATCCCGATCTCAAGGCGGCGCGGCTCGAGGTCGACGCTTCGGCGGGGCGGCTCCAGCAGGCGGGCCTGCGGCCCAACCCGATGCTCGAGCTGGGCGGCCAGAAGGCGCTGAGCCCCGACAACAACCTGACCGTTGGCGTCTCGCTCCCGCTCGATCTGAACGGACGCAAGGAAGGGCGTATCGGAGTCGCGGAGCAGGAGATCGAGACGCGGCGCCGCCAGGTCGCCGAGCGTGAGCGGCAGGTGCGCGCGGAAGTGCGCATGAAGGCGGGTGAGCTGCTGGCAGCCCAGCGGAACCTCCAGGTCACCGACGATCTCCTAGGCGTGAACCGGAACGCGCTCGAAGTGGTGGGGGCGCGGGTACGCCAGGGAGCCGCACCGTCGCTCGATGAAGGCCTGCAGCTCGTGGAAGTGAATCGACTGGACGCGAGCCGCCAGCTCGCTCAGAGCCGGGTTGAGATCGCCGCGCTGCAGTTGAAGCTGCTCGCCGGGATGGCGCCCGATGCTCCACTCGCACTGAAGGGCGATCTGGCGCTCGCGCCGTTGCCGCTCGATCGTGCGGACGCGACGCAGCGCGCGGTCCGCGACCGGCCGGACCTGGCCGTCGCGCGGGGAGAAGCGGCGATGGCGGCCGCGATGATCAGAAAAGAGCAGGCGGAGGGCCGGTGGGACGCGACGATCAACCTCGGCTACCAGCGCCAGGATTTTGGCTTCCCGCTGAACGGGCTGACGGCGAGCGGCACCCAGCGGCCCATCCAAGACGTCTTCCACTACTTCGGCGGCGGTGTGAGCATCGTGCTCCCGGTCAGGAACCGTAACGAGGGCAACGTGGCGGCGGCGACGGCGGCGACTCGGGCGGCGGAGCGCCGGGTGGAGTTTGCCGTGCTCACAGCGCAGCAGGAGGTCGGGGCGGCCTTCACCCAGTACGAGGCCGCGCGGCGGTCACTCGACATCTACGAGCGTGGCGTGCGCGACGTCGCGCGGCGGAACCTGGAGGTGATCCGGCAGGCCTACCAGCTCGGCCGGGGATCGCTTCTGGACGTTATTGCCGAACAGCGGCGCTTCATCGAAGTCGAGAATGGCTACACGGACGCGCTCAAGCAAGTCTACGATGCGGTGGTCGGGATTGAGCGCGCGGTCGGGAGCCCTGCTCGATGACCCGGAAGCACATTGCACAAGGCGTCGGCGCTGTCGCGCTGATCGCGGTCGGCGTCGTGGCCGGCGTGGCCTGGACGGAGCGTCTCGGCCGTGGTCGGTTGGCTGGTGGCGGTGGGATTGCGGCAGCGCCGGAGGCGGTGCAGGCCAGTCGACAAGCCGCGAACACTGACGAAAGCGTTGAGGTCGTGCTCACGCTGGAAGCGGTCGAGCGCGCCGGGATCAAGACGACGGCGGCTCGAAGCGTGCCGACGAGCGCCACGCTAACGGTTCCGGGGACGGTCACGTCCAACGCCTACCGCGATACGAAGGTGAACGCGCTTGTCGGGGGCGTCGTCCGTCAGGTGACGGTGGAGCTCGGGACGGCCGTCACGCGCGGTCAGCCGCTGACCGTGATCTTCAGCACGGAGCTGGCCGAGGCGCAGATGAAGTATCTCGCGATGCAGGCCATGCTGAACGCCGATCACCAAAAGCTCGACCGAACGCGGAAGCTCGCGACGCTAGGCGCGGCGAGCCGTCAGGAGCTGGAAGAGATCACCGCGATCCACACCGGCCATGAGACCGAGGTCGCCGCGGTACGCCAACGCCTCCTGTTGCTGGGGCTTGAGCCGGACGACGTCTCCCGTCTCACGGATGCGTCGCACGTGGTCTCGGAGGTCACGGTCCGAGCGCCCGCGGACGGGGTGGTCATCGCGCGGGGCGTGAATCCGGGCCAGGTGGTCAGCGCTGGGCAAGAGCTCTTCACGGTTACTGACCTCGGCACCGTCTGGGCGATCGGCGATCTCTACGAGAAAGATTTCGCGGCCGTCCGCGTTGGAAGCGAGGCGACGGTGACGGTGCCCGCGACCCCGGGGGCGCCGCTGCGCGGGCGCGTCGCGTACATCGACCCGCGCGTCGATCCAACCGCGCGAACCGCCAAGGTCCGCGTGGAGGTGACGAACAGGGGCGGCGATCTCCGACTGGGCATGTACGTGACGCTTAGTTTCGAGGCCCGCTCTAGCGGCCACGTCACGCTCGTGCCGCGCGACGCCGTGCAGGCCGTTGGCAGCCGCAACGTCGTCTACGTCCCCGTAGAGGGCGGCGACGGCCGCTTTGCTGAACGGACCGTGAAGCTCGGCGCCGCCCTCGGCGAGTCGCTCGAGATACTCGATGGCGTGAAGCCTGGTGAGCTCGTCGTCACCACCGGGAGCTTCTTCTTGCGGGCGGAAGCGGGCCGCACACGCTCTGGTGGATGAGTTGCTCGGGCCCCGAGAGACGGGAGGCGTCAGGATTTGCCCAGACGCCTCCCACGCCGATCACACCCGGTCGAGCCGGCCGGACTTGATGGCATCGACTAGCACGTTCCACTCCGCTTTCTTGAGGACGACGACGTTCGTGTCCTCGCCGATGCGGGTGGTATCGCCTTCCATGACGAGCCCGGGGCAGGCCGTGCAGGCTGGGCAGAGCGAGACTCTCTCGGAGTAGACGGCTGGGTCTCGCAGTAGCCCGCCGCAGCTCCCGGCGCACGGTCGGCCGAGGGCCGTGCGGACGATGCCGGTGACGGGGTCGGGTTCGAGGCTCGTGATCCGAATCATGGCCGGCTCCGATCCAGCCGGCAGAGGTGGCACCTGTGACCCCCCTTTACCCCCACGATCCGGGGTTGACGGGTTGTCGGTGCTCCGGAAGTCCGCGTCAGTATTGCGATTAGGACCGTCAACCCCCAACGCCCGGCGGGTTGACGGCGTAAGCCCTTGCGAGCATTGGTGATTTTGGCTGCCGTCAACCCGTCAACCCTTGATCCGGGGTCATGACAGCACCACCGGGGTGCGAGGCTGCAAGGTCGGCAAGCTGCACTTGTACGGCAACGGTTCCCCGCGCTGCAGCTGAGCCCGTCGACCTCGCCGATGCTCGATGTTGACGATCCACCCCTTCGCCAGTGCGGTGTGGACGCGCTTCGAGACGGCTTGCTTGCTGATGTGCAGCTTCTCCGCGAGCTTCGTCTGGGACGTGGTCTCGGGGGCCTCGGGCGTCTTGTCGACGAGCTCGCGGACCTTCGCACTCACGGTGGCCGTGGTCTCGTAGACGTCCTCGACGAGCTTCGCGACCGTCTCGTAGTCGGCAAGCGTCGCCTTGATGCGGCCGTGCTCGTCTCGCTCGCGGCGCGCCGAACGGAGAATCGCGATGCCTTTGATCAGGGCCATGAGCCACGCGGTGTGGCGGAGCAGGCGCGAGTCGATCCGGCTGCTGAGCCGCTCGGTCAACGTGTCGACGTACGGCACGATCACATCGATCGGCGCCTGCAGCTGGAGGTATCGCTGCATCGCGATCAGCGCAGGATCGGGCGCCGGCGCCGGTCCCTGGAGCTCGGAACGCGCGAAGGCCTTCAACGCCTCTTTCTGCTGGTTCGGGTCGTCGGGAACCTCAAGGGCGGGGATGCGCGAGCCGAGCTGCTCGCCCTTCAGCTCCGTGACACCGGTCGTGATCAGACACGCCGGCCCTTCCTTCACGATCTTCTTCACCGTCATCTGGCCCGTCTTGGGATCCTTGACGGTGACCGTGTAGATCGCGTCGCCGCGCTGCAGGAGCGTGCGGATCATCGAGGCCGCGGGGTTCTCCTCGTCACCTTTCGCGATGCCTGGCAGCGAGTCGGCCTCGGAGTAGACGATGAGCTTGTGCTTGAAGCTGACCGGGTCGTGGATCAAGACCCGCTGCGAGGTTGCGTCATAGGTGACGACCACCTCGTCCGGCAGCAGGCCGCAGACCACGGCCAGGAGCCAGGACTTGCCGGTGCCGGCCGGTCCGACGAGCTGCCCGTGAGCGGGCGGCTGTTCGGGGTTCTTGGGTAGCAGCCGGGTCGTGGCTTGCGCGTACACGAGCGTCGGCAGCTTGTCGTCACCACCCCAGCCGCGCTTGAGCCACTGGTTCATGATGCTCGCGACCGGATCCTCAGCCTCGAACACCGGCGCAGCCTGCGCGCGGAGCTCGGCCAGCTTCTGCTCGCGGGCCTTCTGCTGGCGCGCCTTCCAGGAGACTGCCTCGTCCATCGCCACGCGGAAGTTCTCGCGGAGATGCTCCCGGTCCTTCAAGTACAGGTCTGAGATGTCCTTCACGCCGAACCGCGGCTTAAGCCCGATGGTGTGGACGTGCTCGCGGATCTCGGGGACGTCGTCCCACGCGTGCACAAGCGCCTCCGACGCGGGACTGTCGTGCTCGTCGATCACGTACACGCGGAGATCAGGCACCGCCGCGATGAGATCGAGGATGATCGGCTTGTCCCACACGTGCTGCCACGTCGAGCCGCCTGGAACGCCGATCACCGGCAGATCGTGATAGAGGCCCGTCTGTGAGCAACTGACCCCTTCGGCGACTACGAGGTAACCGAGCTTCTGCGCGAGCGGGACCGCCCAGAAGGCACCGTAGGGCAAGAGCGCGCGGAGCAGCGTGCCGTCCTTCCACTTGAACCGCCCCGCGCCAGACATCGCCAGTCGGTACTGCGTCCCGAGGATGTTCCCGATCAGATCGTGGTAGTGGTAGCCGACAGCGTCCTGCTGCCGCTTGGCGCCGAGCTTGACGTCGAAGCTGCCGTGATCCTCCAGCCAGTCGACGGGCAAACCCTTCGCCTCGCCGTACTCCGCCAGCGCCAGCCCCGACTTCTCCCACCGCGCGTGCTCCTTCAGACAGGCGCACGGCTTCGTCAGCGAGTGCTTCCTCTCGTGCGGAATCAGTGCGGCGTTGCCGCTCTTCGGCTCGAAGGGCGGGAGGTATTCCCCGAGCGCCTTGTTCGTACAGGTGAAGTGCTTGCCGTCGCTTAGGAGGATGCCCTTGCACTCGTCGGACGCTGACTGGTGGGAGTCACACCCTGGGCACGTGTGCTCCGCGGTGTAGCGCTGCTCGGCGTCGACCTTCGCGTGCGCGTGGCCGTTCGTGCTGCTGAGCGGTGCGGCGAGACCTTCCTTGTTCGTCCTGCGCGTGGTCTGCGATACAGTCATCTCAGGGTTTCTCTTCCCTTCGGGTGTGGGGCTCCGGTTTTGGCGGCCGGAGCCCTTCTTATTTGTCCAGCTCGATCGGGAGCAGCCACCTGCGACCCGCTCGGAACGCGCCGGCGACGACAGGCTTGCGCGCCCTCAGCCATCTGCGAGCGGTCTCTTCGCTCACGCGGAACCGGGCCGCGATCTCCTCGACTGTCTCGAACGATCGCGCCGACGTCGGCGGCAGGCTCGTCTCCATCGTCTCGGTCGTGACGCCCATCTCCACCTCTCCCTTCGTCCTCAGGCCCATAAAGCGAAAGCCCCGGATCCGGTTGACGACCCCTGCGTGCTGCGAGGGTCGCTTCCGTACCCGGGGCTCGGTGTTCTGAGTCGCCCGTCTCGACCGCGTCCGCGTCCTACACGGCGCGATCCGCTTACAACATCAGACTACGCGAGGCTCCTGTGATCTGTGAGCGATTTCTCGGGAGCGTGTGGGATTTGAACCTCCATACGCGTAGGCGACGCATGTCCCATTCGATCAGCGTGAGCAGGGAGGGAGAGCATGGCGAGCTCGCAGAACGCCTCCCTGCGTGGCGCTGCGGAGCGTACAGAGGCTCAGGCGAGGTGCTGCGTCACTTCACGAGCGCGACGATGTAGCCGGCAGCCTGGATCAGGAAGCCCGCGATCAGCAGGCCGAGCCCCCAGCGCCAGAGCGACGGGTACCACGCTCGCGCCCCCTCCCGGCGAGCTCCAGGCCAAGCTTCCGTGTTGCGCCCCGTTGCGTGCTGGCCAAGTGAGGTAGGCTCCCCTCCAAAACGGTCAAGAACCCAACGGCAGGGATATTGCGCACTTGGCGAGGTTCTCTCGTGGCGAATCCGCTGGGTCCGGTATCATAGCGGCAAAGGAGCCCTGACCATGACACGGTTCGTCGTGGCGACTCTCGTGTTGTTGCTCACGGCCGTCGCCTGGGCCGCCGACGTCGTCACCATCGAGGACTGGAAGGCTCAGAAGT
>Ga0209160_1001377_pt1 | contig 20418 bp, 17 predicted proteins | sample GraSoiAngelo_153_FD_186167 | JGI IMG/M metagenome (GOLD analysis project Ga0209160, IMG submission 186167) | Grasslands soil microbial communities from the Angelo Coastal Reserve, California, USA - 14_1009_12_40cm (SPAdes) (version 2) | ecosystem: Environmental > Terrestrial > Soil > Grasslands ... | reverse complement strand
GGCTCGCCACGCGCCGCTCGCGGATGCCGGTGCGCTCACGGATCCACTGGTCCGAGGTCTCGAGGAACTTCGAAAACTCGTCGTTCGTCATCACGCGGGTCGGCGTGTAGCTGCCGCTCCCCCAGAGCTCCGCGATCGGCCGCTTCATGCGACCGCCCCCCCTTCGGCGAACTCGGCCCCGATGTCCTGCGACAGGTTGCTCTCGACCATCTGGGTCGCCACCCGCACCGCGTTCATGATGGCTCGGGCCGGCGACGCGCCGTGGCAGATGATGGCCACCCCCTTCACGCCCAAGAGCGGCGCGCCGCCATACTCGGCGTAGTCGAGGAACTTGAAGAGCTTCTTCACCTCGGGGCGGCCCAGCACGTCGGGGAGAGCCTGCTGCAGCATGCCCACGAACATGCGGCCGGCGGACTCGTAGAACTTGAGGACGGCGTTTCCCACGAACCCGTCGCACACCACCACGTCGATCGGGCCCGCCCTGGAGTGCCCGGCGAGAATGTCCCGCCCCTCGACGTTCCCCACGTAGTGAATCCCGGCCGTCCGCTTGAGCAGCTGGTGAGCCTCCTTGACCACGGCGTTCCCCTTCTCGTCTTCCTCTCCCACGTTGAGGAGGCCCACGCCGGGGGTCGGGCGCCCCATCACATCCCGGGCATACACCGAGCCCAGATGGGCGAAGCCCACGAGCTCCCGGGCATCGCAGTCGACGTTGGCCCCGCCGTCGAGGACGAGCACGGACTTCCCGGCGGTGGGGAACGGCGCGCCGATGGCCGCGCGCTGCACGCCGGGATGCAACCGCAGCATCAGGGTCGCGGCGGCCATCACGGCTCCGGTGTTGCCGGCGGAAAGGAACGCGTCGGACTGGCTTCGCTTCTGCAGCCCGAGGCCCACGGCGATGGACGAGCGGGGCTTGCTCTTGATCGCCGCGAGTGGCTTCTCCCCCATCCCCACGACGTCGGGGGCTTCGACCAACTCGAGCCGAGCGCGGTCCACGTCCCCGTGCGGCTTCAGGGCGGCCTCGATCTCGGCGGTGCGGCCCACGAGCTGAATGCGGAACGTGGACGCGAGCTCCCGCAGCGCCAGCACCGCGCCTTCCACCTCGACGCGTGGGGCGTCGTCCCCGCCCATCGCGTCCAGCGCGACGCGGATCACGTCAGGCGTCCTCGACCGCCACCCGCTGTTCGTCCTTGTAGTAGCCGCAGGTGGGGCACACCCGGTGCGGCCGCTTCAGGTCGCCGCACCGCGGGCAGGGTTGGAGGGTCGGCCGCTCCGCCTTGTAGTGCGTGCGGCGCAACCGCTTCTTGCGCTTCGATGTCCGTCGCTTGGGTACCGCCATGGCGATCCTCGGTTAGTCGCGGAGCTTCCCTTTCAACGCCGCGAGCGTCGCCCAGCGCAGATCCACTGTCGCGGGCGCGCAGCCGCAGGGGCCCGCGTTCAGGTCCTGGCCGCAGCGCGGGCACAGCCCGCGGCACTCCGGCCGGCACTCCAGGTACTGCGGGACGGCGAGCAGCAACTCCTCCCGCACCGCCGGCGTGAGGTCGATCACCGTCGCCTCGGGTGGCAGGGGATAGGAGTCCGGATCCTCCAGCGCGTCGGGGTCCTGCGTGAACAACACCCCGATGTTCGCCGTCACGGCGCGGCTGACGGGGGCGAGGCAGCGGCGGCACTCCCCGCTGATCCGGGTGCGGAGCGAGCCGTGCCAATAGAAACGCCCGTCACCGGTTGCCTGCAAGCGCCCGGCGACCGCGACGGGGTCGGCGAGCGCGACCGCCACGCCCTCGAAGAGAGGGTCGTCCCGGGCGAGCTCGGCCTTGGTTTCGACGGGGCCACGCGCGAGCTCCCGCAGATCGACCTGTAGCATTGCCCCGCGAACCTAAACCCTTGTGGGACTTGCGTCAAGCGAACTGTCACCGGGGCGGCGACAGGTCGCGCAGCTCCCCTCCCGCAAAGAAGAACGCGACCTCGCGGGCGGCCGTGTCCGGGGAGTCGGACGCGTGGATTGCATTCTGCTCCTTGGACCGGCCGTAGCGCTGCCGAATCGTCCCCGGCTTCGCCTCCGCCGGGTCGGTGGCGCCGATGACGTCGCGCAGATGCGCCACGGCGTCGTCACGCTCCAGGGCCAGCGCCAACACGGGACCCGACGTCATGAACGTCACGAGGGATCGGTAGAACGGCCGCGCCCGGTGCACCTCGTAGAACGCTTCGGCCTGGGCGGTCGTGAGCTTCAGCAACCGCGCGGCCCGGACGACGAATCCCTCCTGCTCCAGGTGGGCGAGAATCTTGCCGGCATTCCGCGCCTCTAGGGCGTCGGGCTTGATGATCGCGAGCGTCAGCATGAGTGCGTGGTCAGTGGTGGGTGGTGCGTGATCAGGTTGCGATCAGGCGGCGGATCAGGTCCGCGCGGGTGAGGAACCCCACGAGGCGCCCCTCGCGGACCACGGGGAAGCGGTCCACGTCCCGGGCGCTCATGAGATTCGCGACATCGCCGAGGGTCTGATCCTCGGCGACGCACAGCACCGAGCGAGCCATCGCCTCGCGCACCGGGATCGTCCGGGGATCGGTGGAGCCGCGCTGCAGCTGGCTCTTGGTCGGAGCGACGAACTCCCCGCTCTTGGTGCGCTGCACGTAGCTCGGGAGCAGGTATTTCAGCAGCTCACGGTGCGTGATCATGCCGACCAGCGAGCCGGCATCGTCCACGACGGGGAGAGCCCGCACGTCGTGCTCGACCATGAGGTGCGCCACCTCGCCCAGCGTCTGCTCCGGCCGGACGGTGCGGATGTGCGGCGTCATGATGTCGCGCACGAGCAGTTGGCTGGGCAGCTCGACCGCCGCCAGCGCCGCGAGCCCCGCCACGTCCTCGGGGGTGCGGGCGGCCAGCAGGCTCGTCACGGTCTCGGGGTCGGAGAGTGTGCGGGCGAAGGCGCCGACCAGCTGGAGGTAGGTCGCCGCCTCGCGCTGTGGCGCCACGATGAAGATCACGATCCGCGCCGCCCGGTTCGGGTCCTTCTCCCAGCGGATCGGAGCGGGCGCGATCCCGACGGCGGTGCGCAGACCCCGCACCGCCTCGGTGCGGAAGTGCGGCAGGAAGGCGTGCTCGCCCACGCTCACCAGGTCCTCGGGCCACGCGTTGCGGATGACGGCGTACAGCCGGTTCGGCTCAGCGACGGCCCCGGTCTCGACCAGGCGGGCCGCCAAGAGCTCCGTCGCCTGCTTCACCGTGCCGGCCCGCAGCGGGACCACGATGTGCTCGGGCCGAAGGACGTCTCTCAGGTTCACAGCCGCTCCTCGAGCAGTGGCACGACGTCGGCGGGACGCTTCATCACGCTGATACCGGCGCGCTCGAACGCGGTCATCTTCTCGGCCGCGGTGCCGCTCGAGCCCGAGATGATCGCGCCCGCGTGGCCCATGCGGCGACCGGGGGGTGCGGTCTGGCCGGCGATGAAGCCGATCACGGGCTTCGTCATGCCGCGCTGCGCGAACTCGGCGGCTTGCTGCTCGTCCGTGCCGCCGATCTCCCCGATCAGCACGACGGCCTCGGTGTCCTGGTCGGCCTCGAACGCCGACAGGCACTGGATGAAATTCGTGCCGATCAGGGGATCGCCCCCGATCCCGACGCAGGTCGACTGGCCGTGCCCCGCCCCCGTGAGCTGATGGATGATCTCGTAGGTGAGCGTCCCGCTGCGCGAGACGACGCCGATGCGCCCGGGCTTGCAGATGTTCCCCGGGATGATGCCCACTTTGCATTTGTCGGGAGAGATCAGCCCCGGGCAGTTCGGGCCGATGAGCCGCGCGCCGCGCTCGTGCAGGAAGGGGAGCACCCGGGTCATGTCGAGCACGGGGATGCCCTCCGTGATGCACACGACGAGCGGCAGGCCGGCGTCTGCGGCTTCGAGGATGGCCGAGGCCGCGACCGCGGCGGGGACGTAGATCACCGAGCAGGTCGGCTTCGTCTCCCGCACGGCGTCGACCACCGTATCGAACACCGGCACGACGCCGTCGAACAGCTGGCCGCCCTTCCCCGGCGTCACGCCGGCGACGACCTTCGTGCCGTAGGAGATCATGTGCCGCGTGTGGAACGAGCCGTCGCGGCCGGTGATCCCCTGGACCAGGAGGCGCGTGTCATGGTCGACGAAGATGCTCACGCCGCCTTCCCCCCCGCGCGCGCGACGGCCTGCTGCACCGCCGCGTCCATGTCGGTGAGGGCCGTGTAGCCCGCCCGCGTGAGGATCGCGACGGCCTCCCGCTCGTTCGTACCGGTGAGCCGGATGACCATGGGGACCCTGAGCGTGAGCTGCTGCGTGGCCTGGACGATGCCGTTCGCCACGTCGTCGCAGCGGGTGATGCCGCCGAAGATGTTAAAGAGGATCGCACGCACGCCGGGGTCCGCGGTGATGATCCGCAGCGCCGCCACGACCTTCTGGGGATTCGAGCTGCCGCCGATGTCGAGAAAGTTGGCCGGCTCACCGCCGTAGTACTTGACCAGGTCCATGGTCGCCATCGCGAGCCCCGCGCCGTTGACGCAGCAGCCGACGGTGCCGTCCAGCTTAATGAAGGACAGGCCCGCCTCGCGGGCCGCCAGCTCCGAAGCTGCCTCGGCCTCGGGATCGCGCAGCGCGGCGATCTCCGGCCGGCGTTCGAGCTCGTTGTCGTCCACCACGATCTTGGCGTCGAGCGCCACGACCTTCCCCTCGGGCGTCGTCGCGAGCGGATTGATCTCGGCGAGCGACGCGCCCACGGCGTAAAACACCGCGTAGAGCCGCTGCATGATGTCGGCGGCGGCACGAGCTTGGGCGACGTCGCGATACAGCTTGAGCGCGAGGCCGAGCGCCTGATGCGATAGGAGACCGTAGCGCGGGTCCACCGGCAGCCGTTGGATCTGGGTCGGCGTCTCTGCGGCCACCAGCTCGACGTCCACGCCTCCCGCCGCGCTCACCATCAGGACGGGGCGCTGCGACCCGCGGTCCACGATCATGCCGACGTAGCTCTCCGAGGCGATGTGCGCGGCCGGGGCCACGAGCACCTTGCGCACCACGAGTCCCTTGATCGTCATGCCGAGGATCTGTCGGGCGTGCGCCGCCGCCTCGGTCGCGTCCTCGGCGAGCTTCACCCCGCCCGCCTTGCCCCGCCCCCCGGCGTACACCTGCGCCTTGACGACGACGCGGCCGCCGAGCCGCTGGGCGATGGCGCGCGCTTCGTCCGCCGTCGTGGCGACGTCGCCGTCGGACACCGGGATGCCGTAGCGCCTCAGGATCTCACGCGCCTGGTATTCGTGCAGGTTCACGGCCCCGCCCTCGAGAGCGTCGTCCCGGCCTCGCCGCGCAGGGCGACGAGGCCGTGCGCAAGCTGCGCGATGATCGCCCGCTCCCCGCCCGCGCGCACGAAGGTCGCAGCCGCCTCGACCTTGGGCCGCATGTTGCCGGTCCCGAGTTCCTTCCCCGCGAGCAGGTGCTCAGCCTGCGCCAGGTCCATGCGCCGGATCGCCTCCTGGTGCGGCGTGCCGTAGGCACGGAACACCGCGTCCACGTTGGTCAGGATCAAGAGCACGTCCGCCCCGATGTCGCGGCCCAGGATGGCGGCGACCAGATCCTTGTCCGCGACGGCGTCGATTCCCTCGAGGCGCAGCTTGGGGTCGTCGTCGATCGGCGGGCCGCCGCCGCCGCACGCCACGACGATGTGGCCCGCGGAGACGAGGTGGCGCACCATCTCCCGCTCCACGATCGCGACGGGGCGCGGGCTGGGCGCGAGTCGCCGCCAGCGCCCCGGCCGCTCCTCGATCACGGGCACGCCACGCGCCCGCAGGCGGGCGAGCGCCACGGTGTCGAGGGCGTGACCGATCGGCTTGGTGGGGTTGCGCAGGTTGGGGTCGTTGGCGTCGCACAGGGTCTGCGTGATCAGCGTGACCACCTGCCGCGCGATGCCGGCGCGCGCCAGCGCGTTCTGCAGCGACTGCTGGATCATGTAACCCATCCACCCCGCCGTCCCGGCCACCAGGACGCCGAGCGGCAGCGGCTCCACCTGGTCGGCCGCGATCTCGTTGCGCGCCAGCTCGTCGCCCACCTGGGGCCCGTTTCCGTGAACCAGCGCGATCCCCCAGCCGTCCCCGGCCAGGTCCACGATCGGCGCCAGGCTCTCGCGCGTATGGCGGAACTGATTCGCGATCGTGGGGCGCTCGCCCGGTGGCGCGACGGCGTTCCCACCCAGCGCGACGACGATGGTGCCTGGCATCACGGGGCCGCAACCTAGCGGGGGCCAGGAGGCGGGGCAAGCTTGCGGCGGGCTACGCCGAGCAGCTGCTTGAGCGCGTCGTACAGGCGCCCGAACGCCTCCATGTCGCCCGCCGCGAGCGCCGAATCGGCCTGCGCCACGAGCCGGCGCGCGGCGTCCCAGCGCGCCGCGAGCGATGTGTCGCGGCTGGCGCGGCTCGCGCCTGTGGCGAGCAGGTCACGCAGCGCCTGCGCTGGCGTCGGACCCTCCCCCGCCCGCTCGCCCCAGGTGAGGTAGAGCTTTTGTACGCGCGGCGCGTCGCCGTCGCTCGCGGCCTGCGCGAACAGCGCCTGCGCCGAGACGAGCGCGCCGCTCGCGAGCCACAGACGCAGCACACCGGGCGCGGTCTGCGGCGACCCGAGCACCGGGCCGGGGAGCCGTGTCGCCTGACTCGGGCGCCACAGGAAGAGGCGCGGGCCGGCGGGCGCGATCGTGCCCGCGAGCAGCCCGGCCACCTCACCCCGCGGCCCCGTCTCGAACCCCAGGGCCACCCACACCCACAACCGCGTCGCGCCCGCCCCCGCCCCGCCGGCAGCCGGGCTTGGCGCCACGAGGTCGAACGGCTCCCGCGGCCGGGGCGTCCAGGACGCCGTGTCAGCGCGCGAGCGCGTGACCTGGGTGGCCGCCGTGCGGAACGCCAGGCGCGGGTACGGCAGCTGGCCGCGCAGACTCGGCGGCAGGCTGTCCAGTGGCCGCACCAGCGGCGCGTAACGCCGTGCCCAGGCCTGGGCGAGTGAGTCGCCGCCGGGCGCGAGATAGAGCAGTGTCTTGCCCGTGGCCGCGCTCACCGCGCCGAGGAAGTCCGCACGCAGATAACGCACCCCACGGCCTTGCCACTCCACCGGGCGTGCCAGGGGAAAGGCCTCCACGCCGACATAGCCGTAAGCGATCCACCACAGGGCACCGTCCGCCACGAGGGGGACCGGAACGTCGAAGCGCGCGAAGGGGGCGAGCCGTGCCAGCCGCTCGGCGACGTCGCGGCGCCAAAGGAGCACGAGCCCGTCCGTTTCCGCCCGCGTGAGCTCGGGGCTCTGCAGCACCCACGCGAGGGCGGTCCGGCGCCACCACTTGGTGAGCGGAATACCGGCCCGACGGGCCCGCGGCCACGTGTCGGGGGCGGCGACGGCGAACTCGCCGAAACCGTCCCCAAACCACGTTACCGAGTCGCCCCCGGGCACGGGCGCGAGCTCGAGCCCGGAGTCCGCCTCCGCGGCCGCGAGGGGCCCGCCCATCCGGGCCCAGGAGCCGCGATGGATCTCGGTCCAGGGTGGGAGCGGCTGGGTGCGCGCCAGCCGGTCGAGGTCCGGCGCCGCGCCAACGAGCCACGGGGCCCGTCCGCCGCCTAGGCGGTGCGGGGACAGCGCGGCGGCGGCGACGGTGCCGGTCGGGCCGAGCAGATGCGCCCGGCGTGCGACGCCGGCCACGCGCTCGGCGTCCCAGACCGGCAGCGCACCCACGGCCGCCTCCGGCGTCGTGAAACCGGGCGGGCCGCGTTCTTCCAGCCACTCGGTGCCGAAGGCCAGCTGCTCGAGCCTGCGCCGCTCCCCCTGCAGGCCGGGATCGAGCGGGTCCGCGGCCGAGGCGCGGCCGCTGCGCATGATGCCCGGCAGCACGAGGTATACCGCGAGCGACGTGGCGAGGAGGGCCGCCCAGCTCCCGACGAGCAGAGTGGCCTGCTCGCGCAGGCCCCACACGAGGCTCGCCACAGCGACGAGAATGCCGAGCGCGACCACGAGCCCCGCGCCCGGCAGCCGGATCTGTAGCGCGACACTGTCCAGCGTGCCGTGCAGGCCCGCCACCGTCTCGGCGGGGTCGAGGGCGGCGCCCCAGGTGAGCGTGAGGGCAAGGGCGGCGAGCAGCACGCCGAGGTGCAGCCGCGCGTGTGCACTCGCGGCGGGGCGCCAGCGGCGAAAGTGCAGCGAGCCGATGCCCAGGTAGAGCAGCGCGACCACCACGGCGGCGGCGCTCGTCGCGAGGAGCGCGTAGGCCCGGGAGGTCAGGGCCCACGGGAGCTGTGCCACATAGTAACCGAGGTCGCGGTGCAGCACGGGGTCCGCGATCCCGAAGCGGGGTGGCCGCGCCGCGAGCGTGGCCTGGAGCCACCAATCGCCGGTGCCGAGCGCGAGTATCAGGCCGAACGCCACGCCGGCGAGCAGCGTCCCGCCGAGCAGCACCCGCTGCGGCACCGCCTCCACGATCTCGAGATCGCCCAGTCGCCGGGGCAACTGCACCGAGCCGATGGCGCGGTAGACGATGTAGAGGTTGCCGACGCCCCAGGTGAGCGAGACGAGCAAGATGATGCCCTGGACGAGCCGGGCGAGGTCGCGGGCCGCGAGGTAGACGTCGCCGCCCGCGACCGTGGCGGCCCAGGCCCGCTCCGCGGTCTCGATGGCGAGCCAGCGACCGCCCACGAGGGCGACCACCAGGGCGACGGCGGCCCAGACGAAGGCCCGCCGGCGCCGCGCCGGCGTCACGGCGCGACGCCCTCGGCCCGGAGCCAGTCTTCGACTTCGACCTGATAGGCGCGGAGCGTCGCGTCGCTCGCCGCTTCGAAGCGCAGTACCAGGACCGGCTGCGTGTTCGACGCCCGCAGCAACCCCCACCCGTCGGGAAAGGAGATGCGCACGCCGTCGAGCGTCGACACCTGGTAGCGCGCCGCGAAGTAACGTGCGGCGCGCGCCACGACGTCGAACTTGCGCTCGTCGGGGCAGGCGATGCGCATCTCGGGAGTCGACACGGTGGCGGGGAGATCCGCGAGCAGGCGTGACAGCGGGCCGCCCTGCTCCGCCACGTAGCGGAGCAGCCGGGCCGCGGCGAAGAGCGCGTCATCGAACCCGTACCAGTCGCCGCCGAAGAACATGTGTCCGCTCATCTCGCCTGCGAGCGGGGCACCGAGCTCGCGCATCTTCTCCTTGATGAGCGAGTGGCCGGTCTTCCACATCGTGGGCTTCAGGCCCGCGCGGGCGAGCTCCTGGGGGAGGACGGCGGAGCACTTCACGTCGAAGATCACCGCATGGCCCGGGCCCATCCGGCGGACGAGGTCTCGCCCAAACAGCACCAACAGCTGGTCGCCGAATACGACGCGCCCCGCCTCATCCACGGCGCCGATGCGATCGCCGTCACCGTCGAACGCGATCCCCAGCTCGGCGCCCGAGCGGCGGACGGTGGCTTGGAGGTCGCGCAGGTTCTCGAGCACCGTGGGGTCGGGGTGGTGGTTCGGGAAGCGGCCGTCGGACTCGCAGAACAACGGCACAATCTCGGCGCCGAGCTGTCGCAGGGTCTCGATCGCGACGAGGCTCGTCACGCCGTTGCCACAGTCCACCACCGCCTTGACCCGCCGGGGTAGCGGGCCGTTCTTCCCCGTGATCGCGTCGCGGTAGTGCGCCAGTACCCCGGCACGCGCCGCGTGGCGCCCGCCCACCCGCGTGGCGGCGAGGTTGTCTTCGAGCAGCTGTCGCAGCCGCTGGATCCCGGCGCCGTACACCGCCTCCCCGCGCAGCACCAACTTGAGCCCGTTGAACTCGGGCGGGTTATGAGAGCCGGTCACCTGCACGCCGCCGTCCACATCCAGCGTGTGCGTCGCGAAGTAGAGCGCCGGGGTCGGCAGCTCCCCGATATCCGTCGCAACCGCCCCACCGTCCACGAGCCCGTCCCGCAGCGCCGCGGACAGGGCTGCGCCCGACGGGCGGTTGTCGCGACCCACGGCGATGCGTGGTGCGGCGCCGAGGCGCTCCCACGCCACCGTGGCGAACGCCGTGCCAACTGCCTGCGCGACCTCGGCCGTGAGCTGGTCGCCCACGGTGCCGCGGATGTCGTATTCCCGGAAGATGGTGGCGGGGACCTTCACGGAGCCTCGGCGCCCCGCGTCAGCGGGCGGTGCGTGCGTGCGCGGCGGTCACGGCCGGCGCGGCCGGAGGCACTCCGGGTGCAGGCTGCACTCCCACGCCGCCGGTGTGCGCGAGGTCGAGCAGACGGTTCGGGCGCACGCCGAAGAAGAGCAGCCCGGCGACGGAGACCATCACGACGGCGTAGCCCAGCCGCCCCAGCCGCATCCCCACATGCGCCTCCGCGAACGGCTCGGGTTTCATGTACATCGCCATGATCACGGGGAGATAGTACCCTGCCGAGATCACGCTCGTAAGGACGAGCACGGTGGCGAGCACACCCTGCCCCGCACTCGTCGCCGCGGCGAGGATGTACCACTTGCCGATGAAGCCGGCCGTGCCGGGGAAGCCGAGCAGAGACAGCATGCACACGGCGAGGGCGAAGGCGAGCCACGGGTGCCGCGTGGCGAGCCCGGCGAGGTCGTCGATCAGGACGTCGCGCTCGCCATGGCGGCCCTTGGCGGCGAGCAGCGCGAAGGCGCCGAGCGTCATCAGCGTGTAGGCGACGAGGTAGAACAGGAACGCCGCTGAGCCGGGCTCGGGGCCCGCCGCCACTGCGACGAGCAGATATCCGGCGTGGGCGACCGAGGAGTAGGCGAGCATGCGCTTCACGGTTCGCTGCGCCAGCGCGATCAAGTTGCCCACTACCATCGTGGCCACGGCGAGCCACCACACGATCTGGTGCCAGGCCGCGACCGCCGGGAACGCCTCGCCCAGCACGCGGAACAGGGCCGCGAAGGCGGCCGCCTTCACGCCGCTCGCCATGTAGGCCGTGACCGGTGTTGGCGAGCCGTCGTACACGTCCGGGGCCCACGTGTGGAACGGCACCGCGGCGATCTTGAAGCCGAAGCCGATCAAGAGCAGCGCGAGGCCGATTGCCAGCATCGTGCCGCCCCCGCCCCCGCCCCCTGCCCCGATCTGGGCTCCGATGGCACGCAGGCCCGTCGTGCCGGTCGCGCCGTACACGAGTGCGATACCGTACAGCAGGAAGCCGGAGGCGAACGCGCCGAGCAGGAAGTACTTGAACGCGGCCTCGGCACCCGACGCGCTCTCGCGGTTGATCCCCGCGAGCACGTACACCGCCACCGACAGCAGCTCGAGCCCGAGGAAGATCACCATCAGGTCCTCGCCGCCTCCCATCAGCATCATGCCGAGCGTCGCGAACACGATGAGCACGTGGTACTCGGGGACGAGCAGCTCCTCGCGCTCCAGGTAGTCGAACGAGAGCAGGACGGTCAGGGCGGCGGCGCCGAGGAACAGCCAGTCCGTGACGAAGCGGAAGTCGTCCACGGCGACCATCACCGGGACCGGCCCCGGCGCGGCACGGGCGGTGTGCCACCACAACCACCACACGGCGGCAGCTGTGGACCCGAGTGCGGCGAGCGTCACCCAGCCGGTGAGCCGCAGGTCCCCCACGGTGCGGTGCCGCCAGGCGACGACCAGCAGCAGCACCAAGCTCCAGCCCGTGAGCACGAGCTCCGGGAGGAGCGCGAGCAGGAGGTCCCGGGAGCTCGAGAGGTCGAGGATCATGGCGCGAGCGCGGTGGCGGTGGGCCCCGGCGGCCGGACGCTCTCGATGAACTGGCGCGCTGCGGGCTCCATCCGGTCGAGGATCGGCTTCGGATACACGCCGATCCACACGATGCAGGCCACGAGCGGCAGCAACACCGCCAGCTCGCGCGGCGTGAGGTCGAGCAGCTTCTCGTTCTCGGGTTTGTCGAGCGGGTTGAAGATCACGCGCTGCAAGGCCCACAGCAGGTAGGCCGCAGCCACGATCACACCGGTGGCCGCTATGCCCGCGGCGACGGGGTGCGTCCGGAAGGCGCCCACCAGCACGAGGAACTCGCCGACGAAGCCGTTGGTGCCCGGCAGCCCGATCGACGACAGCGACACGAACGTGAGGATCGCGGCGAACAGGGGCACGACGCGCGCGATGCCGCCGTAGGCGGCGATCAGTCGGCTGTGCCGCCGCTCGTAGATCATCCCCACCAGGAAGAACAGGGCGCCGGTGGAGATGCCGTGATTGATCATGACGAGCAACGCGCCCTGCACGCTCTGCAGCGTCAACGCCCAGATGCCCAGCATCACGAAGCCGAGATGCGCGACCGACGAATAGGCGATCAGCTTCTTGAAGTCGGGTTGCACCATCGCGACGAGGCCGCCGTACAGAATCCCGACGAGCGACAGGACCACGACCCCGGTCGCGACCGGCGGCGCGAGTGCCACAGCCGGAAAGAACGGCATTGCGAACCGCAGGAACCCGTAGGTCCCCATCTTGAGCAGGATCCCGGCGAGGATCACCGAGCCCGCCGTCGGCGCCTCCACGTGCGCGTCGGGGAGCCAGGTGTGGAACGGAAACATCGGCACCTTGATCGCGAACGCCAAGAAGAACGCGGCGAACAACCAGAAGGCCAGGGGCCCGAGGCCCCCGAGGTTCCGCATCAGGTGGAAGTAGTCGAACGAGAAGACCCCGGTGCGTTGGCCCACCAGGTAGACGAGCACGAGGATCGCCACCAGCATGAGCAGCGATCCGAACATCGTATAGATGAAGAACTTGATCGCCGCGTACAGGCGGTTTTCCCCGCCCCACACCCCGATGATGAAGTACATCGGGATGAGCATGACCTCCCACATCACGTAGAACAGGAACAGGTCGAGCGCGACGAACACGCCGATCATGCCCGACGTGAGGACGAGCAGCAGCGCGTAATACGCCCGCTCCCGCGTCGTGATGTAGCTGTAGCTGCCGAGCACCGAGAGCGGAACGAGCAGGGTGGTGAGCAGCACCATGAAGAGGGAGATGCCGTCCACGCCGACGCTGTAGCGAATGCTCCAGGGCGCCCCCGTCCCGAACAGCGGCACTTGGATCCACGGCGCGTCGCAGACGACCTGCATCCCGCCCGACGGCACAAAGGTCCACCACAACGGGACGGAGATAGCGAACTCGATCAGGCTCGCTGCGAAGCCCAGGTGCTTCGCCCAGCGCGGCGGCGCGATCAGGATCGCCGCGGCCGCGACGGCGGGCCAGGCGAGCAGCGCGGTCAGCACCCAGCGCGCGTACATGGCCTAGCGCACCGCCGTCCAGAGAACGGCGAGCACGCCACCCACGAACAGCACGACGTAGAAGCCCAGTTGGCCGGTCTGCAGGCGGCTCCCGACCCAGCCGAGCACCTGCGAGAGCCGGGCGGCGCCGTTCACCCCGGCGCCGTCGATCAGGCCGAGATCGATCGTCTTCCACAGCACCTCGCGCGACAGCCACACCAGCGGCCGGACGAGCAGGAAATCGTAGATCTCGTCCACGTACCACTTCTTCCACAGCAGGCGCGCGAAGCCCCGTTCCGCCGGCGCGAGGCGGGCGGGCACCAGCTCCTCGGGGCGGAGCAGTCGCAGCGCCGCGAAGATCCCGAGCGCGGCCACGGCCACCGCCGCGATCACCAAGGTCCACTCGGTGCCGAGCGGCACTTCGATGGCGGGTCGCAGCCGCGTCGCGACCGCGGTCACGGGCTCGAGCCAGTGCTCGAGCCACGCGTGACCGCGGAACAGCGCGGGCACGTTGAGGGCCCCGCCCGCGACGCTGAGCGCACCCAGCACGACCAGGGGCCCCGTCATGACCCACGGCCCCTCGTGCAGGTGCGCGGACTCCCGCTCGCCGGTCCGGTTCGGGCCGTGGAAGGTATAGAGCATCAGGCGGGTCATGTAGAACGCGGTGAGCAGCGCCGCCAGCAGGCCGAGCAGCCAGTACACATACCACAGGGGGTGCACGTCGCCCAGCGAGAAGGCGGCGCTGAGGATCGCGTCCTTGGAGAAGAATCCGGCGAATGGCGGGATGCCGGCGAGGGCGAGCGTTGCCACCCACATGAGCTTCGACGTCCAGGGCAGGTGGCGCGCGAGCCCGCCCATGTTGCGCATGTCCTGCGCGTCCTCGTGGGAGTGCGTGGCGTGGTACGCACGGTGGAGCGCGTGAATCACGCTCCCGGAGCCGAGGAAGAGGAGCGCCTTGAAGAAGGCGTGCGTCACCAGATGGAAGATGCCCGCGGCGTACGCGCCCGATCCGACACCGAGGAACATGTAGCCGAGCTGGGAGACGGTGGAGTAGGCGAGCACGCGCTTGATGTCCCACTGCTTGAGGGCGATCGTCGCCGCGAAGACGGCGGTGAGCGCGCCGATCCCGGCCACGACGGCGCTCGCCACCGGAGCGAGCGCGTACAGCACGTTGCAACGGGCCACGAGATACACGCCTGCCGTCACCATGGTGGCGGCGTGGATCAGGGCCGAGACGGGCGTCGGGCCCTGCATCGCGTCGGGGAGCCAAGTGTACAGCGGGATCTGCGCGGACTTCCCCGTGCACCCGAGGAAGAGAAACAGCGTGATGGCGGTGATGGCGGCCCCGCCCGGCGCGAGCAGCTTCGGCGCCTGGGCGAACACCGGTTGGAAGTCGAGGGACCCCATGTGCGCGAAGATCAAGAGCATCGCGACCAGGAAGCCGACGTCCCCAATCCGGTTCACGAGGAACGCCTTCTTGCCCGCGTCGGCGTTGATCCGTTCATTGAACCAGAAGCCGATCAGCAGGTACGAGCAGAGCCCCACGCCCTCCCAGCCGACGAACATGACGGGGAAGCTCGCCCCGAGCACCAGGACCAGCATGAAGAACACGAAGAGGTTGAGGTACGCGAAGTAGCGCGCGTACCCGGGGTCCTCTCCCATGTAGCCCACGCTGAAGAGGTGGATCAACGAGCTTACGCCGGTGACGACCAGCAGCATCACCGCGGAGAGCTGGTCGAGCTCGAGCGCGACCGTCACGTGGAGGTCCCCGACGGGCAGCCATTCCCAGTAGGGGAAGACGAGCGGCCCCGCCGCTCCGGCGCGTTGGAACGCCAGCACGATGGCGACGGAGAGGGCGAGCGCGGCCAGCAGCACCCCGACCCCGATGATCGACACGGCGCGCCTGGCGGGGGGGGCGGGGGGGGCGGGGGGGCGGCGCAGCGCCAGCAGGCCGTTCGCGACGAACCCGGCGAGCGGCAGCGCCGGGACGAGCCACAGGAGCTGCAGGGCGCCCGGCATCTCAGCCCTTGAGCAGATTGATGTTCTGCAGGTCGACCGTCTGCTTGTGGCGGTAGATCGCGAGGATGATCGCCAGGCCGACCGCCGCCTCAGCGGCCGCCACCGCCATCACGAAGAACACGAAGATCTGGCCTGCCACGCCGAGCGACTGCGCCAGCGCCACGAACGCGAGGTTCGCGGCGTTGAGCATCAGCTCCACGCACATGAAGATGACGATGGCATTGCGACGCAGCAGCACGCCGGCGACACCCAGCGCGAACAGCACGGCGGAGACGCCAAGCGACGGTCCGAGGAGCATTCAGAGCTTCCGCTTCGCGAGCACGACGGCGCCGACGATCGCTGCGAGCAACAGCACGCTCGTGATCTCGAAGGGGATGAGGTACTGGGAGAACAGCGGACGCGCCACGGCGCCCACGATCCCCTGCTCCTGCTGCAGCTGCGCCATCGTGTCGCCCGCGGGCGTCCCGGCGGCGGACGGCGTGGCGCCGCGCAGCAGCTGGAAGAAGAGCAGACCGCCCAACAGCGTCGCCACGGCGAGGCCGACCGGCCCCTTCAGGTCGGACGGCCCGGGCCGCCCGAGGTTCAGCAGCATGATCACGAAGAGGAACAGCACCATGATCGCGCCGGCGTAGACCAGCACCTGCAACACGGCGACGAACTGCGCGTCGAGCACCACGAACAGCGCCGCGAGCGCGAACAGGGTCTGCACCAGCCACAACGCGCTCGCGACCGGACTGCGTCGCGTGATGCACATCGCCGCTCCGAGCACGGCGAGCGCCGAGAACGTCCAGAACACGATCTGCGTCAGCGTCACGGGTCATTCCCCCCGGGGGTCCGAGGGGTCCCACAGCGTCGAGACGGGGTGCGTCTGCCCACACAGGCGCTCGAGATCGTAGACGAACCGGTCGCGTGAATACTCGGAGTTCTCGTAGTGCACGCCGACGTGGATCGCCTCCTCGGGACAGACCTCCTGGCAATAGCCGCAGAACACGCAGCGGAACTCGTCGATCTCGTAGATCAGCGGGTAGCGGTTGCCCTGCTCGTCCTCGCCCGGCACCAGCTTGATGCAGTTGGCAGGGCAGATCTGCGGGCACAGGCCGCACGCGACGCACTTCGCGCGCCCCTGCTCGTCGGTCAGCATACGGTGCGTGCCGCGCCAGCGTGAGGAGATCGTCCAGAGCTCCGTGGACTTCTCCTCCGGGTACTGCATCGTGACCTTCGGCCGGAACAGGTGCCGGAAGGTGAGCGCCATGCCTTTGAGCGTAGCGCGCACGTAGGAGGTAGCGGACCCGGGCCGCTTCATCACCTTCACCGCGATCGGCATCAGGCCTCCCCCTCCCCCGCTCCCCGGGCCACGGAGCCCGAGACGATGCGGCCGCGATCGAGCCACCAGAACAGCAACCCGGCCAGCACCGCGTTGAGCCCGAACAGCATCCAGCCGAAGGCCGGCCCGTAGGCCCAGCCGAGCTGCTCCTTGAGGTACCACACCGCGGTGGCGAGGACCGTCAGATAGACGAGCGCGAGCGGCAGCAGGACCTTCCATCCCAGCGCCATCAGCTGGTCGTAGCGAAACCGCGGCAGTGTCCAGCGCACCCAGATGTACAGGAACACGAAGCACGCGGTCTTGGCGCAGAACACCGCGCCCGTTGCGAGGGTCTTCGCGAGCGTCCAGGGGGGCCCGTTGTCCCAGCTCGTGAACGGGATGTCCCACCCGCCGAAGAACAGCGTCGCCATCAGCGCCGATGCCGTCACCATGTTGGCGTACTCGGCGATGTAGAACATCGAGAACTTCATCGCACTGTATTCGGTGTGGTAGCCGGCGATCAGCTCGCCCTCCGCCTCGGGGAGATCGAAGGGCACCCGGTTCGTCTCGGCGAACGCGCTCACGAGGAAGATGAAGAACGCGACGAGCAGCGAGAACACGTACCACCCGCCCGCCTGCTGCTGGGCGATCACCTGCGAGAGGGTCACGTTCCCGGCGAGCAGCAGCACCGCCACCGTGCTCATCCCGAGCGCAATCTCGTAGGAGATCATCTGCGCGCTCGCCCGCAAGCCGCCGAGCAGCGCGTACTTGTTGTTCGACGACCAGCCGGCCAGTGTCACACCGTAGACGCCGAGCGAGCTGATCGCGAGAATGTAGAGGAACCCGACCGGAAGGTCCGCGACCACCATCGGCACGTCGCCCCACGGGGTGGGCAGGGGCGCGGCGAACGGGATGACGGCGAACGTGAGCAGCGCCGGCGTGAAGGAGATGGCCGGCGCGAGCAGGAAGAGCACCTTGTCGGCCTGCGCCGGCAGCGTCTCCTCCTTGAGCAGGCTCTTCAGGCCGTCCGCTGCCGGCTGCAGCAGGCCCTGCGGACCCACCCGGTTCGGGCCCAGCCGGTCCTGGATGAAGGCGCAGATCCGCCGCTCGAGCAGCGTGATCAGCGCGACGGCCACGAGGATGACCGTGAACACCACGACCACCTTGGCGATCGAGCTGACGAGGAAGAACGTCACGCCGTCACCCCCGCCTTCGCAGTCGTCAGCTGGCCCCCGCCGCCCAGCCGGGCGTAGGAGAGATCGTGGAAGGCGTCCGTTGCGCCAGCGAGGGCGTCGAACGCCTCGGCGGCGCTCGCGAGATGCCCGCCCCCGTCCACCAGCGCCAGCAGCTCGGACAGGACCCACCAGGCGGGGCGCGCCATCCCAGGCGCGGGCTTCGCCTGGAAGTAGCGCTGCACGCGGCCGTCGCGGTTGACGTAGGTCCCATCTTCTTCCGTCACGTTGGCGATTGGCAGCACCACTTCGGCGTCGTGCGCGCTCTCCGGAAGGACGGTGCCGAGATAGAGGAGGGTGCCGGCCGTCTCGATCGCGGCTTCGGGCTCGTCGAGCACCAGCACGACGGCCGCCGCGCGGGTGGTCGCGAGCGCGGCGGCGTAGTCGCGGCTGTAGCCGAGCAGCTCGGCGCCGCGCGCGTTGGGTGCGCGTTCGGCCCGCAGCGCGAGGTTCGGCACGCCGGCGAGCGGCGCCTCCTCGCCCATGACGACCTGAAACGCGCCGGTCCACTCGAACCGCGCGAGCAGCCGGCGCGCGAGGAAGAGGGCCTCCGTCGATGCCCGGGGCGAGACGAGGGCGACCGCCTTCCCGCCGGCGCCCCGCAGCACGCTGGCTGCGCGACTCAGCGCCTCGTCCCAATCGGTCGCGCGCCGCCGCACCAGGGGCGCCTCGATCCGGTCGCCGCGGTTCATCCAGCGGTAGTTGAGCCGGCCGTGATCGCAGATGAAGTACCGGTTCACCTGGAGGTTCGGCCGCGGGCGCACGCGCACCACGACGTTGTCGCGCGTATCGAGCGTGATGTTGCACCCCTGCGAGCAGCCGGTGCAGATCGACGCGGTCTTGTCAAGCTCCCAGGCGCGAGCCCGGTGCAGGAAGTCCTTCGAGAGCAGCGAGCCCACCGGGCAGAGGTCCACCACGTTCCCGGCCCAGGGGTGGTCGAGGCGCGCGTTCGGATGGATGCCGATGTAGGCGCGATCCCCCCGCTCGGAGACGTTGATCACGGGCTCCCCCGCCACGTCCTCCATGAAGCGGACGCACCGGGTACACAGGATGCAGCGGTTCGGCACGTACAGGACATCGGGTCCGAAGTCCTCGACCGGATTGAAGCGCTTGGAGTACTCGGCGTAGCGCGTGCCGGGGCGGCCCTCTTGAAACACGAAGTCCTGGAGCTCGCACTCACCCGCCTGGTCGCAGATCGGGCAGTCCAGCGGGTGGTTGATGAGCAGGAGCTCGAGCACCCCCATGCGCCCCTGCTTCGCGGGCTCCGACTGCGTGCGCACCACCATCCCCTCGGCCACCGGGATCGCGCAGGCGATCTGGAGCTTCGGCGCCTTCTCGACCTCGACCAGGCACATGCGGCACACGCCGGCGACCGGGAGGCCGGGATGGTAGCAGTAGTGCGGGACCAGGACGCCCGCCTGCTTCGCGGCCTCGATGACGAGCGTGCCCTTCGGGACGCTGAGCGGCACGTCGTCGATGGTGAGGTTGATGAGCTCGTCGGGCATCACTTCCCCGTCCCCGTTCCCCGCCTCAGGCCACCATGACGGGCTGCTTGCGTCCCGCGATGTAATCCTCGAACTCGTTGCGGAACTTCTTGATCCCCGACACGACGGGCGCGGCGCAGGAGTCGCTCAGCACGCAAATCGTCTTCCCGGTCATGTTGTCCGACAGGTCGAGCAGCAGATCGAGGTCGGCCATCTTCCCCTGCCCCACGAGGATCCGCTCGAGGATCTTGGTGGTCCACGCCGTGCCCTCGCGGCACTGGGTGCACTGCGCGCACGACTCGTGCGCGTAGAAGCGGGCCAGCCGCATGATCTGGTAGACCATGTCCGCGGAGTCGTCGAACACGATCACGCCGCCCGAGCCCAGCATCGTGCCCTTCTCGACGCAGCCCTCGTAATCGAGCAGGCAGCTCTCGGATTCGTCGCGGTTGAGGATCGGCACCGACGAGCCGCCCGGGATGCATGCCTTGAGCGTGCGCCCGGGCCGCATCCCGCCGCACAGCTCGTGCAGCAGGTCCTTCAGGGGGAAGCCCATCGTCACTTCGTAGTTCCCCGGCAGGCGCACGTGCCCGCAGACCGAGAACAGCTTCGTCCCCGTGCTCTTGGGGTTGGAGAGCGACATCGCCTTGTACCAGGCGGCACCCTGCCGCAAGATGGGCGGCACGGCGGCGAGCGTCTCCACATTGTTGATCGTGGTCGGCATCCCGAACACGCCGAAGGCCGCGGGGAACGGCGGCTTGATTCGCGGGTTGCCGCGCTTGCCCTCGATCGAGTTCATCATCGCGGTCTCTTCACCGCAGATGTACGCCCCGGCGCCGCGGTGCAGGTGGATCCTGTGGTCGCCGAGCACGCCGGCCTTCTCGGCCTCGGCGAGCGCTTGCTCCACGATGGCGTAGGGCTCGGTGAACTCGCCGCGGATGTAGATGTAGCCCACCTCGGCCTGGATCGCCCGCATCGCGATCAGGGTGCCCTCGAGCAGCGCGTGCGGCGTCCAGCGCATGATCTCCCGGTCCTTGAAGGTCCCGGGCTCGGACTCGTCCGCGTTCACGCACAGGTAGTGGGGCTTCTTCTTCTCCTTCGGCATGAAGGACCACTTGAGCCCCGTCGGGAAGCCCGCGCCGCCCCGCCCCCGCAGCCCCGATTCCTTCACCACGTCCGTGATCGCCGCCGGCG
>Ga0209160_1001376_pt1 | contig 20421 bp, 16 predicted proteins | sample GraSoiAngelo_153_FD_186167 | JGI IMG/M metagenome (GOLD analysis project Ga0209160, IMG submission 186167) | Grasslands soil microbial communities from the Angelo Coastal Reserve, California, USA - 14_1009_12_40cm (SPAdes) (version 2) | ecosystem: Environmental > Terrestrial > Soil > Grasslands ... | reverse complement strand
CGACCCCGCGCTGGCGCGGCGGCTCGGCGCCGCGGGGCGCCGCGCGGTCGAGACCTACTACAACTGGGATCGCGTCGTCCGCGACGTCCGCGCCATCGAAACTGAAGTGGTGGGGTAGGGGGCGGCCCCTTCCCCCTTCCCCCTTCCCCGTCTTGAATCCGACCTTGCTCCTCGCATTCAATTTCCCCCCTCACGGCGGTGGCATCGCGCGCATGATGGGCGAGATCGCGCTGCGCTACCCCGCCGGGTCGCTCGTCGTGTCGACGGGCGCCTACGCGAACAGCGCCGCGAGCGACGCCCGGTTCCCGCACCCGGTCGACCGCGTCGCGATCCGGGCCACGCGGTTGCGCACGCTCAACGGCCTCGTCCTGTGGACGGCGCGCGCCTCCCGCCTGGCGCGGCGTCACGCGCCCGGGTTCGCCTGGTGCGCGGAACTGAAGCCTGCCGGTTACCCCGCCCGCTGGCTCAACGTCCGCCGGCAGCTGCCCTACGGGATCGTGGTGCACGGCACGGAGCTGCTCCTCTTGGAAGAGAAGACGGCCCGCTCGGCGTTCAAGCGTTGGACGGCGCGGCAGCTGTTCGCGGGATGCGCCGTCGTGGTGGCGAACAGCCGCTGGACCGCCGAGCGCGCGCGCTCGCTCCTTGCCGTGCTGGGCTGCGGCGCTCTCGCCGGCGACGTGCGGGTCGTGCCGCCCGGTACGACGCCCTCACGCTTCCGGCCGGGGATCGATCCGCGGTCCATCCGGGCGAAGCATGGCCTGGAGGGTGGACCCTGGCTCCTCACGGTCGCGCGGCTCGACTGGCACAAGGGGATCGACACGGTGATCAAGGCGCTGCCCACCGTACGGGCGGCGGTCCCTACGGCGCGGTACGCCGTGGCGGGTGCGGGGGCGCGCCGACCGCACCTCGAGCGCCTCGTCGCCGAGCTCGGGTTGGGAGAGGCCGTGCGCTTCCTCGGCTTCGTGTCGGACGAGGACCTCCCCGCGCTGTACAACGCTGCGGATCTCTACGTCGGCGCGTCGCGGCGGTTCGACCGCTTGGCGGAAGGGTTCGGCATCTCGCTCGTCGAGGCGGCGGCGTGCGGGCTCGCGGTGGTGGGCGGCCGCTCGGGCGGCGTGCCGGACGCGGTGCGGGAAGGGGAGACGGGCATTCTCGTCGATCCGGACGAGCCGGCCGCAGTGGCGGCCGGGATCGTGTCGCTGCTCCGGGACGAGGCGGCGCGCCGCCGCCTAGGGACCGCCGGTCGGCGCGCCGTGGAGACGTTCTACAACTGGGACCGGGTGGCCCGCGACTTCATCCGGATCGACGCCGAGTTTCGACGACGGACGTCGGGCGCGCGCTGATCGCGTAGGTCGGGCAGTGGCGGATGAAGCCGCCGTCGCCGGGAGACCACTCCTGCTCCGGCGTGGTAACGACGGCCTTCCCCTGCGCATCGATCACGAACATCCCCGGGGGCGCCTGCACGAGGCAGGCGCCGCAGCCGATGCAGCGCTCACGCTGGACGCGGACGGTGACCCGGCGCTTGGGGTACACGCCCTCGTCGCCCGGCGCGGGCCACTCCTCGGGATGATCGAGGGCGGCGATCGTCGCCCGGTACCCCTCCTCGACCATTTCCCGCAGGTGCTCGAAGTCGAACGGCGAGATGTGCTCGACCCGCGGGTGCGCGTAGTAGATCGGCGGCGTGGTCCACGCGTGCAGCCGCAGCTCGAGCAGCGACTCCATGGCGATCTCCGTGGCCCGCATGAACACGGCGGCGAACCCCTCGTCCTGCGTGTCGGCGCGGAACGCGTTCGAGGCGGAGACGTCCACGGCGAAGATCAGCTCGCCCCCCAGCGTACGCGCGGTCGCCACCGGCAGGTTGTCCACGGTGGCGCCGTCCACGTAGTAGCGGCCACGGATCTCGTGGGGCGGGAGGTAGCCGGGCAGCGCGCACGAGGCGAACACCGCGTCCGCGACGCGCACCTCTTCGAGTCCCGGCAGCCCCCAGAGCACCTGCATCGCGGAGTTGATGTCCACGGTGTTGACGACCAGGGGCCGCTCCAGGTCCTCGAAGGTGCGGTCGCCCACCAGCCGGTAGATGAGTTGCTCCAGCGGCTCGCGTCGGAACAGGGCGGGGGAGCGCATGCGCTTGAACGCCATGTCGGCGTGCGCGACGACGAACACGTCCTTGCGGCGCAGCGACAGCGCCACCTCGCGCAGCTCGGCCACGCTCTTGCCGGCCGACCACGCCGCGCCCACGAGGGCGCCCACGCTCGAGCCCACGATGTGGGCGGGCGGGAGGCCGCGCTCGGTGAGCGCCTGGAGCACGCCGATGTGGGCGAGCCCCTTCATGCCGCCGCCGCCCAGCACCAATGTGAAGCGGGTGTCCTGTTGCACGAGAATCGACCGCTTGCCCGGAACGTGAAGTCCCGGGTAACGTAGTCGTATCCCCTATGCGCGCGCCACGCCTCTCGCTGCGACCGTGACCGACATCGCCTACCACCCGACGCGGCTCCGCGCCGTGCGGGACTCGTTCCGGGCGCTGCGCGCGGCCGAGTTCCCCTGGACCGCGGACACCGTCTACCTCAACAACGCGGCCATCGGGCCGATCCCCGAGCGCACGCGGCGTACGCTCGACGAATTCACGGCGAAGCGCACGGCGCCCCACCTCCTGCCCGACCGCGAGCTGCTGGCCGGGCTCCACTCGGCACGCGAGGCGGTGGCGCAGCTCATCAACGCCGAGACGGGTGAGATCGCGCTGGCCACCAATACGAGCTACGGGCTCAACCTCGCGGCGCGGGCGCTGCCGCTCGCCCCCGGCGACGTCGTGCTCGTCTCCGACCGGGAGTTCCCGGCCAACGTCTATCCCTGGCTGCTCCTCAAGAAGCAGGGCATCGATGTCGAGCTCGCGCCGTGCGCGGCCGAGGGCTGGCCCGACGAGGACTACCTCGTCGAACGGCTGGAAGACCCGCGGGTGCGGGTGCTCGCGGTGTCGTTCGTGCAGTTCTCCAACGGCTACCGCGCCGACCTGGCCCGGCTGGGCGCCGCCTGCCGCGCCAACGGCACGTTCCTCGTGGTGGACGGGATCCAGGGCGTAGGTAACTCGCTGCTCGACGTGCGGGAGACGCCGGTGGACCTGCTCGCCTGCGGCGGCCAGAAATGGCTGCTCTCACCGTGGGGCTCGGGGTTCCTGTACGTGCGCAAGGAGCTCGTGCCCGTGCTCGAGCCGGCGGTCACCGGGTGGATGGCCTTCGAAGGCACCGACGACTTCTCCCGGCTCACCGAGTACAACCCCACCTTCCGGTCCGACGCCCGCCGCTTCGAGCTCGTCACCCTCCCCTACCAGGATTTCCACGGCATGACCAGCTCTGTGCGGCTGCTGCTCGAGCTCGGCATCCGTGACATCGTCGAGCACACACGCTCGCTGCCCGAAGCGATCTTCCGGTGGGCGGACGAGCGCGGCGTGCGGGTGGCGTCGCCCCGAGACGACCTCCACCGCTCGGCGATCGTGTGCGTCGCCCCGCAGAAGGCCACCGAGGCGTTCCACGCCGTGAAGCGCGCCCACATCGTGTGCAGCCTGCGGGAGGGTGCGATCCGCCTGTCGCCCCATTGCTACAACACGGCGGAGGAAATGGAGCGAGTGCTGGACGTGCTGGACGGGCTGGAGTAATCAGGCGACGGCTTCGCGGTGCCTATCCGCCCACGCCGCCAAGAGAACGAACAACCACCCGAACACGATCCCGCCGATCTCGAGCGCGCGCAGCGTCGGCGGCGGACCCGTGAAGAGCGATCCGACGTAGGAGCCCACGAGCAGCGCGAGCAGCGCCGCGAGCCCGTACCGCCCCGCGGTGTCCCGCGCCCGCGTCTCCCTCAGATAGATCCAGGTGCCGGCGGCGAACATCAGCCCCTCGACGATCACCGTCCCCGCCACCGAGTTCCACAGGCCGAGCCCGACGCGCGGGCTCCCCGGATAGAGCGGCATGTCGGGCGCGTGGGTTACGAAGTCGAGCACCCAATGGCTCGCGACCAGCAGCGCCACGACGATCGCGCCCCGAGCGTAGCCGGTTCGCAACCGGTACAGCAGGGCGAAGAGGATGCCCCACCCCACCAGCGTGAGCAGGCTGTGCGAGATCGGGAACGCGTCGAACGAGAGGGTGAGGAACGGGTTCGGCCCGGGGACGATGCTGACCCGCTCCCACCCCGTGAGCAGGAAGACGGGCCACAGCAGGTCGGCGAGCGTCGGCGCCGCGAACAGGGTCCCGAGCGAGGTGCGGGGCGTCACCCGCTTGGCGGCGAGCCCCAGGGCATAGTGCCCGATGAACAGGGTCAGCCTCCGGCCCGGATGAGCGCGTAGTCCTTCTTGCCTTTGCGCAACAGCAGGCTGTGATCGGCGAGCCAGTCGCCCGGCTCGATCCGCCGCTCGACGTTCTGCTCCCGCTCCTGATTCACGTAGATCCCTCCCTGCTCGATCGCGCGGCGGGCCTCGCTCTTCGACTTGGCGAGCCCGGACCGCACGAGCGCGTCCACGAGCGTGAGGGCATCCTTGCCGTCGATCGTGGTCGTGGGAATCTCCTGCGCCAGCGTCTCGAACACGCGCCCGCTCGCGCGGTGCGGGTCGAACCGGCCGAACAGGATGTCGGACGCGACCACCGCATTGCGGGCGGCGTCACCGTGGATCAGCTCCGTGACCTCGGCGGCCAGCGTGCGCTGCGCCTCCCGTGCTGCCGGGTCCTCTTTTCCCCGCTCGATGAGCGCGGTGATGTCGTCGCGCGGCTTCAGCGAGAAGAGCTTCAGGTAGCCGGCCACGTCGCGATCATCGGTGTTCACCCAGAACTGATAGAACTGGTACGGCGATGTGAGGGCCGGGTCGAGCCAGATCGCCCCGCCCTCCGTTTTGCCGAATTTCGCCCCTGCGGCCGTCGTGATGAGCGGCGCCACGAGACCGTGTGCCTCGCCGCCCTCGACCCGGCGGATCAGGTCGATCCCCGCCGTGATATTTCCCCACTGGTCGCTGCCGCCCACCTGGATGGTGCATGCCTCTTTCCGGTAGAGGTGCAGGAAATCGTACGCCTGCAGCAACATGTAGCTGAACTCGGTGTACGAAATCCCCGTGTCGAGCCGCGCTTTGACCGACTCCTTCTGCATCATCACGTTGACCGTGAAGTGCTTGCCGACGTCGCGCAGGAAGTCGACGAGGGCGAGCGGCACTTTCTCGTTCGCCAGCCAGTCGGCGTTGTTGCGCACCAGCGCCCGGGTCTCCCTGGTGTCGAAGTCCAGGAGGCGCTGCATCTGATCGCGCTGCCGCTGGAGGTTCTCCCGGATCTGCTCGCGGGAGAGGAGGGGGCGCTCACTGCGCTTGCCGCTCGGATCCCCGATGAGGCCGGTGCCGCCACCCATCAACACGATCGGCTTGTGGCCGGCGAGCTGGAAGTGCCGCAGCAGCATCAGCGGCATCAGGTTGCCGAGCTGCAGGCTGGGCGCCGTCGGGTCGAAGCCGCAGTACAGCGTCCGCCGCCCTTCGGCGAGGTGGCGCCGCAGGTGTTGCGTGGCGTGGGAGACGAACCCGCGCCACTCGAGCTCGGCGAAGAGATCGGACATGGCGCGGAATCGTAAGGAACGTGCCCACCGCTGGCAAGCGCGCGGGGCACTCACTACGTTGTAACCGGATCACATGGCCTTCGTCGCTCCCCCGCTCACCCTCCCCAGCCCCGCGACCTGGTGGCAGGACCCCAAGGTCCGCGGCCGCCTGATCGCGGCCGCGGTGCTCGTCGCCGTCTACGCCGTGGGGCTCGCCTACGGCTCCTGGACGCGCGTGTGCGCGGCGGAGCGCTGTCCCAGCATCTCGCGCCTCATCGGCGGCCCGGGTCCGCAGCAGACGTCGAAGGTCTATGCGGCCGACGGCCGGCTCATGACCGAGCTCGGGCTCGAGCGCCGCACCGTGCTGACCCTGAACGAGATCCCGCTCGCCGTGCGGCAGGCGTTCATCGCCACCGAGGACAAGCGCTTCTACTCGCACCACGGGATCGACTACTGGCGCATCTTCGGCGCGCTCAAGGCCAACATCGTGACCCTGGGACGCTCGCAGGGGGCGTCCACCATCTCGATGCAGCTCGCTCGCAACATCTTCCCGGAGGAGATCAGCCGCGAGAAGAAGATCACGCGCAAGATCAAGGAGGCGCGTGTCGCCATCGAGATCGAAAACAACTTCCCGAAGGACACGATCCTGCAGCTCTACCTGAACCAGATCGACCTGGGATCGGGGGCGCACGGCGTCGCGGCGGCGGCGCAGATCTACTTCGGCAAGTCCGCGCGACAGCTGAACGTCGCCGAGGCGGCGATGCTCGCCGCCCTCCCCAAGGCGCCGGCGTTCTACAACCCGCGCGCCCACCCCGACCGCGCGGTCCGCCGGCGGAACGTGGTGCTCAGCCTGATGCGCGATCAGGAGTACATCACGCCGGAGGAGGCCGAGCTGTGGAAGGCCTATCCCCTGGTGCTCACGAGCAACCGCACCAACTACGGCGACGTGGCGCCGTACTTCGTCGAATGGCTGCGCAGCACGCAGCTCGAGCCGCGCTTCGGGCGCCAGCTGTACGAGGGCGGCCTGCGGGTCTATACCACGCTCGACCTCGACATGCAGCAAGCCGCCGAGCGGGCCCTGACGTCGCAGCTCGACGCCATCGAGGCCGGCGTCTACTCCAAGGAGAAGTTCCCGGGCCGCACGACCTACCGCGACTACATGGAGTCGTCCAAGGCGTCGGGCGAGGACCACGGGCCGTACACGCCGTACCTCCAGGGCGCCCTGGTGGCGATCGAGACGAGCACCGGGTACGTGCGCGCCATGGTCGGCGGGCGCGATTTCGACGACTCCAAGTACAACCGCGCCACCCAGGCGATCCGCCAGCCCGGCTCCACCTTCAAGCCGTTCGTGTACGCCGCCGCGATCCGGGCGGGTCACCCCGTCACCGAGATGCTCGATGACTCGCCGCTCAAGCTGCCGGTCGTCCAGCTCGACTCGACGCTGTGGCAGCCCAAGGACTACGACGACACGACGCTCGGCATGATCCCGATGCGGCAGTCGCTCTTCCTGTCGCGCAACCTCTCCACCATCAAGCTCGGCATGGCGCTCGGACAGGAGACGGTGGTCGGCGAAGCACGCCGCTTCGGCATCACGACGCCGCTCCGCCCCTATCCGTCGCTCCACATCGGCGCCAACGGCGTGCGGCCGATCGAGATCATCGCGGCCTACACCGGCTTCGCGACGCTCGGTACCCGCGCCGACCCGGTCGGCATCCTGCGGGTGGAGGACCGGCAGGGCAACATCCTGTGGCAACCGCAGGTGCAGCGGGAGCAGATCATGGATCCCGAGCACTCGTGGCTGCTCCTCGACATGATGAGGGACGTGATGCGCTGCCAGCCGGGCACGGGGCCGTGGCGCTGCGGCACGGCGGCGGGCGCCGTCGCCGGGCTCAGCGTCCCGATGGCCGGGAAGACCGGGACGACGGACGACTACACCGATGCCTGGTTCGTGGGCTTCACCCCCGAGCTCGTGGCGGGGCTCTGGGTCGGCTATGACCTGCAGCAGCGCATCATGAACAACGCCGGTGGCGGCCGCATCGTGGCGCCGGCCTGGACGATGTTCATGCGCGACGTGTACGACCGCCGCCCCACGCCGATTGACTGGCCCCGGCCCGACTCGCTGATTCTGAAGGAAGTGGACTGGTCCAACGGCACGCTCGCGACCCCCTTCTGCCCCCGGGAGCTGCACCGCTTCGAGTGGTTCTATCCGGGCACCGAGCCGACGCAGCTCTGTCCCGTGCACACGCCTCCGTTCGGGGTCACGCCGTAACAGCGAGGTGCCAGGTGCCAGGTGTCGGGTGCCAGGGATCACGGACCTGTCCACTGAGGACCACCCAGCACCTGACACCTAGCACCTGACACCCATGTTGCGCATCCGCGCGGGCTCGGTGCATCCCGTCACGGCGCCGCCGATCTTGGACGGCGCCGTTCTCGTTGACGACGCGGGCAAGATCGCGGCCGTCGGCCCACACCCCCGCGTCCCCACGCCTCCCGGCGCGCGGACGCTCGAGTTTCCCGACGCCGCGCTGGTCCCTGGCCTCGTCAACTGTCACACCCACCTCGAGCTGACGCACCTCGCAGGACGGAATCGGGAGCCCGGGTTCGCCACGTGGATCCGCCGCATCCGCGAGTTGAAGGACGCGACCCCGCCCGAGGAGTTCCGCCGCTCGGCGGAGCAGGGAGTGCGCGACTGCTGGACGCGCGGCGTCACCTGCGTGGCCGACACCGGGAGCACGGGCGCGGTGGTGGAGGCGCTCGCCCGGCTGGGCGGCCGCGGCATCGCCTATCACGAGGTGTTCGGCCCCGACCCGGCCAGGTGCGCGGCCAGCATCGCCGAGCTGGAGCAAGCGTTGGGCTGGCTCAGCCGATTCGCCTCTTCGCACCTTCGCCTTGGTGTCTCCCCCCACGCGCCGTACACGGTCAGCGAGCCGCTCTACCGCGCGGTCGCCGACTTCGCTCGCCGCGAAGGGTTGCCCGTGGCGGTGCACCTGGCCGAGTCCCGCGAGGAGGTGCAGCTCGTCCGCGAGGGGAGTGGGCCCTTCGCCGAGGCGCTCCGGGCCCGCGGGATCGCGGTCGAACCGCGGGGCCTGAGCCCGGTCGAGTATCTCTTGCAACTTGGCGTCTTGGCGTCTGGCGTCTGTCTTTGCATCCACTGCGTTCAGGTGGACGCACCGGATGTCCGCATCTTGCGCGAGGCGGGGGTGGCGGCGGCGCATTGCCCGCGCTCGAACCGCGCCCACGGCCACGGAGTGACGCCGGTCGCCGCCCTGCGGGCGGCGGGCGTCCGGGTCGGGCTCGGCACCGATTCGGTCGTGAGCGTCGAGGACCTGGATCTCTGGGCCGAGGCGGAGGCAGCCGGATGGCAGGGGGAGGAGGCCCTGGGGATGTTGACCCTCGAAGGAGCGCGGGCGCTGTGTTGGGACCGCGAGATCGGTTCGTTGGAAGCCGGTAAGCAGGCCGATCTCGCGGTCTTTCCCTCTACCACCCTCTACCGCCCTCTGCCGCCCTCTGCCGCCCTTCTGACCGTGGTCGCCGGCCGGGTGGTGCATGAAGCGCGGGCCGAAATTCCCGGGGAGCGGTAGATTGGGCGCCATGAAGACCCAGCGCCACGCGGCCATCCTCAAGATCGTGCGACGCGAGCGCGTGGCCAGCCAGGAGCGGCTGCGCGAGCTGCTCGCGGCCGAGGGCTTCGACGTGACGCAGGCCACCCTGTCGCGCGACATCCGTGACCTCGGCCTCGCGAAGGTGGCTGCGCCCGATGGCGGCTCGCACTACGCCCCCCCGCCGGAAGGCCCCGGCATCCGCCCCAGCCTGGGCCAGCTCCTCCCGTCGATGCTCGTCTCCGTGGACGGCGTGGGGCCGCTGCTCGTGCTCAAGACGCCGGCCGGCGGCGCGCAGGCACTCGGCCTCGCGCTCGACGCCGAAGGCTGGCAGGAGGTGATCGGCACCGTTGCGGGCGACGACGCTGTGCTCGTCATCGCGCGCAGTGAGCGCGCCCGCCGCGCCGTGCAGGCGCGGTTGAAGGAGGCGGCAGGGCTCCCCGCCTGACACCTTGACACCCTCTCGAGGTCCTGTATTTTTATGCACACACATGCATAAACCTACAGGAGGCGGGTCGATGGGGCCGCTCGTCGTGCTGGCGTATTCGGGTGGGCTCGATACCTCGGCGATCGTTCCCTGGCTCCGCGAGCGCTACGGGGCCAGGGTTGTGTGTTTCGCCGCCGACGTGGGGCAGGGAGCCGGCGAGCTGCACGGCCTCGAGGAAAAGGCGCGACGCTCCGGCGCCGTCGACTGCGTCGTCGCGGACCTGCGCGAGGAGTTCGTGCGCGACTACGTGTTCCCCACCCTGCGCGCCGGCGCGGTGTACGCGCGCACCTACCTGCTCGGCACCGCGATGGCCCGGCCGCTCACGGCGGCGCGGCAAGTCGCCCTGGCGAAGCAGCTCGGGGCGCAGGCGCTGGCCCACGGCTGCACCGGCAAGGGGAACGATCAGGTCCGCTTCGAGCTGACCTACGCCGCCCTCGCCCCGGACCTCCAGGTGATCGCCCCGTGGCGGGAGTGGGACTTCCAGGGCCGCGAAGACCTCATCGCGTACGTGCACGCGCAGGGGATCCCGGTGCAGGCCACGGCCCAGAAGCCGTACTCGACCGACCGGAACCTGTGGCACTGCTCCCACGAGGGCGGCATCCTGGAAGATCCCTCCAAAGAAGCTCCCGAACACATCTTCGTGATGACCTCCAACCCGCTCGAGGCGCCGGACGAGCCGGTGGTCGTGCAGATCGGCTTCGAGGAGGGGACGCCCGTGTCGGTGGACAGCGTGCCGCGCGGCCCCGTGGACCTGCTGGAAACCCTCAATGCCGTGGCCGGCGAGCACGGCGTGGGCCGCGCGGACGTGGTCGAGGATCGTCTCGTCGGGATGAAATCGCGCGGCGTGTACGAGACGCCCGGCGGCACGCTGCTGCACGCGGCGCACCGCGAGCTGGAGCAGCTCGTGCTCGACCGCCGCACCCTGCGCCTGAAGGACCAGTTGGCGCTGCAGTACGCCGACCTCGTGTACGACGGCCGCTGGTGGACGCCGGAGCGCGAGGCCCTGGACGCGGCGATCGCCGCCACCCAGCGGCCCGTGACTGGATGGGTGCGCCTGAAGCTCTATAAGGGCGGCGTGACGGTGGCGGGGCGGGAGAGCCCGCACGCGCTGTACCAGCCGTCCTACGCCACGTTCGGGAAGGACACGGTGTACGACCAGCGGGACGCGGCGGGCTTCATCCGGCTGTACGGCCTCGCGATCCGGATCGGTGCGGGGCTCGACGCGGCGCGAAAGGCCGAGCTCGGCGCGGCAGCCGACTGATGGCATCCGAGCACCGGATCGAGACGCCGCAGCACCAGATGTGGGGTGGGCGCTTCGCGCTCGGCCCGAGCGAGGCGCTGCACGCGCTGAATCGCAGCCTTCCCGTGGACCACCGCCTGTGGCCCCAGGACGTCGCGGCGAGCAAGGCGTGGGTCCACGCGCTGGGCCGCGTGGGCGTGCTCACCCCCGCCGAGGAGGCCGCGCTGCTCGAGGGGCTCGACCGCGTCGCCGAGCGGCTCGCGGACGGCGCCGCCGTAGGCGCACCGGACGAGGACATCCACACACTGGTCGAACGGCTGCTGTACGAAGAGGTCGGCTCGACGGCGGGGAAGCTGCACACCGGTCGCTCGCGCAACGATCAGGTCGCGACCGACCTGCGACTGTGGACGTTGGGCGCCACCGACCAGCTGGATGTCGATCTCACCCAGCTCGGCAGTACCCTGGTGGCACGCGCGCGCGACGGGATGGACGATCTGCTGCCGGGGTACACGCACGGGCAGCGCGCGCAGCCCGTGCGCTGGGCCTACGTGCTGCTCGCGCACGCCTGGCCCCTGGTGCGCGACCGCCAGCGGCTCGCGGACGCCCGCCGCCGCACCGCCGAGCTGCCCCTCGGCTCGGGTGCGCTGGCGGGGTCGGGCTTCCCCGTGGACCGGGTCCTCTTGAAGGAGGCACTCGGGTTCCGGGCCCTGTCCCCCAACGCCCTCGACGTGACCGGCGATCGCGACTTCGTGGCGGAGGTACTGTTCGCGCTCGCGCTCGTGGGCACTCACCTCTCGCGGCTCGCCGCCGAGCTGCAGACCTACACGAGCGCCGAGTTCGGCTTCGTGAAGCTGTCCGACGCGTTCAGCACCGGATCGAGCCTGATGCCGCAGAAGCGCAATCCGGACGTGCTCGAGCTGGCCCGCGCCAAGTCGGCCCGTCTGCTCGGCGACCTGGTCGCGCTGCTCGCCACCCTCAAGGGGATCCCGGCCGGGTACTCGAAGGACTTGCAGGAAGACAAAGCGCTGCTGTTCGACGCCTTCGACACGGTCGCGCTCGTGCTGCCCGCGGTCACCGGTGCCGTCGCCTCGCTCACCGTGGACCGCGACCGCATGCGGGGCGCGCTGGATGCGTCGCTCCGCGCCACCGATTTGGCCGACCTGCTGGTGGAGGCGGGAGTACCGTTCCGCGAAAGCCACGGCTTCGTGGGCCGCCTCGTGCTGGAGGCGGAGCGAGCCGGTGTGCCGCTGGACCGGGTGCCCCCTGCCGCAGCGGCAGCCATTCACCCCGCGCTCGGCGCCGCCGTGGCGCAACTTGGAACCTGGGAGGATTCGATCGAGGGGCGCGCCACCCCCGGCGGCTCGGCGCGTCACTCGGTCGAGCAGCAGCTCGAGGAACTGCGTAAGGCATTTACGCTTGGCGGCGCGGGATAACCCTCGGCCTTGCCGAGTGTTACCCCGCGGTGTAGCATACGGGGCCGTCCGTTCGTGACGAGCGAGACGGCCGTTTTTTCGCCGGGAGACCGCCTTGCGCTGCCTTGCCCTCAACGCCTCGTTCGAGCCGCTAACCATGGTGCCCGTGCGCCGGGCGCTGCGCCTCGTGATCGACCGCAAGGCGGAGATCGTCGAGTCGGAGGGGCAGCCGGTCCGCAGCGAGCGGCTGGAGCTGCCGCGACCAGCGGTTATCCGTCTCGTCAAATTCGTGCACGTCCCCCGCCGTTTCCGCCGCCAGGTCACCAACACCTTCCTCTTCGCCCGTGACGACTACCGCTGCCAGTTTTGCGGCCGCACCCAGCGCGACCTCCGGCCGCGGGAGTGCCTCACGCGGGATCATCTGGTGCCGCTGTCGCGGGGTGGGACGAACGGCTGGACCAACGTGCTGACGGCGTGCTCGGGCTGCAACACGCGCAAGGGGAACCTGCTGCCGGAGGAGGCGGGGATGCAGCCGCTGCGCCCCCCCTTCGAGCCGCATTTCGTGCACCTCGCGTGGGCCGTGCGCCGGCTGACGTTGACGCAGTCGAAGTACATCCGCCTGTTCTACGGCGCCGACGTGCTCGCCACCCTGGAGGCGTTGTGAGCAGGGTCAAGAGCGCGTGGCTCGTCGCGGCCGCCGGGGTGGCGGCCCTGGCGGGGACACTGGTCCTGGCTCGGCCCGGTCGCGCGGCGACGCATCCCGAGCCGCGACCCGGTGTGACCGCCGAGCGCGTGCTGCCGCCGGCGGCGGTGCCGCACACTCCCGGGGCCGCGGAGGCGTACGCCGCGGCGCGCAGCGCGCCGCGGATCCTCGACGGCGTGTACTGCCACTGCGACTGCTCGCAGCACTCCGGGCACCGGTCGCTGCTCACCTGTTTCGAATCGGAGCACGCTTCCCACTGCGACATCTGCATGGGCGAGGCGATGCTCGCGACGCGGCTCGCGGCCCAGGGGAGTGGGCTCGCCGCCATCCGTCAGGCCATCGACGCCCAGTACGGGCGCTAGTTTTCCCTCGTCACAGCGTCGGAGCGTGCTTCCAGCGTTAGGCGCGGCAGCCCGGCGATGCGGACGATGATTCGCTGCGCCCCGCGTGCGAGGGCGCTCCCCACGCTGCCCCGGCCCGACACCGCGGGCGATACGTCACCCTTCAGCCAGCGGGTCAGCTCCTCCAAGTCGGTGTCGTTCAGCGTGGTCACCTCGAGCCGGCACAGGAAATAGAACTTCCCCGCGCCCTTCGGGGCGAGCGCGACGCGGTAGGGGATGTCCAGCGCGCGCTCGAGTGCCTCCGCCGTAGCGTAGCGCGCCACGCTGCCACCGGTGCGGATCAGCACGAACTCGTCGGCCAGCGGGTCGTGGTGTGCCACGGCGTCCCATGCCGCCTCGCGCACGAATTGATCGAACCAGGTCGCCCGCTCGCGCCACAGCTCCAGGCGGTAGTGCAGCCGGAGAGGGAAGCCGGAGCGCATCAGCGCGGTGAACTTGCCGTCGGCAAGGAGCTGGGTGGTCTGGATGCGCGGGGTCTCGCTCTGCAGCGTGATTGTCAGGGCGGGCGCTTGGGCGGCAGCCGGAACGGCGGCACCGGCGAGGAGGGCGAGGAGTCCGAGCCCCGGCCGCACCTCAGAAGCGATGGTCGAGTCGCAATGTGAAGCGCAGCCGCTCGCCCGCCGTGACCCCCTTCGCCGCGTACACGCCAAACCCTCCCCAATCCACGCCGAGTCCCAGATCGGCGAGCCAGCTGCCGGGCGTCGGCAGCCGATCGTCCGAGAGACGTCCCGGCCCGTTGCCGACGAGCCACGCCTGCCCGGCGTCGCCGAACACGACCAGGTCGGGACCCTGCAGCGCGAACAGCGGCCGCGCCTGCTCGTCCTCGGGCCGCGCAGCGCCGTAGGCCCAGTGGAGCGAGAGGTGGCCGCGGTATTCCGCCTGGGCGAGGATCACGCGGTCGCACGCCGCGACGAGCGTGCGCTGGAAGGCCGGATCGATGATGTCGCGGTTGCACGCGCTGTGGCGGAAGCCGTACCCCGCCAGGGGCTCGGGTCCGCCGATGGAGAGCCGCTGCTGCAGTGGCAGCGGGTCCCCGCCCAGCCAGCCCCCGGCGAGGAGCCGCAGATTGACCCGACCGGAAGGGCTCACGCGCGTGTAGCGACGGAAGTCGAAGAAGACGCGGCTGAACTCGTAGGAGCCGTCGCTCGGAATCGTGCGGCGCACGGCGGGGGGGACGCCGGCCTGCGGGCTCACGTCCGCGCTCCAGCTGTGCTCGAGCTGCGCCCGCAGCTGCCAGCCCGCCGTCGGGTCGAGCGGGTCGTTGCGCGTATCGAGTGTGAAGTAGCCGCCGAGGGTCACGTAGTGGCCGTCGTCGATCGGTGGATTCGGGCGCCACGCCTGGGCGTTCCGGAATACCGTCCACGGATCGCGCGCGGGGGCCGTCGTCTCGCCGTCGCGGCGCAGCTCCAGCGCGAAGTTAAGCGAGGGCTCGGGCTGCACGAACGCGCGGCCCGCCACGCCCTTGCGCGTGTAGTAGTCGCGGTAGTCCCGCTGGAACAGGAACGCGCTCCAACCGACCTCCGCATTGTGCAGGCCCCAGTCCTCCACCGGGCCGACCATGCTGTAGGCGCGCAGCTCGAGCCCCAGCGCCCGGCGGTCGCCGGCGCGCACCTCGGAGCGCACCACGTAGCCGAGGTCGCTGCCCCGGTCCGACAGATTGCCCGCCGTGCGGAAAATCCCCAATGCGTCGAACCGGACCCGGAGACCTTGCGCGACCTTCCAGTCGAAGGTCGGCCCGAACACGATGGGCAGGCCTTCCACGCGGTTGAACGTCCCGCCCGTGGCGATGGTGAGCGCCGAGCGCGACTCGGCCGTACCCCAGCTCTTCTGGGCGCCGAGATTGGGGAAGCGTCGCCGCAGGTTGGGGGCGAGCACGATCTCGTCGCCCTGCGTGCGATAGGCGAGCGGCTCGCGGTACTGGCGCACCTCGCCCCGCACCGCCGCCGCGCGCGCGACCGTCACGGTGCCGCCGATGATGATCAGATCGCCTGTGATCTCGGCCGTCGAGTCGATGGCCGCGTCGCCGTTGATCACGAGCACGGTTCCTGCGATCCGCCCGCCAACGGTGATCGAGCCGTTGCGCACCGCCACATCGCCCCGCCATTCGTTCCCGGGCGGGAGCCGCGTACGGCCGACGAGCCGGGTCGTGGTGGACGCGTTGTAGAGCCGGATCGCCTCCTCCGCCACGATGCGCGGCAGCTCCCGCGGCTGCACGCTCACCCCGGCGCTCTCGGGAATGATGACGATGGCCGTGTCCTGGGCGCCGAGCAGCGCGGGCCCGAGGCCCGACAGGACCGTGAGCAGGACGCTCGTGCGCATGGGACGAACCCTGGTTGGCGTTGTCATCCCGTCATGTTGCGTGGCGGCTCGATCCCGAGGCGCCGCATGCGACGGTACAGATTGGCGCGGTCGGTGGCGAGCCGGCGCGCGGCCTCGGCCACGTTGCCGTGCGCCGCCGACAGCGCCCGCGCGATGAGCGTGCGCTCGTATTGATCCAGCGCGTCCGATAGGGCGACGTCCGTCCACTCTGCCCCCTCCCGCCCGCTCCCCCCCGGCCGGGGGCCAGACCCCGTCCCCCGGGAGCACCCGGGCGACGTCCTCCGCCGTGATGGCGTCGCCCGACCCGAGGATCGCCAGCCGCTCCACGATGTTGGCGAGCTCGCGCACGTTCCCGGGCCACTGGTACGCCGCGAGCAGCTGCAGCGCACCGGCGTCGCAGCCCAGCGGCCGCCCCCGCCGCGCCGCCTGCCGGCCCGCGAAGTGCTCCACCAGCGGCCGCACGTCCTCGGGGCGCTCGCGCAGGGGCGGAATGTGCACCGGCAGCACGTTGAGGCGGAACAACAGGTCCTCGCGGAAGTGACCCTGGCGCGCCGCCCTCGTCAGCTCCTTGTTGGTCGCCGCGATCACGCGCACGTCGACCGTGACGGGCTTCTCGCCGCCCAGCCGCTCGATCACTCCCGACTCCAAGACGCGCAGCAGTTTCGCCTGGGCCTCTGGTCCGAGGTCCCCCACCTCGTCGAGGAACAGCGTGCCGCCGTCGGCCAGCTCGAAGCGACCTACGCGCCGCTCGGTGGCTCCGGTGAAGGCGCCCCGCTCGTGCCCGAACATCTCCGACTCGACCAGGTCCTTCGGGATGGCGGCGCTGTTGACGCACACGAAGGGCTTCGCGGCGCGCGCGCTCTGGCGGTGGATCGCGGAAGCCACGAGCTCCTTCCCCGTGCCCGACTCGCCGGTGATGAGCACCCGGGCGTCGGTTGGCGCGACGCGCGCGATCAACGCCCGCAGCTCGTCCATCGCGCGGCTCACGCCGACCAGCGGATCGCTGTGCCCCAGTGCCTCGTGCAGGCGCCGGTTCTCGGCGCGCGTGCGCGCGAGCTCCAGCGCCCCCCGGATGGCCACGAGGAGCCCCTCGGGAGTGAGCGGCTTCTCGAGAAACTGGAACGCGCCGAGCTTGGTGGCACGCACCGCGTCGGCCAGGTTCGCCTTCCCGCTCATCATCACGACGGGCACGTCCGGGGCCAGGCGCCTCAGCTGCTCCAGCGTCGCGAGCCCGTCGGGACCACCCGGCATCATCAGGTCGAGCAGCACGGCGTCGGCCGCGCCGCGCTCCACCGCCGCGAGCGCGGCGGTGCCGTTCCCCGCTTCCGCGGTCTCGAAGCCCTCGGACTGCAACAGCGCGCCCACCATCTTGCGGATGTTGGCTTCGTCGTCCACCAGCAGAATGCGCGGGCTCACGTGGGGAACACGATGACGAAGGTGGCGCCGCCCCCCGGCGTTTCGCCCGCCGTGATCGTGCCACCATGGGCCTCGAGGGTCTGCCGCACCAGCGCGAGCCCGAGGCCCGTGCCGTCGCGCTTGGTCGTGAAATAGGGCTCGAACACCCGTTGCCGCAGCTCCTGGGGGATGCCGGGCCCGTGGTCGGCGATCGTGATCGCCATGCCACGCCCGTCACCCGTCACGCGCACGTCGATGGCGCCCCGGCCCTCCATCGCCTCGGCGGCGTTGCGCAGCAGGTTGCTCAACGCGCGGCGCAGCGGGTCGTAGTAGCCCTGCACGGTCCGCCGCCCCCCGTTGGCTTCCACGGAGACCTTCACGCCCTCGGGCACCGCCGTGCGGCCCAACTCCTGGAGCAGCTCCACTATGTCCACTTCGCTCTGCGGCCCTTCGGGAAGTCGGCCGAAGTCGGCGAACTCGCGCGCCAGGCGCTCGAGCCGGTTCGTCTCGGCACCAAGGACCTGAACCGCAGTCGCCGTCCGACTGTCCGACGGTCCGACCGTCCGTCCCACCTGGTCCACCGCGATCCGCATCGCCGTGAGCGGGTTCTTGATCTCGTGGGCCACACGGCGCGCTACCTCGCGGAATGCCCGCAGCCGCTCCGCCTCGAGCTCCTTCTGGCGCGCGGCCTCCAGCGCACCCGCGAGCTCGCGCAGCCCCTGTCGCAGCGCCTCGAAGTCGGGAGCCCCGCGCGCCGAGTCCCCCGCGGGCAGTGGCTGGCGCCGCCGGATCAGCCGCGTCCAGCCGACCAGCTCGTCGATCGGCCTGGAGAGCTGGCGCGACAGGTGACCCGCCAGCCGCACCGACGCGAACACGACCAGCCCGCCCAGCATCAGGATCACGACTGCCACGCCGGCCGTGTAGTAGCGGAGATACACGTCGGCGCGCCGCGCCAGCGTCACCGCGTTCGAGACCTGCGCGAAATGCTGACGCACGGCGGCACGCTGGCCCGGGGAGAGCCGCAGGGTGTCGACCCGCTCGGCCAACGTGCGGGCCGAATTGCCGACTTCCTCGAGCGACGCCAGCGCGCCGGCCGACGGACCCGCCGACCGCACGGACAGCGCCCAGCCGATCACGGCGAGCGTGGTGGGGATGGCTGTCAGCGCCACCAGGACGAGGAAGATCCGCTGACGGAATGGGAGCGCCATATTGAGGCGCAATCTAGGGCTTGAACGCCCGTGTGACAATTCGACACATGCTGGGAGGCTCGATGCAATCCCACACTCACTACCTCTGGTTCAATACGAAGCAGCGGCAGGAGATCATCGACGTCACCGACGAGGTGGCTGAGCAGGTGCGGCACAGCGGCGTGCGGGAAGGGTTCGTCCTGGTGAGCGCCATGCACATCACGGCATCGGTGTTCGTGAACGACCACGAGTCGGGGCTCTGGCAGGACATCCTCGTATGGCTGGAGGGGACGGTCGCGCCGTGGGATCCGGGCCGCTACCGACACAACGCGACCGGCGAGGACAACGCGGCGGCGCACCTCAGGAGCCTGACGATCGGCCACGAGGTGGTCGTGCCGATCACCGAGGGGAAGCTCGATCTCGGCCCCTGGCAGCGGGTGTTTTACGGTGAGTGGGACGGCCAGCGCAAGAAGCGTGTGATCATCAAGGTGTTGGGGGTCTAGACATATCGCGCAAGTTGTTTATCTTCAATGCGATCACGGAGTTGGAGGGTGGCACGGGTGGCGTCGGCTCATCCAGCGGCGCTCGGCGACCTCGGCGGAAGGCCGAGGAATCGGCCCCGGCGCGCTGCGGTGAACGCGGCGACCCCCCTGCCTGCCGCTCCAGCCACAACTGATAGGCGACCCCTTTTGACGAACGCGTTGCGACGCGAAGCAGTCGCCAACCACATAGTGCCCGAAGTGCCCCGCTTGCGCCGTCCGGTGCCCCTGGTTGGGGCCGGCCGGCGAGCCGCATGCCCGCGCCATTCGGGCGCGCTTACCTGAGCGCCACATGACACCGCAGCAGCATGCCCATCTCCCGCGCCCCGTCCACAAAGAGCCCCCTGCCCACGCGCCCAACGCCGCTCTGCTGATCGACTTCGACAACGTGACCATGGGGATCCGCTCGGATCTCCAGTCGGAGCTGAAGCGGCTGCTGCAATCGGAGATCATCCGCGGCAAGGTCGCCGTGCAGCGCGCCTATGCCGACTGGCGGCGCTACCCGCAGTACATCGTTCCGCTGTCCGAGTCCTCGATCGACCTGATCTTCGCCCCGGCGTACGGATCGAACAAGAAGAACGCGACCGACATCCGGCTCGCGATCGACGCGCTCGAGCTCGTGTTCACCCGGCCCGAGATCGGCACCTTCATCCTGCTCTCGGGGGACAGCGACTTCTCCTCGCTGGTGATCAAGCTCAAGGAGTACGGGAAGTACGTGATCGGCGTCGGCATCCGGGAGTCGTCGAGCGATTTGCTGATCCAGAATTGCGACGAGTACTTCTCCTACAACGAGCTCGCGGGGCTCACGAAAGAAAGCGACGTCACCACCGAGCGCCGGGATCCGTGGGAGCTGGTGGTCGAGGCCGTGAAGCAGATGACGGCGCACAACGACGTGATGCGCTCCGACCGGCTGAAGCAGGTGATGCAGGAGATCGACCCGTCGTTCAACGAGAAGGACATCGGCTTCTCGCGCTTCAGCAAGTTCGTGGTCGAGGCGGCGCACCGCGGCCTGATCCACCTCAAGAAGCTGGACAACGGCCAGTACGAGATCTCGCTCGGCCCGGGCGTGCCCGGCGCGGCGGCCCAACCCACGGCGACGGGCGCGCCGCGCGGCGAAGCGCCCCGCGAGGAGCGGCCGCGCCGCCGCGCCGCCGAAGGGGCCCGCCGCGACGACGGCCGCCGCGCGAGCGGGGGCGGGAGCGGGTTTTCCCTGGGCGAGGGCTTCGGCTTGATCAAGCAGGCGCTGCGCCGCCTGGGCGGCGAGCAGCCGGTAAGCGCCGACGAGCTGCGCGATACGATGATCGAGCTGAAGGGCGAGGCGGCGGAGCCGCTCGAGCCCGAGCGGTTCCCCAACCTGCTCCGCCAGGCGCACGACGCGGAGATCATCGACCTCTCGAAGGAGGAAGACGGCGCGTACGCCGTGAAGCTGCGCCCCGGTGAGGCGTCCGCCCCCGACGCAGGGGAGGAAGCGGTCGTCGAGATGTCGCAACCGCCGAACGCGGCCACCGCGCCGCCCGCGGCTCCAGCGACGCCGCCGGCAGTCGTGGCGGTGCCGTCGCGCAGCGCGCGGTCCCGCCGCGGCT
>Ga0209160_1001375_pt1 | contig 20424 bp, 14 predicted proteins | sample GraSoiAngelo_153_FD_186167 | JGI IMG/M metagenome (GOLD analysis project Ga0209160, IMG submission 186167) | Grasslands soil microbial communities from the Angelo Coastal Reserve, California, USA - 14_1009_12_40cm (SPAdes) (version 2) | ecosystem: Environmental > Terrestrial > Soil > Grasslands ... | reverse complement strand
TCATCATGCTGACTGCCCGCGCGCAGGAATCGGACAAGGTCACAGCCCTCGACGCCGGGGTAGATGACTACATCACCAAGCCTTTCTCGCTGCGCGAACTGCTGGCGCGCATCAGGGCCGTGATGCGCCGGTGCGCGCCCCAGCTTGGCGATGAGGTCATCGAAACAGCCGGTCTAAAGCTCGAATCGGTCGTGCACCGGGTGAGCTGCGGCGGCCACGACATCGAGCTCGGGGACATCGAGTTCCGCATGCTGCATTTCTTCATGACTCACGCCGAGCGCGTGTACAGCCGCGCTCAGCTGCTCGACGAAGTCTGGGGCGACCGGGTCTTCGTCGAGGAGCGCACCGTCGACGTCCACATCCGCAGGTTGCGCCAGGCGCTCGCGCCGACCGGCCACGATCGGCTGATCGAAACGGTGCGCGGAACAGGCTATCGCTTCCGCCGCAACCCGGCCTGAGAGCTGCCTATGGCGGCGCAATATCAGTCCCTGCAACGGGACAAACCGCGTGCAGCGGATTTTCAGGAAGATCGGGGTGTGCAAGCGGGCCCGGGCCGCGACGAAGTAACGCAGGGCTACGAGGCTGTGGCGCAGGTGCCGGCGCGGGTCGCGTTCCGCAGGGCTGGCCGCATGTCGGTGGGACGCGCCCAGCTCCTCAACGTGCTCGAGATGACGCTCGAACCGCTGGTCCTGGTGCTGTCGCTGTGGGGCGTGGCGCTGCTGATCGAAGGGCATCTGCGCGCGCCCCACATGATTCTGGCAGTGATCGTTTTTTCGCTGACCTTCCCGAGCGAAGCGCGCCTGTCGCAGCCGGTCCGGCGCGCGATCAGGAACCTCGTGGTGGGATGGCTGGCGCTGTCGGGGCTGCTTTTCTTCTTCGGCTATGCCGGCGACCTGCTGGAATATTTCGATCGTCGCACGCTGATCACGTGGTGGTGGGTGGCGCTTACGTGCCAGGTCGGCTCGATGCTGCTGCTGCGATGGATCGCTCCGGCGGTCCGCGAGCTCGAGGGCGGGCGCAAGCGCGCGGTCCTGGCGGGGATGAACGAGCCCGGTGTCGAGCTGGCCAGGCGCCTGAACGCCGATCGCTATTCGAGCATCCACGTGGTCGGCTTCGTCGATGATCGCGCGCGCGACCGCCTCACGGGGATCGGTGATTTCTCGGTGCTGGGCAGCATTCAGGAGCTGCCGGAATTCGTCAAGAAAAACCGCATCGAGCTGGTCTATCTGGCTCTGCCGATGGCTTCGCAGCCACGCATCCTGTCGCTGCTCGAGTCGCTGCGCGACACGACTGCTTCGGTGTATTTCGTCCCCGACATGTTCGTCACCGATCTGATCCAGGGGCGCATAGACTCGGTGAGCGGCATGCCGATCGTCGGGGTCTGCGATTCGCCGTTTTCGGGCGTCGACGGCCTGGTCAAGCGCGGGAGCGATATCGTCCTGGCGCTCCTCATCCTCGCATTGATCTCGCCGCTGCTGCTGCTGCTCGCGCTGGCCGTCAAGCTGACTTCACCCGGGCCGGCGATTTTCAGGCAGCGCCGCTACGGCCTCGACGGCGAAGAAATCGTCGTCTACAAGTTCCGCACCATGACCGTCACCGAAGACGGCGACACCATCACGCAGTGCCGCAAGGCCGACGAGCGCGTGACGCGGCTGGGAGCCTTCATGCGCAGGACCTCGCTCGACGAGCTGCCGCAGTTCATCAATGTCCTGCAGGGCCGCATGAGCATCGTCGGACCCCGGCCGCACGCCGTGGCGCACAACGAGATGTATCGCAAGCTGATCAGGGGCTACATGCAGCGGCACAAGGTCAAGCCGGGAGTCACCGGCTGGGCCCAGGTGAACGGCCAGCGCGGGGAGACCGAGTCGCTCGCGCAGATGAAGGCGCGAGTCGATTACGACCTCGACTACCTGCGCAACTGGTCGCTGCGCCTGGATCTGTACATCATCGCCAAGACGGTATGGGTGGTCCTCAGGGGCCAAAATGCGTACTGACGCGATCTGCTCATCGATGCGCGGCGAGCGATGACCCGAGTCGCGCTCATCGGCCTGGGCAAGATGGGGTTGTCGCATCTGGCGATCATCAGAACTCATCCGGATGCCGACCTGGTGGCGGTCTGCGACCCCACGGCTTACGTGCTGGATGTGCTGACCAAGCACACCGGGCTCAAAGGCTATGCAGACTATCGCACGCTCCTGGACGAGGAGGAGCTCGACGCAATCGTGATCGCCACACCCTCGCGGTTTCACGCCGAGATGGTGCAGGCCGCGCTTGAGCGCGACATCCACGTGTATTGCGAAAAGCCGTTTTGCCTGGACGTCGCGGAGGGTCGGCGCCTTGCGCAGCTTGCTGAAGCCAAGGGACTGGTCAGCCAGGTCGGCTACCACTTCCGGTTTGTCGCGGCATTTCAGGAGATGAAACGCCTGATCGATGCCGGAGTCCTCGGCCGGATCCATCACTTCCGCGCGGAAGCGTACGGCCCGGTCGTCCTGCGTCCGAACGGTTCCACCTGGAGAACCAGCCGGATCGAGGGCGGGGGCTGCCTGTACGACTATGCCTGCCACGCCATCGATCTGGTGCACTACCTGCTGGGGCGCCCCCCCGACGCGGTCGGGGGCACGGTGCTCAACCGGGTGCTGTCGCGAGACGTCGAGGACGAGGTGTACTCGACGTTCTTCTATGCCGACGGCAAGACCGGGCAGCTGGCGGCCAACTGGAGCGATGAGAGTTTCCGCAAGATGTCGGTCAAGGTAACCGTCTGGGGGTCCAACGGCAGGATCTGCGCGGACCGGCAGGAAGTCCAGGTCTACCTGCGCGAAATCGCGCAACAGGCGCCGGAGCTCGCTCCCGGGTGGAACGTGCGTTACACGACGGAGCTGACGAGTCCGGTGTGGTTCTATCTGCGCGGCGAAGAGTATTCGGCCCAGATCGACCACTTCATCCGGAGCGTCAAGCAGCGCAATCCGAACACCCTGTGCACGTTCCGCGCCGCCGCCGAAGTCGACCGGGTGGCGGCGATGATGCTGAACGATGCGCAAGGCAAGAACCCCGGCCCCCTCGGCGCCGCCCGGGATCTCCTGCATTAGGAGTCGGGATGCAGCGCATTTTATTCGGCGACAACCAGTTCTTCGGCGTGAATCACATGTCGGAGGACAAGGCCCGTGCCCAGGCGATGCGGTTCCCTACGACCAGGTCCGTCATCGAGGTGCTGGATGCCGCCTACGACGAAGGCATCAAGGTATTCATGTGCACGACGCACGAGCGGATCCGCGATGTCTGCGACTACATGCGCGCCAATGCCGAGCGCTACAAGGACTTTCAGTTCTACCCCTGCATGCCCTACGGCGTGAAGTACGCCAACGCAGTCACTGAGCACGGTGCTCTCGGCGCCTTGAAGATGTTTCTTCCGCAGGAGGGCGCGCTGGGCGCGATCCTGAGGAGCGGCGTAGCGGTCGCGAGGCGCGAGGTCAAAGGCCTCGCAGAGCTTCTGATCGATGCCGAGATGAAGATGTTCGAGGGGCTGAGCACGCCAGTCATCTTTCTGCAGAACCTGGCGACCGATCTTCTCCTGGGGCTCGGGTTCAACGAGGCGTTTCGCATCTTCGCGGAGCATGTCAGGAACCGCTACCAGGCCGAGCCGGGCTTCATCACCATGAATCTGCCGAGGCTCCTGGACGTGCTGGAGGACCTCGGCCTCGAGAACCCGATCGTCTGCGCGAGCATCAACAAGATCGGCTTCCGCATGTGCGGCGGCATCGAGGCCTACGAGAAGGCCATTGCGACGCGCGCGTTCCGGCCGATCGCGATGTCGGTGCTGGCTTCCGGGGCGATACCGCCGCGGGAAGCGCTGGAGTATGTGTGCAGGCAGAGCGGGATACGTTCCATCGTGTTCGGCGCCTCCAGCCGGGCGAACATCCGCGAGACCAAGCAGCTGATCCGGGAGCTCAGCGCGCTGCAGCCCGCACCGCTGCGGGTAGCGCAGGGATGAAGACCATAGCGATCGTCGCGGGCGCCAGGCCGAATTTCATGAAAATTGCGCCCATCGCGCGCGCGCTGCGCGGCTCGGGCAATGGCCTGGCGTTCAGCATCGTTCACACCGGCCAGCATTACGACCACGAGATGAACGGGGTATTCTTCGAGGAGCTCGGAATTCCGCCGCCGGACATCTGTTTCGAATCCGGCGGCGGGTCGCACGCTCAGCAGACCGCGAAGATCATGCTCGCGTTCGAGCAGTACTGCCTGAGCGGGCGCGCCGACCTGGTTCTCGTGGTCGGGGACGTCAACTCCACCCTGGCCTGCTCGATCGTTGCCAAGAAGCAGCGCATTCCCGTTGCCCATGTCGAGGCCGGGCTGCGCAGCGGCGACATGGCCATGCCCGAGGAAATCAACCGCATCGTGACCGATTCGATCGCCGACCTCTTGTTCGTCAGCGAGCCGAGCGGCGTGAGCAACCTGCTGCGCGAGGGGAAAGCGCGCGACCGGGTGTTCCACGTCGGCCAGGTGATGGTCGACAATCTCATCTATCAGCGCGACAAGCTCGCCGACGCGGATACGTCGCGCCTGTCTTCCTCGGCTTTGAAAGCGCGCTACTCGCGCTACGGGGTGGTGACGCTGCACCGGCCCTCCAACGTCGACGACCCCGCGACGTTCTCCCGGGTGGGCCATGCATTGCGTGAAATCTCGCAGGAGCTGCCGCTGATCTTCCCCGTGCATCCGCGCACCCGCGCGAATCTGGAGCGCTTCGAGATCGACCTTGGCCCGGAGGTTGTTCTGACGGCTCCGCTCTCCTACATGGAATTCCTGAATCTCTGGAAGGACGCGGTGGTGGCGCTCACCGATAGCGGTGGCCTGCAGGAGGAGACCACCGCCCTCGGCGTGCCGTGCATCACCGTGCGCGAGAATACCGAGCGGCCGATCACCGTAGACGAGGGCACGAACGAGGTGGTGGGCACGGACCCTGCCAGGATCAAGCAGGCGGCGGCCAAAGTGCTGCGCGGCGAGGGCAAGCGGGGGCGCCGGCCGCAGCTATGGGATGGGCGGGCCGCGGAACGCATCGTAGAAATCCTGCGGTGCGAATTGGCGTCTCACTAACCTGCCGGAACAGACCTTGGACCGTTTGCCAAAGCAAGCTTCACTGATGGGCGCAGCAGGCGCATCCGCGGCCTCGCTCATCGAACGCTGCAGCAACCGTACGGCGCTGGTAGGCGTGATCGGCCTGGGTTACGTAGGGCTTCCGCTTGCGCTGCGCTTTTCCGAGGCCGGGTTTCGCGTGATCGGCTTCGACATCGACAGGGCCAAGGCCGAAGCGATCGCTTCCGGCAGAAGCTATTTCCTGCACATCCCGCATGCCGCGGTGGCGAGCGCGCGGGAACGCGGCTTTGATACAACCGCTGATTTCTCGCGCGCCGCGAGCGCCGATGCCCTGATCATCTGCGTGCCCACGCCTCTTACGCCGTCCAGAGAGCCAGATCTCAGTTTCGTCGTCAACACCCTCGAGTCCATCGTGCCTCACCTGCGCTCGGGGCAGCTGATCTCGCTGGAGAGCACCACCTACCCCGGCACCACGGAGGAAGAACTAAGGCCGCGAATCGAGAAGCGCGGCTTCAAGGTGGGCGAGGATATTTTCCTGTGCTTTTCGCCCGAGCGCGAGGACCCCGGCAACCCGCATTTCACGACGCGCAACATTCCCAAGATCTGCGGCGGATCGACCCCTGCCTGCCTCGAGGTCGGCATGGCGCTGTACGGCCAGGCGGTGGACCGGGTCGTGCCGGTGAGCTCCACGCGGGCCGCGGAGATGACCAAGCTCCTGGAGAACATCCACCGCTCGGTCAACATCGGCCTGGTCAACGAAATGAAAATCATCGCCGACCGGATGGACATCGACATCCTCGAGGTGATCCGCGCGGCCGCGACCAAGCCGTTCGGCTTCGTGCCTTATTACCCCGGACCGGGACTCGGCGGCCACTGCATACCGATCGATCCCTTCTACCTGACGTGGAAAGCGCGGCAGTACGGCCTGCACACGCGCTTCATCGAGCTGGCGGGGGAGATCAACAGCGCGATGCCCCACTGGGTGGTCGGCAAGGTCATCGACGCGCTCAACGTGCAGCTGAAATCGGTCAACGGAAGCCGCATCCTCGTGCTGGGCATCGCGTACAAGAAGAATGTCGACGACATGCGCGAATCGCCTGCCGTCGAGCTGATCTCGCTGCTCATGGCGCGGGGCGCCCAGGTCGATTACGCCGACCCGCACGTGCCGGTGTTTCCCAGGATGCGCAACTATAAGCTCGACCTGAAGAGCGTGCCCGTCACCGCCGACAGCCTGGGCCGTTACGACCTCGTGCTGATTGCCACCAACCACGATGCGTTCGACTACGAATTGATTCGCAGGAACGCGCGCCTCGTTGTCGATACTCGCGGCGTTTACCGGCAACCAGCACCGAACATCGTTCGTGCTTAGATCGTGAATAACCGTACGTGATGCAACCGGCCTCGCTCCCACGCCGCACACGCAAGACAAGAGTCGCGGCCCTGTCCTCAACGAGCATCCTGCGCCCTGACCTGGATCTGACGACGCTCGCGCACGCATTCAGAGCGGCAAGGCCGTTTCATCATGTGGTCATCGCCGACTTCTTCGCGCCGGCGGTCGCGAGCCGGCTGGTCGATGAGTTTCCGCCTTTCGATGCGCCGTTGTGGGCCCAGTACGACAACCCGATAGAGGTGAAGAAGACCTGCAATCACTGGGATCGTTTCCCGCAGACGACGTACATGGTCTTCGACTACCTGAACTCCCCGCGCTTCGTGTCGCAGGTCGCGGCCCTGGTCGGCTGCGAGCTATTTCCCGATCCCGGGTTGCACGGCGGCGGCTGGCACGCGCACGGACGCGGAGGCAAGCTCAACGTTCATCTCGACTATTCCATCCACCCGAAGCTCGGTTTCGAAAGGCGGGTGAACCTGATCGTCTATCTCACCCCGGGGTGGAAAGAGCAGTGGGGCGGAGCGCTCGGCCTCTGGGCCCACGACCAGGCGGCCAACGGCCCGGGGGCGCTCGTCAAACAGGTGGCGTGCCGCTTCAACCAAGCCATCCTGTTCGATACCTCGCAGAGCTCCTGGCATGGGCTGCCGGAGCCCCTGACCTGTCCCGCAGGCGTCACCCGCAACAGCGTGGCCGTGTATTACGTCTGCCGGCCCAGGCAAGGCGCGTCCGAGCGGGGAAAGGCGCTCTTCCATCCCCACGGTGATCAGGCCAACGACCCGGCCGTGCTCGAGCTGATAAGGCTGCGCTCTCAGGTTGGCAGCGCGGCCGCCGTCTACCGCGATAAAAAAGAATGATTGACCCGCCGGCGCCGGAGATGACTCGGGGTCGCAAGTTCGCATTCACGGCCATCATGCTGTCGCTCATGATCGCCGCAACGCTGGCTTTTCTCGAGCTTGCGGCCCGGGTCGTGTTTCCCCAGCCGGAGCTTTATCCGCGCTACCGCTACTCCGAACGCTACGGGCATCTCCTGCCCGCGTCCGCAACCATCGTCAACGAGCTGCCAGGCGCGTGGCGCTTCGTCTACCACACCAACGAATACGGCTACCGGATCTCGATGCCGGAACTCTCCAACCGCTACGATCTGCCGAACGTCGTTGTTCTCGGCGATTCCTTCACCTTCGGCGCCGGGGTCAACGACGGCGAAGAATATCCCGCCGTGCTTGCAAAGCAGCTCGCCGCAAAGGCAAGCATCGTCAATCTCGGCGTCGGGGGCTTCGGGCTCACCCAGGAGATCCGTACGTTCTACGAATTCGGGCTCCTGTTCCAGCCGGCGGTCGTGGTGCTGCAATTCTGCTCGAACGATCCCGACGACAATTTCTACGCAAAGGTGACGACGGTCGAGGATGGTCGTCTGCGCTTCCATCGGGACCAGTCGATGGACAGCGGATTAAGCCGCTTAAAGGACTGGCTCAGCGGCTCGATCGTCCAGCGCAGTGCCGCCTATAACCTGGTCAGAAATCGAGCGTACAAATACTGGGAAGCGCGCGTCGTCGAGCGCGAGTCGGTCGGCGACAGGCAGCGCAAGGAGACGTTTTACAACGAATTGCTGACCGCCTTCGCCGGAGACCTCCGCCGCCGCGGAATCCGGCTGCTGCTGTTCGACGTGCCCGGACAGCTCGCGAGCTGGCCGGGGATCCAAGGCCACGCCGAAGCGCTCGAGCGCGGCGGCCTGGTGCGCTATCTGCGCACGGAGCATTGGTTTGACGGCGTCTCGGACTACGGCTCGCCTGAAGGCCATTGGGGCGTAAAGGGCCACCGCGTCGTGGCTGAGCAATTAGCGGAGCCGCTGCGCGCAGCGCTGCCAGTACTGACTGCGGCGCAAACGACACCATGAACGCGCCTGCACTTCGTTTGCCACTGCGCCCAGAGGTACGTCCGGACTCTGCGCAGGCTGCGCTCGCCAGCCTGACCCTCGAGGATGGGACTGCGATGCACGGCCGCGGCATCGGCGCCGCCAAGGCGGTGCGAGGCGAGGTGGTTTTCAACACCGCGATGGCCGGGTACGTGGAAGCGCTTACCGACCCGTCCTATTGCGGCCAGATCCTGGTTCTCACTTACCCGCTGGCCGGCAATTACGGGGTGCCGCCGCCGCGCAGGCCCGAAAGCCTGGACGGACCCTATGAATCAGGACGCATCCAGGTGCAGGGCCTGGTGGTCCAGAATTACGTCGAGGCGTACAGCCATCACGCGGCGTGCCGCTCGCTGCACGAGTGGCTCTCGGCCGAAGGCGTTCCGGGATTGACGGGCGTGGACACCCGAAACCTCACTAGGCGACTGCGGGAGCGCGGCACCATGCAGGGATGGCTCTTGCCGTCATCCATGGGGAAGAACGATGCCGGTGCAGTGGACATGCGCGAACAAGTGTTCCGGATCGTTGCGCCGCGCGAACCCGTCCGCTATGGGGACGCAGGCCCCACGATTCTTCTGGTGGACGCTGGCGCCAAGGACAACATCGTGCGCTCGCTTCTGGGCCGGGGCGCCTCGGTACTGCGCGCCCCGTGGCATGCGGATCTCGCGGCATTGGCCGGCGAGTCGGACGGCATCCTGATCGGCAACGGCCCTGGCGATCCGAAGGACCTGGCGCCGCTCATCGGGCAGGTCCGCTCGCTGCTGGCGAGCTACCGCAAGCCGATCTTCGGCGTTTGCCTCGGCAACCAGATCCTGGCGCTGGCGGCCGGGGCGGACACGTACAAGCTCTCGTACGGGCACCGCGGCGTCAATCAACCGGTGCAGGATCTCCTGACGCGGCGCTGCTACGTGACCAGCCAGAATCACGGCTATGCAGTGCGCGACCAGTCCCTGCCCAGGGACTGGGAACCCTGGTTCGTGAACATCAACGACGGCAGCAACGAAGGCATCCGCTCGCGGCATCATCCGCACTTCAGCGTCCAGTTCCACCCGGAAGCGAGTCCCGGCCCGCAGGACACCGGATTCCTGTTCGACGATTTCCTCCGCCGGGTCGTTTCCGTGGCGCAGCGTTGACCATGTACGGCGTTTATCTGCCGAGAAAGCCGCGCCGCGCGATGGTGCTCGGTTCTGGCGCGCTGCAGATCGGGCAGGCGGGCGAGTTCGACTACTCCGGTTCCCAGGCGATCAAGGCGCTGCGCGAGGAAGGCATCGCTACCGTTCTGGTCAACCCGAACATCGCGACGATCCAGACGAGCCAGGGGCTTGCCGAGCGCATCTATCTCGCCGCCGTGACCCCGGAGCTGGTCGAGAAAATCATCGCCAAGGAAGGGGTGGACGCCATCGCGCTCGGGTTTGGCGGCCAGACGGCGTTGAACTGCGGTCTCGCGTTGCACGATGCAGGCGTGCTTGCGAAGCACGGCATCCAGGTGCTCGGCACCCCGATTCAGGCCATACGCGACACAGAGGATCGGCGCCTGTTCGTCGAGCGCCTGGCGGAGATCGGCGTCAATACCGCCCGCAGCCGTGCCTGCGATACGCCCGACGCAGCGCGGCGCGCGATCTGCGAGATCGGGCTGCCGGTCATGCTACGCGGCGGCTACGCGCTCGGCGGGAAAGGCAGCGGCATCGTGCGGTTCGAGGCGCAGATCGAAGCGGCCCTGCGGCGCGCTTTCGGCGGCGGCGTTACCCAGGTATTGGTCGAGCAATGTCTCGAGGGATGGAAGGAGATCGAGTACGAGGTGGTGCGCGACGCCCGCGACAACTGCGTCACGGTATGCAATATGGAGAACGTCGATCCCATGGGCATCCATACCGGCGATTCGATCGTGGTGGCGCCGTCGCAGACGCTCGATGACTCCGAGTATCAGCTGCTGCGCTCGGTCGCCATCCGCACCGTGCGGCATCTCGGCATCGTCGGGGAGTGCAACATCCAGTTCGCGCTCGATCCGAAGAGCACGGACTATCGCGTGATCGAAGTCAACGCCAGGCTGTCGCGCTCGAGCGCGCTCGCCAGCAAGGCGACCGGCTATCCCCTCGCCTACGTCGCCGCCAAGCTCGCGCTCGGCTATGCGCTCACCGAGATCCCCAACGGCATTACGCGTCGCACCACCTCGTTCTTCGAGCCCGCGCTGGATTACCTGGTGTGCAAGTTTCCGCGCTGGGATCTCGCCAAGTTCTGGGGCGCATCGGCGCGGCTCGGCAGCGAAATGAAAAGCGTCGGCGAGGTGATGGCGATCGGCCGCGGTTTTGCTGAAGTCATTCAGAAAGCGGTGCGCATGCTCGACATCGGCGTGCGCGGCCTCGACCCGGACGCGTTCGGCTTCGACGACCTGCGCGAGCAGCTGCGCGACGCCACGCCCCTGCGGATCTTCGCCGTGGCGCAAGCGATACGCGACGGCGTCGGCATCGACGAGATTCACGAGCTGACCCGGATCGACCGCTGGTTCCTGCATGCGATCGAGCCGATCGTCGAGATGGATGGCCGCCTCGCGCGCTCGACGTTTCCTCTCCCCGCCGGGGTGCTGCGCGACGCCAAGCGTCTCGGATTCTCCGACCAGGCTGTCGCGGCGCTCACCGGCTCGGACGCGCAGAGCGTTCGCGCCGCGCGCAAGGCGCACGGCATCGAACCGCGCTTCGCGCAAATCGACACCCTGGCCGGGGAGTTTCCCGCCGACACGAACTATCTGTACGCGACCTACCATGCCGATGCTTGCGATGTGGCCCCGTCGGGGCGCAAGAAGGTCCTGATGCTCGGGTCGGGCACCTACCGCATCGGCTCCAGCGTGGAGTTCGACTGGTGCGCGGTCAACGCCGTGCAGGCGGCGGCGGCCCTGGGCTACGAGACGATCATGCTGAACCACAACCCGGAGACGGTCAGCACCGACTACGACATCTGCGACCGGCTGTACTTCGACGAGATCAGCTTCGAGACGGTGCTCGACCTGTACGAGCACGAGCGCCCCGACGGCGTCGTGGTGAGCATGGGCGGCCAGGTCGCGAACAATCTCGCGCTGCGGCTGGCAACGGCCGGCGTGAAGCTTCTCGGCACGAGCGCGGAGTCGATCGATGCCGCCGAGGACCGCGCGAAATTCAGCTCGCTGCTCGACGAGCTTGGAATCGATCAGCCGCAGTGGGCGCATGTGACCGATGCAGCCGGGGCGGACCGGATCGTGGAGCGGCTCGGCGGCTATCCAGTGCTGGTCCGCCCGAGCTATGTTCTGAGCGGGGCGGCAATGGCGGTTGCGCACGAAGCGAACGAGCTGCGCCGCATCCTGGCGCGGGCCTCGGTGATTTCGCCCGAGCACCCCGTGGTCTTCTCCAGGTTCGAGGCCCACGCGCGTGAAATCGAGATCGACGCGGTGGCCGACCGGGGAGAGCTCGTGCTGTGGGCGATCTGCGAGCACATCGAGGACGCCGGTGTGCACAGCGGGGACGCCACCCTGGTGCTGCCGCCCCAGACCGTCTATATCGCGACGATACGGCGCGTCAGGCAGATCGCGGCGCTGCTGGCGCGCTCGCTCGCGATTACCGGGCCGTTCAATGTCCAGTTCCTCGCCAGGCACAACGCGGTGAAGGTCATCGAGTGCAACCTGCGCGCCTCGCGCAGCTTTCCGTTCGTCTCCAAGGTGACCGGCGAGAACTTCGCCGGCGAAGCCATGCGCCGGATGCTCGGCGTATCGCGCGCGATCGCGAACCGCAGCCTGGACCTCGACTACGTGGGAGTGAAGGCGCCGATGTTCTCGTTTTCGCGGCTCACCGGGGCTGATCCGATGCCGGGCGTGGAAATGCTGTCCACCGGCGAGGTGGGTTGCCTCGGGCGCGACCTGCATGAGGCGTTGCAGCACGCGCTGCTTGCCACCGGGACCAGCCTTCCGCGCAAAGGCGTGCTGCTCTCGCTGGGTCCGGTATCCGACAAATACTCGTTTACCGACGAGGCGCGCATCATTGCGCAGGAATTGAACCTCCCCATCTACGCGACGCGCGGCACGGCAGAAATGCTCGCCGAGATCGGCATTGCGTGCACCGCAGTGGAGAAAAGCTCGGGCAGCGGCGTGAGCGGGCTCGACGTCATCGAGCAGGGCCTGGTGGATCTGGTGATCAACATTCCGCGCGAATACGACCAGCACGGACGTCCCGACGGCTACCTGATCCGCCGCCAGGCGATCGACTCGGGCGTGCCGCTGGTCACCGATCTACCCTTCGCCCGGGCGATCGTCGAGGCGCTGCGCTCGAGGAAGTCGGTGCCGCTCGAGGTCATTGCCTGGAATGACTTCCTATCGAAACCTGTACCGGACCATGGCGCACGAAGACCTGCTTCGCGACCAGCACGTTGAGGGATCCTCCGACCGCAGCTTCGGCCTGGTGTTTGCCGCAGTGCTGGTCGTCATAGCTGGCTGGCCGCTGTTGCATGCACAAGCGCCGCGCTGGTGGGCCTTCGGGATTGCCGCGGCCCTGGCGGTGATCGCAGCAGCGAAGCCGGCTCTTCTGGCCGGCGCCAACCGGCTGTGGATCAGGCTCGGCGTTCTGCTCGGCAACGTGGTGGGGCCGATCGCGGTGAGCGTGCTCTTTTACACGATTGTCACGCCGCTCGGCTTGGTAATGCGGCTGACCGGAAAGGACCCGTTGCGACTCAAGCTCGACCCCGGCGCCGATTCCTACTGGATACCGCGCAAGCCGCCCGGCCCGCCGCCCGACTCTCTCACCAACCAGTTCTAGGCAGCCACCATGTCAATGATCAAGGAACTCTGGGTTTTCCTGCTGGCGCGCAAGAAGTTTTGGCTATGGCCGATCTTCGTCATGATGGCCGTATTGGGCGTGCTGATCGTGCTGGCGCAGGGCTCGGCCGTAGCGCCGTTCATTTACACGCTGTTCTGACCGTGCGCATCCTCGGAATCTCGGCGTTCTACCACGACAGCGCCGCGGCGCTGCTTGAGGACGGCCGGATCGTCGCCGCGGCGCAGGAGGAGCGCTTTACCCGCAAGAAGCACGACGCGCGCTTCCCGCTTCACGCGATCCGCTACTGCCTCGCCGAGGGCGGCATTGCGGTGGGAGATCTCGACCGGGTGGTCTTCTACGACAAGCCGTTCGTGAAGTTCGAGCGCCTGCTCGAGACCTACCTGAGCTTCGCGCCGCGGGGCTACAAGACCTTCCGCATGGCGATCCCGCTGTGGCTGAGGGAGAAGCTGTTTCTCAAGGATCTGCTCCTGAAGGAGCTGAGGAAGATATCGGGCAGCGGCGAGTGGAACGAAGAGCTGCTTTTCAGCGAGCACCACTTGAGCCATGCGGCGAGCGCATTTTTCCCGTCGCCTTTTGACGAGGCCATCGTGCTCACCATGGACGGCGTAGGCGAGTGGGCGACGACGTCGGCGGCGATCGGCAAGGGCAACAGCCTGGAAGTCCAGAAGGAGATCCATTTCCCGCACTCGCTCGGCTTCCTGTATTCCGCTTTCACCTACTACACCGGGTTCAAGGTCAACTCGGGCGAATACAAGCTGATGGGGCTCGCCCCGTACGGCGAGCCCAAGTACAAGGACAAGATCCTCGAGCACCTGATCGACGTGAAGGCCGATGGCTCGTTCCGCCTGAACATGAGCTATTTCGATTTTTGCACCGGCCTGACGATGACCTCGCAGCGCTTCCACGACCTCTTTGGCGGTCCGCCGCGCAAGCCCGATCAGCTGCTCACGCCCTACCACATGGATCTGGCGGCCTCGATCCAGGCAGTCACCGAGGAGATCGTGCTGCGCCTCACGCGCTCGCTGTGCGAGGAAACGGGAATAAGAAACCTCTGCCTGGCGGGAGGCGTCGCGCTCAATTGCGTCGCGAACGGCAAGGTCTTGCGCGATGCCTGCTGCGATCGGATCTGGATCCAGCCTGCGGCGGGCGACGCGGGCGGCGCTTTGGGCGCCGCGTTGGCGGGCTACCACCTGCAGCTCGGACGGGCGCGCACCGCCAACGGGGATGCGATGAAGGGGTCCTTCCTCGGGCCGGCGTTCACCCAGCGCGAGATCGAGGATCGGCTGACGCGGAGCGGTGCGCGCTTCGAGGTGCTGGCGGACAGCGCCTTGATCGCGACGGGCGCCGAGGACCTGGCACGATCAAAGGCACTGGGATGGTTTCAGGGCCGCATGGAGTTCGGCCCGAGGGCGCTGGGCAACCGCTCGATCCTGGGCGACCCGCGCTCGCCCGGCATGCAGAAGACGCTCAACCTCAAGATCAAGTATCGCGAGTCCTTCCGGCCGTTCGCGCCGTCGGTCCTGCGCGAGCGCGTAAGCGACTGGTTCGAGCTGGACTGCGACAGCCCGTACATGCTGCTGGTCGCCGACGTCGTGAGGTCCCGCCGGCGCGAGATGACGCGGGAGGAGAAGCAGCTTTTCGGGATCGACAAGCTCAACGTGCCGCGCTCCGAGATTCCGGCCGTCACGCACGTCGACTACTCGGCCCGCGTGCAGACCGTGCATGAGGACACCAACCCGCGCTACTACGCGCTGCTCTCGGCGTTCGAGCGCAAAACCGGCTGCCCGGTGCTGGTGAATACCAGCTTCAACGTGCGCGGCGAACCCATCGTGTGCACGCCCGAGGACGCGTTTCGCTGCTTCATGGGAAGCGAGCTCGATGCTCTCGCCGCTGGAAATTGCTACCTGCGCAAGGAAAGCCAGGATCCCGCCCGCAAGCGCAATTACGAGACGGCCTTCGAGCCCGACTGATGACATGAAGACGCTTGATGTCGGACTGCTCGTCGACAGCGTTCATGCGGACAAGTACGTCGAGGAGCTGGCGCTTTGGGGGAAGAACCAGCCGCATATCAACATCTCGCATCTGATCGTCCATCGGCACCCTGCGGCAAGGCTGGCGCTGCTGCCCGCGAGAGCGATATGGCGGATCCTGTTGTCGGTCGAAAGGGTGCTCCTCAGATGGAGCGGGCCGCACCAGGATCATTATGCAGTGCGCGATCTGACCAAAATCATCGATCGGATCGTCGACGTACGGTCCCCCGGCGAGGACGTCGAAAAGGTCAAGGCTCTCGGCCTCGATCTGCTGATCAACTGCGGATCGGCGGTGCCGCGCGGCGACATCCTGCGCGCGAGCCGGCTCGGCGTGATCTCGTGTTTTCACGGCGGATTCTGGGAGTGCTACCACCGGCGGCCCCAGACCAGCTTCGTCATCCGGAGGCTCAGTGAAAGGGCCGCAGGCGACGACCTGGTAACAGGCTCGTTTCGAACCCGGTTCTACTACTCGCTCAACAAGGCCAACGTGTACAAGAAGTCGGTTGGGCACCTGAAGAACCTTCTTAAGACCGTGGCATTGAGCGGCGAGCTGCCATCGAGCGGGCGCGCGCCGCGACCTTACCCGATTGATCCGTGTCCCGCTCCCGGCCTGCTCGAGTGCTCGGTCTATGCGTGCAAACTGTTGAGACGTATTTCCATCAAGGCAGCCGCCAGAATGCCGATGCTGAGGGAACGATTCGGCATCTCGGTCTTACGCGGCAAATGGGATCAGTCGATGTCGTGGCGCACTTCCGCAGCCTCGCTCTCGCGACGGCGTTATTGGGCCGATCCATTCCTGCACACGCGTGGCGGCAGGACGTTCTGCTTCGTCGAGGATCTCGTGCAGAAGACGGAAAAGGGACACATCACCGCGCTCGAGCTCGTCGGCACCCGGATCGTCGAGCATGGCGTGGCCCTAGAGGAGCCGTTCCATCTCTCGTTCCCCTTCCTGTTCGAGTATCGGGGTGAGCTCTACATGTGTCCCGAAAGCTGCGCGTCGAGGCAGATCAGAGTTTATCGGTGTACCGAGTTTCCGCTGAAATGGAGACTGGAAAAGACGCTCATGGACGGAGTGTCCGCGGTCGACACCCTGCTATTCGCCAAGGGCGGCAGCTGGTGGATGCTGACCAACATCGATGAATCGGAAACGGGAGATCACTGCTCCGAGCTGTACCTGTTCTCGGCAGATTCGCCGCTGAGCACGACATGGGTGCCGCATCGGCAAAACCCGATCCTGGTCGATTCCATCGGCGGCCGAAACGGCGGCTTGATCATCGAAGGAGAAAGACTGCTGAGGCTCGGCCAGTGCCAGGGATTCGACCAGTACGGGCAGAGCCTGCGCGTGTACGAGATCAAGGAAATCTCGGAATCGCGTTATGCCGAAGAGCTGGTGGCGGAGATCAAGCCGGATTTCCGCAAGGGGATTATGGGCACACACCATCTTTCGACGGATGGCAGAACCACCGTGATCGACCACGTGTCGGGTTACTCTGTTGCCTAGGTGTTGAAGAAAAGCGCATGACGCAAGGCTGAGGGGAGCCCGTGGCGACCCAGGTACGATGCGTGGGCCCCGAGGCGTTCGAGGAGATCTACCCGCTCCTCGCCCGGCTCCCGACTCGAGCCATGTCGAAGCAGGACTGGCGCTGGCTGCTGTTCGAGTACCCGTGGGCGGCCAGCCCGCCGCGCGGGTGGGCGCTGTACGCGGACGGGAAGGCAGTCGGGTTCATAGGCGCCGTGTTCAGCGCCAGACCCCTGCTCGGGCGCGTCGAGAAGTTTTGCAACCCGTCATCGTGGATTGTCCTGGACGAGTACCGCTATGCGAGCGCTCTGCTGCTCAAGCCTATCCTGGCGCTCAAGGACCACACCGTCCTGAGCCTGTCGCTGTCGCCCGCCGCGTACAAGGTATCCTTGGCGCTGGGCCTGCGCCCGCTCGAGAGCGAGCAGCTGGTGCTGCCGCCCATGCCGCGCCCCGCCGAGGCGATACGCGCTTTGCGCGGCTCATTCACGCTTGCGCCCGAGGAGATCCGAGCCGAGCTCACGGGCGCCGAGCGCACGATGCACGAGGATATGGCGTCGAGCCCGGTGGCGCGCCACGTGCTACTGCGTCGCGGCGACCGGCAGTGCTATCTTGTCGCGACGCCGTGCCGCAAGTGGGGTGTTCCCTACGCGGATGTGCACTACGTTGGAAACCGGGAATTCTTTTGGGAGCACCGCATCCTGGCGCAGGCTGCGCTCGTAGTTGCGATGGGCATCGCTGGCCTCGCCCTCGCGATCGACCGCCGCTTCCTGGTCGGACGCCCGCCGCCGCTCGTGCAGCGCATGAAGGTGATGCGCCTGTACCGCCCGGCGCGCGACGACATTACCCCGATGATGATCGACGGGCTCTACTCCGAGTACATGGGGCTGCGCTACTAGAAACGATGTTCCTCACGGCGGGGCGCGTCGATGCTTGGCGCCTGCTAGAAGGGGCCAGAAGCGTCCTGCGCGCTCGGGCTCCTCACGGATAGGGCATGCGGCCAAGAGAAAGCGTCACATCGTCCACGTAATGAGCAAACGCTACGTCGCCGTAGCCGGTCTGCTCCAGGACCGAGAGGAGCGGCGTCTGGCCGACGAGCGGGTATTGCGTCTGGATGTTGAGCAGCTCGAAGATCAGCGCCCCGTTCATCCATATCCGGATCGACCCCGTCTTGTCGCCGCGCGGCAGTAGCTCGATCTCAAAGAAATTCCATTTACCTACAGGTACAGGCGTGGCGTTTGTGTATTCGGCTTTGGGCGCGATGCTCGCCCGGCTAGTGGGGTTATATGTCAGCCTGAGCGTGTTGCCCGTTGGATTGAAGCCGAAGCTGAAGAATACATCGGACACCGCTTGGGGGGCCGAGGACTGCACGCTCAACCAGCCCCAAATCTGGTACATGCCGGAGGTGCTGAAGCTGACCGGCGTGGGGAAGTAGTCGTACCAGTTCCAGTAGAGCTTGGTCCCGGCGCGCGCAAGGGCATCCACCTCTGGATAGCGCTGCATCCTTGTGCCGCCGGAGGAGCCGGTCACCGCTTGCTTCATCACGTAGCTGCCGCTCCTGGGCGGAATGCCCACGCTCGCGGGGGTGACCACGGTGGTGTCCGCGCTGCCGCTGTTTACCTTCTCGTCCCACTCGCTCAGGTTGCCCGCCAACATATGGGCGGACCACATGATCTGAGGCAGCGAACCCACTTGTAGCGTCACGGACAAAGGCGCAGACAGCGCCGAGACATTGCCCGCCGCGTCGAAGGCCGAGACGGTGAACGAGTACGGCACGCCTGCCGACAGCCCGGTCATCGAAACGGACGTGCCGCCGGGAGAAGCCGCCAGCGTGCCGTCGCGATACACCCGGTAGCCGGCCACTCCGATATTGTCGGTGGAGGCGCTCCAGGAGAGGGTCAACGAGCTTGAGGTGGGCGCGGAAGCGGCAAGGCCGGTCGGCGTCGTGGGCGCAGTGGTGTCGGCAGGCGCTGACGTCGGCGTTCGCATGTGCCGCGAGTGCCAGTTCTGCGCGTGGCTAACGGTAGCCAGAGTCAGGCCCGAGCTGATCGCTATCGTAAGGAGTATCTCTCGCAGGTTCATAATGCCTCCCTCGGTACTCTGTGCTCACGGATAGGGCATGCGGCCAAGAGAAAGCGCCACGTCGTCCACGTAATGAGCAAACGCTACGTCGCCGTAGCCGGTCTGCTCGAGGACCGAGAGGAGCGGCGTCTGGCCGACGAGCGGGTATTGCGTCTGGATGTTGAGCAGCTCGAAGATCAGCGCCCCATTCATCCGTATCCGGATAGACCCGGTGGCGTTGCCGCGCGGCAGGAGTTCGATCTCGAAGAAATTCCAGCTGCCTACAGGCACCGGCACGCTGCTCGTGTATTCCGTCTTCGGCGCGATGCTCGCCCGGCTAGTGGGGTTATATGTCAGCCTGAGCGTGTTGCCCGTTGGATTGAAGCCGAAGCTGAAGAATACATCGGACACCGCTTGGGGGGCCGAGGACTGCACGCTCAACCAGCCCCAAATCTGGTACATGCCGGAGGTGCTGAAGCTGACCGGCGTGGGGAAGTAGTCGTACCAGTTCCAGTAGAGCTTGGTCCCGGCGCGCGCAAGGGCATCCACCTCTGGATAGCGCTGCATCCTTGTGCCGCCGGAGGAGCCGGTCACCGCTTGCTTCATCACGTAGCTGCCGCTCCTGGGCGGAATGCCCACGCTCGCGGGGGTGACCACGGTGGTGTCCGCGCTGCCGCTGTTTACCTTCTCGTCCCACTCGCTCAGGTTGCCCGCCAACATATGGGCGGACCACATGATCTGAGGCAGCGCCGACACCGGGGTCGTCACGGACAAGGGAGCGGACAGCGCCGAGACATTGCCCGCCGCGTCGAAGGCCGAGACGATGAAGGAGTATGTCGTGCTTGCCGAAAGCCCGGTGATCGAGGCGGACGTGCCGCCGGGAGAAGCCGCCAGCGTGCCGTCGCGATACACCGCGTAGCCGGCCACTCCGATATTGTCGATGGAGGCGTTCCACGAGAGCGTCAAGGACGTCGAGGTGACCGCGGAAGCGGCAAGGCCGGTCGGCACCGTGGGCGCAGTGGTGTCGGGAAGCGGCAGCGGCAGCGTCGTCACTGACCGGGGCGCAGACAGCGCTGAGACATTGCCTGCGGCGTCGAAGGCCGAGACGGTGAAGGAGTACAGCGTGCTTGCCAAAAGCCCGGTGATCGAGGCAGACGTACCGCCGGGAGATGCCGCCAGCGTGCCGTTGCGATACACCCGGTAGCCGGTCACCCCGACATTGTCGGTGGCAGGGCTCCACGAGAGAGTTAGCGAGGTTGCCGTGAGCGCGGAAGCGGCAAGGCCGGTGGGCGTCGTGGGCGCGGTAGTGTCGGAAGAAGCTGCGGTCGTCGCAGACAAAGGAGCGGACAGCGCCGAGGTGTTGCCCGCCGCGTCGACGGCCGCGACGGTGAAGGAGTAGGTCGTGCCTGCTGAAAGGCCGGTGATCGAGACAGAGGTGCCGGTGGGAGAAGCCGCCAACGTGCCGTTGCGATACACGCGGTAGCCGGTCACTCCGACGTTGTCGGTGGCGGGGCTCCACGAAAGATCGATTTGCGAAGACGAAACCGCGGTTGCGGCCAAATTCGTCGGGCTGCTCGGGGCTTGGGTGTCAGCCAGCGCTTTGGTGGTGGCGCTTACGGCGCTGCTCTGGGCCG
>Ga0209160_1001371_pt1 | contig 20471 bp, 20 predicted proteins | sample GraSoiAngelo_153_FD_186167 | JGI IMG/M metagenome (GOLD analysis project Ga0209160, IMG submission 186167) | Grasslands soil microbial communities from the Angelo Coastal Reserve, California, USA - 14_1009_12_40cm (SPAdes) (version 2) | ecosystem: Environmental > Terrestrial > Soil > Grasslands ... | reverse complement strand
TGCGCCCCCCCCGCCCCCCCCGCCCCCCCCACCCCGGGCTCCCCGCGGCCCTGAAGGACCTGAAGGGCGATGTTCACCAGCAGCGCCATAATCAACAGGATAAGCCCCAGCGCCAGCGCGAGACCGAAGTCGCCCTGGGAGGTGTAGAGCGCCACGGCCGTCGTGAGCGTGCGTGTCGACCCGCGGATGTTGCCGCCGACGATCATCGCGGCGCCGACCTCTGCCACAACCTGGCCGAATGCCGCGGTGATCACCGCCGCGAGCGCGAAGCGCGCCTCTCGCGACACGGTCCATGCCGTGCGCCACGCGCCCGCGCCGAGTGTCTGGGCCGTGCGGCGGACGCGCGCGTCGACGCCCTGGATCGCGGCGGCTGAAAGCGCTGCGGCGATCGGCAATGCCAGCAGCACGTCGCCGACGACGATCGCTTGCCACGTGTACAACCAGCCCAGTCCGCCCAGCGGTCCGCGCCGCGAGAGCAGGCCGTAGAGGAGCAGGCCTACGACGACCGTGGGAAAGGCGAGCGCTGTGTTGACGACGGTGAGGGCGGCACGTCGGCCCCAGAAGCGACGCGTCGCGAGGAAATAGCCGAGCGGTAGACCGATCGCGCAGGAAATGAGGGTTGCGACGATCGCAACCTTCAACGTCAGCAGAGCGATCCCGTACACTTCGGAATCACCCGCTACCAGCAATGACCACGCCCGCCTGAATCCTTCGGCTAGAAAATCCATCCGATGCCGAGACTGATCCAGGGATGCAGAGTCCAATCGGTCAGTGGCTGGCTCAGTGGGACGACGCGCGACCCGTCCGCTGCCGGCGTGTGGAACGAGACGGGGTACCTGAGGCGCCAGAATTGGGCGCGGAGGTCGGCGTCGACCATGAGGCGTCGCGCGGGATACCAGCGAACGCCCGTCGCGCCGTTCAGTACGAACTTTGTGCCGAACCTGTACTCGCTCCGCGTGGTGTCTCGACCGGAGCGCACGTCGTAGGCGAGCCCTATTCCGACTCCCGCGTAGGGCGCGATACCGCGCCACGTTTTCCCACCGGTGAGCCGCAACAGGATTCCAACGTCGGTGATGGCAATCGCGGCCGGCACGGGGCCGGTGCGCCGCTCCGGCGAAGTGGAATCCGCTCGCGGATCGATGACGAAGCGATCGCCCTCCAGGTACGCTGCCGTGAACTGGAACAGCAGCGAGCGTCCCGCGGGGATCTCGTAGCGGGCGCCGAAGGTGCGCGCGTTGCTGATGCCGACGCCGGCGCGGCCGCGATCCGCGGACAAATGACCGAAGAAGAGCACCGGACTCGAACGCAAAATGATGTCCTGATACGGAGAGTGCGCGGGGTCGTGGCCGACCTGGGCGGTTAGGCGGTTCGGCGCTTGGGCGGTTAGCAGTGTCGCCACGCCGATTGCCGTTCGAACCGCCCAACCGCTCAACCGCCGATCCGCTCTTTTCATCAGTCGCTCTCCCTCAGGTCCCGCCCCGTCATCTCTTTCGGCGGCTCGATTCCAAGTAAGTGCAAGATCGTTGGTCCTACGTCGCGAAGCGAGCCACCGGCGCGCAGGGCGCGATCCTGCTGCGGAGCACCAGCGCCCACGATTACGAGTGGAACGGGGTTGGTGGTGTGGGCGGTATGCGGCCCCCCGGTGGCAGGATCGATCATCAGCTCACAGTTGCCGTGATCGGCGGTGACGATCACCGTCGCCGCCGCGCTGTCGGCCGTCTTCAGCACCCTCGCGAGACAATCATCGACGGTCTCGACCGCCTTGACGGCCGCGGGCAGGACGCCGGAATGCCCCACCATGTCACCATTCGCATAGTTACAGAGGATGAAATCGTGCTCCTTCTCCGCGATCGCGTTGCAGAGCACATCGGTTACCCCGGGAGCGCTCATCTCGGGCATCAGATCGTAGGTGGCAACTTTCGGCGACGGCACAAGCAGCCGTTCTTCGCCCTTGTAGGGCGGCTCGTAGCCGCCATTAAAGAAGTAGGTGACGTGCGCGTATTTCTCCGTCTCCGCCGTCCGAAACATCGTCTTACCACGATCGGCAAGAACCTCCGCGACGATGCGCGACAACACGATGGGCTCGAATGCGGCGGGGAAGGGCAGCGTCTCGTCGTAGCGTGTCATCGTCACGAGCCGCACGTCGGGACGGCCGCTGACGTCGAAACCGTCGAAGCCGGGGGCCGCGAGCGCGCGGACGATCTGGCGCATGCGGTCGGCACGGTAGTTGAAACAGAAGATCCCGTCGCCGTTGCGGATGCGGGGGGTGCCTTCGATAACACGCGGTTTGACGAATTCATCCGTTTCACCGGCCGCGTAGGCGTGCTTGATTGCTGTCAGGGGATCGGGTGCCGGCACACCGATGCCTTTCACCATCGCATCGTACGCCAGTTTCGTCCGCTCCCATCGCTTATCCCGATCCATCGCGTAGTACCGACCGATGACGGTGGACACAGCCGTCCGCTCGTCCAGCCGTCCTACAGCCTCCAAGAGGTTTTCCATGAACCCGAGCGCCGACTGCGGCGGCGTATCTCGGCCATCGAGCCAGGCGTGAATCGCGACGGGCAGGTCGGCGCGACGGGCCAGCGTCACTACAGCGACCAGATGCTTGTCGAGTGCATGGACACCGCCGGTGCCGATCAGACCCATGATGTGCAACGTGCTGTTCTTGCGACGCACATGCTCCACCAATTGCACGAGGGGTGGTGACCGGAAGAATTCCCCCGAATCAATCGACTGCGAGATGCGTACGATGTCCTGCGGCACGACACGACCGGCGCCGAGATTCAAGTGACCGACTTCACTGTTGCCGATCTGTCCTTCGGGAAGTCCGACGGCGAGGCCTGAGGCTTCGAGCAGGGTGCGCGGTGCCCGCTCCCAGAGCCGGTGCCACGTCGGCGTCTTGCCCAGCTCGATGGCGTTGCCCTCGCGGCCGGGACGAAAGCCCCAGCCGTCGAGCACGATGAGGACCACCGGACCGTTCGTCCTGTCCGGGATGCGCGTGCTGCGGCTCGTTGTCATATTGGAGGGGATGCAAGTTAGCCAGATCGTTCGTGCCCTACCAGTTATGCTGAGCGTCGCGGTCGCACAAGCGGCGCCGGCGCAAACCGCCGTTCACTATCGCGTCACGGCAAACAACGCCTGGTTCTATCAGGACGTGGGTGGCCGACGGATCGCGCAGCTCGTCCGCGGTGCGGTCCTGACGGCTGGAACGAGCAACGCGACACGCAACGATTGGGTGCCGGTGCTGCTCGACGGCTGGATCTTCGCCACGTCCGTGGGACGCAGCGGTCGGCCCGACTTCGATCTCGCCGTGACCCGCGCCCCTCACGAAAATCTTCGCGCCAAGCCTGCCGGACCCCTCCTCGCCGAGCTCGCTCAGGGATTTGGGTTGAAGCGCGCGGGAGCGGCGAGCGATAGCGCTCACCCCAACCGGTGGATGCATGTGACGCGCGATGGCTGGGTACAGCGTAGCGCTGTGGAGCCTCTTGCCGACGTCGCCGACACGCGCACGGCGTCGGCATCCGATTCAGACAGTGTCGCTCGGCCTTCTGCGTCTCCGGCGTCCGCGCCAGCCGGGCGACTCGATTCGACCCGCGCTCAACCGGTCCGCATGACGACGCTGTATCGCGCGCCCGCGGGTCCCGAAGCTGGCACGGTCGCGACCGATACGCCGCTGCGCGTGTTGAGTCGCAATGGCGAGTGGACACGCGTGCAGTTCGAGGGATGGGTGAAAGGCGGCGACCTGCAGGTGGCGCCTGCCGGCGTGATGGTCGGCGTGACGGCGGCGGAGCTGCGCGCCGAGCCGCAGCGGTATGTGGGGCAGCAGCTGCGCTGGCAGCTCGAATTCATCGCGATCCAGAAAGCCGATGAGTTGCGGCCCGACATCCCGAGCGGCGCGTCGTACGTGCTCGCGCGTGGCCCGCTGCCGGAACGCGGCTTTGTCTATGTCATCGTCCCCGACATCAAGCTGCCCACATTCCGCGCGCTCACGCCGCTCGCCCCGCTGCAGGTGATCGTGCGCGTGCGCAACGGTCGCAGCCGCTACCTCGGCAATCCTGTGGTGGACCTGGTCTCTTTGGAGGGAGGAACGACGCCGTGAACGACGTGCTCGCTGAACGCATCCGGCGCAAGCTCGACGTGATGCCGGATGAGCAGGCATATCAGGTGCTCGACTACATCGAGTTCCTCGAATCAAAGTACGCGCAGCGCGCCGCCGGCGCGCCGGCGTTTCAGAAAGTCGCCGAAACGCTCGAGGACACGATGCGGGCGGGGCGAGTGCCGGTCACGATCATTCGGGGCACGATGGACGCGGTCGGCAAAGCGGGGCGGTTTCTCGAGGGCCTCGCCGCCGCCGGAAAAGCGGCAGTCGAAGAGGCGAAGAAGAAGGCCCCCGCCCCCCCCGCCTCCCCCGCCTCGCCCGCCTCGCCCGCCTCCCCCGTTCCCCCGGTTGAGGAAACCAAGCCCTCCCCGTAACTTCCGCTATGGGAACCTTCCGACCCGACGTCGCCCTCACCTTTGACGACGTCCTGCTCGTGCCCCGTCATTCGACGGTGCATCCCCGCAACGTCGCCGTCACTAGTCGCTTCACTCGCGCCATTCCCCTCAGCATTCCGATCGTCTCCGCCGCCATGGACACGGTCACCGAGGCGGAGATGGCGATCGCCATGGCGCGCCAGGGCGGCATCGGCGTGATCCACAAGAACATGACCATCGATCGCCAGGCCGCCGAGGTCGATCGCGTGAAGCGCAGCGAATCGGGGATGATCATGAACCCGATCACGCTTGGTCCCGACCGGCCGCTCCGCGAGGCGCAGCAGCTGATGCTGCGCTTCAAGATCTCCGGGGTGCCGATTGTCGACGGAGCGGGGAAGCTGGTCGGCATCATCACCAATCGCGATCTGCAATTCGAGCGGGAGCTGGATCGACCGATTCGCGACGTGATGACGAAAGAGAAGCTGGTGACGGCGCCGGTCGGCACCAACCTGGACGAAGCAGAAAAGATTCTCGCCAAGCATCGCATCGAAAAACTGCCGGTTGTCGACAAGCAAGGCTTGCTGCGCGGTCTCATCACCATCAAAGACATCTTCAAGCGGCGCCAATACCCCGACGCCAACAAAGACCAGCATGGGCGACTGCGCGTCGCCGCCGCCGTCGGCGGAACGCCGGATGCGCGTGCCCGGGCGCAAGCGCTGCTCGACGCCGGCTGTGACGTGGTCGTCATCGATTCCGCGCACGGCCACAGCCAGGCCGTGCTCGATACCGTGGCCTGTCTGCGCGACGCCTTTCCCGATGCTCAGCTCGTCGCGGGCAATGTGGCGACTGAGGACGGAGCGCGCGCGCTAGTCGACCGCGGCGTGGACGCGGTGAAAGTGGGCGTCGGGCCGGGCTCGATCTGCACGACCCGCGTCGTGACGGGCATCGGCGTCCCGCAGATCACTGCCATCGTGGATGCGGTGCGGGGCGCCGGAGACATCCCGGTTATCGCGGACGGTGGGATCAAGTATTCTGGCGACGCCGTGAAGGCACTCGCGGCCGGCGCTGAGAGCGTGATGATGGGCTCGATGCTGGCCGGTACCGAGGAAAGCCCCGGTGAGTCGTTCCTGCTCGAGGGCCGGCGCTTCAAGGTGATCCGCGGGATGGGCAGTCTATCGGCGATGGAAGAGGGCTCCGCCGACCGCTATTTCCAGGAAGGCGAGGTGTCGCTGCAGAAACTCGTGCCTGAGGGTATTGAAGGGCGAGTACCGTATCGCGGGCCGGTCGCGGACGTGGTCTTTCAGATGGTCGGCGGGCTGCGCAGCGGGATGGGGTACTGCGGCGTCTGCGACGTCGCCGCTCTGCGCACCGAAACGGAGTTCATTCGCATCACGACAGCCGGTTTGCGGGAGTCGCATCCACACGACGTCGTCATCACCCGGGAAGCGCCGAATTACAGTTTGTAGGCTCTGACGCTCCGCTCTATTGACAGATCGACGGCCCCGGCGAACCTTGGGTCCGTCTGCGCCACCCAATCGTCACCCTCGCGAACGGAGTTCGCATGAATCTGTTCCGCCGAAAAAGCGTCACCGAGCTGCAGGCGGAAGCGCTCACGGACCACAGTCTGAAGCGGGCCCTGGGGGCGCTCAACCTCACCCTCCTCGGCATCGGCGCGATCATCGGAACGGGCATCTTCGTGCTCACGGGCACCGTCGCCGCCCTGAATTCCGGGCCGGCGGTCGTGTTGTCATTCGCGCTCGCCGGCGTCGCGTCGATTTTCGCGGCGCTCTGCTATTCGGAGTTCGCATCTCTCGTGCCCATGGCGGGCAGCGCCTACACCTACGGGTACGCGACGCTCGGTGAGCTGATCGCCTGGATCATCGGGTGGGACCTCGTGCTGGAGTACGCACTCGGCGCGGTGACCGTTGCCATTGGCTGGTCGGGATACTTCGTGTCGTTGTTGCACGACTTCGGCGTCAACTTTCCCTGCGCACTGTCCGCGGCCCGCGGAACGCTGGTCGCCTGTCACGACGGAACACAGGTGACCGCGGTCTTCAACCTGCCCGCAGCGATCATCATCGCCATCGTCACCACGCTGCTCGTCATCGGAATCAAAGAGTCGGCCAACGTCAACAACGTGATCGTGTTCATCAAGGGCGCGGTAGTCGTGCTCTTCATTATCGCGGCGGCACACGCGATCAACCCCGCGAACTGGCATCCGTTCATCCCGCCCGCCGAGGGCACGGGCAAGTATGGCTGGAGTGGTGTGATGGCAGGCGCGGGAATCGTGTTCTTCGCCTATATCGGGTTCGACGCCGTGAGTACGGCGGCACAAGAAGCGAAGAATCCGCAGCGCGACATGCCGATCGGGATCATCGGGTCGCTGCTCATTTGCACGGTGCTCTACATTCTTGTGTCCGGCATCGCGACCGGCGTTGTTCCTTATCGCGAGCTGAACGTTCCAGATCCGATCGCCGTCGCCGCCGACCGCGCAGGTCTGGGCTGGATGTCCACGCTGATCAAGTTCGGTGCCATTGCCGGCCTTTCGTCGGTGATTCTCGTGATGCTCCTCGGGCAGTCACGCGTGTTCTACTCGATGTCCCGTGACGGCCTCTTGCCGCCGTTTGTGAACAGGGTGCATCCAAAATTCCAGACGCCCTACATCACGTCGATCGTCACCGGTGTCGTAGTCGCGTTCTTTTCCGCCATTCTGCCGATCCGCGACGCCGCGAGCCTGGTCTCCATTGGCACCTTACTGGCGTTCGTGATTGTGTCGATCGGGATTCTGGTACTCCGGGTGCGCGAGCCAAATCTGCCGCGCGTGTTCCGGACGCCGGCGGTCGGGGCAGTCGCGCCGCTGGGGGCCTTATCCGCATTGTACTTGATGGTGAGCCTGAGCGGTCGCACGTGGGCGCGGCTAGGTATTTGGTTTGTGATCGGCATGGTCGTCTACTTCGCGTACGGCGTGCGGCACTCGCGGCTGGCTGGCGTGTCTGGTCCGACCCGCCCGTCGGGCCCCCCCCCCGCGCCCCCTTCCGGCGGTCCCATGGGCACCGCCCGAACGCCGCCGCCGCGGCGCTAGTGCAGTCAGTCGCGCCTGCCGCAACCTGACCAAAAGAGTTAGATCAAAGGTCGGGTTGTGGCAGGCGACGAGTATCAAGCGATTATCTTCCTCCTCTCGACATGAACTCGAACGGCGTTCCCGTTCCGCCTGAGCGTGCCCGGGCGGCTCGCGACGTTGCGGCGGCGCTCACCGGCGCGCAGCACGTCGTATTGACTACTCACGTCAATGCCGATGGCGACGGCGTCGGCAGCGAGATCGGGTTGTGGCATCTGCTGCGTGCGCGCGGTGTGTCGGTGGCGATCGCCAATCCCACGGAGATCCCCGAGCGCTTCCACTTCATGATTCCCGATGGGGCCGATGCGAGCGATCGCGCGGTGCGTGAGATCGAGCGGGCCGATGTCGTCGCATCGCTGGACATTGGGGACCTCAGCAGGCTGGGCAACCTGGCGGCGGTGATCAACAAGCGAAAGCCGCCCCCCCCCCTCGTCTGCATCGATCACCATGTCGGTCCGGTGAAGCTGCCCCCGGGCCCCTGCCTCATCGCGCCGGAGGCGACCGCCACGGCCGAGCTCGTGTTCGATCTCGCGAGCGTCGCCGGCTGGCCGCTCACGCCCGAAGTCGCGCAGGCGCTGTATGTCGGGCTGCTCACCGATACCGGCGGATTCCGCTTCTCCAACACGACGGCGCGCGCGCTGCGTGTCGCCGCGGTATTGCTCGAGAAAGGCGTCGATCCCGAGTCGATCTATGCGTCGGTCTACGCGAGCGCGCCGGAGGGCCGTGTGCGCCTGCTCGCGGAAGTGTTGCAGACGCTCGTGGTCGAGCAGGACGTCGGGCTCGCGTGGGTGAGCGTGCCGGCGGACGCGCTGCGGCGACACGAAGCCACACCGGACGACCTCGATGGCATCGTCGAGTTTCCGCGGTCGATCGCCGGCGTGAAGCTGGCGCTGCTGTTTCGACACATCGGCAGCGGCCGGATCAAGGTATCGTTCCGGTCGATGGGTGAAGTGGACGTCGCCGCCCTGGCGCACGAGTTCGGCGGCGGTGGCCATCACCGCGCGGCCGGCGCATCGTTGGCCGGTACGATGGCGGAAGTGGAGGATAAGGTGTTGAGCGCAGCTCGCCGGTTTCTATCTAACGGCGGGGTCCAATCACCGTGAGCGCGCACGATCTCAAGGCACGCGTCGAGCAAGCGCTCGGCGGCGTTCGCAATCCGCGGAATGGCGGCGACGTCCTGGCGTCGAACATGGTGCGCGATCTCGACATCGATGAGAGCGGTAGCGTCAGCTTCACGTTCGTCCTTACCCGCGACGATCCCGCGTCCCTTGCGCGACAGGCCCGCAAAGCCGTCGAAGCCGTGGCTGGCGTCTCGGCGGTGAAGGTCAACATCCGCGACGCGGCCGATGCGGCTGGCGCGCCGCGCCGCAGTCCGGTCAGCGGCACTCCAGCGCCGCACGCCCCGCCTGCGCCTCCCCCTCCTCCGACTCCCGATGAGCTGCCTGGCCTTGGTAAGGTGCTCGCGATCTCGAGCGGCAAGGGCGGCGTCGGGAAGTCGACCGTCTCGGCAAATCTCGCCGCGGCGATGGCGCGTGCGGGCCACCGCGTCGGACTGATGGACGCCGACATTTACGGTCCCAACATTCCGCGGATGTTCGGGCGGAATGAGAAGCCTGAGGTGCAGGGCGGCAAGATTCAGCCGCTCGAGGCCTATGGCGTCAAGCTGATGTCGCTGGGACTCATCGTCGAGCGCGACGCGCCGGCGATCTGGCGCGGGCCGATTATCATGAAAATCATCCAGCAGTTCGTGCGCGACGTCGCATGGGGCCAGCTGGATTATTTCCTCGTGGACCTGCCGCCCGGCACCGGGGACGCCCAGCTGTCGCTCACGCAGATCGTGCGACTGCACGGCGCAGTGATCGTGACCACGCCGCAAGAGATGGCCGTCGGCGACTCGTTGCGCGGTGCCAAGATGTTCGAGCGCGTCGGCGTCAAAGTGGTCGGTATCGTCGAGAACATGAGCTATTTCGTTTGCCCGCATTGCCACGCACGTTCAGAAGTGTTTCTGGCCGGCGGCGGGGGGCGCCTCGCCGCCGAGCTGGGCGTGCCATTGCTCGGGCAGATTCCTTTGCAAGCCGGGATGGCGGAGCTTGCTGATCGCGGTCAACCGATCGTGGTCGGCGAACCCGATTCACCCGCGGCTGTAGCGCTGACCGAGCTCGCGCGCGCCGTCACCACGCGAGTCGCCGGCCTGTCGCCGGCATTGCCGATTACGGCGACGCCGCGCTGACGTGCTGGCGCTGCCGTCCCTCCTCCTGCTGCTCCAAACCGCGCTGCCGCCGCGCCCCGACGTTCGCGCCGGGCTCGACACCTTGTATGGCGGCGACTTCGACCGCGCCGCCGCGTATTTCGCCACGCTAGCGGCCCGGAATCCCGCGGACCCGGCGCCCCTCGTGTTTCAGGCGGGCGCTTACATCTGGTGGGCGTCGGCGCGCGATTCCGCCGCATTCGAGTTCCGGCGGATCGATTCGTTGCTCGCGTTGGCGCTCGTGCAGGCACGCAAGACCACCGGCCTCTCGTCCGATTTCTGGCAGGCAACGGCGCTCGGCTATCGCGCCCGTCAACGCGAGGAGAACGGGCATGCCTTCGGCGCCGCCAAGGATGCGAAGGCGATGCGCGACATTTACCGCCGCGTGCTCGCGGTGGATTCGTCATGCGCGGACTGCTATCTGGGACTCGGCGTGTACGAGTACGGGCTCGCGCGCGCGGGGGCGCTGGCGCGCTTCTTCGCTCGCGTCATTGGACTGGGCAGTGGGAATGCGCAGCGGGGAATTCGCTACATGCGGCGCGCAGCGCACGACGGCGAGCTCGCGCGCGTCGAGGGTACCTGGGTGCTGGCCGCCGCGCTCATGCGCGAGGCCGGCCGCGACGCGGCCGGTAGAGCGGTATTGGAACGCGAAGCGCGTGGCTACGTCGAAACGCTTGCCACGCGCTATCCCAACAATCCCGTATTCCAGCGATTCTTGCGAGAGACGGCCCGGATGTCAGCGAGTGAACCGGTACGAGCGACGGCTCGTGCCGCGACGGCTGCCATTGCCCGTCCGGCGGTCGGGCGGCGTGAGCGCCGCCAGCTTCCCAAGCATGTTGTGCACGTGACTCTTCACCGTGTTGGTCGCGATGTTGAGCCGCTCCGCGATCTCCTTGTTGCCGAGGCCAGCCGCGATCAATGCTCTGATTTCCTGCTCCCGCTTCGTGAGGCGCACGAAGCCAGTGCCCTTGACCCCGCCTTCGATGAACTGCTGAACGTCCTGCGTACCAACCCGGCGTTCGGCGCGACGACGATCCATCGCCCCATCGCGCTCGCTGGTTCGATTGTCGAGACCGCGCCGGCGCTGGGCCACCCGACGCTCGACACGAATGGTCCAAGGCACACTCCACCCCCGTTCCTGGGCGTAATGTATTCTTCGTCAAGGAGCAACGGCAGCGATCATCGGAGTGAAGCGATTAGTGCCTAATCCCTCTTTCGGCCTAGGCCGGATGAAGCAATCGCCCGTCTTGCGCCGTGTTGCGCTACTGCTTGCACTGAGTCTCATCTACTATCTGGCGGCCAAGCTCGGGCTGCGGTTCGCGTACATCAACAGCAGCGTGACGACGATCTGGCCGCCGGCCGGCATCGCCCTCGCCGGATTCGTCTTGCTCGGCTACCGTGTCTGGCCCGCGATCCTGGGCGCCGCGTTCCTCGCGAACTTCACGACGACCGGCGCCGTGCTGCCTTCCCTCGGCATCGCGATCGGCAATACGGCCGAGGGACTGCTCGGCGCGTATCTCGTCAACCGGTTCGCGCGCGGCGGCCGCGTCTTCGATCGAGTACGCGACATCATGCGCTTCACGGTGCTCGCCGCGCTCGTCAGCACCATTGTCTCGGCCACCATCGGCATCGTATCCCTGGCGCTCGGCGGACTCCTCTCATGGCATGACGCTCCTCGCGTGTGGCTGACCTGGTGGCTCGGCGACGCGGTGGGCGACATCGTGATTGCGCCGGCACTCATTCTCTGGATCGGCGTCAAGCCCGCACCGCAGTGGAATCGGCAGCAACTGCTTGAAGCGATCGCGCTGACCGTCGTAACGGTGATCGTGACCCTCGCCGCATTTGGCGGTCTGTTCCCAACGCGGCACTACCCGCTCACCGTCCTGCTGTGGCCCGTCATGATCTGGGTCGCATTCCGGTTTACGCCGCGCGAGGCCGCGAGCGCGATGCTGATCGCGTCGTTCATCGCGATCCTGCGCACACTGCATGGCGCCGGTCCGTTCTCGATCTACGCGGCGAACGAATCGCTGGTGCTGCTGCAGGTATGGACGGGGATCACCGCCGCGACGAACCTCGTGCTGGCGGCGGTCGTCGCCGGGCAGCGCGAGCTGCAGGGCACATGGCGGGAGCTGGCCGTCACGGATCCGCTGACGGGACTCGCCAATCACCGCCAGCTCGTGCAATCGCTCGAATCGGAGATCAAGCGCTCACGCCGCACGGCGCAGCCGCTGGCGGTTGTGCTCCTCGATCTCGATGGCCTGAAGCAGATCAACGACCGCCACGGCCATCTCAGCGGCAGTCTGGCGATTCGCCGTGTTGCCGAGGCCCTGCTCGGCTCGTGCCGGGCCACGGATACCGCGGCGCGCTTCGGCGGTGACGAATTCGCGCTCGTGCTGCCGGAAACGGGGGAGGCGGCCGCCTGGCATGTGGCGCGCGGCGTGGTCGACCGGCTGGCTACGGACGCCGAAAAGCCTAATTTGTCGATCAGTGTCGGGGTAGCAGTCTACCCCGGCCACGGTGAAACCGTCGAGGCATTGCTGAACGCAGCGGATGTCGCCCTGTACGAGACCAAGGAGCGCCGCAAGAGCAGGGCCTCAGGGCTTGCTCCCTAACTGACCCTTACCCTAGGTTTGGAGTCATGGACAACAAAAAAGGCACGAGCGTATCGACGCGCGCGTCCGACGCCCAGGCGCTGTCGGAATCGTCGGCCGGCCTGCTGCGCGAGCTGGTCGCGCACCTGCGACAGAACCGCACGCAGCTGCGCGAGGAGTGGGCGCGGCGCATTACGCGCGCGGAGCTGCTGACGGCGATGACGGAAGAGGAAATCTTCGCCGAAGCGACCGCGGTGTACGACAACTACGTGGAGGCGCTCGAGACCGGCACCTTCGAAGCTCTCCAGGCGTACTCACGGCGACTGTCGGAGCGAATCATTCCCCGAGGAGTCGAAACAGACGAAGTCGTCGGTATCGTGCTCCTCCTCCGTGACGTGCTCGCCCGCTCCCTGTTCACCAAATACCAGGACAACGTCGAAAAACTGAACCGGATCTTGGACAGCTACGAGCCCGCGGCAAACCGCATCGCGAACACGGTGGCCGTCGGATTCGTGGAAGAGCGCGAGCGCATCATCCGGCAGCAACAGGAAGCGATCCGCGAGCTGTCGACGCCGGTGTTGCAGGTGCGCGAGCGACTCCTCATTCTGCCGATCATCGGCGTCATCGATCCCCAACGTGCGCGCCAGCTCACCGAGCAGCTCCTGCGCGCGATTCGCGCCAACCGCGCCAAAGTCGTCGTGATCGACGTGACCGGTGTGGCGGCCATGGACTCCGGCGTCGCGAACCACCTGGTCCAGACGGTCGAAGCCTCGCGCCTGCTGGGCGCCACCGTCATCGTGACCGGCCTGTCGCCGGAAATCGCGCAGACGCTCGTCACCATCGGCGTCGACCTGAGCGAAATGGCCACGGTCGGTGACCTGCAGGGAGGCATCGAAGAAGCGGAGCGGCTGCTCGCCGACCGCGCGCCGACGACCGAACGGGTTCGCGAGATCACCCCAGAAGCGACGCGATAACTCCCCCATCCGGCAGCGGAGGACGCAGTGGAAGTACCTATTCTGCGGCAGGGGCAGTATCTCATCGCGTCCATCCAGTCTGCCCTCACTGATGCCGATCTTTCCCATCTTCGCGAAGCGCTGATCGCCCAGGTCGGGCGCTCGCGCTGTCGCGGCGTGATCGTCGACGTCACCGCACTCGACGTCATGGACTCGTTCGCGGTGCGCACGCTGCGCGACATCGCGCACATGGCGCGGCTGCGCGGCGCCGAAACGGTGATCGTCGGCATCCAGCCCGACGTTGCCTTCGCGATGGTCCAGCTCGGTCTGACGCTCAAAGGCGTTGCGACGGTGCTCGACCTCGAGGAAGGTCTGGCCTTCCTGACTCGCCGGACCGAAGAACGCACCCTCGAAGCCAAACCCAAGAAGCCGAGCGGCCGTGGGTGAAGAGCTCCGCCTGTCGATCGCCGCGGACGTCGATGTCGTCGAAGCCCGGCAACAAGGCCGCGCGTTGGCGGCCGTCGCCGGCTTTTCCAGCGGTGAGCAGACGGTCATCGCCGCCGCCATCTCGGAAATCGCGCGCAACATCCTGATGTACGCCAAGCGGGGCGAGATCACGCTCAGTCTCTCCCAGAACGGCGATCGCCAGGGCGTCGTCATCATCGCGGTAGACCAGGGACCCGGCATTCCCGACATCGAGCGGGCGATGCAGTACGGCTACTCGACCTCGCACGGCGTGGGCGCGGGTCTGCCCGGCGCGAAGCGTCTCATGGACGAATTCGACCTGAAATCGGTGCCCGGGCAGGGAACCACCGTCATCATGAAGAAATGGCGCCGCGCGATTTGAGGATTGAAACGGCGATGGCGACGCTGCCACTGCCGGGACAGGTGGAGTCCGGCGATCTCTCGTTAGTCAAGCGCGTCGGGAAAGGCACGCTGATCGCGGTCGTCGACGGCCTCGGCCACGGGGAGGAGGCAGCATCCGCGGCGCACGCCGCGGTCGGCGCGCTGGATCGCCATGCGCGCGAGCCGCTCGCGGATCTCGTCCGGCGCTGCCACGCCGCGATGGTCGGACTGCGCGGCGTGGTGCTCGGACTCGCATATCTCGATCCGCAGGCCGCAACGATGATGTGGCTGGGCGTCGGCAACGTCGGTGGCATGGTTTTGCACGCCGACTCCAGGCGTCGTCCGCCCCGGATCGGGCTCGTGCCGACGGCAGGCGTCGTGGGCGCCGATGAACCGCGCCCGAGGTCGCGGGTCGTCCCGCTGACGGCGGGAGACACCATCATCCTCTTCTCCGATGGGATCAAGGACGGATTTGCGGAATCGTTGACGCTCACCAACTCAGCGCGGTCGATCGCCGATTTCATCATCACCCGGCACGTGAAAGGCACGGACGACGCGCTCGTGCTGGTAGCGCGGTACGGCGCCTAACTCTTCCGAGATAGCGTCAGCGGCGCCGCCCGGTGCGGGATCCCTGACGGTTGGCCCGCTGCGCCCGGTGGTGCTGCGGCTCGCCGTCCCCGCCGTCGCAATGATGGCCTGCCATTTCTCGTTCAATCTGATCGACAGCATCTGGGTGGGCCGGTTGATCGGACCGGTCGCGCTCGCGGCGGTGTCGACCTCGGGATTCTACGTGTGGGTTGCGCTGAGCCTCGGCGAGATGGTCGAGATCGGGCTGATCGCCGTCGCGGCACGACGCCATGGCGAAGGCGACCGGGAGCGCGCGGCGCGGGCCGCCGCGGCGGCCGTGGCGTACGCCCTGATCGCGGGGTTGGTCGTCAGCATCATCGGATTGCTGATCGCCGACGACCTCTTTCGCCTGATGACCGTGCCGCCCGAGGTCGCGAAGCTCGGGCACGTCTATCTCACGACATGGGTGCTCGGCGGACCGCTGGTGTTCGGGTTCTTCGCTATCGAGGCTACGTTTCGCGCGGCCGGCGATACGCGGACGCCCTTCATGATGCTCGCGGCGTCGGTATGTGTCTCGATCGTGCTCGATCCATTGCTCATCGCCGGTGTCGGTCCGTTCCCGCGACTCGGCGTCGAGGGAGCGGCACTCGCGTCGGTCATGGTGCGGGGCGGCGGATTCCTCGTGGGTCTGGTGATCGCGCTGCGTCGCGGATTGCTGCGCATCGCCGATCCGGACTGGCGCGCGCTCCCCACGATCGTCCGAATCGGGACGCCGCTCTCGCTCGCCGGCGTACTGTTGTCGGTCATCTATATGCTGCTCACGCGCTTTACGTCGCGCTTCGGTACACCCGCGCTCGCTGCGCTCGGCATCGGACATAAGATGGAAGGGCTGGGCTTTATCGCGATCAGCGGCTTCGCGCTCGCCGCCAGCGCGCTCGTCGGCCAGAATCTCGGAGCACGCCAGGAGGCGCGCGCGCGGGAGGCCGTGCGCCTGACCGTGCGCTATTGCCTCATCGTCACGGTGACCACGGCGCTGGCGTTTCTGGTGATTCCAGCCTGGCTGGTAGCGCTGTTCACTTCGGATCGGCAGGTCATCGCGGATGGCGTCCTGTACCTGCGGGTCATCGCCTTCGCGCAGATCGGGCAAAGCTTCGAGTTGATTCTCGAGGGAGCGCTCGCCGGGGCGGGCTACACGTTCTGGCCACAGGTTGCGAGCACCACGCTCACCGCGATGCGGTTTCCGCTCGCCGCCTGGTGGTCGCGCGCGATCGGGCTCGTGGGCATTTGGCTGGCGTTGAGCGTCACGGCGATTTCCCGCGGCATCGCCATGATCCTCTTCTGGAAGAGCGGTCGCTGGCGTACCGTCAGGGTCTAGATGGGGATCATCACGCTGCTCACCGACTTTGGAACCGTCGATAGCTATGTCGCCGAGGTGAAGGCCGTGATATTGTCGCGTGCACCGGAGGTGACGCTCGTCGACATCAGCCACGACGTGCCTCCGGGCGACATTCGGGCCGCGCAGTATCTGTTGAGTCGCGCGTGGAAGCGGTTCCCGGTTGGCACGATTCACCTTGCGATTGTGGACCCGGCGGTTGGCACCGAGCGCCGCGCGCTCGCTGCGGACGCTGGGGGCCACCGGTTCCTCGCCCCGGACAACGGATTGCTTTCATTCCTGCCACCCGATGCGCGATTCGTGGCGCTTCCAGTGCTACGCGATGCGGCACCCACGTTTCACGGCCGCGACGTATTCGCGCCGGTGGTTGCCGCTCTCGCGTCAGGAAATCGGCTGGATCAGGTCGGCGAATCGATCAAACAACCGCATCGCTCACCGCTGCCGACGGCGCGCTCGCAAGGCGATGGGGTGATCGGCGAGGTTCTCTACGTGGATCGGTTTGGTACGCTGGTATCCAACATTCCGCCGGAGATGGTCGAGCCCGGCGTGCGGATCCGGGTCGCCGGCACCGAGGTCGGTCCGTTGCGGCGGACGTTCGGGGACGCGGCACGGGGGGCGCTCGTCGCGTTTACGGGGTCAGGGGGAACGGTGGAGATTGCGGTGCGGGACGGCAGTGCGGCCAGGCTACTCGGCGTCGGTGTGGGGGCGGAGGTTCGTGCCTAGGTCGTCCAATCACCCGATGGCGTCGGAACCTTCACCTGCGCCATCACTCGATCGGCGAAACCGGCGCGCGGCGAAAAGTGCGGCAGCTGGACCAGCTCGAGAATCACCTTGCGCTCGCGCTCGGCCTCGACACGGCAAAGCGAGCAATCGGCCAGGTGCATCGCCCGCGTGGCGGGAAGCAGCCCCTGCGCCCAAAGCTCGATTTCGTCAGTCGTGAGATGCATGGCGAGGTCAGTCATTGGCTTGTCCTACGGCCTCCGGTTGGGACGGGTTTCACTCACGGCGCCCTTCCAGGTAGCCGCGCAATTCATTACGGGCCCGATGGATATAGGTCTTGACCGTGCCCAGCGGCAGCTCCAGTGTGGTCGCGATTTCCTCGTAGGAATAGCCCTCGACGTGCCGTAACAAGATGCACGACCTGTACTCCGGCCGCAGCCGGGCAATGGCCCGTTCGATCGCGGTACCCAGCTCCCGGTTCTCGACTTCATCCAACGGGCTTTCGGCGCGGTCGCCGACCTGCAGCTGCGTCGCGCGCATCTGGTCGGGTGTCTCGGCGCCGGGCGCGCCGTCCAGCGACAGCGTGTCGATGCTCTTGCGGCGCAAGTGATCGATCGCGGCGTTGTTGGCGATCTTGAAAATCCACGACGAGAACTTGAACTCGGGCCGGTAGGACTTGATGCCGTTCAGGACCTTGATGAACGTTTCCTGCGCCAGGTCTTCGGCGAGGGCGCGATCGCGGACCATGCGATACAGCAAGGAAAACACGGGCCGCTCGTAGCGCCGCACGAGCTCGCGGAACGCCGCGTCGTGGCCCTGTTTTGCCCACGCCACGACCTGTTGATCGCTGGCGTCGCTTAAGTGATCCGGCCTATCTTTCGCGCCTATGGCTCGTTCTCCAGCCTACGTGCGTGGCATGTTCACCGCGATCGCGCCGCGTTACGACTTCCTGAACCATCTGCTGAGCCTCAACGTGGATCGGTTCTGGCGCCGCACCGCGGTGGCGCGGCTCGGCTGGGAGGCGAAACCGGACGGCGTCTATCTCGACCTCTGCGCCGGCACGCTCGACCTCGCCGCGGAGCTGGCCCGCCGGGACGGCTTCCGCGGCCGCGTGATCGGCGCTGACTTCGTAGTCCCCATGCTCGCGCGGGGCCGCGACAAGGCGCCGCGAACCTCTCCCGTCGCCGCCGACGCCCTACAACTCCCCTTTCCCACGGCGCGGTTCGACGGTGCGGTGGTGGGATTCGGCGTTCGCAACCTCGCGGATTTGGACAGCGGTTTGCGGGAAGCCTATCGCGTCCTCAGGCCGGGTGCCCGTTTCGTCATCCTCGAGTTCGCGACGCCACGCTTCCCGCCGCTGCGCGCGCTGTATTTGTTCTACTTCCGGCGAATTCTCCCCACCATCGGCCGGCTGGTCTCGAAACATAGAGATGCCTATACCTACCTGCCAGAGTCGGTGCTCGCGTTTCCCGAGCCGGAAGCGCTCTCGCGCCGCCTCACGGACGCCGGATTCTCGCGCGTCGCGTTCGAGCGGCTGACCGGCGGGATCTGCGCCGTCCACTATGGCACTCGATAACCTGCGCGCCTTCATCGGCGCGATTGACGACCTAGGTGATCTCGTGCGCGTCGAGCGGCCGGTTTCCGTCGACAAAGAAGTCACCGAAATCGCCGACCGCTGCATGAAATCGGCGGGCGGCGGACCGGCGCTGCTGTTCACCCAACCCACCCTGACGAGCGGTGGGAGGTCACGGTATCCCGTCGCGATCAATCTCTTCGGGTCCGAACGTCGCATGTCGCTGGCGCTCGGCGTCGACTGTCTCGATCACGTGGTCGCGCGCATCAGCGAGCTCGTCGCACTCAAGGTGCCCGAGGGGTTGCTCGGTAAACTGGCGATGCTACCGAGACTCGCTGAGGTGGCGAAGTTTCCTCCGCGCATGGTGGGAGGCCGCGTCGCCTGCCAGGAGACAGTCGTTCAAGGAGCGGATGTCGACTTGGCGCAGTTCCCGGTGCCGATCTGCTGGCCCGAGGACGGCGGTCCGTACATCACGCTCGGGGGAGTGATCACCAAAGATCCTGTCTCGGGTGTGCGCAACGTCGGGATGTACCGCGTCCAGGTACTCGGCAAGAACGAGCTGGCGATGCACTGGCAGCGCCACAAGGTCGGCGCCGCACACTGGCGCGCGATGGCCGAGCGGGGCGAGACGATGCCGGTGGCGATCGCGCTCGGCGGCGATCCGGCGAGCATCTACGCGGCGTCGGCGCCACTGCCGCCCACGATCGACGAATTCTTGTTCGCGGGCTTTCTGCGCGGCGAGCCGGTCCGCCTCGCCAAGGCCGTGACGTCAGACCTCGAAGTGCCGGCCGAAGCGGAAATCGTCATCGAGGGTTACATCGACCCACGGGAAGAGCTCGTGCTCGAGGGACCGTTCGGCGATCACACGGGCTTCTATTCGCTGGCGGATTACTATCCGAAGGTCCACGTGACGGCCGTGACGCTGCGCCGCGATCCCATCTGGCCGCACACGATCGTCGGACGCCCACCGATGGAAGATTTTTATCTCGGCCACGCCACCGAGCGAATTTTCCTGCCGCTGCTGCGCCTCACCATTCCCGAGATCGTCGATCTCCACATGCCGGCCGAGGGGATATTTCACAACCTCGTGTTCGTGAGCATCGACAAACAGTACCCGGGCCAGGCGTACAAGGTGATGAACGGCTTGTGGGGCCAGGGCTTGATGTCGCTCGCCAAAGTGATCGTCGTGGTCGACAAGGACGTCAATGTTCGCGATACGAAGGAAGCGTGGTGGGTGGCGTTGAATCACATCGATCCCGAGCGCGACGTGCGCTTCACGATGGGGCCGATCGACGTGCTCGATCATTCGAGCCGCGCCTTCACGTACGGATCGAAGATGGGCATCGACGCGACGCGCAAATGGAAAGAGGAAGGGTTCACGCGCGAGTGGCCGAACAAGATCGTCATGGATCCGGAGACGAAACGCAGAGTCGATGAAATGTGGAGAGATCTCGGCATCGACCTCGACGGTAAGGGACGGTAAGGGACGGTAAGTGACGGTAAGAGACGGTACGAATTCGCGCGAGGGGCAGACGTTCGCGGGTGATTCGCTCCTGCTCCGGTACATCAACTTCGTGAAGCTCCCGCACACGGTCTTCGCACTGCCGTTCGCGTTACTCGGCGTGGTAGTCGCGTCGTACCGGCAGCCGGTAACGTGGCGTGTCGTCGTGCTGGTCGTCCTGGCGCTTACCGCCGCGCGGGTCGTCGCGATGGGATTCAATCGCATCGCCGACCGTCGTCTCGACGCGCGCAACCCCCGCACCGAGCGGCGGGAATTGCCGGCGGGTCGGCTGACGCTCAGCCAGGCGTGGGCCGCGGTGCTCTTCGCGATGGTCGTGTTTCTCTGGACGGCGTGGGCGCTGAACCCATTGTGCGCCGCGCTCGCGCCGCTCGCCTTGATCTGGATTGCGACGTACAGCTACACGAAGCGGTTCACGGACTGGTCGCACGTGTGGCTCGGCGGATCGCTCGCGATTGCGCCGGTCG
>Ga0209160_1001366_pt1 | contig 20525 bp, 27 predicted proteins | sample GraSoiAngelo_153_FD_186167 | JGI IMG/M metagenome (GOLD analysis project Ga0209160, IMG submission 186167) | Grasslands soil microbial communities from the Angelo Coastal Reserve, California, USA - 14_1009_12_40cm (SPAdes) (version 2) | ecosystem: Environmental > Terrestrial > Soil > Grasslands ... | reverse complement strand
CCCATGCTGATGTGGCCTCCGGCGGGGATTGCGAGTGCGAGGATTGTGTCTCCGGGGGTTGTGAATGTGGTGTAGGCTACTAGGTTGGCGCAGACTCCTGAGATGGGTCTGACGTCGGCGAAGTCTACGTTGAAGAGTTGTTTTGCGAGGTCGATGCAGATCTGTTCGACCTGGTCGATGTATTTGCAGCCGGCGTAGACTCTCTCTCCTGTCCATCCTTCAGCGTATCTGTTGCCAAAGTCGGAGAGGAGTGCTTCTCGGACTGCTGGGCTGGGGATGTTCTCGCTAGCGATTAGAGGGAGGGAGTTGGCGAACCATTTCTGATGGGTTTCTAATAGTTCGAAGACTCTGTTGTAGGATTGTCTAGGCTCCATGACTGTTTGGTTTGTAACCGTCGAGCCTTGTATAACGTTTGGTGGGGTCAGATGTTTTCTGGATGTTTCTGGAACTGGTTCCACCATTGGGGATTCTTGTTGGCGTACTCTACGAGTTTTGCTAAGAGTCCTAGTGTTCGGGTGTCTATGTAGTGTTCGAGTCCTTCAGTGTCTTTCTGGGCTCTTGTCTCGTCTGCTCCGAGGAGTCTGAGGAAGCTGACTAGTAGGCCGTGGCGCTGTCTCATCTCGTCTGCCATGCTGCGGCCCTTCTCGGTTAGGACTATTCCTCCATATTTCTCGTGGACGATGAATTGTTCTTCTCGGAGCTTGTTGAGCATGCCTGTGACGGTGGGTGGTGTTACGTGGAGGTTTTTGGCGATGTCTACTGGTTTCGCGTATCCTTTTTCGCGGATTAGTTCGTTGATGACTTCGATGTAGTCTTCTTTTCTCGGTGTCTGGGCGCGTGGTGTGGGTTTGTGGGCGTGTGCAAGTTTGGCGAGCTGGCTTTTGTCGGGCGGGGTTTTTGTCATTCCTCTGTTACGCTTTTCGTTGCTCTGCCGTGTTATTCTGTTTATGGTTGTTTCAGAGGTGGATGGGTACGCCTAGGTTGTCTCGAAGTTTTCTGAGTATGGGTTCTAGTGGTCCTGTTTCGAGGCTTATGGCGATTATCTGGTTGTTGTGTGGTAGGAATATCAGGTCTATCTTTTCGTATTGTACGGATATGTGGCTTAGTGGTCCGCACTGGGCTTCTAGCTGTGAGAGTGTGTCGAGTATTAGTGGGGGGACGCTTCCCATGAATTTCCTGTCGTAGCTTTCGGGTGTGAAGCTTGCTACGCTTGTCCGCATTCTTGACTCTACGAGTTTATGGTTCCTGTCTAGTAGTGCTACGTATCTGATTCTGGGGTCTAGGGCGAATAGGTCGTCTGCTAGACGTGCTTGGGGTCTGCTCAAGCTTGCGGGTTGACGGTTTATTCTCGGTATCTAAAGGAATGCCTAATCCTTCCCGTGGGTTACCTTTCCGTAAGAGCACTTTTGTGTCGCGGGGAGCAACTGCTTTTGAGATTTTTTGGCGAGTGGTCCCGCCAGTTGAAACTGATACGCGCGAGTCTCACAATTCAGGGAGCAGAATAGAACCGTCGAGGGTTTTTTGATCGCAGATTAAGCGTAGACCTCAACGCGAAAAAGTCGCGATCTCAAATCGCCTGCCCCGATTTCTGATCAGGGCTTGTTCTGCGCCTGCTAATTGTGAAGCAGAACAGTCTGCGATTCTTTCCGTGAAGCCTAGGAGATGATTACTCTTTGTTAATTAGCTCCTAACTGCGAGTTTTGTGGCGCGGGAATTTTTTATTTTCAAAATTTTAGGAAGCGGCCATTGGCTGTCCGGAACGTTTCTGGGCGAGACTATCCGTTTTTCGCTTAGAACAGCCGAATCAGCATTTTTCATATGGCGTACTGGTGGGATCATGCAAGCGTGAACTTGGCATTATATGAAACTCCCTTCCCTGATTTTCTGTTCAGGCTTGTTCTGGGCGAGTCTTCGCGTATCGTCCTATCTAGGGATGTCGCGGCCTTATTTCTCGTGGGGCGTTTTATACCTCGATGGGCGGAGGCTCGGAGACGCCTGCTAGTCTGGCGGTTTGTGCTTGGAGTACAAGTGGGTCGTTCTAACCGTCACTACAGTCGGCATTTTCATGGCCACGCTGGACTCGAGCATCCTTGTCGTGGGTCTGCCCCAGGTGGTTGTCGCGTTGAACACGAATCTGGTTGTTGGTGTCTGGTTCATCACGATCTACCGACTCATGATAACTGTCCTTCTGGTAGGGATCGGAAGGATAGCTGACCTGTATGGCCGGGTCCGGTTGTACAATATGGGCTTCGCCATATTCACCATCGGCTCACTCCTCTCCGGTCTCTCCATGACCGCGGAGGAGCTGTTAGGTTTCCGGCTTGTTCAGGGCGTTGGTGCCGCGCTTCTCTTCGTCAATAGCGTCGCTATTGTCACGGATGCCTTCGCTGGTGAAGGGCTGGGAAAGGGGATCGGGATAAACCAGGTCGCGATTAACGCTGGGACAATTACTGGCTATACTCTTAGCGGTATTCTCATCCAGTTTTTCACCTGGCGGTCTATTTTCCTGGTTAACGTTCCGATCGGAATCTTCGGAACATACTGGTCGCGTCGGAGACTGAAAGAGATCTCTCAGCCGACGCGGGGAGAAAAGTTCGATCTGCTTGGCGCGGCCAGTTTTTCCAGTTCGATCACTCTTCTACTGCTCGGCCTAACCATCGGTAGTCTAACAGATACTCTGAACCTAGTTCTCGTCGCGTCAAGCGGAGTCCTCATGGTCTTCTTCTTTCTTGTCGAGCGTCGAACCAAGTCTCCAGTTCTCGATCTCTCCCTGCTCAGAATTCGCCTATTCACCGCTGGAAACATTGCCAATCTGCTCAGTGGCCTCGCGTTTGCGGGGCTTGCTTTCATTATGACTCTCTATTTCCAGCTCGTAAGAGGATACGATCCTCTTCACGCGGGGATATTTCTGATTCCTCTCGACGCAACGCTGATTCTAGTCGGACCGATAAGCGGCTCACTCTCGGACAAATGGGGAGCGAGAGGTCTCAGCACGCTCGGCCTCGTAATAGCCTCCCTAGGGTTCTTCTTACTGTCTCGCTTCGATCAGGCAACTTCCTATTCTGAGATTGCCGCAGGTCTGGTCCTCGTCGGATTTGGGATCGGTCTATTCCGCAGCCCTAACGCGAGTTCTGTCATGGGCGCTGTTCCAGCCTCAAAGAGGGGAATATCTTCCGCTGTAAGAGCCACTATTATCAACACTAGTATCGTTGCCAGCATACCCTTGGTGCTGGCGTTGATGACTGCCGATGTCCCTTACGACAGGCTGGTTAGCATTATTGGAAATTCGAACCTGCTCATGAGCGTCCAGGCGTCGAATGGTTCTCTTGCTGGCTTCCTTTCTGGATTGCAGCACGCTCTAGCGATCTTCTCCATCTTCATTCTCGCGTCTGCGGTCTTCTCGCTGCTCCGAGGATCGCGAGCAGAGCAGTAGAATCCGATAGGCTTTTCAGGATTGAGGACTTGCAGTAGTTCTGTTTTCAGACTTCTATGCAGGCGAGAAGGAGACAGTCAACTGTGTCGGGCCAGTGTTCAAAGCAGCCACCACCCAGGTTCCGGGGGTGATTGCGAATTTCAGTGTATCCTGAGATATCTGTTGGGTAGGGCCGAAAATACAGCTGCCCGAGGGGAAGGCAGGCCATTGCGGCGCCTTGTAGGACAAGGCCCAATTCTCATATTGCTGATATCCGAGAACGCAGAAGCTTGCGGTACCATTAATGACGTCAACTCCAACATAGAAGCTTTCGCTGGTTGTTATGTTTGGAAGTCTGAGGCCATAGAACCCGACATGGGACGATGTTCCTGGATCGACTAGGTGACTGAGGGTCGAACTGATAGAGCCGTGAGCGGTGTTGGGCGGCTGCAAGTATGGGAGGCTTGCGAAGACGATGCCTATGGAAAGCGCGACAGTGATCGCAGCAATCACTATTGAGCGGCGCCTCCATGGCCTTCGTGACATGCCGCGTCTTTCCTCAGCCTGGGTTTAGACTTGCGAGTCTAATAAACGACATGCGAAATTTTTATGCCCGACTTATTGTCCGTCGCGGGCAAACAGCCGTTTTAGATGAGTGGATTCCGCGAATCTTGGAGCCCCGGCCGGGGATTGAACCCGGGACCTACAGCTTTCTCGCTGCGGATACAAGGCTGTCGCTCCACCACTGAGCTACCGGGGCTGTCGCGTGGTGGGAGTTGAGGCTAAGATAAGTTCTACTGAGTAAGGGTGTTCAGTTGTTTTTCTGGTTCCGCATTCTCTCTGCTGCTCTGACGAGTGCGTCCACACCGGGAAGGCTCTGGCCAGAGAGGAGTGAGAGCATTGCGCCTCCAGCTGTGCTGACGTGTTTGAATCTTTCATCTATACCAAGGATTGAGGCGAGACCCACTAGGTGTCCGCCTCCTATGACTGTGTAGCCGTTGCTCTTCGCCATGGCTTCTAGGACCTGTTTTGTGCCGAGGTCGAACCCATCTCTCTCAAATACTCCTAGGGGTCCGTTAGCGACAATAGTGGCAGCTCCGTCCAACGCCTTCGAATATTTTTCGATAGTCTTGGCTCCAATATCTAGAGCTGACTCTTTCAAAGGGACATCTATACCTCTGTCACTTCTCTTTCCACGAGTATCCGCATATGCAAGGTCAACTGGGACCTCGATTCTATCCTTGTACTTCATCGACAGTGATCTTGCGTTCTTGATATGAAGTTGAAGCCCAGCCATGTCTTTCTCGTCGTTTGCCGAGACTTTCTTGTCCATTGCCTTGAGGAAAAGCTTTGCAGGTACTCCCCCTAGCAGAATCTTGTCAGCCTTATCGCGCGCAAGAATGTGTTCTATGACGGGGATCTTGTCCTCGACTTTAGCGCCTCCGAGAACGTAGACGCATGGCCTTCGGGGCTCCACGAGCAGTCCTGAGACTGCTTTGAGCTCTTTTTCCATTAATCGTCCTGCAGCGCTTGGAAGTGCATCTGTCAGTCCCACGATGCTAGGTTGCGATCTATGAGCAGTTGCAAAGGCGTCATTGATGTTGAGATCGAAGAGTGGTGAGAGCTGTTTGACAAAGTGGGTCTTCAGAAGTTTCTCAGGCTTGTCGTCAATGTTTTCCTCTGCGCAGAATCTCAGGTTGTCAAGGACGAGCACTTGGCCGGGTTCGACTTTTGCTATTCTCTGGCGGGCGTGGGGACCGATGACGTCTTCGACGAACATTACTTCTTGATTGCAACATTCTGCTAGTGCCTCGGCGTGTGGTTGCATGTTCGTGAAGTCGTCTTTGCCTGGCCTGCTCTGGTGGGATCCGAGTATGACCCTAGCATCTTCCAGTCTAGCGAGGGTCTGCGAGACCGCTTTGATCCTAGTGTCATCCAGGATCAAATGTGTAGATGGATCTAGCGGCACGTTGATGTCCACTCTCAGAAAGATCCTCTTGTTGCTTGTCTCCACGTCATCTAGCGTGAGAAATTTGTGGCTCGACAAGCCTGGGGTCCTTTGCTGCCTGTGCTCTAGTTTCGTTTCCGTTTAATCTTTCGTGGGCCAATGCTTTTTAGCAGTAGACCCTGCGCCGGCCTTTTTGCCGGGGTGGCTCAGTTTGGTCAGACCCCGAAAGGGGAGCCAAAGCGCCGGACTCATAATCTGGTTTGAGAGATCCGGAGGTCGCGGGTTCGATAGAAGGCCTCTTTCGAGAGCCCCGCCCCCGGCACTTTGTGTGAAAGAGGACGACAATCATCCGGCGCTAGATGCGTTAGCTTCGGCGGAGAATATCGACTCGGCCGTCTTTTCTACCGACGTAGGCGACGTCGCACATTTGTAGGAAAAGACCTGTTTCGATGACGCCGGGGATATTCTTTAGTTTCTCGTGGACAATTTCTGGTCGGCGTAGGCTTCGAAAGAACACGTCGGCGATGAGGTTTCCGTTGTCTGTTATCACTGGTCCCGCTTTGCCCGCGGCTTCTCTTAGGACGGCTTTTTCGGAGATTTTTCTGATTCTTGCGACCGTTGACGAATAGCCGAAGGGAACTATCTCGACGGGTATCGGCTGGGGTCCCCCCAGGGTCTTAGCCAGTTTCTTCTCGTCAACTATGATGACCAGTTTCTTAGAGGTTGAATCTACGATCTTTTCTCGTAGGAGCGCTGCTCCTCCGCCTTTCACCATGTCGAGGGTTCGCCATTGTATCTGGTCTGCTCCGTCCAGTGCTAGGTCGGGTTCTGTGTCCTCTTCGAGGTTTGATGTTTTGAGACCTAGTTTCTTTGCGGCTAATTCTGTCTGGTAGGAGGTTGGGATGAAGGTGATCCTGAGGTTCTCTTTCTTGACTCGTTCTGAGGCAAGTTCGAGGGCGCGGAGGATTGTGTTTCCGCTGCCGAGCCCGATTGTTGTGTTGTCTCTGATTTCTCTTACTGCTTGGGCGGCGGCGCTTATGCGAGCTTTGTCTGTCCAGGACAGGGTGTTGCTCAGCCTTCTGTTTCGATCTGTTCGAGGCGTTCCATGGCCTTGAGTACTTCTTCTCGGATGGTCTCTAGGCGTTCTTCTGCTTTGTTCTTAGGCTTCTCCTTGGGGGGTCGTTCTTTGGGGGGGTTCGGAGGGGGTGGGGTTGAGGGTGCATCTGTCTTGGAAGAGTCGGGAGGCTTGCCTGATGTTTCAATTGGCGTGGCTACGGTCGGTCTGATCTGGCTTATCTTCAGGTCAATTTCTAGCATTTTTTCTTGGAAGCTTTTGAGAAGGTCTTCCTTGGCAGATTCGAGTTCATAGAGGTCTACAGTCCTCTTATAGGTGTCTATTTCGCCGTCTACCCGTTTGAGGTCTGTCTTGTATCGTTGTAGGAGCTGGTTTTTCTCGCTGTCGTTGATCTGTCCTCTGGTTTCTGCTTCGTAGATCTTTGTGAGCGCGTCTCCAATGATGTCTCTTTCTAAACTAGCAAGTCGCAGTCTGTCGCGAGATCTAGCGACATCGATGCTTGTGATGGTCTTCTTGAGTATGTCGGGTACTGGGATGTTTTCTCGTTCAATAGGGTTCGGTGCGGTTTTGTTTTCTTCCATTTCGGTTTTTTTTCTTCCGAATAGAAGTATGAGTATGAATAGTGTGAAAGGAGCCGTTTGGCCCTTTCTCCGCAATAGAAGCATTCCCCAGCGTTCTTTGTAGGTTGAAGGGCGCCGGATTATTAATGGTTTAGCAGAGATGGGCGCGCTCTTGTTACCGCGCTGGGGGTTAGTACGTCCAAGTATGGTTATCTAGTGTTTGTGCGATTGTTCTTTTTGGGTTAGTCTTTGTCCCTTGCGATGCAGTGTGAGAGTTGCGGTCGACCGTTGGCCTCGCGCGAGGAGCATGGGGCTCAGAATCTCGACAATCCCTATTGCATTCATTGCACTGATATGAAGGGGAAGCTTTTGCCTTTTGAAAAAGTGTATGACGATATGGTCGCCTCTGCTATGCAGACTCGCTGGATGAACAAGGAGCAGGCTGAGAAGTCGGCGCTAGAAGAGATGGGCAAATGGCCCGCGTGGCGTGATAGAGTAGAGAAAATGCCCAGACCCCAGTAATTTGTCGCGTCCATCGGACGCTTCGATGGTCAAAAAACAGAGAGGAGACTGGTGTAGCTAGTAGAAGACGGGTGCGCCGAAGTTAACGCTCTCGATGCCGACATCTATGATGTCTATAGAGCCATCTGCGGCCAAATCCAAAGAGGGCATATAGTTCGCTGATCCTTCGATGCCTCCAAAGCGAACCGCAAGCATTCCTAAATCGATGATGTTTATCGAGCCGTAGCGGGCTGGGTCAGGGTTACGAGCGAGCATGCAGCTGCCTAGGTACGTGGCTTTGTCGATGCTACATATTGCGCCGAGCGATACCGGGGTCGAGGGTATTACCATGACGAATTTGACCATAATTGCCGCTCCGAAATAGTAGTAGATGCTGAAGGTCCCGGAGAATATCACAGCTCCTGTCGTATCGTTAACCGCCTGAATATTTACGGTTCCCGTAAGCGTCTCTGTAGTTCCATTCACCTCTAAGGAGCCGGTTATCGATGCCGTGATGCCTCGAAATGCTACCGTCTGTTGTAGGGAGACATTCCCACTGCCAGGGCATCCTGCACAGCTGTTGAATGTGCCGTTCTGGACCGGTACGAGTGTGCCGCCGGTGGCGAATGAAACCTCGACTTCACCTGCGTCCGGGCCCGACGGGCTGACTTGCCAATAGAGCCCCAGAGGCACTCCAGTCCCTGTTGCCAGTACCCTGTAATTGACTGTAAACAGGAGACCTGTTGCGTTTCCGTTAGACCCTGTGGAGGAACTCCCGGAGGCATAAAGGGCATCAGTCCCCGGTCCGCTGCCGAGCCAGAATTCGCAACCGTGACCATTTATGCACTCTAAACTTACCCTTGGTCCTGGGAGAATACTTCCAGTCAGGTCTATGCTTGTCGTGTTCAGCGTGCTTGAGTATGTGCCGAGCCATACCTGAAACCCGTTGAAGGAAGCCGCGTTGGCTATAACCACGTGCACCTTTATCGTGCTACCCACCGGCCCGGTGAAGACGGCGGGCGACGAAGGACACGAATCCGTCGTACTCGAGAGGCACACTAGGGTTGAAGTAGCGTGGCCAGGATGCACGCTTAACGGGAGAATTGTTAGCACAAATATCGATAGCACTCCCATTGCCCGGAAAAGAGTCGCCTTATGGAGGACCTTTATTTTCATAATCCTCCTCCCACGTCAGGCTCGTTCATGAGGAGTCTTAAGCTTATCCCAGAGGGACTGCGGGAATGTTCCCCATAGATCTTCGGTAGAGAAGAAGCGGAGGTACTATCGCGAGGACTTCTAATGTCAAGGAGGTTCGTTGGAGACTAGACTACCATTATTGTTATGTAGGAACCTAACGATAGGGAAGGTGATCTAGTCTTCCGAAGGATTCTGGTTCTCTAGTCTGACGGATATCAGCCATTCTCTGGCGTGATCCATACGTGCATCTGTGAGTCTGCTGTCGTACACGTTCGATCCGTGATGATTGCCATGACGTTTCGTAGCGTAATAGGCTAGACCGATCAGGGACGCGACAGGATGATCCGTGTCGGCCATCCAAGGACTATCATCATAAGAGCGTATTCGCTGGAGAGACCTATTGCCACGACAAGAAGGAGTATATTCCCAGGATCATGATCGTCGGATGGTGCTTAAAACAGTTGAGCAGTCCAAGAATTCAATTGCCCTATCAAATGGCCAGCAGAGCGGTAGTGAGGGTCGGAAATCAGCCATTGCCAGAATTGAATTGATTATGGAGCCCCGGACGAGATTTGAACTCGTGACCCTTGCCTCTCTGTTTGTTCCTACCAAGGCAATGCTATAGGCTGGTGTTTCATCTACCAGGCTGAGCCGTTTACGCTTCCTCCGACGGCCCGGAAGAGACGGCGGGCGATGAAGGGCATGAGTATGGCGTGTTGGACAGACAGACGAGTGTAGAGGAGGAGGCATGGCCGATTCGCGCGCCAAAGGAGACAGTTGGCAGCGAGAGTAACGCTAAGGCTGTTATGATCTGAAGTGACAGCGGTCTTCTTCGGAGGACTTTGTTTTGCATAATCCTCCACGGTCATGGGCGTCGCGATGAGGATTCCTAAGTTTATCCGAGCGCAACTAGTTTGCTCGTTGGTAGAAGGCTTGAGCCAAACGATTAGTGTTGGGCAAGGGCCTTTGGTTCTGGTCCGGAGAACAGTATGCGGCATTCTGTGTAGTCATGTGCGATTGGAAGGGGCCCGACCGAAAGGGAGACTTCGAGGGTCCGGGGGAGCGATTTATTGGAATACTACCGCGCCGAAGTCTGTCGCCATGATACCAGCGTCTATGATGTCAATTGTGCCGTGGTCGGATAGATCTACTGCTGGCATGTAGTTGGTGGAGCCAGTCGTGGCGCCGAACCGGATGGCTAGCATTCCAAAGTCTATGATGTCTACTGTTCCGTCTCCGTCCACGTCAGGGTTTCTGGAGACGAAGCAGCTTGAAGTATTATTCTTCGAGTCTGTGGTGCATGTGACGCCAAGCTTGAATGGACTAATGCTTGCAACTAAGATGAACCTGATCATCCCATTGGATCTGGCTGTGAATGAGATCGAAAACGTCTTCATGAAAAGAAGTTCGTGGTTGGTCGCGTTGGTCACTGTCACTGTGGCTTGTCCTGACAATGTCTTGATGGTGCTGTTGAAGTTGAAGAATCCCGAGACAGTAACATTGTCGCCATCGAAGACTGTGTTGAGGAGCAGCTGGCCAGTCTGACTTGACCTGACCTGGATTGTTGTGGATACCCTGGGGTCTCCGTTGTTTCCATTGTTTGGTAGCGTGAGGCTTACTCTGAATAACCCTGGGCTTGAGTAGGCGTGCTTCACTAAGACACCTGAACCTTGACTATTGTCTCCGAAGCTCCAGGCGTAGTCTGTTATGACCCCGTAGCTTCCAAGGTAAGCGTTGCTGGAGGTCGCGTTGAACAGTACTGGGTCGTTTACTCCAGGGTCTGTAGGTTGGAAGTTGAATCTGGGAACCACGTTCCAGACAAAGTGTTGAGTAACAGTATCTTCGAGACCTCCAGAATCCTTCACCGTCAGAGTCACGTTTGATTTTGCCATGAAGAAGTCATGCCACGTAGACGGACTGTTCGATGTGGCTATGCTGCCGTCACCAAAGTCCCATGTGTATGAAAGTAAGGTTCCCGAAGTGGTAGCGCTGCCGGATGCGTTGAAGAATGCGACGAAGCCAGGGGCGGCGCAGGCGAGACAGGGCTCATATTCGAACGCGGCGACAGGACCTGTTGTCCCGTGGGCCGGGAGGGTCCGGATCGCTCCGAGGAATCCTCCGAAAATGAGGAGAACCAATGGTACTAACACGCTGATCTTAGCCCTCAAAGTGGTTCCCTAGAAATTAGTCGGCCAATATTAGCCTATTCGCTAGCTGATCCAGTTACCGGCCTCCGTGATATGGGAGGTGCGTTTAGGACTTTGTGGGGTGGGGTTCAATTTCAGATAGAACTGGTGGAAGGCATTGTGAAAGTCATTCTTCCACGCGGCTCTCTTTCTCGCGCCTCATCCCTATCAGCCATTCCCTCGCCCGTTCCATCTGAACATTTGTTAGTCTACTATCGTAAGCTTCTGATCTGTGATGCTTGCCGTGATGTCTTGCCGCGTAAAATGCAAAACCGATGAGTGAGCCTAGGAGAATGAGCCTTGTGGGCCATCCCAGGACCAGCATCACCATTGTGTACTCGCCGGTGAATCCGATTGCGACGAGAAGTAGAATCGTATTCACAGCAGAACATATCTCGCAGAGAAGCTTAAAACCGTTGGGGAGTCCAGAGCGGGCGACTCTCTTCCGCTGGCTAGCGCTCTTCGAGCCGAAGTTAAGACGCTCGTCACCCGCGTTAGGGTGTGGTGGTATTGGAGCCCCGGACGAGATTTGAACTCGTGACCCTTGCCTCTCTGTTTGTTCCTACCAAGGCAATGCTATAGGCTGGTGTTTCATCTACCAGGCTGAGCCACCGGGGCGCAGGGTTCCCGTCGACTTTGTCGGGTTATATTGATTACTGGAAATTTAGGCAGTCTGAGAGGCCGGTAGATTACGAAGCGGCCTCTTGCGACGTCTGTTTCCGGGCCCACGACGAAATCTGTTGGCCGCAAGCAAGGTAGATGATGTTGGGAACTGCTGTCAGGTACCTTTGGAGGCGGCTTTCAACGTGAACGAGGGATCCGAGATAGTCATGGGAGAGTTTCCCATTGTGACATCCCTGGTTATGGGAAATGAACACCTGAGGTTGTTCGTTACAGAAAGGCGTATGATCTTCGCCTTCGTTGGCCAGCGAGGCGGTGCAGCTTATGCCGCCTCCACTTTTCTCGGGATGTTGGGAGGCGCGGTCGAGGATCTTCTCAAGAGTGGAAAGGAATCACTGGATCGGGAAAAGCTTGCGAAGCTCGTCCCCGACCAGATCTTGGTTGCAAACAAGGACAATTTTGCAGTAAACTATGACGAGGTAGTCCATGTTGATCTTCTGGAGACTCCGCGGTTCACCATGATCACCATGGTGACGAGGGATGAGAAGATGGAGTTTCGGACCTCCCGAAAATTCAGCAGTGTTTGCGATTTGCTTGGGCCGAGAATGGCCGGCAAGGTTCAAGCAATCGGGCTTCACGGCTAGGATTGGTAGCCTCTGTCTTCCAGCGATAAGCCGATATTCTACCCGTCAGTTTATTTCTCGGCCATACAAGATTACTAGGGGGATATTCTCGTCAAGAGCTGCGAAGGTTGCGGTCTTTATTTTCGCCCTGAGCCTTCTACTATCCGTCTCAATCGGGCACGCGCCCCTCCAGGTGGCTGTGAACTCGGCGCCATCCGGCGTGTCCACCCTCTATGTGAGCCCTCAGCCGTTCATCAACGAGTCAGTCTCGACGGGAAAAGTTACCATCGGTGTCTTCCTCAATCTGACGTTGGGAGAGAGTTTCAACGAGTTTGATGTCAGGCTCGACTATTCCAACTATGGTTATGGTAGTGTTCTGTTGGGCTCTGGAATTAGCTACTTCAATAATGTCTTCGGGTCCAGTGGGAACTCGCCGACCGTCGACTGCATTGACGGTATTCCCCAGCCCCCTAGTTCTGTCTGTCCTCCAGGGGACGGTTTGGGGAAGATAGAGCTTTCACAGTCGGTACTCGGAACAGTGATCCCTGGACCTCGGAGGTGTTTTCTTTTCAACGCCACCTTCTCCGTCAGGAACCCTGGGTCGAGTGTTTTCACCTTCGAGCAGGTCTACCTTTACAACCCTGGATCCGATCCTGCCAATCCGCGGGTCACCCTCGTACCCTACGTGGGCCTGGGCGGAGTCTTCGGGAACTCTGGAGTTGTTGCGTTCTACAACTACTATCCCGCGTTTCCGCCAGCGATAGCATCCGCGCCTGCAATCCTGTCCGGTAATCCAGTGGTCTTTGATGCCAGCGGAAGTTTTGACGCGAGTAACCCACCTACGGATCCAATTACGAGCTATAAGTGGGTCTGGGGAGACTCAACGACTAACACGACATCGTCGCCGACGATGACTCATACCTTTCAAGCTCCTGGGAACTATTCTGTTCAACTCGCCGCTTCTTCTCAGAACGGCGGCAAGGCGAATCTGACACGCACTATCGTAGTGCTTCCCCATCTTGGAAGTCTAAATCTGCTAGTACTTGACCAGATGGGGACAGAGCTCCGGGGTGGAAACCCTAGCTCGGGGGCTCTAGTCCAGATTTTCAACTCCTCCTCTAGTTCAAAGTCTTTTGAGAATCAGACAACCGACTTTGCGGCCCACGTGGAATTTAACAATCTTGTTCCGGGAGTATACTATGTGAGGATCTCAGGACACAATATTGTCACCGGCAACGGCCAGCAGGAAGAGGTGTTCGCTGGCTGGCCGACTCTAGATACGATCTATGTCACCGTGACCTATCCGCCTCCTCCGCCTCCCGACTACAGCGGTCTAATCTATTTGGCGAGCACAGGAGCGGCACTTGCGGTAATAAGTGGGCTCCTTTTTAGGAAAAAGAGAAAATCCGGCAAGACAGTTGTTGCGCCTGCGCGTGAGCGCGGTAAGAAGAATAATGGTCGTTGAAGATCAAACGAATCCTTGGTCTTGTCGCGCCTATATGCGACCGACGGTTACTTTAGATACTTGGTTTTTTTCCGCGCCGGCGTACTAGAAGCGTTATTGCGACGATGACGATTATCGCCGCAACTATTCCCACGACTATCCAGATCAAGTTTCCGGATAGGAGAGAAGGCGGGGTGGACGTCAATGTAAGGGCCGAAGGTGTTGATGACTGGCTCGAGGGCAGGTTTCCCCCTGTTGCCACTGCGGTCAGGTTGAAGTTGCCAGCATTGAACCCGGTAGTTGTCCAGTTGTAGACTATCGTCTGGGTTGCCCCAGCGTTTATTGTGACATTGGTTGGTCCGGCGACTGCGACTGAGCCCCAGTTTACCCCTAGTAGAAGGTTGCCAGCTGCAGTGCCCGTGTTCTGTACTGTTACGGTTATCTTAACGACGTCGCCGATCTTCGCGGAGCTGGCGGAAACTGCGAGTGTGATGGAGATGACGGGGAGTCCTGGAGAGACTGACAGTGTCGTGGAGTGAGAGGCGGACTGGAACGCCCCCTTTATCGTGATGATGAACGGACCCGTCTGACTGGTTGCAGGCATCGTGATGTTGAGCGTCGACGTGGCTGAGCCGGCTGCTGAGACCGTAACGCTTGTTGGGGTGAGGGTTGTCGTTGGGATTGCGGGCGAGATGCTGGTTGATAACGCGACTGTGCCGCTGAACGAGTTGAGGCTACTGACCGTTACTGTTGCGGTTACCGATGTGCCGGGTTTTATCGTCAGGGTTGAAACGCTGACAGTTAAGTTGAAATCGGATACGTGAATAGTGACTGTCAAAAATGTGCCCATGTAGAGATTTCCAGAGAGTGGCGTGTTGCTAGTGTCTGCGTGACCCACAACGTAGACAATGTACGTTCCAAAGGCCACGAATTTCGTGGTTGTGATGGTCAGCGTTGTTGTGCCGCCGTCGGTGATCGATGGTGGCGAGACTGAGGCGGTGGGTCCGGTAGAATTGGCGTATAGAAAAGACACGTCAACGCAATTGATCCCACCGCAGGAGAAAGTGTCGTTCTCGATCAGCGCTATGGTCGAGGCCTTTGTCCCTGCGACCCCTTTCACGAATGTGACGCTTGTCGGACTTCCTGATACGTGGAAATAGGGCACTCCTGTCTTACTCGTAGAATATGCTGCCGTCATGAGATTCTCCGGGACAGCAAAAGCGGAACCGTTCTCAATGGTCACACAGTTAGGAGGATTACTAGTAGGGTTCTGCACCGTTCCGCAGCCAGTCTGGAAGCCGACCGAAGAGGTCCCAGTCGTTACATTTCCGACAATGCTGAAGACCGCGGTGAAGAGAAGCCCGCTGGTTGGAGGCAATGTGACTCCTGTGCCTCCCTGAACTCCTGTGGCCAGTTCGATCGTGCCTGAAGTGCTTGTTGAAGCACAACTGGTTCCTACGACTGGGACAACTCCGATGCATTTCCTTAGGACTTGAATCGTGCCTCCAATCGAGCTAAGAATGCTGCCCGTGAGGTCTGCGTCAAAAGGCTTAAGGACGGTGGTGTCTGCTTTCAGTGTGATATCAAAACCGTTGAGGGCGTCAGAGTCGTTGATGTTCACCGCTACTCTTAGCTGTAGACCGACGGAAGTTGAGTTGGAACCTGACAGGGTTTCGGACGAGGTTGGACAGAACGAGGGCGGAGTTGTGAACGAAGGGTCCACTAAGCAGACCAGCCCCGTGAGCGCCCCGTGGGCTCTTGGAATAGATGCGATTCCAGGAGCGATTAGAAAGGCAATCACGAGAACTATGAGAAGTCTAAAGGCGGATTTGGATGCCAATGTCTTCTTCTTGCCTCGCGTGAACTGCTAGTAGCAGGCGTGCTGTCGTAGGTAATTATGCTTGCGTCGGTCGGGAGAATATTGCCTGGTCAGCTGTCCCGTCTGCAGCATGTCATGCCGGGAGGTACGTTCTCGGCACTTGGGCTTTTTCCCGCGTGTCTCTGGCCTTGGATCGGGGTTGGGGAAAAGCCTATACTTTTGAGGATGAAATGTTCTGTTGGTTTGACTGCTTCAGGGAGGCCAGGAGCTAGGCGGCGCCGTCTTGGGGCGGTCATTATTCCAGTCGTGGCTTTGGTCTCGATCCTTTTAGTGCTGGGTTTTTCGTTGAATCTTTTTGGTGGGCCACCGGTCGCTATGAATTATCTTCTGGAATTGTCGATTCAGGTTACGGACCCTAAGAACACGACGCAGACCCATTTTGTCATTCCCCCGCCGGCAGGGTCTCCGTCAACTCCTTGGGCGACGAATCAGTACGCGACTCTGGGAATTAATGACTATTACCCTGTCTATATGGATCCGCCGGCGAATCCGTATCGGGGATTTTCAGTCATCCATGTGAAATCGCGGACTGCCCATAATTTCACTCTTGGGGATCTTTTTGCGGTCTGGGGTCAGCCTCTGGGTCAGAATGATACCGTCGGGTTTCAGGCTGAGAGCCCGTCTGTGAGCTGGTCCATGTGTGTGGGTGTGGGAGCGAATACTTTGACTCCGGGTCTCTGGGCTCAGCAGCCGTTGGTGGCTGACACGGTTATTCTGTTGAGTTATGACCACGCATGCCTCTAGGGTTCATCGAATCTGCGTTGTTGATCTGAACTAGGGAGTTTGCTCAAATGTTCCTGGTCGAAGTGGCGGATATCCCTAGATATTTTGTGAGCATTTGCAAGTGCCTGGTATTCGAGTTTTCGCTGAACCGGCTTCTTGAGAATCAGAATTCCTTCGATTATCTTTTTGGTGGGTTCGGTCCGCAATGTTTCCTTGCTATGCGATCTTCTTACCATTGAAAAGAGAAAATGATCGTGAGCGAAGTTTTGTTTTTAGGCTGTCTGATCACTCTGAATGTCGCATTTTTTTCTGCGTGGAGTCATAGTAACGACCAGCGACTCGACCGTCACCTGAGGGGCTCTCTGTGTTCAGAAATGCTATCTGACCCAGCAGTTGTTTCGGATGATAATCGCGTTTGACCCCTATAGTTTCTGATACTTATCGTGATAAGAGTCGATGGGGGAGGGTTGGGTAAATCGTTTCCCGCTCGCGACGGGCTTGCTCTGTTCGCTGTTAGTGCGGGATATTTTCAGCATACCAAAGCAATCTGCTGTCGCTCTTGGCTATAACGGAGTAGTTCTCGGTCGAAAACTCTTATATGCCCAGCCGGGGTGAAGCCCTTTTCGCTGAATTCCGTTTGAATCGTAAGATAGTCGTTCTGCTGTTTCCGTTACTATTAGTTGCCGCGGGCTTGCTAGGATCAGGCATCGTAGTTCAACAAGCCCATGCTTTACCCGTTGGAGTGGTCTGCCTCACAGACCCTGGAAACCCTCTAACTAACGGGGCTCCGCCCACAGGTACCGCATGTAACAACAATGCTGGAACATTTCCAACAACTAACCAGACGTTTACAGGAATGAGCGTCACCGATGTTTCGACTCAAACCCCGGGCGGCCAGGTCCAGTTGAGGGTGGCCGTAGAAATAGCGAATTCCTCGGCGATTAACGGTTTTGACATTATTCTGACAGCGAATTCGGCGGTCCTGAAGCCTTTCGATGCTGATATTTCCGGCACGGTTCTGACTACGATCAGTGGATCAACGCTCCAAATTCTCCGAAAATGTATTGACGGTCTTCCCAAGGTCGGCGGCTCGTGCCCTGCCCAAGCAGGTGCTGGCACTCTTGAGCTCGCGGCTTCCGCCCAAGGAGGGGTTGGTGTTACGACTGCTCCGACCTTTGGATTGCTCTTTACTGCAGTATTCAATGTAGTGGGAAATACTGCCACGAGTACTCTCGTCGACTTCCAGACGGGCTGCGGATCCCAGATTAATCCGACAAGTACTCCGCCTTTCTGCATAATTATCGAGAACGGATCGACCGCTTCAGTCCCTGAGGGCGCTCAGAGGGCGGCCTATACGACTGGCGCTGCCGGGACAGTTCCCTTTTTTGTAGCACAACCGGCAACTGGTCAAGCGACTAGCTTCAACATCATAGCTGGACAGACGCAGTCGGCCATTAATGTCGCCGCAAATGTTGGAAACGGGTTCACCTGCGGCGGACTAAATTGTATCGACTGGGCAACACTCGTGCCTAATATTGCGGGCCTAACTGCCTCAATGTCGCCAACGGCTACCACTGAATCAGCTACACCGGGAACGATGGTCACCTCCCTCACGATTGCGACGACAGCCAACCTTACGCCTCCGGGAACCTACGTGATTTCCGTAGTGGCAAGGCCAGACTCTACTACTGTCCCGTTAACGGGAAACACTTTCCTCGGATCGGCTACATCTTTTACCGTTACGGTGGGAGAGTTTTCGGTTGCAGCGTCTCCTTCAATCCAGATTATTACTCGTCCTTCGACAGGGACGAACCCGGTGAGCGAGCAGGTCAAGTATACGAACCTTGGAAGTTTTGCAATTAGCGTAGCCCCGTCAGTCACCGTATCGACCGGGGGACCGACTTCTACCCTGAACCAGACAACGGCGCTGGCTTTGGGACCTGGCGCATCTCACAACTTGACACTGACGATTTCTCCCTCCACGACGATAGCTGTTGCAAACTTCACTGTCACCGCGAGGGGTATCGCTAACGCGCAGTTGCGAACGAGTGTGATTTCGGTGAGGATTGTGGACTTTACGATTGCTGCGAATCCGACTAGTGTGAGTATTACTCAGGGAGGAACGCCCGGGACTACGACAATTACGTTGACCGGCCTGAACCACTTTGCTGGGACAGTAACACTGACGAACAATTCGACATCTTTCGCCCCAGCTGGATCGGTTACAGTTTCATGTACGCTCAACAGTCTAAAATTGCCGGGTCCAAGTCCTAATACCAACTCTACAGTCTGCTCGATCTCGGCCACGACTTCTTCCCCGGTCGGAAGCTTCCACCTCAGCTTTGCGGGAACGAGCGGAGCCGCGGTCCACACAGTAGTCATCGCCTTGACGATCGCGTCAGGAGTGAGCACCAATCCAACAACGACCACGGTATCATGTTCAAGCCCAGTTCTTGTTAACCAGGGTTCGACCTGTACTGTTACGGTCACTCAGACCTCAGGCACACTCAGCAGTCCTACTGGAACGATATCGATGGCAGTCAGCGGCGTCTCCGGCGGCTTCACAACATGCAATCTAGCTGCGGGCGGAACTGCTGGCACTGCCACCTGCACATCTACCTTCACTGCAACGAGCGCAGGCACGGCTAGCATCACGTCAACCTACAGCGGTGATTCGAGCCACGCTACTAGCAACAACAACGCCACTCCTGCACTAGTCACCGTCAATCTTAGACCGACAACTAACACCGTCACGTGCAGCCCCTCGACCGTAATTGTCGCTCAATCTTCTACATGCACCGCAACTGTTGTTGACCCTGCCACAAACGCCGGAACCGTTTCGACACCTGCTGGAACTGTAGCGTTCACTCCAGCGGCCAACTTCGGCACAACGACACCATGCACATTAGCCCAGGGAACTAACCCAGTGGGAACCGCAACCTGCACCGCTACATTCACTTCGTCATCCGCAGGCAGCTTCAGCATCACAGGCGCTTACACTCCAGCTTCGACTGATACTGCTCATGCTGGAAGCACCAGTGCGGCGTTCACTGAAACAGTCAACCTGCGACCTACGACGACAACCGTATCATGCTCACCAACTACAGTCCTTGTTGCTCAGGCTGCGACCTGCACCGCTACAGTTGTTGATCCCGCCACCAATGCCGGAACAGTCTCAACTGCAACGGGCACAGTTGCCTTTACTCCTGCTGGCAACTTTGGAACAACAACGCCGTGCACTCTCGCTCAGGGAACCAACCCGGTCGGGACCTCGACGTGCACCGCGACATTCACAGCATCCGCGTCCGGCTCTGTGAGCGTGACCGGCGCATATACACCAGCAACGACTGACACTGCCCACGCTGGAAGCACCAGTGCTGCATTCACTGAGACAGTCAACCGACGACCAACCACCACGACTGTATCATGCTCCCCGTCCACGGTCTTGGTTGCTCAGGCCGCAACATGTACCGCCACGGTGGTTGACCCTGCCACAAACGCCGGTACAGTATCCACCCCGGCCGGCACGGTAGCGTTCAGCCCAGCTGGCGACTTTGGCACTACAACACCTTGCACGCTTGCTCAGGGAACGAACCCCGTTGGAACCGCATCTTGTACCGCCACGTTCACCGCATCGGCCTCGGGTTCTGTTAGTGTGACGGGCGCCTATACCCCTGCCAACACTGATACGGCACACGCGGGAAGCACAAGTGCAGCCTTCACAGAAACAGTCAACTTACGCCCGACCACCACGACCGTATCCTGCACACCGACGACAGTTCTAGTTGCGCAAGCAGCGACATGCACCGCAACAGTAGTTGATCCATCCACCAACGCTGGGACAGTCTCTACACCAGCGGGCACTGCAGCTTTCAGCCCTTCGGGCGACTTTGGGACAACTACACCCTGCACTCTAGCGCAGGGCACGAATCCAGTTGGAACTGCGACATGTACTGCAACGTTCACTGCGTCTGCGTCTGGCTCTGTCAGTGTTACTGGCGCTTACACTCCGGCTTCGACTGATACTGCTCATGCTGGAAGTACCAGTGCTGCAGTCACTGAAACGGTCAACCTGCGACCTACGACGACAACCGTCTCATGCTCTCCATCCACGGTGATTGTAGCCCAGCCTTCAACGTGTACTGCGACCGTGGTTGATCCTGCAACAAACGCGGGTACGGTTTCTACTCCGGCTGGTACCGTCGCCTTCACAGCGTCCGGTACAGCAACTGGCACAGTCGCTACCTCGCCCTGTACTCTATCTCAGGGAACGAACCCTGTTGGCACTGCAACGTGCAGTGTAACATTCACGCCGAACCACTCAGGCTCAGCGAGCATAACCGCATCATACACTCC
>Ga0209160_1001362_pt1 | contig 20549 bp, 17 predicted proteins | sample GraSoiAngelo_153_FD_186167 | JGI IMG/M metagenome (GOLD analysis project Ga0209160, IMG submission 186167) | Grasslands soil microbial communities from the Angelo Coastal Reserve, California, USA - 14_1009_12_40cm (SPAdes) (version 2) | ecosystem: Environmental > Terrestrial > Soil > Grasslands ... | reverse complement strand
GGACCGAGACCTCGCCCTGCTGGACGAGGTAGACGTACCGGGGCTCGTCGCCTTCCCTGATGATGTCCTCGCCCGCAACGAAGCACTGCGCTTCGCCCAGGCGCGCCAGGTCCGACAGGTCGTCGGCGAACGGTCGAAGGCGGAGGCGCCCGGTCACCAGGAAGGGGTGGGACGAGCGTGACGGCCAGGACCGAGATGGGCAGGCTGACCATCGGTAGGATCATTCGGAAGAAGATCTGCCGCTCGTTCGCGCCCTCGACGCGCGCCGACTCGATGACCTCAGCCGGGATGCTCTTCACGGCGGCGGACAGGATCACCGTCGCGAAGCCGACCGATCCCCAGATGCCGACCGCGATGAGCGCGAAGTTCACGAGGTTCTCGTCGCCGAGCCAGGAGATCGGCGACACGCCAAAGGCGCCGAGAATGGCGTTGAGCAAACCGATGTTTGCATCAGGCGAGTAGACGAACTTCCAGATCACAGCGAGGGCCGTTGCCGAGATCGCCATCGGGATGAAGACGATCGCTTTGATGACCGATTCGTAGCGCACACGCGCGGCGACGACCGCGATGATCAGCCCGAGGAAGATGACGATGCTCGTGTAGAAGACGATCCAGAGGACATTGTTCCAAAGCGCTCCGGAGGGTGGGAACGTCGAAAGATTGATGAAGTCTGGATCGGTGAAGAGGCGGACGTAATTGTCAAAACCGACCCACTGCTCGAAGACGCCGTTACGCCCGCGGTTGAAGCTCAGCAGGATCGTGTAGAGGGAGGGGTACAAGAGAAAGACGACGAGAAGGATCGCGGCTGGGAAAAGGAACAGGATCGCGGCTCCATAGTTCGGCCCCTCGGGTGTGCGCGCACGACGCACCGCCGTGAGGTCGGGGGTGGAGACCTTTTGAGCCGGTACCGCTGGTGTTGGCGCGAGCCCCATCTATCTCCGTCCGTAGCGGAGCGGGTGGGCCATCCGTTGATGCCCACCCGCTCCGTTGATTTCTAGGTCACGCGCCTGGTCACTTCTCCGATGTCCACTTTGCCTTCATTCGAGTTTCGAAACCCGCCCAGTCGACGGTCTTGCCCCGGAGCGCGTCCTGTAGCGCGGCGCCCATGTCGTCCCCGCCGCCGGATGGAAGCAGGTCGGAGCCGTCGAAGCGGACGGCCGAGGCGTTCGCCACCTGTGCCGCCTCGCGCTTGGCGAGATCGTTCGGATACGCGGTCGCCGGGACGGACTTGATCGGCGAGATGATCGCGCCGGTTCCGGCCCAGACCGAGCCGGCGTCGGCTGTCGTCATGTACTGCATGAATTCCTTGACGCCCGGCTTGGTCGTGAAGGCGGCGATGACGTCGCCACCGATGGTGACCGACTTGTTGCTGTTGATGCTCGGGAAGTCGAACCAGTCGATCGTGTCGCCGACCTTCAGGGCGGTGTTGGTCTGCCCTGTCGCGATGCCGCCCACGAATCCGCCTTCGTAGTAGACGACGGCCTGCGGGTTGGTGCTGAAGACCTGGCCGATCCCGTCGGTGAAGGTGCGTCCGAGGGCGGCCGTGATGCCGCCTGCGACGTACTGGTCGGAGAGGGCCTGCTTCATCGTGTCGATGGCGGTCGCGACGGACGCGTCAGTCCAGGCCAGCTTGCCGCTGAAGAGCTGGTCGTATTTGTCGGGACCGGCCTGCCGGACGTAGACGCTTTCGAACCAGTCGGTCAGCGTCCACGAGTCGCCGGCTCCAAGCCCGAGGGGCGCCTGGCCCTTTGCCTTGATGTCGCCGAGGAGCTTGGTGAAGCCGGCGAAATCCGTTGGCGCCGTGACACCGAGAGTCTTGAACTTGTCAGGTCGGAACCAGACCGTGCTCTTGCTGTTGAACTTCACCATGATCGCGTACTGCGTCCCATCGACCTGACCGATCTCAAGAATGCCCGGTGGGTAGTTCGACTTGAGGGCGTTCACGTCGAGCCCAAGGTCGGCGATCTTCTTGAGGGATCCCTGCTTCGCGAACTGCCGCAGGAAGCCGATGCCCGGGATGATCGCCACATCCGGCGGATTGCCGCCGGAGATACGGGTCTGAAGGGTGGTCGCGTAGTCCGTGCGGATCGATTCGTACTTCGCGGTTACGCCAGTCTTCGTCTTGAAGGCGTCGAGCACCTTCTGGAAGTTGTCCTGCTCGCTGGCGCCCCAGAGCGACATGACGTTGATCGTGCTGCCGGACGCCCCCGTTCCAGGCGCGTTCCCGCCCGACGAACAAGCCGTAGCCACAAGGAGTGCGACGAGCGAAACGATGGCAAGAGATCGCGGGAATCGAAGCATTCCAAACCCCCTCTGCGGACGAAGCCGCCCCGGACCGCCGCGAATCCTGCTCTTGCGCGAGCAGATGGCTCGCCGCGAGTGCGGCTAGCACGGCTAACCGAGCCTAGTCGCGCCCAATCAGGTGGTCAATTCAGGCAGGCTCACGTAATAGCGCGCCGCCGGTCTCGGTGCGTTACCGGGACCGGCGGCGCTGTCACCGCGCTCATTAATGCGTACTGGTTACGTCCTGATGGCGTGCTCGGTTCGCTCGACCGGCCGGCCGTTGCCAGACGCGTTGGCCGCGGCTGGCGCTCCTTCCTTCACCACGTTTCCGACAGCACCATTCATCTCGCGCCACATGCGCGCGGCTTCCTCACGGCCACCGAGGCCGAAGGCGAGCCCGAAGGCAAGCGCGAGTGCGCCCACGATCCCGATGAACAGGATGTTGAGGAGTGTCGCCGCGACGCCGATCTGCGTCGCCGCTGCCAGGACCCCAAAGCCGAACGTCGCTCCGTACGCGAGAACGCCGATGGTCTTGGCGTTCGGCATCGTCGGCTCGAGCGCGGCGGTCACGAGATTGCGTGCGAGCGTTGCAAGCCACGAGAACGCCGCGAGGATGAGGACCGCGACGAGAAGGTTCGGAACGAACGCAAGGATCTGGTTGACGATCGTGCTCACGGCGGTGAGCTTGACGGCGTCCGCAGCCATGAGGATGACGATGAGCCGCAGGTACCACTTCACGACACCGGCGATGACGCCGGCGGCATCGGCGCGAACCTGCGCGCGCTGAAGGACGCGCGTGACTCCAGCGCGATCGGCTGCCGCGTTGACGCGGACCGCGCGCAGTGCTCGGGCGAGCGCTCCGGCCAGAGCGCCGGTGATGATCCAGCCGAGCAGCAGGATCAGCAGGGCACCGAGGATCGAGGGAATGGCCGAAATGAGAGTCGCGAGTCCGGCCGCGAGGCCGGTGAGGAGCGCGGTGGGAAGGTCGGTGACGGCCGCCGGCATATGACGCCTCTTTTCTCTCCGGACCTTCGGTCCGAGACTGGCAAGCGAGCGCTGCAGCAGGGAGGCCAGGGTCGCGCGACGTTAGGGGGCCTAGCGCGCGATCGCGAAACGATCTCGGCACAAAATCGCGAAGGCGCGCCTGCCAGCCGCCGCGACGCCGCTGGGACAGAATGCGAGCGTGGGCACATTCGTCCTGGCGCTCCATTCGCACCTTCCCTATTGCCGCGGCGCGGGCCGGTGGCCGCATGGCGAGGAATGGATACATGAGGCGGTCCTCGGGACATATCTCCCGCTGCTCGTGCTTCTGCACGACCTCCGCGACGCCGGCGTTCCATACCGAATCGTCATCGGGCTCACGCCGATCCTCATCGAGCAGCTCGCCGACCGCGACATCAACGTCCGCGCGCTCGAGTACATCGACGATCAGGTGCTGCGAGCGGAGAAGGACGTTCGCCGTTTCACGGACGCGCCCGATCAGGGCCGCGCCGAGCTCGCGAACTTCTACGTCGGCTCCTACCGCCGTCTGCGCGAGGCGTACCGAGGACGCTTCGGCCGCGACCTGGTCGGCGCGTTCGCCAGCCTCGCGAAGACCGGGCACGTCGAGATCCTCACCTCGGCGGCGACCCATGGCTACCTGCCACTTCTCGATCGGCCTTCGGTTGACGCGCAGCTCCGAATCGGTCGGCGCTCGTCGCGCCGCCTCACCGGGTTGGATCCGACCGGAATCTGGCTACCGGAATGCGCGTACGCTCCCGGCCTCGAGAAGGCGCTTGCTGCGCACGGCATCACGCACTTCTTCACTGATGCCGCGCTTCTACCTGGGCACGCGCGTCCCGCGGGTGATGTGGCCCGCGGCCGCGGGCAGAGCGAGCTCGGTCGGTGGCCGGCGCACGAGGAGCCCGTGAACGCCACCGCGGCCGTCGCATCGAGCGACGTCGATCTCCTGCGTCCGTACTACGTGGGGAACTCGGACGTGGTCGCGATCGCGCGGCACGACCGTGTATCGAGCCAGGTCTGGTCGGCGTTCACGGGATATCCCGGCGATGCGCACTACCGGGAGTTCCATCGCAAGGACACGAGCAGCGGCCTTCGCTACTGGCGCGTGACATCCGTTCACAAAGGACTTGGAGAAAAAGAGGAGTACTCGCCGGGCCGCGCGGCCGAGCGGGCGCGCGAGCATGCGAGTCACTTCGTGAACGTCGTCCGCGCGGAGCTATCCGGTCGAAGCGCGGACGGCAGGGACCCGCTACTCGCGGTGACCTTCGACAGCGAGCTCTTCGGTCACTGGTGGTTTGAGGGCGTGGATTGGCTCGGTCTCGTCCTCCGCGAGCTCACCGAATCCGACGTGCGTGTCGCCACCGCAGCCGAGTACCTCGACCGTGAGCCACCGACGGAGCGCGTCGCGCTTTCAGAGGGATCGTGGGGAAAGAACAACGATCACTCGACCTGGCTGAACGAAGGCACAGCCTGGATGTGGGACGAGCTCGAGCGTCTCGCGCGGGAGATGGACGCCCTTCGCGCGAGGACAACGCGGGAGGGTCCGTTCCGCGAGCGCGCCGCACGACAGGCGGTGCGGGAGCTTTTGCTCGCACAATCGAGCGACTGGCCGTTCCTCGTCACGACGGGTCAGGCCGCTGACTACGCCGTCGAGCGGTTTCGCTCGCACGCGCATCGGTATCGGCGGGCGGTAGCGCTCGCCCATTCGGGCGATCCGATCGAAGATGAGGTCGAGCTGCGCAGCCTCGAGCTGGCGGACAACCCCTTCCCGGACGCAGCGCTGGCGGACTTCCAGAGCTAATAGACGAGCGGCGGCGCTCGCAAACCGGGCTAGCTTTTCTTCGGCGGTGCTCCCGATGCCTTTGGAGGTGCGCCCTTCGCGGCGCCCTCCGCGGCCGGCGCGGCCTTCGCGCCGGCTGCCGCGGGCTTGGCCCCGGTTGCGGCGGGCTTGGCCGCTTCGGATCCGGCTGCCGCCGGCGCGGCGGCTTCGCCCTCAGCACCCTCCGGGACGGCCTCGCCCTCGACGGGCGCGGCGATCTCGGCGGGCTTCTCCTCCTCGACCTTCACCGGAACGGCCTTTACGACGAGCTCGTCGGGGTCGTTCTCGATCTTGATCAAGCTCGCGTCGATGACGAGATCGCGGACGAAGATCGCGTCGTCGATCTCAAGCAACCCGGATAGGTCGACCTCGATCGCTCGAGGCATGTCCTGCGGGTAAGCCTCGACCGAAACTTCGGAGCGCGCGTGGAGCAAGACCGCGCCGAGCGTCCGCACGGCGGGCGATTCCTTGACGAAGTGGAGCGGTACGTCGGCATGCGTCTTCTCCGTGAGCGAAACGCGAGCGAAATCGACGTGGAGCATGCGGCCGGTCACCGGATCGCGGCTGACGTCGTGGACGAGAGCCGGTACCTCGCCGCCATCGAGCCCGGTCAGCGAAAGGAGCGTCGTGTTGCCCCAGCGGCGGTACGAAAGCTCGAAGGCGTGCTGGTCCGTCTCGACCGGCGTCGAATCGGCGTGCCCGCCGAAAACGACGCCCGGGAGCAGGCCCTTGCGGCGAAGGGCATTCACCTTCTTACCGAGGACCTCGCGCGGGCGGACGCTGAGCTTTTGGGCTTCGGCCACGACGGATCGCTCCCCTGAATCTTCTTGCGGAGACCTAATTATGGGTCAAGGCGGGGTGGGGAAATCGAGGACGACGCGGAAGGGGCCGGCAAGCTCGGTCACCTTCGGGCACGCGAGGTGGTCGAGTCCGGTCCCCCAGAGCAAGACTCGCTCGAAGTCCTCGACGAGCTTGATCTGCTTGATCAATGGGGTGGTCGGCTTCATGTCGGTGCTGCCGGTGTAGCTCGGCGTGCCGTTGGGGTTCTGCGTCGAGGCGTTCTGGAACCGCGTGCCGAAGAGGGCGTTTCCGTTGATGGTCACGGGCTGCCCGCTCGGTCCGGACAGCGAGCTCGCCGCCTCGATCGTGTACGCGGGTATTCCGAAGGTGCCGGGTGCGGCACTTTGTGCGAACTCGAAGACGAGCCGATCGAAGCCAGGTTGGTGCCCGACTCGCACGGCTACCAGTTGGGCCTGGTTGCTCGGGTCGCCGCCGGTCGAGCGCGGACAGGCTGCGGCGGGCGACGATCCCGGGCTCGGCGCCACCGTCGGGGCGCTGGACACGGAGGGGCTGGGCCGGGTTGTCGCCGTGGCGAGCGAGGTTGGCGCCGTACTGGGTGTAACTGGACGGGAAGCGGACGTTGCCGGGGTCGGCGTCGCTAATCCCTGAGTCTGCGGTTCGGGACCACACGCGCTCACGACGACGATGCCGATGGCCAGGGCCAGCGCCCCGTAGAGGATCAACCGTCCGAACATCTGGCCCAAGCCTGAGTGACTAACGGCTCGCTGTCGAGTTCGTCGACAAGCAGGCGTGCATTCTGTACGGAGACCGTACGCCACAACCATTTTTGGTAAAATGCGTCTTCAGTGGCCGATCGCCTCCGATTGGCGCTGGTGTTCCACCAGCATCAGCCGGCCGGGAATTTCCCGTCAGTCTTCCAGGATGTGACCGAGCGGGCGTACGCCCCGCTTGTTGCCACCCTCTATCGGCACCCCGAAGTCAAGGCGAGCCTCCATTTCTCCGGACCCCTCCTCGACTGGCTCGAAGCGAACCGCCCGGACGTCATTGGAGACCTCGCCGACCTCGTCCGGCGTGGCCAGATCGAGCTTCTCTCGGGGGGCTATTACGAGCCGGTTCTGGTGGGGGTGCCTCGGCGTGACGGCGTGGCCCAGATTCGGGCGCTCTCCGACCGCGTCCATGCGATGTTCGGACAACGCCCGCTCGGGGCATGGCTGACCGAGCGGGTGTGGGAGCCGCACCTGCCGTCGCTCCTCGCCGAGGCGGGCGTTGCCTACACGGTCCTCGACGACGAGCATTTCCTCCAAGCCGGTCTTCGCCCACAGGAGCTTGGCGAGTCGTTCGTCACCGAGGATCAGGGGCTTCCCGTGATCGTCTTCCCCGGGAGTGTGAAGCTCCGATACCTCATCCCGTTCCGCGACGTGAGCCAAACGATGCGTGAGCTTCGCGCGCGAGCGGACGAGGGCGCGCGCCTCGTCGTGTACGCCGACGACGGCGAGAAGTTCGGGGCATGGCCCGGGACGTATCAGCGCGTCCACAAAGACGGGTGGCTCGAGCAGTTCTTCTCGGCTATCGCGCAGGCCGACTTCATTCAGACGACGACGCTCGAGGATGCCTGGATCTTCCAGAAGCCCGCGCGGCGCATCTACATCCCGGGAGGCTCGTACCCCGAGATGGCGGAGTGGGCGCTCGAGCCGAACGCGGCGAAGCGGTACACGCAGGCGCGAAACAAGCTCGGCGACGATCTCGCGGCGCTGGCGGTGGCGCCACTCTGGCGCAACTTCTTCGCGAAATACCCGGAGTCCAACGGCCTGCAGAAGCGGATGCTCATCGTGAGCGAGGAGCTTGCGCGCCGCAGCATCCTCGACGCGTCCGCCGAGGTCCGTCAGGCGCAGCAGAATCTCTGGCGCGCTCAGGGAAACGATGTCTACTGGCACGGCGTCTTCGGTGGCATCTATTTCCCGCACCTTCGTGCGGACGCATACGCGTCGCTCCTCAAAGCGGAACGGATCCTGTCGGAGCGCCGCACCGCGGCGGGCGAGCAGCGCGACTACGACGTCGACGGCTACGACGAGTACATCTTTCGCGGCAACGCCGGTGCGGTGTTCGTCCACGTCCAAGGCGGTGCCGTCATCGAGTGGGACATCTATGCGTCGGCGACCAACCTCGTGGATACACTTGCGCGCCGGCCGGAGGCGGAGCACGAAGCGCTTCGTCGCGCCGAAAAATCCGGCAAGGTGCTCGTTGGCAAGGCTGCCGAAAAAGAGACGAAGTCCATTCACGAAGCGGTGCGCGCGCGCGAGCGCGGTCTCTCCAAGCTCCTTGAGTACGACGTGGCGCGCCGCGCGCTCTTTCAGGACAGCTTCCGTGTTGGCAAGGCCGACCCGGTGGTGCTCCACGCCTACTACTACCAGCTGACTCCGCAGCGCGAGGCCCGCACCGTGAGCCTCATCCTCGAGCCGCCGGCGCGAGCGCTCGCGAGCGTTCCCGGTCTGGGGATCCGTAAGGACATCCGTATCGCGGATGAAGGACTCGCCGCGGGCGTGCGCTACCGCCTGCGCAACGACGGCGAGGAGGCCATCACCCTTCAGTTCACGAGCACATCAAACATCGGGCTGCTCTCCGAACAGAACCCGGCCGACGTGATCACCGTCGGGACTCGCAAGACGACACCCGGGAAGCCGATCGATGCTCGTCATGTGTCAGAAATCGCCGTTCACTCCGAATCGCGCCACTTTGACATCGCAATTGCTGTCGATCCCCCGTGCGAGGTGACGACGCGGCCGATCTACTCGATCACCAACTCCGAGCAGGGATTCGAGCGCGTCTACCAGCAGCTCGAGATCGCGTCGAGCTGGAACGTGACGATCGAGCCGGACGCGCACGTGGATCTCGAGGTGCGTGCGACGGCGGTCGGTCAGATGGTCGAACCCGACGCCGTGCGTCCGACCGCCCGGCGCCGCAAGGCCGCGGCCGGCGCGAACGCCGAAACAGCGAGGGTTCTGCGCCGATAGTCGTGAGCGCGTGAGCCGCGGGCGCGCGGCGGCTCTCCTCCTCGTTGGGATTCTCATCGGCGGGATCTCCGGCGGCGCCACGGCGACGTATCTCACTTCCCGGGCGACCGAGTCGCCGGGGCAGTCAGCACCCGTCGGTACCGGTCTCCCCGCCGCCAGCGCTCCGACAGCTTCGAGCGCACCGGCCGATGAGGAGATCGTCGGTGTGGTCCGAGACCTCTTGCCGAGCGTCGTGACGGTCATCAACTACGCGGCCAACGGCCAGCCGCAATCGAGCGGTTCCGGATTCGTCGTCGACTCGGGAAAGGGCTACATCATCACGAACAATCATGTGGTCGAGGATCCGCGGACGACGGGCGCGGGAGCTTCCTTCGACGTCGTCTTCTCCGACGATAGGAAGGCGAGCGCGAAGCTCGTCGGACGCGATCCCTTCACCGATATCGCTGTACTCCAGGTGGCGCCGCAGGGTCTGAAAGCGGCGACGCTTGCCAATAGCGACAACGTTCCCGTCGGCGCGCTGACGGTCGCCATCGGTAGCCCGCTCGGCGAATTCCAGAACACGGTCACGCACGGCATCGTGTCAGCCAAAGGCCGACGCGTCGCCGAATCGTCGCAGCTCATCCTCGAGGATCTGATCCAAACGGATGCGCCGATCAACCCGGGCAACTCCGGAGGGCCGCTCCTCTGGGCCGCGACGCATCAGGTCATCGGCGTGAACACACTTGGCGTGAGTCAGGCGACGGGCATCAACTTCGCCATCTCGAGCAACACCGTGAAGCAGATCGCGGACGAGCTCATCGCGAACGGCAGAGTCGTCCGCGGTTATCTCGGGATTCAGTACTCGCCGATCACCCCGCGACAGGCGGCGCAGCTTGGGCTGCCGAGCGGCACGATCGGCATTGTCGTCGGCCAGGTCGTCCCGGGTTCGCCCGCCCAACAGGCGGGTGTCCAGGTCAACGACATCATCACGAAGGTCAACGATCAGGTCATCGACGCGGACCACCCGCTGTCCAGCCTTCTCGTCAAGAACCGGCCGGGCGATAAGGTGAAGCTCACGCTTATTCGCACTGGCAAGGAGATGACCGTCGACGTGACCCTCGGCCAACCCCCGCAATAGCGACAACCGGCCTCCTCCTGGGACGGCGCGACGCCGTCCTGTATCTCGTCGCGGCGGGCCTGGGCAGCTTCGGACTGGGCGTCGCGCAGTTCTACCTGAACTTCCTCTACCGGTCGCTCGGTTTCGACGAGTTCGCCATCGGACTTCTCGCCGGCGCGGAAGCGCTCGGCGTCGTGTGCGGCGCGATCCCGGCGGCGATCTTCACACGAGGCCGTTCGCGCCGGGCGGCGATCCTCCTCGGCGGCACGCTCACCGGGGTTGGCATCTTCGGGATCCTTCTTTTCAACGCGCTCGCGGCTCTGTTCCTGTCGGCGATGCTCGTCGGCTTCGGCGGCATCATCGCGAGCTCGTCGGGCGCCGCGCTCCTCGCGGACGCGACGGATGCGGCGCGGCGCGCAACCCGCTTCGGCCAGCAGATCGCGCTCGGCACGACAGCCGCATTCCTTTCGAGCGTGATCGCCGGTGCGCTCGCGACACCCGTGGCCTCGTTGCTCGGCGCTCGACCGGGGGACGCGCTGGTGCTACGAGCCCTCGTCGGATGCGGCGGCATCATCGCCGCCGTTTCGATCGTCCCGATCCTCGCCATCCGCGCGGTCCCCGTTGCCCGGCACACCCTCGAGGCACCGACGCGCAACGACCTGGTCCGGCGCTTCCTCGCGATCGAGGTGCTCTTCGGCTTCGGTGCGGGCAGCTTCCTTCCGTTCATGAACCTGTTCTTCGCCGACCGTTTCGGTGTGCCGTTCTCGGCCCTGGGTCTGGTGCTCGGTGTCCTCGCGGTGGCCGGAAGCCTCGGCGCGCTCCTCCACGGACGATTCGTCGCCGCGCGCTTTGGCGCGATCCCGTCGATCGTCCTCGTGGAGACGCTGTCGTTGCCGTTCGCGCTCGTCGCCGCCTTCACCGGCGCGCTTCCCATCGCCGTCGGCGCGCTGGCGGTACGGCATTTCCTCATGTTCGGCGCGAGCGGGACAAGCAACGCGTTCCAGCTCTCCTCGTTCACGCCGGCGGTCCGTGCACGGCTTGGGCCGGAGGGGTTCATGGTGAACCTCGTCACCCTCGCGATCGCATACGGGCTCGCGGCGTATCTCACCTGGCGCCTCTTCGCGACGCACGAGCCGAGCGGCGATGTTGGCGTGCCCAGCGTCGCTGTCCCAGACTCGCGCGGGTGACCACCCTTCTCCGTGACCAGATCGCGGCCGCGATCAAGGACGGCCTGGCGCGCGCTGTGACGGACCTCGGTTGGCCCAACGTCGACGGCGTGCCGGTCGAGGTGGAGCGTCCGGGGAATCCGGAGCACGGCGATTACGCCTCGAACATCGCGCTGAAGCTCGCGAAACAAGCGCGCAAGCCCCCGCGCGACATCGCGAAGGCCATCAAGGAGCGAGTGCGCGTCGCTGCGCCGATCGCCGCGGTCGAGGAGCTGAGTGGCTTCGTGAACGTACGCCTCGACGAGAAATGGCTCGCGGCTCAGGTCGGTGAGATCGTGCGGGCCGGGTCGGACTTCGGTCGCTCGAAGGCCCTCGCGGGTAAGCGCATGCAGGTGGAGTTCGTCTCCGCGAATCCCACCGGGCCGCTCACCGTCGCGAACGCGCGCGGCGGACCGCTCGGCGACGTGCTCTCGTCGGTGCTCGAGTTCGCCGGCGCGACTGTTGAGCGCGAGTACTACGTCGAGGACACCGGGACGCAGTTCGAGACGTTCGGCCGCTCCATCGCGATCCGGTACCGGCAGCTCCACGGCGAGGACATCGAGATCCCCGCGGACGCCTATCCCGCCGAATATGTGAAGGACATCGCCGCCGGGATCAAAGCGCGCGTCGGCGACAAGTGGATGAACCTCCCCCTCGACGAACAGGCGAAGCAATTCGCGCCCGAGGGCGTCGCCTGGGTCCTGAGCGACGCGAAGCGCGTGACCGAGATGCTCGGAATCCACTACGACACGTGGTTCTCGCAGGCCGAGATGATGCGGTCGGGCTACTTCGAGAAAACGCTCGCGGAGCTGCGGAAGCTCGGCAAGGTTTACGACAAGGACGGGGCGGTCTGGTTCGAAGCCAGCGAGGCCGTCGACGACAAGGAGGGCTGGGTCCTGGTCCGCTCGAACGGCGAACCGGGCTATCTCGGGAAGGACATCGCCTACCACGTCCAGTCGCTGCGCGACCGAAAGTTCGACAAGAAAATCGACATCTGGGGTTCGAACACCCACTACCACCTGATCCAGATGCGTGCGGCGATGCAGGCGCTCGGCCTGCTCGACAAGTTCGAGGTCGTCCTCTACCAGTACGTGCGCTTCCTGCACGAGGGTGTGCTCAAGCGCATGCAGCGCCGCACGAACCAGTTCCTCCTGCTCGAGGAGGTCATCGAGGCGGTTGGCAAGGACGCGACCCGCTACTTCTTCCTGCAATCGAGTGCGGACCGCCAGCTCGACTTCGACCTCGAGCTCGCGGTGCAGCAATCGAACGAGAACCCCGTCTACTACGTGCAGTACGCGCACGCGCGGATCGCGAGCATCCTGCGCACGGCAGCCGAGCGCGGAATCAACGCAGCTGGCGCGGACACGTCCCTCCTCATCGAAAAGGGCGAGCTCGACCTCGTGCGCCTCGTGCTGCGCTTCCCCGAGCTCGTCGACGACATCCGCCAGCACTACGGCGTTCATCAGCTCACGACCTACGCGCTTGAGCTCGCCGGCGCGTTCCACGGCTTCTATCGCGATCACCGGGTGGTCGACGAAGCCGACGTCGCGCGGTCGAAAGCGCGCCTCCGTCTCGTGCAGGCCGTGCAGGTCGCGCTGCGTCGGACACTCGGACTGCTCGGAGTCAGCGCACCCGAGCGCATGTAGTCCTCGGCGCTGACGCGCCTGCGGTCTGCTTAGCCTCCGGCGATCTGGCCAGCCAGATCGCCACCTCAGTAGTCCTCGGCACTGCCGCGCCTGCGGTCTGCTGAGCCTCCGCCGATCTGGCCAGCCAGATCGCCACCTCAGTAGCTACTGCCCGAGACGACCGAGGACCCGAGCCGCACTAACGCGTGGCGGTGCCGCGCGTCGCCGCGGCTGCGCCTACAGCTCCAGCCAACCGGTGCGATTCCGCCAATGCTTTCCCGCACGGAGGTGCGCGACGATCGCGCGCTCGAGTGTCGTGCGCTGCGGCAGCTCGTCGATGTCCGGCGCGATGCGATGGAAGACGAACCGCAGGATGTCCGCGTCGCCGTCGTAGCCCTCTCCGATGCTGGTGAAGCGGCGCTGGAACCGGAGGACGTTTGAGTCCGGAGCAAGGTAGTCGGCGAGCTGCGGGTCGAGCAGCCACGACGTACAGATTCCGACGCGCGTCGGCGTTTCCGGAAAGTGGCGCGCGAAGAATGACCGAGCTCGCGCGAAGGAGTCATCGCAGGCCTCGGGGCTGAGCCGTCCGTTCTCCGGGATATGGATGCCAAACGCGTGGTCGCCCTCGCGAAACGCGTTCGCGACGCGCGCCGCGCGGACGCGCATGCGGTTGAACTGAAGACGTCCGAGCTCGTAGATCGAACCGCGGAAATGAAGCGTGAGCCATGAACTCGTGCGTAGACCTCCGCTGCCGAACAGCAGGCGATCACGCACGAGGTTCCGGCCGAGGTCGGAGAGCGTGGCCCACGAAATGTCGTCGGGAATGCCGCGCTCCCGATGGAACCGGCGCGCCTCCGCAAGCGCGGCCAGGTACACGTAGACGAAGAAATAACGTCCGAGCGAGGTTGACTCGACGGAGGCAGGGCCGGGAAGCTCCCTGATCTCGCACCCGCCCATGTCCGCGACGAGCGTCCGGTAGGCGCGCTCGAGCGGCCGCCAGGTCTCTGGCTCCATCGTCGGCGAGGGCCACGCGGCGAGGATCTCCAGCTGGTCCTGCTCGGCGATCGCCAGACGGTCGAAGATCGCGGGCAGGTACGTTCGGTCCGGCAGACGGAATCCGCGCGTCACGCCATGACGCTAGTCGAGCGGGCTACGGCGCCTTGGTCGGGCTCGCGCTTGGTCGCGCGCCGCCACCGCCGAGACCGGCGGTGCCGGTCTGCGAGCCGAAGAGCTGCCCCAGGATGTTCGTCGAGCCCACAACGATCGCGGTCGCCGAGACCATCCCGGTGGAGTCGGTCGTGCCGACAACGGTCACCTGGTCGCCCGCCTTGAGGTCGCTGAGCTTCACATCCGTTTCGGTCGTCTTGACGATCCGCGTCGTCGATCCCACGAGCACGATCTCTGACGTGGTTGCGGGCGATGCCGATGCCTGCGCGCCGGGTCCGCCCTGACCGCGGTCGACGGCGGCGACTGTGATCGAACCGTCGTTGACGGCGAGGATGCGACCGGTGACGGCCTGCTGGCCGCCGAGCGCGCCGCCTCCCCCGAAGGCGCCACGAGCGCCGGTTCCGCCGCGCGCCCCGGTCGCGCCCGTCGTGCCCGTCGTGCCCGTCGTGCCCGTCGTGCTCGGGCTCTGCGCTTTGTCGTAGGTCATCCCGGCAGCGAATCCGCCGCCCGCGAGAGCAAGCGCCGCGACGACGCCGATCACGATCTGCGGTGCCTTCATCTGATTCCCCTTTTTGGTTCGCTACTCGTATCTGAGTGCCTGGATGGGATGGAGCCGTGCCGCGCGCATCGCCGGGTAGAGCCCGAAGACGACGCCGATCGCGACGGACACGCCGACGGCGATGATCACGGTGCCGCTCGTGATGAGGAGCGGCAGGCTCGCCGCTTGCGGAATCTGGTGGACGACCACCGTGATCGCCCAGCCGAGCAGGATGCCGATCACGCCGCCGAGGCCCGTCAGCGCGATCGCCTCGATGAGGAACTGGTTGAGGATGTCTCCGCGGCGCGCGCCGACGGCCTTGCGGATGCCTATCTCACGGGTCCGCTCGTTCACCGAGACGAGCATGATGTTCATGATCCCGATGCCGCCGACAAGCAGCGAGATCCCGCCGATCGCGCCGAGCAAGAGCGTGAACGTGCCGGTCACGGAGCTGAGCGCCGCGAGCGTGTCGTTCTGATTCGTCACGGTGAAGTCCGCGTTCGCGGGATCGCCGATGTTGTGGCGCTGGAGAAGGATGTTGTTCACGTCGCTCGTGGTGAGTTCCATGGTGTCGCTTGACGTTGCCTTTACGACGATCTGACTCACGCGGTTGAGCTGGCCGGTGAGCACGTGCTGGGCTGTCGTGAGCGGAACGAGTATCTGATCGTCGCGGCTGAAGCCGAAAGTGCTCCCTTTGATGCCGAGCACGCCGACGACACGGAAATTCAGGATCCGCGCGCGCTGCTGACCGCCGCCCTGCCCACCGCCACCGAACGCCTGCCGCAGTTGGATCGTTTGGCCCACCGGGTCGATGTCCCCGAACAGGTTGGTCGCGGTCGTTGCGCCGAGGACCGCGACCTGGGCGTTCACGTTGAGATCGGACGTCGCGAAGAACTCGCCGCTATCGACGCCCCAGTCGCGGACGATGGGGTAGTCCTCGGTCACGCCGGACACCTGGGTGTTCCAGTTCTGCCCTGCCGCCGTCACCTGCCAGCGGCCAGCCTGCTGCTCGGCCTCCGCCGCGGCGATCGACGCGCCGAGCTGGTCCTGGATCGAGCGCATGTCGTCGAGCGTGAGGTTCTGCGCTTGCGCGCCCGCCCCCTTGAGGCCGTTGTCATTGCCGAACTGCGGCTGCACCGTCACGAGATTCGAGCCGAGGTTGAGGATCGTGTTCTGGACGCTCTGCGATGCGCCGTTGCCGACGCTCACCATCGCGATGACGGCGGCGACGCCGATGATGACGCCGAGCATCGTGAGCGCCGACCGAAGCTTGTTCACGACCAGCGATTGCAGCGCCGAGCGGAACGAGTCGTAGAGCTTCACTCCGCTGCGCCTATGCCAACGGCGAGCTCGTCCTCGGCGCGGCGCGGTCGCGGCACAAGCTCGTCACGAGCGATGAGCCCGTCGCGCATGCGCACGATGCGCTTGCAGTGCGCCGCCACGTCCGGCTCATGCGTGACCATCACGACGGTCTTGCCCATGTCGTTGAGGCGCTGGAAGATCGATAGGATCTCCGCGCTCGAGCGGGAGTCGAGGTTTCCGGTCGGCTCGTCGGCGAGGATCATCGACGGATCGTTGAGGAGCGCCCGCGCGATCGCTACACGCTGCTGCTGGCCGCCGGAGAGCTCGCTCGGGCGGTGATGGATCCGGTCGCCAAGGCCCACCTGCTCGAGCGCCGCGAGGGCGCGTTCGCGTCGCTGCTTGCGATCGCCCCCATAGATCAGCGGAAGCTCGACATTCTCGATCGCGTTCAGTCGCGAGAGCAGGTTGTACGTCTGGAAGACGAAACCGACGTGCTTGTTGCGAATGCCGGCGAGCTGGCCGTCGGAGAGCTTTCCAACGTTCTCGCCGGCGAGGATGTACGTGCCGCCATCGGCCACGTCGAGGCATCCGAGGATGTTCATGAGCGTTGATTTGCCGGAGCCCGAAGGGCCCATGATCGCTACGAACTCAGCGGCCCGGACGTCGAGGTCGACGCCGCGCAAGGCATTCACGGTGATCTCCCGCCCGATGCGGTACGTCTTCGTGACGCCGCGCAGCTGAACGACGCTCTGGATCACCGGCCGACGATGACCGGTCCGCCGCCGCCGAAGCCACCCCCGCCCGCACCGGGCCGTGCGGTCGCGGTCGCGCGCGCAGCTGGCAGCACCACGAGGTCGCCCTCCGCGACTCCGCTGATCACTTCCGTCGTGGTGTCGTTCGCGATACCGAAGGTCGCGTCGGTGTCCACCACTTCGCCGCCCTTCAGGACCTGCAGGTAGCGGCGTCCGGCGGTCGTGCGTATCGCGAGGTTTGGTACGGTGAGGACGCCCTGCTTGCTCGCGATGATTACGGTCGCCGTTCCGGTCATACCGGCCTTCACCAGCGGGTTCGCGATGTCGATGGTCACGTCGATGCCGTACACCGGTACGCCCGACTGGATCGTCGCGACCGGGTCGAGCGAGGTGACACGGCCCGTCATGCGTGAGGTGCTGCTCACGGCATCCACGGTGATATTCGCGACGAGGCCGAGCTTCACCTTGGCGACGTCGCTCTCGCCAAGCGTCCCGTGGAGGACGAGCGAGGTCGTGTTTGCGAGGACCATGAACGGATTCGCGGCGGTCTCGCCCACCTGCGATGCGATGGAGGCGACCACGCCCGCGGCCGGCGCGGTGGCCACGGCGTTCGTGAGGTTCGACTGTGCCGTGTCGACCGCGGCGGAGGCGTTGTCGACGCTCGCCTGGGAGTTCGTCAGGTCGTAGGGCTTCGAGTTCAAGGACGTCTGGGCCGAATCGATCGACTGCTGTCCGCGCTGCGCCGTGGTCGTCACGTTCTGCGTCGCGGTCGCGATCGAACCGCCGATGGCGTCGTTCATGGTGTTCGCGTAGGTCGCCGCCTGCGCGATCTTCAGCTTCACGGTCGAGACGTTCTGCTGTTGTCCGCTCACCAGCGTGTAAAGCGTGGCCAGGTCGGCTCGCCACTGGTCGAAGGGATCGTGAAGGCCCTTTGTCGACTGCGTGTTCAGACTGCCCTGCGCAGTGGTGACGCTGCTCTGCACCGTCGCGAGCACCGCGGAGGTCGTGTCGAGCGCGCTGGTGAGGCGCGAGGTCGCGATCGTGTAGTTCGTCTGCGCGAGCTGGAAGCTCGAGGCGATGCCAGTCGTGTCGCTCCCTGCTGCGGCCGCCGCGTCGTATTGGGCCACGAGGGACAGCAAGGCGCTCCGCGCGCTCTGGTAGTCCGCGAGCGCGGGTGAAAGGAGGGTGACCGAGTTCGCCCGCGCGTTCTGCAGCGCCGGGGAATTCGCTCCGCTGATCGCATTCAGCGCGTTGCGCAGATCGCCGGTGTCACCGCCGCCGACGATCCTCTGCATCTCCGCGATGAGTGCGTCGATCTGCGACTGGATCGTGCCGAGGCTGTCCTGGAAGCTCGCGATCCCGCTCGTCGCGTTGGCGAGGGCGGCCTGCGCCGTCGCGAGATCCTGCGCGGCCTGCTGGCGAGCCTGGTTCAGCGCCTTCTGCGCGTCGCTCGTCGTTGAGGCGGTGCGGTTGTAGTTGTTCTGCGCGGTCACGAGGTTCGCCTGCGCCTGCGCGAGAGCGGCTTCCAGGTCGGTCGTGTCGAGCTTCGCGAGCGGCTGGCCGGCCGTCACCTGCTGACCCACCGACACGTAGATAGCCGCGATCTTGCCCGAGGTCTTGAAGCTCATCTTTGTCTGGTTCATCGCCGCGACCGATCCGGAAACCGCGACGCTCTGGATGACCGAGCCCTTCGTCACGGCTTGCGTGCGGATCTCCGTCTTCGCGGCGGGGGCGTTCGCGCGAGACACGAAGACCGCGCCGCCCGCCATCAATCCGACCAGGGCGAGAGCAAAGATCCGACCGGGCCAGGTCATCAGGATTCCTCGAAATACGGTCATCGGTGTCTTCCCCTCTGCTCCGTCGCGCCTCTTACGTCGCGCTCTGTGGGCGCGGGGCAGGCGACAGGCGCGCCGTCACGACCGCGCCAAGCGCATACGCGAGGGCCCCCACCACGGCCACAGCGCCCAGATATGGAAGCTGCCACGAGATATAGATAAGGGTGGCGCCTAAGAGGGCGATGAGAGGCGCTGGCACCTTCCCGTTGTAGCGGCGGAGCCGCCCGACCCTGAACAGGGCGTCCCCCAGGCGCCAGGAGGCGGCGGCGAAACCGACCACGGCGGCGATCCCCGTGACGACGAGGATCACGCTGAACGTGGCGAGGCCCACCTGGAGCGCGGCGGGGACCCCGACCACTCCGGCGTTGCGAAGGCTCGTAACGGAGCCGAGGAAAACGATCCCAGCGAGCGCTGCCGCAGAGACCCCGACTCCGATGACCGCGAGCCCGCTCAAGAGGACACGGAGTTGCGACCGCCAGCCTCCGAACGACGCGCGATAGGTGCTCACGACCTGGTCGCGGGCAAGGACGAGAGCGCCCGACGTCGCGAGGAGGATGAGGAGATAGCCGGCCGCGTCGCGAGCCGTGTCGGTGAGCCCGCGCTGCACCGGGACGATCGGCTGGAGAGCGCCTGGAAGATCGCGCTGGGTGTCGATCACAGTGCGAGCCGGTGGTGGCGAGTTGCGGGGGTCGAAGAAGATGCGGCGGTTCGGTGAAGCCGACGCCAGCGACGACGCGAGAAGGATCGCGGAGACACCGACCGCGAGCATCACGGCGCCGAGCACGACCAACGCGTCGCGCTGCTTCATCTCGCGGTCCGACGCATCGGCATCGCGATCGCGGCATGCGCCGCGATGAGGCTCGCGATCCCCACGAGCGCGAGCGCCAGCACCGTCGCGCCGTCTACGAAGAAGAAGGCGTCGGCCGAGTCCGCGGTCGCGGCGGCGATCACGTTGTTGAAGGCCGTGGCGAGCTCGTCCCCGTTCGTCGCGTGCTGATACACGAGAAACACGAGCGAGGGGACCGCGAGGGCCGCCGCGGTTATCCACTCCCATGCCATTCGTCTTTCGCCCGCGACCCCGCGCATGACCGCGTCGCGAAAGCCAAGCGGAACCGCGCGCGGAGGGACGCTCGCGAGCAGCTGGTGGGTTCGCCGCTCCGCCGGGTCGAGGTCGCCCGGGGCGAATCCGCTCATGCGCTTCGCCCCCTCAGGCGCGCGGCGAGGCGCACCTTGAGCGCGGCCCTCGCGCGATGCAGGTGCGTCTTCACCGTACCCAGGGGGATCCCGAGGGCATCGGCAACCTCCTGATAGGAGAGCTGCTGCATGTGGCGGAGGGTGAGCGCGGCGCGGTACGCCGGCGGAAGCTCTTCCATCGCCGCCACGACCTCGGCGACCTCTTCACGGCGGACCGCGGTCGCCTCGGGACCCTCCGCGATCTCCTCGGGATCCTCGGGCAGCTCGTCGACCGGTGTTTGGTGGGCGTGCCAGCGTTGCACGTGGTTGAGGCTCGCGTTCGTCGTGATCCGATACAGCCAGGGGCCGAACGGGAGCGCGGGGTCGTACTGATGGAGCGCGCGATAGGCGCGAATGAAAGCCTCCTGTGCGCAGTCCTTCGCCGCGTCGGTGTCGGCGGTGATCCGGAGTGCGATGTTGAACACGCGGCCACCGTAGCGCTCGACCAAAGCCGCGTAGGCGTCCGCATCACCAGCCAGACAAGCCTTGACGACGTCCTGGTCGGTGTCGGTCAGAGAAGCCTCCGCCGCCCCAGCCAGGAGGTCGGGTCGAGTTGGACTACCCGCTCGGCCGGCGCGTTGTTTCGCGTATTCTCGGCCCCGCTCCATGGACCTGACCTGGCTCGGTCACGCTTGTTTTCGCATGCGCGGGCGCGAAGGCGTCGTGCTGGCCGACCCACCTGACCCCAAGTCTGGGCACGCCATAACCAAGACCGAGGCCGCCATCGTCACCATCTCGCACGAGCACCCCGGGCACTCGAGTCTCAAGTCGGTCGGCGGCGAGCCCGTCGTGCTTCGCGGCCCGGGTGAATACGAGGTCCACGAGGTCCTGGTGACCGGTCTCGGCACCTTCCACGATGATTCGAAGGGTTCGGTCCGGG
>Ga0209160_1001360_pt1 | contig 20559 bp, 13 predicted proteins | sample GraSoiAngelo_153_FD_186167 | JGI IMG/M metagenome (GOLD analysis project Ga0209160, IMG submission 186167) | Grasslands soil microbial communities from the Angelo Coastal Reserve, California, USA - 14_1009_12_40cm (SPAdes) (version 2) | ecosystem: Environmental > Terrestrial > Soil > Grasslands ... | reverse complement strand
TCGCGGTCCTTCTTTTGCGCGCCATCCTCCGCGGCCCCCAAATACGCGCCGGGCTTGGCGACTGCAAGGGCGGATGCTGCGAGCGATGAAGCCAGGAATTTGCGTCTTTGCATGGGCTCCTCCGGTATGTGCCTGCGAATTTGCCCCGTATGCTCGCACAAATCGAAGCGCGCGTCCATCGCGCGCGCGCCGGAGCGGCGGCAAACAGTCGCAGGGCGCCGACGCATGGGGCATGGCAAGCCTTCCCAAAGGCGGCGGGCAGGTGTATATTGCCCGTCATTCTCTGCGAATTAAGGCGGCTGGGAATCAAAATGGCAAATCCCGGTGAAACGATGGTCGCTCCGGCGCAGCGGTTGAAGCTGCGTGGAACGCAATCGTGGGAGCAGTTGGCGTTGTGCGCTGCCGTGCTCGTTCTCGCCTCGCTATGGGCCTCGGTGGGTCGAGCTCAGGATCGCGCGGCCGCGTATGCTCCGGCGGACATTCGCTATGGCGCCCAGATTTACGCGGCACAGTGCTCCGCATGCCACGGCGAGACTGGCACGCAAATCGGCGGCGTGGATTTGGGCGGCGGCGCGTTGCGGCGCGCACCTTCTGATGTCGATCTGCGCAACGTTCTCGCCAACGGCATCGCGGGCACGGCCATGCCGCCCTTCCGGTTTGATCCTTCGGAACTCACCGCGATCGTCGCCTATATCCGCAACATGCGCACCTTTGACGCGCGCGGCGCTGCGGTAGGCGACGCCAATCGCGGACGCGCATGGTTCGAGGGAGCCGGCGGCTGTACGAGCTGTCATCGCGTCAACGGCAAAGGGCCCCGGGTCGCTCCCGACCTGAGCGACATCGGTGCGCTGCGCAGCGCCGATTTCCTGGAGCGCACTCTTCGCGATCCCAATGGCTCCATCCTACCGATGAATCGTTCCGTGCGCGCGGTCACACGAGACGGCAAGGTCATCAACGGCCGGCGGCTGAACGAAGACACATATTCGGTTCAAGTGATTGATGATCAGGAGCATCTGCTGTCCCTCGATAAAGCGAACCTGCGCGAATACACAGTTGTCACGACATCCACCATGCCGTCCTACAAGGACAAGCTCAGTGCGCAGGAGATGGCCGATCTGGTCGCTTACCTGCTCACGTTGAAAGGCCTGCGATGATGCGGAAAACGATTCTCCAGATAATTCGGAAAAAGCACCGCGCTTCTTTACTGTGTCTGGCGCTGCTTGTGCCCGGCGCTCTCTGCGCTCAGGTCACTTCCGAGCGCCTGCGTCGTGCGGCCGACGAACCGCAGAACTGGCTGACCTACTCCGGCAACTACTCCAGCCAACGGTATAGCCCGCTCAAGCAGATTGATCCCAGCAACGTCAAGAATCTGGAGCTGAAATGGGTCTTTCAAGCCCAATCACTGCAGAAATTCGAGACCACTCCGCTGGTGGTTGACGGCATCATGTACCTTACGCAGTCGCCCAACGACGTTGTTGCGCTCGATGCCAAAACAGGACGGGTATTCTGGGTCTACCACTACGCAACTTCTCCCGATTCGCGCCCCTGCTGCGGGATTGTGAATCGCGGAGTGGCCATTCTCGGCGATACGCTTTTCATGGCTACGGTCGACGCGCATCTCGTGGCCGTGGATGCCCGGAATGGCCACGCCATTTGGAACAACAAACTCGCCGATGCGGCTGCGGGTTACGCCATGACGATGGCGCCGCTGGTAGTGAAGGACAAAGTGATCGTCGGCTTGGCCGGCGGCGAGTATGGCATTCGCGGCTTCATCGCCGCCTATGACGCGCACAACGGCAAAGAGGTTTGGCGGTTCAACACCATCCCGGGCCCCGGCGAGCCGGGACACGAAACCTGGCAAGGAGAGGAATGGAAGCACGGGGGCGCGGCCGTCTGGCTTACGGGCTCCTACGATCCCGATCTCAACCTGACGTACTGGGGGACCGGCAATCCGGGTCCGGACTACAATCCGGGGAAACGGCCCGGCGACAACCTCTATTCCGATTGCGTGGTAGCCCTCGACCCCGATACCGGAAAACTCAAGTGGTTTTTTCAGTTCACGCCAAACGATCCCCACGATTATGACTCGGTGCAGATCCCCGTTCTCGCGGATATGGATTGGAACGGGAGCCCACGCAAGCTGATGCTGTGGGGCAATCGCAACGGCTTCTTTTACGTTTTAGACCGGGCGACGGGAAAATTTCTCACCGGCGCGCCATTTGTAAAGGTGAACTGGGCCAGCGGCTTGGATGCGAAAGGCAGGCCGATACCGACGCCCCAGCCTCCGGGCGCGCCGACCTTCCCCGGCATCCAGGGCGGGACGAACTGGTATTCGCCGTCCTACAGCCCGCGCACCGGCTTGTTCTACGTCTCTAGTTGGGAAGGCTATTCGACGATCTTCTCTGGGGTAGATGTCGATTACAAAGAAGGCCTGCGCTACACCGGCGGCGCAAACACCAGCCCCATTCCCGGTGCCGATAATCCCGCAGGGGCCCGCCAGGGCCCGGTCAACACCTACACCGAGGCGCTCGGTCATGGCGCCGTCATGGCCCTTGATCCCCATACCGGAAAAAAGAAGTGGAGCTTCGAGATGCACGACGTCAATTGCAGCGGGATCCTGACCACTGCATCGGACCTGCTTTTCGCCGGCGGACGTGAGGGCTATTTCCAGGCGCTCGATGCGCACACCGGCGCGCTGCTGTGGAAGGTGAATCTCGGCGGGGAAATCATTGCCGGGCCGATCAGCTATCAGGTGGACGGCAAGCAGTACATTTCCATCGCCTCCGGGAACGGCCTGTTTGTCTTTGCTCCTCGAGACGGCGCGAACTGACGACGGCCCAGCTTCGCTTACCTGCCTTGTGCCCGAAGCACTCGCGCGAGTATATTTCCGCTTGCAGAAAAGCTCCGACAAAAAGGCATGTCGCATATGTCGGCGCGAATCCGGCGCTGCTTGCCAGCCAACGCATGCGCGCCGCGCAGTAGAAGCTTGTCGGCGGAAGGTTCCGCGTTATCTCGTCGCAAATCGTTTCGCAAGAGTCCGGACAAGTGAGCGCGCGCGAACCCACACACCTGGTAAGGGCCATTGGCCGCTGGGGCCTCGCGGCGCTGGTGATCAACTCCATTATCGGCAGCGGTATCTTTGGTCTCCCCGCCATTGTTGCCGCTCATCTCGGCCGCGCGAGCCCCTTTGCCTATCTCCTGGCCGCGGCAGGCGTCGGAATGATTATGGGCTGCTTCGCCGAAGTGGCCTCGCAGTTTCGCCAAGCGGGCGGACCTTACCTCTACACGCGCGTGGCTTTCGGACGCTTGCTGGCCCTCGAAGTCGCCTGGCTGCACTGGCTCTCACGACTAACGGCCGCCGCAGCAGCGGTCAATCTTTTCGGTACTTATCTGGGCTACTTCTGGCCGGCGGCGCAACGGCCGCTGGAGCGCGCTCTGTTGGGCGCGGCCATTCTCGTGGTGATCACGGGCATCAACATTGTCGGTGTGGGGATGGGTGCGCACCTGAGCTCCGCGTTCACCATCGCCAAGATCGCCCCGCTGCTGATTTTTGCCGCCGCTGGTCTGCTCTATGGCTTCGCTCATCCGGCTGTCTCGCTCGCGAATCCGCACGTGGCCACGGCCGCGGATTGGTTCGACGCGGCCATCGTGCTGATCTTTGCCTACGGCGGTTTTGACGGCGCGCTCGTCCCCATGTCCGAAGCCCGCGACCCTCAGCGGGACGTACCGTTTGCGATGGCGGTCTCGTTTGTGAGCGTCACCCTGATTTATATCCTGGTGCAGATTGTCGTCGTTCGCGTGCTGCCCGATCCGGCGCAAACCGATCGGCCGCTGGCCATAGCCGCGCAGGTATTCTTGGGACCAGCCGGCGCAGCCTTCATTGCGGTCAGCGCGCTGCTTGCCTTATTCGGCTTTTTGAGCGCCCAGATGGTGCACGCTCCGCGCATGGCGTTCGCCCTGGCGGAGCAAGGCGATCTTCCGCCCATTTTCGCCGCAATCCATCCTCGTTTTCGGACTCCGCATGTATCCATTCTCGTATTCGCGAGTTCACTTTGGGTGCTCGCGACGATGGGTAACTTCCGCTGGAACGTGGTGCTCTCGTCCGCAGCCCGGCTGATTATCTATGGGCTGGTGTGTGCGGCGCTATTGGCGTTGCGCCGCAAACAACCTCATGCAGCGGCTTACCGGCTTCCGCTGGGGCCGATATTCGCCGTTATCGGCATCGCCTTGATGATCGCGCTTTTCACGCACACGACGCGGGAAGAGCTTGCGTGGATCCTGGCGACGGCCGTCGTGGCCTTCCTGAATTGGCTGGCCACGCGCCGCCACGTCGTGCCCGCCGCAGCTACTGACGAGCTGTAACCCTGCCCCAGCGCATGCGACTTTTTGCCGCGCGATTTCTCGCGCTCAAGAGGCGTGTGCTGGGGACCCCGGTCCGCTCCCGATGTGCTATCCTCCCGCATCACAGACTGGTTGCTTACGACCAGAAAAAAGGAGAAGCCATCACATGCGCAAAATAGTCGCGGGAATTTTCCTGTTGCTCATCGCATCCTCGGCAAGGGCACAGGCGCCGGCGGGAGCGACGGACATCACTGCTGCGCAGGTCCAGGCGTTCATCAAAGATGCGCCTCACGATCGCAATAGCGATCGGCCCATACGCGTGGTGGACGCCGGAGGCTACCGCGTCGGCATATTTGGCGTTTTCCGGCCGAAGAGCGCTCCACCCAACGCGACCATGCACCAAACCAGTGTCTCGGAGGTCTACTACATGCTAGACGGCGCCGGGATGTTGGTGACCGGCGGTAGTCTGCGAAAACCGGCAACGCCACGGCCATCGAATCTGGGAAATTGGACCGACGTCGCAGGCGAAGGCATCGACGGCGGCGTATCGCGCCGAATCGCCAAGGGCGACGTGGTCATCATCCCCGGCGGGGTGCCACACGGCTGGGCGAGTACCGAAGGCGACATTACGTATCTGATTGTTCGGCCCGATCCCGACAAGAAACTCTCGCTGAGGTAGCCCGAGAGGCTACATTAGCCTGGTTCGCGACACCGGCGCAAAAGCACCAGGACACATTTTCACCTCCGATGTAAGAAAGTGACGGCCGAGTGGGCCGCCATCCGCTCCCATTTTGCCAAAACTCCAGCTAAGTAGCTGAATCTAAAGGGTCGTGTGAGTTGCCACGTTTGGCACGTCCCTTGCCGCTAATCATGTATTCTGACTCGATTCGTACCATATAAATAGCACACCAGGAGGTGTGCAACCCAGTATGCCCGCCCTTCGCTGTAAGGCTCTGCCGCCTCTCCTCGTTCTCTGGAGCTGCGTTTTTGTTCCTGGGCTGCGGGCACAGACACCCGCAGGGGAATCGGCTGCCGAGCGCACCGACATTGGTTGGCAGTGGATTGAACAATTTGCCGGCAGCTCGAGCACGGAGGGCCAAATACTGGCGCTCACTTCATCCGCAGGTTATAACTTCAGCTCTCATGTAGGGCTGGTCGCAGGCATCCCGGTCTATTTCGTACACAATCCGTCTTCGACCGCCGGCACGACTTCGCTAGCCGGTACCACTTCGGTGAATGGCATTGGCGACATCTTCGCCGGCTTGCGCCTCTCCTTTGCGAATCCTGCAATTAATTATCGGATGGCGGTCACTGGGGCGGCGCCCAGCGGCGACAGCTCCAAAGGCTTGAGCACCGGCCACACCACCTACGATTGGACCAATCATTTTGACCGGAAATTCGGCCGCCTGACGCCTTTCGCCGACTTGGGCCTGGCAAACTCGGTTCCCAATACCGTCTTCTTCCAGCAGTTCACGTCATTAGGTCACCTGATGCATTTAGAGACCGGAACAGGCTTTGATCTCTTTGGCCCTCTCAGCGTCAGCGCTTCGTTCTACGACATTGCGCCGTGGGGTTCGCAGCAGGTCTTCAGCCGGCTGGTTACAAAGGGTGGTCTGCCCGCGGGGGCCGGGAGTCACGGGCGCGTTTACGAGGTGAGCCAGCAGACTAGCGGCGGCGCTGGCCTCACAAGCGACCATGGATTTAATTTTGGGCTCGACGCAAGAATATCTCTGTTTGACATCTGGGCCGGCTTTACTCACAGCGTCCACTTCGATTTGAACGTCGTCTCCTTCGGCGTCGGCGTGAATATGCGGAATCTGCTTCACCGCGCGAAGGGACTGTGAATCGAGCCATGCGCCAACAGAACGAGATTCGTCCCCAAATCAATGCGACAAGGTCGCGTTTTCTAACATTTACTGACGGAGTTAGAAAGCGTTCGACCAATCAACTGCTCAAGGAGGTAAAAATGAGGAAACTCATGACGATAGGAGTTGCCGTTCTGGCAATCGGGTTGTGGCTCATTCCTATCCGCGCTGCGGCGCAAGGCCGCGGCGTGGGCAGACCGGAAGGGTCACCAGGAGTCTCCGGCTCACATGCGCCGTTGGGCGCCCCCGGAGCCGCCGCGGGCACGAGTCACGGATCGGTGCATGATACATCCACAAGCGGACCCAAGTCGCCCGCCATCTTGCTGAATCAAAATACGCAACTGGCGAAGAATCTCTCGTCCTTCTTTCCGGCTGGCACCAACCTCACGGCGGAGGCGAGCGGCTTCAAAAATCTTGGCCGATTCGTCGCGGCGGTGCACGTATCGCACAATCTGAAAATTCCCTTTACGCAGCTGAAGTGCACCGAGCTGGGCACCACAAAGGCCTCCACTTTGGGCATCACCTGTCCGACGACGGTGACCAATGCAAGCGGCATGAGCCTTGGAAAGGCAATTCAGACGATCAAGCCGGATGCCAACTCGCAGGAGGCGGTCCAAACGGCAAATCAGGAGACCAAAAAGGACCTCGCGGATACGAAGTCCTGAGTAGGCCCTGATATATCCATATGAGCGGTGGGTCTCGGGCGCGTGGGACTTGACTCCCCCGCGCCCGGCAGTTCTGTCTCTAGCCAACCGATTCGGCGACAAGGCTCGATCATTTTCGCCGACTTCCAGCGCTTAATCTTGCGTTCTCGCCTCTCTGCCCAGGTTCAGCATCGGTCTCTTTTGGCGTCGTTCTGTGTGAGATGGCCACTGGCAGACTGCCGTTTCCAGGGAACACCTCGGCGGCCATCTTTGGTGCCATCCTCCAAAAAGCGCCCGCGCCACCCGCTCGCGTGAATCCTGACTTGTCACCGGAGCTGGACCGGATTATCAGCAAGGCTCTGGAGAAAGACCGCAAGCTGCGTTACCAGAACGCCGCTGACATTCGCATCGACTTGCAGCGGCTGAAGCGCGATACGGATTCGAGCCGAGCGGCCGTGAGTGCATCGTTTCTCGTCATCGCGCCTCGACCCTGGTGGCGCAGTTGGGCAGCGCTCTCGATCGCTGTTGGTGTGTCGGTCCTGTTGCTGCGGGCTGGTTTTACAGGTTCTCGGCGCGAGGCGAGGCGATCAATTCAGTTGCAGTCCTGCCCTTCGTGAATGCCAGCGCCGATCCGCATGCGGAATACTTGAGCGACGGGATCACCGAGAGCCTCATCAACGGCTGAGTGAGGAACTTGACGTTCGGGCTGATCTGCGCCATTATCGGCGCAACCTGACGTGGTTTTTTGAGGATAATCTAGTGCGCGCAAAACGACAAAAAGTCGATTGGGCAATACTCGCACCAGTCGTGATCGCAGCCGTGATCGCCATGAGCGCGGTGGTCGTTGCAGGCGTTGCTGCGCCGACGAATTGCCCAGGCTGCACCGCTGAAGCGGGAAGCTCGTCTCGATTGGTTTCCGTTCAGCAGCTTCCAGAAGATGCGTGTGCGTGGGATGAAGCTGCGGGCTCCGATTCCCATGCGATTTCGCCGGAGGAGAAGATCCTATTTTCCGCACTGCAGCAGGACGTGTCTCCGGCGCAGCAGTCATCTGCGGCTCCCAGGCAGCAGAACGGAGGAAATTTTGTTCCTGCGCAGGGGGAGAGAGAGGAAAGAGAAACGGCGGAGCTCAGAGGGCACGGAGCGCACACGCCGGTACGCACGATCCGCGATACGTATCCGACGTATAGCGCAGTCGCGGTCGACGTCAACTCCAATGAAGTCATCCTGCAGGACAATAATTTATGGGAGTACCAGGTATTCGACCGGTTGTCCCCGACCCCTGCGAAGGACGACGAGATCTCGCAACCGAAGCGAACCGTTCGGGGTGACAAGACCCAGATGGAGTTCAACAACGGCCTGTACTTGGACCCCGGGAACGGTGACATCTACTCGGTGGAATCGGACGTCGGCGACAAGATGGTCCGTTTCCCCCGCGAGGCGACTGGTGATGTCAGCCCCATCTCCGTCCTTCACACTTACCATCGCGTGTACAACGTCGCGGCCGATGAAGGGAAGCAGGAACTTTACGTGACCGTGGAATACCCGCCTCAGGTTGTCGTTTTCCGCAAGCAAGCGTCGGGCGAGGAGAAACCGCTACGCCACCTCGAGGGCGACGACACGGGACTGGACACACCGCACGGGATCGCCGTGGACGAGAAGGACCGGCTGTTGTTTGTCAACAACTGGGGCCATCACAGCAATTTCATGATTCAGGGTACGGGCAAGTTCTTCCCGCCGTCGATCAAAGTATATTCGCTGGACGCGAGCGGGAACGCAAAGCCGTTGCGCGTGATTACCGGCGACAAGACGCAACTAGATTGGCCCGCAGCGATGAAATTCAACCCAGACAATGGCGACCTGTACGTGGCGAATGACATCGGCCAGTCGGTGCTCGTCTTCGCCAATGCGCCCAAGGCGCAGGGGAACATAGCACCGGCACGTGTCATCCGTGGGCCGTCGACACGACTGCGCAATCCCACCGGAGTGGCCTTAGACCTCAAGAACAAAGAGGTGTGGGTATCGAATCTGGGGAACTCTTCGGCGACGGTGTATCCGCTGATGGCGGCCGGCGACGTGCCGCCCCTGCGGGTGATTCGCAGTGCGCCAGAGAGCTATAGAGGCTTGGCTTTCGGCAGGACCAACGCGGTGGCGTACGATCCCATCCGCGAAGAAATTCTGGTGCCCAATTGAGTAAACCATCCGCAGATTGCGGTCTTCGCCAGGCTGGCGAAGGAAGACACACCGTATCTCAGAGCGCTTGAAGGTCAAAAGACACTGCTTAGCAGGACCATGCACGACTTCGCGTTCGACGAGATTCACGATGAAATCGTGGTAACGGGTCCTCTCACGCAGTCGATTCTGACTTTCCGTGGAGTGGCGAGTGGAGAGGAAGCCCCTCTTCGCGTAATCCAGGGAGACAAAACTCGAATCAAGGGCGTGGGTGCCTTAGACAAGGTGAGCATCGACCCGGTGCATAATGAAATCTACATTAGCACACCCGATCAACTCATTCTGGTGTTTGACCGGCTGGCCAACGGCAACGTCGCGCCCAAACGAGTTCTGGGCGGGCCGGACACCCAGTTGTCACTGGGTCACCAAAACACGAATGAGTCGATCCAGTCGGTTGGCCCCGAGCGGAACGTTTATGGAGGAGGTAATGGTCCCCGCCTCCGCGTCGATCCCATCCACAACCTTTTGTTTGTGCCGCAAGTTCGTGGTGGCGGCGAAGGCGAAGGTGGTGGCGGCAAGATTCTGGTTTTTGATCGAACGGCCAGCGGGAATACCCCGCCGAAGTTTATCGTCAAAACGAATGGAGGCGGGTTTGACATATATTCCCCGAAGTTGCGGATGATCACGCACCCGAGGAACGATTTCGAAATCTTCCAGCTTTCGGAGAGTGGCCAGAGTAAGTTAATCGCGAAATTTGCGGCTCCGTTGGGCAGGGCTGGAGCTGCCACAATGGCTCTTGATCCTGTTCACAAGGAAGTTCTCGTAGCCACCTCATCGGGCAATACCGTCCTGACCTTCTCGGTTCCGGAACTGTACGACGGACCGGAGGACCACCCGCTCAGTTCGGCAGTCCCGACCCACTAGACCTTCCGTACTGCACGGGGTGGGGCCTGATCGCCCTCCGCCCCGTGTTTCATTCCGAAGAACTGCAACTTCACGAGCGTTTCCGTCGCGTCGACCCGCAGACGCTACAATTGGACATCAGGTTCCACGACCCAAAGGCATATACGCGCGACTGGACGGGGCAGAAAACTTTTCAAGTTGCACCCCACCTGGCATCTTGGGGACTACTTTTGCGAGGACCAATACCTCTTCGACGAATTCCAACGAAAGGCCGGATTCACTTCCTTTCTTCCAAACAAGTAAGGTGATCGCCGCGATTCTGCACTCAGCGTGAGGCTGATAGTCGTAAATAATTTGACGGTACACGCATAATCGGCGACAAAACCTGAGTGCCAACGCAGTGTACCAACGCGTCGCGTAGCGCGCCGTGAGAATTGTGACGTGCTTTGTTACCTAACCCTGCCATCATTAGTTTCATAGAGTTGCTTTCTTGGCGAGCAAACCCTCTAGGATCCTGTCTTTGCTAATCGGATGCTCCCGGATGCGCACGCCGCACGCATTGTAGATGGCATTCGCTAGCGCGCCCGGAGGAGCGCCGATCGCCGTCTCCGCGAAACCCTTGGACCCGAAAAACCAGCGAGGCTCCAGGCTGTTAATGAAAACGTTAGTTTGCTCGGGGACATCCATGATCGTGGGAAGCCGGTAGGACAAGTAGCCGACGCTGTAGTGACGCGTACCTGGGAACTCGCGGTCCCACGGAATGGCATCCGTCGCGATGGCGGTGCTTTGGACGAGGGAACCGTGCATATCGGCGTTCGCCAGCAGGGGATTCATGACCTTCCCCGCGTCATGGCAGTAGACCGCCCGTACGTAGCGCCAATCGCCCGTCCAGGTGTCCACATCTACCTCGGCAAAGCAGGCCCCGACACCACGATTCATCGATCTTCCGATACCCCCAGGATGAACACACTTGCCGGTCATGCGCAGGGAACCTTTGTTCGCCTTCACCAAATCTGCAAAGGTGGTTTTCTTCTTCGGATCTTCGATCGAAGAGATGACCCCGTCCCGTATCTGCAGCTTGGCAGCGTCCACTTTCAAGGTATCCGCTGCGCGTTTGAGCAGTTCTTTCCGGAGTTTGTCCGCAGCATTGCAGAGAGCCCCGCCCTGCAATTGAGTGGTCAGGCCGCTATTCCAGCCCGGTGCCGGTAGGGTAACGTCCGAATCGCCCCATACCAAGCGCACATGGTCCAGGGTCGTAAAGCCGAGAATTTCTGCGACCTGGATCGACATCGCCGTGCCATGGTTGGTACCACTGTCCGGCTGGGCGTAATGCAGAACGATATTGCCGTCCGCATTCAACTCCAGTTCTCCGCCGTAAGGAAAGGCGCCAGTGTTGGTGCCCGTCGCATCCCTGTTATGGGAGACGACCCAATCGTACCCGCCTTCGCCTTCCTGGTAGCCGACGCGTCCGGCATGGTGCATGGACATGGCCATTCCGAAACCCCGCTTGAATCTGCCGGGGTTTCCTCCTGCAACGGGATTCCTCTTGTCCCATCCAATGGCCTTTGCTCCCTCTTGGAGCACCTCCACAGAGGCATACGAATCGTAAGTAAGCTGCCCGTTCTCTACCTCAGGCATGTCGTGTACCGTAGGCCCGCCCTGTATGACCGCAACCTTCGTCCCCGGCTTTTGCACATTCAGCAATCGGAACTGCACGGGGTCCATGCCTACCGCTTCCGCCATCTCATCCATCATCTGCTCCCAGGCCCACTTGAACTCTTGCTGGGAATTGCTTCTGGATGCGCCCGTGGTGATCGAGTTCGTCCGATAGAGAAAGCCGATTTCCTTCCAGTTTGGAATGACGTGGAGGTATAGCTCAGACCTGCCCCCTCCGCCCGCAGCATTGGGCGCCGCTGCCGGTGAGGCGGGATTCGCCGTATTCGCTCCTGTGTTGACGTGGAACTCGCGCTGGCAGGCGATGATCTTCCCGTTCTTGGTGGCTCCCACCTTGAACTTTGTAAGGTTCGCTGGTTTCACATTGAGCTGCGCCAGTTCCTGGTCCTTCTGCAGGATTAACTTAGTCGGCCGCCCGCTCATTTTGGCGATGTGCGCAATCCAAGGAAAGAGCTTGTCGCCGGCTGACAGCGCGCCTCCGAAAGTGCCGCCGTTCCATTTGTTGATGTAGCGGACATTCTCCACAGGAATTCCCAGCCGCTTGGCTACGTTCGCTCGTTGCGGATGGACGCCCTGGCCCATGCCCCATACCGTCAATTTGTCACCGTCCCACTTGGCAATGCCACCGAGCGGTTGCAGCGGGAAGGGGATCGCGCCCGCGTAGGAATAAGTGAACTCCTTGACGATATCCGCTTGCGCAAATGCCTTGTCCACGTCACCCCATTGGTACAGAGTTTGGGCGATATTTCCTCTTTCCTTGCTGCTGAGGTCCGGTGGATTCGGCGCCATGGCTTGAGCGAGATTGGCCGCGAACGGAAGGACCTCGTACTCCACTTTGATGCCCGCCAGAGCATCCTCAGCGAGGTCTTCCGTCTCCGCCGCGACGATGGCCACGATTTCACCCTGAAAGAAGAGTTCCGCAGGCAAGGGATACGTTTTGGGGGCATTCTGCGGCGTCATTATGTATACGACGCCCGGCATCTTCTCGGCCTTGGAACTATCCAGTGTCTTCACTCTCGCGCGAGGATGCGGGTTGGTGAGGGGCTTCGCAAAGATCATATTCGGCAGGACAATCCGGGTGGCGTATTGGGCCTTACCTGTGAACCGCGGTATGGCCACTTCCGGCATCGCTGGATGGGGCTTTCCAATAAGATTTAGATTCTCCGGCGGGTAACCCTGCCACTTCTTGGTCACGATCTTCAGATCGCCTTCGACTAGCGTATCGCCGGGCAGATGACCTCCACCCGTGGAGAAGTCCCGCACCATGGGTTGGTCAACTATGACGCACAGCTCTGGCTTGGATTCCAGTTTCTCCTTCTGCTTCTTCTGTGAGTTCTGCAGTTTTTCACTCATGTGATTTCCGCCTCCCCTCGCAGAGCCTTTATGAACACCTTTATCGCAAGGCCGGCACACCGAGCAATAGTAGTCACCTTCGCCAAACTATCGGGCCAGAAGCGTGCCAGCAAGCACGTGTAAACAGAACACTAAGTCTAACTGGTTTTATCTCCTCCAGGCATTTTTGCGATGTCCTATCTGATCGTCCCCCATTTCTGCACAGAGTAACTGTAGGATGCTTGCGTTAGCCGGTGATTACCAGGATCGAATAGCCAGGCAACGCTCTTTTCGTTGCACCTCGGCAGGCTAATCTCACCGCCAACATCATGGCCTTGTTTGGCCGACAATCGCAAGACTACCTCCCCTGCAGCAGAAAACCCACGCCGCTCGAACGACACATCGCAGCCGCCATCAAAGGTTCGGAATATCCTGTCAAGCCGTACTTTCTGCAGTAATCCATGTGTTGCGTGGTAAATCCAAAGGTCATCGAATGGCCCAGCATCGGAAGCATAATTCCAACGCAGTACATCAAACAACAGCATGGCGCCGTCCTTTGACCAGTCAATGAGCTTGACCCCATTGCCAAAGTCCTCTCCCGTCGGTTCTTCGATTGGTGCTTGGAATGAAGACCAGTTCAAAAGCGCCGCCGCCCCGGCGCACAAAAACCGCGGAGGTGTTTGTACAAACCGACAACGGCGGAGAGTTCCAAGGCGACTTCCCCTCGGCGCTGCCGTCTCAGCACCTTGATTTCTCCGGTGCGGCCTGCTCCGTTTAGCGAATTCCAATCTACGACTGAGGTTGACACGAGAGCGTCGCTGGCATATGCAGCGTCGCCCGCCCACCTACCCCCGTCGCAAAAAACAAGGGGCTTTCAGGCGCCGCTCGGCGTTATACTTCGCCAAATTCCAGCTGAAGGAAGATGCCGTTCCAGCCCCAACCAACGCCTGGCCCCTACGAAATTCTCGCATTGGTGCGGACGGGATGGGCAAGGTGTACGATGGCCCAGATATACGTCCGGAGATTCTGGCTAGTTATGGAAATACCGCACTAGTGGAGGCTGAAATGACGAAGAGGAAGGCCAATCGCATTCTAGGGACGCTCGCCGCGGTTCTGGTGTTTTTTCTTACGTGGCTCCTCGCGACGGAGAGCCGCAGCGGTGCGGTGGCGGGCACTGCCGATTACATTGAGGGAGTCGTAACAAGCTCGAAAGGTCCCGAAGCAGGGGTGTGGGTGATCGCCGAAACCACGGAGCTGCCGACGAAGTTCGCCAAGATTGTGGTCACCGACGGTCAGGGACGCTATGTCTTGCCGGAACTGCCCCAGGCGAACTACCAGGTGTTTGTGCGTGGCTACGGCCTGGTGGATTCGGCGCGCGTCGCTGCGAAGCCTGGGCAGCACCTCGACCTGAAAGCCGTTGTCGCGCCGGACGGCCGGGCGGCTGCGCAGGTGTATCCGGCAAATTACTGGCTGAGCCTCCTCGCTATTCCGAAAGGCAATCTCGACGATAAGGACGTGGTGATCGAAACCAAGGAGTGTTTCTCCTGCCATCAAGTGGGAGATGTGGCGACCCGGGAATTTCCCAAGAACCTGGGTTCGTTCAAATCCAGCGTGGACGCCTGGGATCATCGGATGGCGATGGGACCGAACGCCTCCAACATGAGCACCATCTTCGTCAAGCTCGGAGAGCAGCGCAAAGCGTTCGCCGACTGGACCGATCGCATTGCCAGCGGCGCATATCCCAAGCAGGCCCCGCCGCGCCCAACCGGCGTCGAGCGCAACCTCGTAATCTCGATGTGGGATTGGGCCCTGCCGACGAGCAGACGGAGCGATATGGCCGCCACCGACGAGCGCACGCCCACAATGAATGCCAACGGGCTCATCTACGGCGCCATCCAAAGCTCGGACATCCTGGCGGTGCTCGACCCGCGCGCGAACGCTACCACTATGATCAAGATTCCATCGCACGCGCCGGTGATCGACGCCAACACCCCGGCGTCGCCGTACTGGGGGGACGAGAAAGTCTGGCAACGGCAGTCCGATCCCCGCAGCACCGCGATGGATAGCCACGGCCGCGTGTGGGTGACGGCTCGGACCCGCGCGCCGAAAGATCAGCCCGAATTCTGCAAAGATGGCTCGCTGAACAAATTCGCCAAATATTTCCCCCTGCCCGGCCCCAGCGCCCGGCAGATCGAGATGTACGACCCCAAGACGCAGCAGTTCACCATGATCGACAGCTGCTTTGCGGCCGACCATAACCACTTCGACGACAACGATGCGCTGGTCTTCGGCCAGACCGACGCCATCGGCTGGCTGGACACAAAGGAGTTCGACAAGACCCACGACGCGGCAGCCTCGCAGGGATGGTGTCCAGCGGTACTGGACACCAACGGTGACGGCAAGATCACCGAGTGGACCGAGCCGAATGAACCGATCGATCCCCAGAAGGACCACCGGATCCACTTCGGATGTTACTCGGATGCCATCAGCCCAATCGATGGGAGCCTGTGGTGCTCGGGAATCGGCGCCAGAGATACGACGCTCGTGCGCCTCGAGAGAGGGGCCAAGCTGCCACAGACGTGTAAGGGTGAGGTGTACGTGCCGCCTCCTGACAAAATGCCATTGGAGGGTTCGGGCGGCGTGGCCATCGACACAAACGGCGTGGTGTGGCAGAACTGGCGGGGCGCCCATCAAATTTTGAGCTTCGATCGCCGCAAGTGCAAGGTGCTGAACGGACCGACCGCCACCGGGCAGCAGTGCCCGGAAGGGTGGACCGTGTACACCAAGCCCGGTCCCGCGTTTCAGGGGGCGCCCGAAGAGCTCAGCACCGACATGCTGTATCTGACCGAGGTCGATCGGGAGAACGCGCTTGGTCTCGGGAAGGACGTAGTACTGTCCGGCGACGTCAACGCGGACTCGTTCTTCGTGGTGATGCCGCAAGGCGGTCAGATGAAGACGTTGACCTTGCGCGTGCCTTACCCGCTGGGATTCTTCTCTCGACACGCGTCGGGACGGATCGACGACCCGAATGCCGGATGGAAGGGTCGCGGGTTCTGGTCGAGCTACTCGATGTACACACCTTGGCACCAGGAAGGCGGCAAGGGTACACGGCCAAAGATTGTGAAGTTCCAGGTGCGGCCGGATCCTCTGGCGAAGTGAGATGGTCCGCACTGGGATTTTCGGAAACTACCCTTCCCAACCGGCCACTTACCGATAAGAGGCGCGGTCTCAATGGGTCAGCGCAACACTTGCTCGACCCGTCTACTTGCAGGAGTTCTCAGGGCGAAAGTCGGTCGCGAGCGTTGATTCAAAAAAACACTACCCTGTATAGGTCTGATTGAATACAGCCAGACAGATCGGCGCTCCGGGGTGACGTATTGTCAGATCAACTGATTGGACGGTGTTGCATCGACCGGTTGAGCTGGCAGGACTTGTCAGGCTTATCAAGACCTATCCAACTTGCGATGCGCAGGGCCGGTGCGAGAATGCTTTCAGAGTGACCGACCATTCGGGAGTTGATTTATATCGGTCAACATTGCGGTGCTGCTCACGACCTGCCCTGCGACTCTCGGTATTCACTTGCGCATTCCTTGCTCGACGGCGCCAGTCTCCAAGCTCGGCAATACTCGCCGGCGTACATGAGTTAAGCTGGAGGCCCGTGAGTGAGCCCCCCGACACTGGCGTTTTGATTAGCCAGGACCACCCCAGCGGAGGCGTGGCCGTCAACAATCCGGGCCAGGTGCTGTTTGCCAGTCTGATCGGTACGACAATCGAGTTCTTCGACTTTTACATCTATGCGACCGCAGCAGTACTTGTCTTTCCCCGGTTGTTCTTCCCTGCGTTTGACCCAGCCTCCGCCACGCTCGCCTCGCTGGCGACCTTTGGGATTGCGTTCTTGGCACGACCGGTAGGCTCGGCACTTTTCGGTCACTTTGGCGATCGCGTCGGCCGTAAGACGACATTGGTTGCGGCGCTACTCACCATGGGAGTCTCCACGGTCGCGATTGGCGCCCTGCCGACCTACAGCACCATCGGCGTGGCCGCGCCCCTGCTCCTCGCGCTCTGTCGCTTCGGTCAGGGTTTGGGTCTAGGTGGCGAATGGGGCGGCGCGGTACTGCTCGCGGTTGAGAATGCGCCGCCCGGGAAGCGCGCCTGGTACGGCATGTTTCCGCAGCTCGGCGCGCCGGCCGGATTCATCTTCTCCGGGAGTGTATTCCTGGCGCTTTCCAAGTGGCTCACCGATGAACGGTTCTTCAGCTTCGGTTGGCGCATTCCGTTTCTGGCGAGCGCCGCGCTTGTACTTGTGGGCCTCTACGTGCGGCTCACGATTACCGAAACCCCAATATTCCGCGAAGCCCTCAATCGGCGAGAGCGAGTGAGGGTACCGATGCTGGTGGTGTTCCGTGACTATCCCAGGGCACTGCTGGTGGGCACCCTAGTGTCGCTTGCAACCTTCGTGCTCTTTTACCTGATGACTGTTTTCGCGCTGTCCTGGGGCACCACCGCGCTCGGGTATAGCCGCGAGAAGTTCCTGGTGATGCAGTTGTTGGGTATCGTGTTGTTTGCGCTGACCATTCCGATCAGCGCGGTCCTGGCCGAACGAGGGCGTCGTCGCACACTCCTCTGGGTGACGTCGGCGATCGGCGTGTTCGGTCTGTTGATGGCGCCGATGTTCCTCGCCGGGACGTTCGGGGCGATGATGACGATGGCAGTGGGCCTGTCTTTGATGGGCCTGACCTACGGCCCACTCGGCACGGTGCTATCTGAGCTTTTCCCTACGTCGGTGCGTTACACCGGCAGCTCGTTGACGTTCAACTTCGCTGGAATTTTCGGCGCTTCGTTGGCACCGTACATCGCCACGTGGCTCGCCAAAACCTACGGGCTGCAGTACGTCGGTTACTACCTCTCTGCGGCAGCGGTCTTGACCCTGATTGGACTGCTGGCGACGCGCGAAACGAAGGACGCCGCCCTCTGATCAAGTGAGTTTGATCTCTGAGTGGCCGCTCGGAGTAGAAGAAACTTATGAACTCTGTGGTTTCAGTCCGATCGGCGTCGCAGCCTTGGTATACCGATCTCACTGCAACGCACTGGCGCATACTCGCCGCCAGCTTTTTGGGATGGATTTTCGACGGGTATGAGACATACGCCTTAGTTGTCGCTCTCCCTTTCGCGCTCCGGGCACTATTGCCTTCCGAGCAACTGAAGTCAGCGCCGATTTGGGCAGGCACGGCCATCGGCGTAACTCTGCTCGGCTGGGGCACGGGCGGCCTCATCGGTGGAATTCTGGCCGACTACGTGGGCCGCAAGCGAATGATGATCTGGTCGGTGTTTCTTTACGCCCTGTTCAGCGGCATAACCGCTTTGAGCCAGACATTCCTTATGTTTGCGGCTCTGCGGTTCATTACCGGCCTGGCAATGGGGAGCGAGTGGAGCACCGGCGTAACGCTGCTGGCCGAAACTTGGCCCGATCGTGCCCGGCCAAAAGGCGCCGGCCTATTGCAATCCGGCTTTGGGTGGGGAACTCTGCTGGCCGCGCTGGTCTGGTGGGCAATCAGCCGGGTTAATCCCCTGGGACCTCAGTCCTGGCGATTGATGTTTGTGGTCGGCGCGATTCCCGCAATTTTCACACTTTACATTCGCGGCGCCATTAATGAATCCGAGCGATGGCTGAAGGCCATCCGCGAACACCGTTGGGCAGCGACCGAAGAAGATAAGGGAGCGATCGGCAAGACCGCCCGTCGTCCTTTGACTCTGGCGGAGATCTTCCGAGAGCGCGAGAGCCGCCGTCGCGTGCTGCTGACTTTTCTCATGTCACTGGCCAGCATGGTTGGCTGGTGGGCTATCTCCACTTGGCTGCCGGCCTACACCGAGCAAATCGCCAAGGCCCAGCGCTATGCCAATTTTGTTGAGTGGGGCAACCGTGCCGCTATTCTGTATACGACCGGTGCGGTCACTGCCTACATAATCTCTGGTTTCCTAATCGATGCCATAGGCCGCCGGGGCTTCCTTTTCCTCACGTATGCCGGTGCGCTGCTGATGACGCCAGTCACATACATGTGGACTCACTCCGTCGAAGCCATGATGTTAGTCGCGTATGTCAACGGCTTCTTCACTCTAGGGTTGGCGTATTCATGGATGGCCATTTACCCCGTGGAACTGTTCACCAGTAGTGTGCGCTCGACTGCGGCGAGCTTTGTGTTCAACGGTACTCGGCTGATCGCGTGGCTATTCCCGATATTGGCGGGAAGCATGATCCAGAAGTTTGGAGGCATGTCGCGCAGTGCCATGACTCTTGGACTCATCTATGTTTTGGGTCTGATCGTGCCTTGGTTCGTGCCGGAAACCAAAGGCAGACCTTTGCCGGAGTGAGGAACGGTGCGGAGGGAGGTCGATGATACACGCCAACTGGAGAGGTTCCACTGCAGGTTTCCGTTACGTCAATTAGACGAGCAATGCCCACGAATTGTCGGGTAGTGCCCGATACCGCCGCGAAACGGGGAGAGTCGGCGGGGCTGACGTGGGAACGCTAGACGGTTTCTCTCACTCGCCTCACGATCATCTCAACTGCGCGTTGCGCTGAGAGCGCGGCTCCTTCCTGCCAGGTGGTCAGGTGACTGCAGTAGTCCCCAGCGAAATAGATGCGATCGTCGGGATTGAGGAACTCCTTGTACGGTCCCTCGTGATAGCCTTCGCCGCGGATCCACGACCCCAAGTTGAAGGGGATCTTTGCCCAAGACACATAGAGCGGTTTTGTCAGTTCCTTGCCCCGTCCGGGATGAAGTTTTTCCACGGCTGTCCGCGAAGCCGCGAATTTCGCTTCCATGGAAGGAAGGCGGCTGAATTCTCCGCTTTCGGTTCCGTAGCCCGCCACCAACACGCCCTTTTCCGAGAGCATCCCGCCGCTGGGGTACCACACGTTGGCCAGAACGGAGGACTCAAGACTGATCGGCCCTGTGGACAGCCAGGAAATTCCGCCGTAGATATTATTCTCCTGTTCCCAAAAACGCCGGGATTCCCAGGCGATCTTGTACCCCGCATCGTATGCCACCTGGTTGATCGCCGAAACCACTCGCGGCGACAGGTCGCTCTGCGTTGCTTTCAAGACGCTCAGCGGCAGCGTGCAGACGCAGTAAGACGCCTCCAGACTCCGCACAGCACCACGTTCGGTGTAAACGACGCGGACTCCGTTTGGAGTCTTCCGAATTTCTCTGACGGGACACCCGTACTTGACCACCTTGCCCAGTTTCTGTGCGAAAGCATGAGGAATCCGATCCATCCCACCGGTGGGCTGGAACATAGTGGCTTGATAATCCAGGCCCTCTTCGAACATGACCCCAGGCCAGAACGACGCGTCCAGTAGCGCGCGCATCGGCAACGGTTCGCGACCTTCTTCGTCGACTTCACCGGCGCCCGGCAATCGCTTCAGTCCAGCTCGGCGGGAGCCGACGTATACGTAATCGGACCGCAAGTCTCCGAAACTCTGTAGGAATACGAGCATCCGCTCGCGGTCTTCACTGGTGACTTCCTGATCGAGTGCGCCCTGGCGGATTGCCTTGGCCAATAACTCGGCCACGTGACCACGCGTGTCGTTGATAACCTCGCGCTCCTCCACCGGTTTGCCATCGAAGGCT
>Ga0209160_1001353_pt1 | contig 20601 bp, 14 predicted proteins | sample GraSoiAngelo_153_FD_186167 | JGI IMG/M metagenome (GOLD analysis project Ga0209160, IMG submission 186167) | Grasslands soil microbial communities from the Angelo Coastal Reserve, California, USA - 14_1009_12_40cm (SPAdes) (version 2) | ecosystem: Environmental > Terrestrial > Soil > Grasslands ... | reverse complement strand
GTTGCCTCATTGGGACCCCTTTGGGGGCAGGAATGTCGATAGAAAGTTGATAGCGCCCGGACCGCATCTACCGTGCTCATTGCTGTCACAGTCTCAGAATGATGTCGTCGAGATGGTCGAGCCGATGAAGCACGGGTTCGGTTCCCCAACGGGATCCGATCGCTTTAGGCTGACCGTCCCCATCCGCGGCGTGCTGAGGTCGGCGGCATGATCATCACTGCCCTCAAGTTCCGAAAGAAATCATCAACGCCCCCCAGGTCCAGGCGTGTGCGGGGAATGGATTGAGATTCAGCCAACACCCAATGACGGCTGAGTATTGGTCTCCCGGTCACTCCGGCCGCATGGTTCGAGGCGGGGCTATTCCGAAGCGTGCGGCGATCTCGCCGAGCCGGCGCCATGTCGAGTCTTCGATCGGGATGCCTGCGCGCCGGCGGCGTTGCTCGGTGCGGTACTCGATCTCGCCGGGGTACAAGACTTCGTCGAAGCCGTCGGCGGGCGGCGTGGCCTTGAGATATCGCACGAACGCCTCGACCTGGGTTTTGAAGTCGGTCGGCGAGAACGCCCGCGGATCGATGACCAGCATGAACGTGCCGTCGTTGTGGCGCCCTTCCGGATCGACGCCGAAGCCCAGGCCCGGAAGCACCGCGGCCAGGGTCTCCACTGCAAAGGACAGCCCAAAGCCTTTGTGGCCTTCGGGGCCGCCGAGTGGCAGCATCACTCCACCCTCGAGTTGAGCGTTGGGGTTCGTGGTGGGTTTGCCGTCCTTGCCAGCAGCCAGCCGAGCGGGATGGGCTTCGCTTGCGCACGCGCCAGGTTCAGCTTGCCCGCTGCCACCGCGCTCGTTGCCATATCGATGAAGACCGGGCCGGGAAGATCGCTCGGAAAGGCGATGCAGAGCGGGTTCGTACCGAGTCGCGCCTCGCGACCGCCGAATGGCGCGACGGCCTTCGCGCTCTGGCCGGAATCAGCCATCATCAGGCCGATGAAGCCGGCTCGCGTGGCCATCAGCGGATAGTCGGCGAGCCGCCCGACGTGGCTCTGCTCGCGAATCGTTCCCGCCGCGATTCGCGTCTCCCGCGCCTTGGCAACGAGACGCTCCATCGTCCACTCCGAGATGACCGGGCCGAACCCCCACCTTCCATTCACCGCGAGTGTCCTCGGCGACTCGTTCAAGATCTCCGGCCGCGCCACAGGCACGATGTGGCCGCGACCGATGCGGTCGATGTAGGTGGGGAGTAGCACCACGCCGTGCGAGTCGTGCCCGACCAGATTGGCCCCGACCTGGTGTGTGACGACGATCTGTGCGTGCTCAGGCGGGGTGCCAGCCGCCTCGTACGCGGCGATGGCGAACGCGGTCAAGTCCTCGGCGCCGACGCTCGGCATATCGTCCTCCGCGATGCTTCAACGTGGCAGCCCACGTATCCTACCCCTACGCCGCGTCGGCTGCCCTGAAGGCACCGCCCCCGTCGTTCGTATCCCATCGTTCGCTGGTTCGAATCGGGGGCCCGCTTCGAATTGTGGAAGCGACCGCTAACGTTCCACTTCGTGCTGAAATATTGAACCTGAGCAGGGGAGCTAAGGCCCCGCAACCACTGGATTGACAGTTCGGTTCAGGTCCCGTCGCCATTGACAAGCACGAAAGCCATCGGGGAAACCGCCAAACCACACCCTGTTGCCATCCTGAGTTACTCACCGAGCCCTTCTCTCATCCCTATCTCCTGGGAGGGTCCGCTCCGGCAAATGTCCGAGACGACGAATCGTTCAATCCCCTTTGAGCGCGCCGCGGCGCCTGCTCGTGACGCCGCGATCATGGCCGAGATGGCCGTCGCACTCATGGGAGCACGGGGCTCAAGCGACAGGATGTGCGGTACTGGATGCTCCTCATCTCCGACAGATTCAGCGGGCAACACTAGCGCGAGATCACGCCCGTCTAGCTTGCCGGCCAGTGATGTGATCTCGGACTATAGATACTGGCCGGTGGCCACTCGCTGGACGGGCTTGGCCTCCTCTTCGGCGCGCGTCTCGCCGGTCAGCACTTTCACGTAGACGATGCGCTCGCCCTTGCGACCGGCGATCTTGGCCCAGTCGTCGGGGTTGCTGGTGTTGGGAAGGTCTTCGTTCTCCTTGAACTCCTCGCGGACCGCGACCACCACGTCGTCGGTGTTCACACCCTTGGCGCCGCCGCTGATTAGCCTCTTGAGTGCCTGCTTCTTGGCGCGACGGACGATCGACTCGATCATCGCGCCGCAGGCGAAGTCCTTGAAATAGAGGATCTCCTTGTCGCCGTTGGCGTAGGTGACCTCGAGGAAACGATTCTCCTCGCTCTTGCTGTACATCGCCGCCAGCGCGGCCTCGACCAGGGCGTCGATGCGGTCGGCCAGCGGGATGTCGGCCGTCACGTATTTGCGGAAGATGTCGGCCGCCGCCGCCTGGTCGGGGCGCTCGATCTTGATCTTCACGTCCAGCCGTCCCGGCCGCAGGATGGCCGGATCGATCAGGTCCTGCCGGTTGGAGGCACCGATTACGATGACGTTGCGGAGCCCTTCCACGCCATCGATCTCGGCGAGGAGCTGCGGCACGATGGTCGATTCCACGTCCGAGCTGATGCCGGTGCCGCGCGTGCGGAACAGCGCGTCCATCTCGTCGAAGAACACCACGACCGGCACGTCCTCGTCGGCCTTCTCCTTGGCCTTCACGAAGATCTCGCGGATCTTGCGCTCGGTCTCGCCCACGTACTTGTTGAGCAGCTCGGGGCCCTTGATGTTCAGGAAGTAGCCCTTGATCTTCTCGCCGCGCTTCTCGGAGATCTTCTCGGCGAGGTTGTTGGCCACGGCCTTGGCGATCATGGTCTTGCCACAGCCGGGAGGGCCGTAGAGCAGCACGCCCTTGGGCGGCGCCAGCTTGTGCTCCTTGTAGTAGTCGGCGTAGAGATATGGGAGCTCGACCGCGTCCTTGATCATTTCGATCTGGTTGCCGAGCCCGCCGATGTCGTCGTAGCCGATGTCGGGCACTTCCTCGAGCGACAGGTCCTCGACCTCGCCCTTGGGGAGCTTCTCCAGCAGGTAGCCCGACTTCGGATCCATCAAGATGTGGTCTCCGGACTTGAGCCGGCTGCTGCGCAGCGGGTCGGAGATGACGCCCACCTTCTCCTCGTCCGCATGGACCGTGACCACGGCGCGCTCCGCGTTCAGTTGCTCCTTCAGGATGACGACCTCGCCCTGGATCTCCCAGCCGGCGGTCTCCACCACGTTGAGGCCTTCGTTGAGGATCAGCTCCTGGCCGGGCTTGAGCGTCTCCACCTTGATGGCCGGATGGACGCTGACCTTCACCTTGCGGCCCTGTGAGAGAACGTTGACCGTGCCGTCCCCATTGACCGAGAGATAGACGCCATACGTCGAGGGCGGCGCGCAGAGCTTGTCGACCTCCTCCTTCAGTGCGGCGATCTGGTCACGCGCTTCCTGGAGAGCCGCCGCCATCCGCTCCTTCTGGCTGACCGCCTGCGACGCCCCCTCGCGTGCATGGGTCAGCTCCTCGTTGAGGGTGTTCAGCTCCTTGCGGGACGCCAGCACCTCTTCGAGGAGCGTGGCGTCGCTGATCCGGGCGCCCTTCCCGACGGAGTCCATTGGGTCATCCTCCCGGCGTCAACCCGACCTTCGGGTCTGACGCCTACTGAGATGGGATTCCTTCTTTCATCGGTGCCATTAGCCCATCGCGGTCGTCGGGACCGCCCGCCAGCCGCCTGGGCACTGCTGTGTATGTGTAGTACCCATTGTTCTCGCCACAGTAATACCAATACGTCGTCGCGGGTGAGTGAGGCCGCCTGCTGCACGGACACGCCGGCCTCCGGCTCGATCACAAGCGGTGGAGCGTAGGGATAGGCCAGGGACGGTGCTGGGACCCGGAAGGGAGCCCCGAAAAATGGACTGAAACCAACGCCGACGACAGGCCCCTCGAATCCAAAATCGCCGAAGAAGCCGAGCCGGTGGAACCGGTCGAAGCGGTCACGCCCGTGGAATCCGCTCCCGCCACGGAATCCGCCGCCACCGTGGAATCCGCCCCCGCCACTGTGGCCCCCACCGTCGCCGCCACAGGCGAACGCGGGCATCGCTGTCAGAGCCTGGGCGGCCAGAACGAGAATCAAGCTCCTCACTGCCATGTCCTCCCTCACCTCTGGAACGCGTGAAGTCGGGTTGGCGAGCCGGAGCCGCCACGGTCTCAGGGGAATCTCATCGGTTTCTCATGCGTCTCCGTCGGTAGCGAGAGCCGTACCCACGGCGGGAGCCACGGTGGGTCGACCGGGCGCGCCCAACGGCGTCTTGCTCTTCGTCCAAGACATCAACGAAGGGATCGCCCTTGAGAAGGACGGGCTGAAGATCACGGCGTTCGAGGTCGATCACTCGCCCGTGTGGCCCGCATTCGGTCACCGAATCGATTACGGCGGTCGTTCCGTCGTCCTCTCTGGGGACACCCGGATGATGCAGAATCTCATTCACCAGGCGGTGGGTGTCGACCTTCTTGTCGATGAACCGCTACAATTTCCACCGGAATGGAGACGCTACCGCGATCACAAAGTCCCTTCACAGTCGCATCATCGCTTGCCCTCCTCCCAGCTTCGCGCGCTCACCACTGCTTCCGAATCATGTCGGTCGCAAACGTTGCGCACGCAATTCGGTGTTGCACGATCCCGGCCAGGGTGTTTGGCTCTGGCCGCTGAGCCACGCATGCTGGGTAGAGACGCGCCCACAAGGGAGCCCAAAGGTAGAGCGCCGACTGAACGGCGAACACCATGACAACGCCTACGGAGCACAGCACTACGATCCCCGCAGTTCGTAAGATGCGCCCGATCTGATCAATCGGAAGCCACGGCAGACGAGGGCCGAGCCGCCTCCAGATGCTGAGGGGCCGAGACTCGATCCCCGTTTCGCTTTGACTAAGAATAGGTTCCACGACCGGCCGAACAATTTCCCTGGCTCCTTCAAAACGTCGGTCTCTATCCTGTCTTCTCTCAGGTGTGTCCCGTGGAGCGCAAAGGGCGCACGGGGTTCGATCATCACAGATACAACACCAGTCTCGCAGTCGCGCCGGATTGGGGTCGAGTCCGGTCTCGGCTGCGTATTGACAGAGGTGCCGACACCCACAGAGTTGTGGTGTCATTCGAGAGCCCGACGGATCGGGGCGCACGTCAGGGTCACGCCTCCGACTTCTTGAACGCCTCCCACGCCGCACGCTGCGCCCAACCTCGTCGGCCTAGCCCATCGGAGTCGCCACCGTGGAATCCACCGCCGCCTCCATGGCCTCCACCGCCGCCACCACGGGCGAACGCGGGCGTCGCTGTCAGAATCACGGCGGCCAGAACGGCTATCGAGTTCCTCAATGCCATGCCCTCCTTCACCTGTGCAACGCGTGAAGTCGGTGCGGCGAGCCGAAGCCATCGACGATCTCAGAGGATTCTCATCGGTTTCTCATGCGTCTCGCCAAGGACGGCCCGTTTCCGCTACTCTGCCGCTTCTGTTCCGGGGAACGAGTCGGGCGCGAGAGCGTTTGCACCTGCGAGGGTGATGAGCAGCACCATGGATGCAACGAGGACCCGATCGAGGCGTAAATGATCCTGCCCAAGATTGCCGCCGTGGCCACCGCAACGCCGCCCCATCGTTTTACTCAAATGCAGTTGCTCACGATGACCGGCTACACGGACGCCACGCGTCGGGGCTTCTTCGACCGTAGCCATATCGACGGTCGTGACGACGACGTGCACGGGACGGATCAACACGTCGCACGTTTTGTCGAATACCGACCAAACATTAACGTCCGATCGCAGCCGGCACACTTCACGAATCCCTGCAGCGACGCCCAGTCATCGCAAGGGGTGGAAGAAGGAGGGATCGCGATGAATCGAGCGGTCACGCAATTGGGCGGCGTGCTTCTGGGCATTGCCCTCTTGTTGAGTGTTGCGGGGCCTCGGTTCGCCAACGGCCAAATGTCATGGAGCGGGACGACACGGGGAGGCGCGGTCTTTGATCGAGTCGATCGATTGATGACGCAGCCGGCGCCCCAAGTGCAAGCGCCCACAGCTCCGCCAGCGGTGGATATGTGGGTACCGGATCGCTACGTTCAGACCCCGCAAGGCGACAGCTTCGTTGTCGTGCCCGGCCACAGGGAGCGAAGGCTGTCCGACCATGAGGTCTACACGCCGCCTTTCGCCGGCGCCACGCCGGACGGCAACGTGATGAACTTCTCGGCCGCTGTTCGACCGGCGGCCAACGAAAGACAGGCGCCATGAATACAACTGCGCGATCGATCGTGTCGGCTGCACTGCTCGGGCTGGCGACGCTCGGAACGTCAGCGTGTGCATCAATGAATAGTTCAGCGGTTACGCCGTCCGCGTCCACGACGACGTTGATGCAGGGCTGGGAGCACTGGTTCAAGCTCGAGTGGTCGACTGACCGCGAGCCCGGCGGCGACACACGGATTCGCGGCTACATCACGAACGAATACGGCGAGGCGGCCGAGCCGCTACGCCTGCTCGGCCAGGCTCTCGACGCCTCAGGCGCCATCGCCGGCCAGCAGATCGTCTGGGTTCCCGAAGGCGTCGGCGGATACGAGCGTGCGTACTTCGAGATCCGACATCTGCCCACCACTGATCACTATCGCGTCTCGGTGTGGGACTATTCGCGCCAGCAGGCCAAGCTCGAAACTGAGGCGCCGTGAGGAATCCCCAGGCCTCCGTCAGGATACGGCCTGCCGAGGGTCGCGCGCGGCGTGTGTGCCCCGTTGGTCGGCACTGCGATCAATCAGGCCGTCGTCCACTGCGCGCTGCAGCCGGAGTGCGCGACGTCGTTCATGCCTGGCGACGCACGCGCAGCGGACGGCTCGAAGCGGTGAGCGGTCACGCCGCCGTCCTGCTGGATCTCGATCGCACGCTCAACTTCCGGTCAGTCAGTTCGTCTAGCGCCCACGTCGTCGGCTTGCGGGACGACCTGCCGCCAACCCGAGGGACATTCACGTACGTAGGGGTAGTCGGCTTTTGGCGCCGCTGCAGTAGTACCAGAAGGTCGCTTGCGCGGACCGCGGCGCAGTTTGAGCCGACGGCTGTGAGATCCCCAGCAGCTCAACCTCGAACACGAGTGTCTGAGGGGCTCCGGGTTTTTCGGTCCACTGGAGGCGCAGCAACCTACTCCGGAATCGCCACGAGATCGATGTGCAGCACCACCGTGTCCTTGTTCTTGATCGTCCCTAGCAGAGCACTGTACGGCCGGTAACCAAATGCGCTCTGGGTGAACTCGAGCGTCGCCGTCGCCCGCAGCGTGTGGCCCTCCATGACGACGTTCGCCGGGAATCGAACCGTCTTCGTCACTCCGCGGATGGTCAAATGACCGGTGACCCAGTATTGGCCGTCTCTCTCTGAGTTGATCCTGGTCGACACGAACGTGATGAGGGGAAACTTGGCGACGTGGAGCTGTCCCTCGCCCTTCATATTGCGTTCGATATCGGATACATCGGCGGTCGTCGGCTCGCCGCGCGAATGAAATTGCCGCCGCGTCTCGGGAGAGTCAACCTTGAGGGTCGCTGCGTTCACCTGGACGCTGATTGATGATGCCTCGGGAACCGCCGGCTCGTAGGTAATGCGGCCGGAAAAGCTCGTCGCCTCCACAACATGATCGTGCGCAAACACTGAGGCGGTGCCCTCTCGAAAGATCTCTGCCACAAGCGAGCTCTGGGATGGTTCGACCCTGAACGCGGTCGCCAAGATGACGCAAAACAAGATCCTCACCAGACAAGCTCCTCAAGCTTTGGGAAACGACCCTTGCCGGCCAGCGAGTCGAGCAGACGCCATCGCTGGGTGGTTCAACGCGTCAGGGACGCACTCGCAGCACGTCTCTCACGTCTCTCAGCTTTCATCGTTCGCATTCACCTCCTCACTCGTCCGGAACGCTCGGCGGTTTGGGGCCGTTCCATCTCTGCACGCAGAACAGCTTTCTCGTCGCCGCCAGGGTCCTCTACGTGCCTCCTGAGACGACATCGAACGACTGCACAGTGACGCGATAGCTGACGCCGGTGGCAGGGATCGGAACCAAGAAGTATCCGTGGCCGTTCGGTCCCAGGTCGCCGTAGATCCAGCCGAAGATTGCCTTCACGCGTCGGGCGGCAGTGGCATCGACGCGAAGCACACGCACGGATATAACCGCCGGCGAAGCCTCCTGACCTGGCTCGGCATCGTAGAGGTAGGAGTTCAATCACATGAGTAGCGGAGCGGTAACGGATATCCTTCCAGACACCCCGTATATGGCGCGCGCATATTGCCCCGGTTGTGAGCCCGATGCCGACCCGAGCCTGGACATTCTCGATGTGCGCTGGTGTGAATCCCACTCTCCCGCGCTAGATGGCGGCGACGACGACGTGGTGACCGCTTCCGCGTACCTCTCGGGGAGCGCTGAGGCGGGCGGCGACGACAACCGACGCTGGTGCGACATACTGCACGGTCGCCACTAGCGGCGGTTTGCTTTTGATGCTCGACGCCGGCGACCGTTGTGGCTGTCGGCGCGAGGTCGCTGTCTGAGGACATCCAACAAGGGAGCGCTACGCGCGCGACCTTTGAGTAAGTACGCCCGAGATTACCGTAGGTTCGATCGTTCGCGATGCGCTCTGGAACGAATCTCCAGCTGTGACGTTAGCAGGAGTGAACGAACCCACATGTTCGGGAGGGCTCCATATGTTGAAGCGTGTCGTATTCGTTGTTGGCGCGCTGAGCGCATTGGGCGCGTGTGTTGCGACACGCAGCCTTACGGCCGCGGGACCGCCCAAGGCGTATGTCGGGCTCTTCAAGGATGATGCTGTGGCGGTGATCGATACGGTGCAGCATAAAGTCCTCACGAGGGTCCCGGTTCCGAAGGGGCCACACGGTGTCGTCATCACGCCCGACGGCCGCAAGGTCTACGTCAGCAGCGACGGCGCCGCTTCAGTGAGCGTCATCGATACCGCCTCGGATCACGTGGTCGCCAGCATCGACGTCGGTGCCAATCCCCATGGTTTTGCGATATCTGGCGACGGCAGTCGTGTACTCGTGTCCGGCTGGGGCTCAAATGAGGCGGAGGTCATCGACACGGCGACTGATCGAGTCGTCGGCAGCGTCCCTGTTGCCCAGCCCCATAACGGCACTTTGAGCCGCGACGGGCGCGTGGGATGGGTGGCCTCCCAGAAGCAAGGCGCCAAGGCGCTTGTTCGACTCGATCTCGCCATGTGGAAGGAAGTGGCTCGCGTACCGCTAAACGAGACGCCCCACGGGCTCGAGTTGAGCCCCGACGGTCGCCGCGTCTTCTTCACACTGGCTGGCGTCAACGCGATTCAGGTCCTGGACACGACCACCAATCAGATCGTCGCCCAGATTCCCGGGGGGGCTTCGCCACATTACGCGCCATTTACTCCTGACGATCGGGGGGCGGTGGCCGTGGTCCAAGGGCCCGGTGAAATTAGCATCCTCAATACTGCGAATAACACGCTGGCCGGTGCGGTCCTGGTCGGGAAGGCTCCACACTGGAGCGCGTCGAGCGCCGATGGTCGCCTCGCTTTTGTGACGAACGAAGGCTCCAACGACGTCTCGGTGGTGGACGTAGAGAGCCGCACGGTGACGGCCACCATCGCCGTCGGGAATGCTCCGCGCAAGATCGCCATGCAGCCCATCTCGGGCACGGACGCCACGACTGAGACGACCGTGCGAACCAACACCGCGCGTGCGGAGACGGGTAAATCTCTGGTCATCGACGGCGTGAGCTACGCCAACCATGGGACCAAGGACGTGCGAAATCTGTCGAAATTGGAACTCGAAGCCGACGACTACTACTTCTCACCGACCTTTCTACGCGGCAAGCCGGGGCAGAAGCTCACGCTGCTCGTGGAGAGCGAGGCGCGGACGCTGCACAATCTGAGTATCTCGTCCCTCGGCATCGACAAGGACATCCCCCCGAAGGGGAAGGTGCGACTCGAAGTCACCTTTCCGGCCTCCGGTGTCCTCGCTTTCACCTGCAAATTCCACGGGGGGCTCGGGATGAACGGGCAACTGCTGACCGGCGACGGTAGCCCCCGTGGTGCCCGCTAGTCGGGTGCGAACACGTGATGGCGACGGTGGCTTACGGCGTGGTGAAGTGGTTGGTCTCAACGTCGGCGACTTCTCGCCCGCGGCGGCCACACTGCATGTCTTGGGTAAGGGCAACAAGGAACGTGTGATCCCACTACCGAAAGCAGCGCAGAAGGTGCTGAGGGCGTACCTGGCCAGCCGAGCATCTCACAGCGGGCGTTTGACAGGGCCGCCCCGGCGCGCCTAGCATCGGTCCATGGTCCGGAGCATCCGCGTGACCGCCACTACCCGGCTGGGGTCCCCGACGACGGGACGCCCAGCCGCACCGGTCGCGCGCGCTCAGCGACGGACCTGACCCAGTAGACGACGCTTCGACACCGACGAGGCCCGCGACCACCACACGTGATCGCGGGCCTCGTGCGTTTCCGGGGAGCGCGCGATCGGCTGGGAGGCGACAGATGAACGACATGCGCGTCCACATCAAGGATCTGGCGTGGGGACACGTACGCGCCGGCGCCACCGTCGGCGAAGCGCTCGAGCAGCTCGGGAGAGACGTCGCCGGGCATGCCCTCGCGGCGAGGGTCGACGGCCGCGCGGTCGATCTGGGCTGCCGCCTCGAGCGGCCGGACGAGGCCCGCGTTCCCGTCGTGGAGATCGAGCCCATTATGCCGGGCACTCTCGAGGGTCTCGGCGTGCTCCGCCATTCCACCGCTCACCTCCTGGCCGCGGCGGTGGTCGAACTCTTCCCGGGAACGAAGCTCGGCATCGGCCCGGCCGTGCTGGACGACCCCCGCTTCGGCTTCTTCTACGACGTGATCGCCCCTCGCCCGCTCACGGACGCCGATCTCCCGGCGATCGAGGGACGCATGCGCGAGCTGGCGGAGCGCGGCCTCGCCTACCGTCGCGAGGAGCTCCCGAAGGCCGAGGCGCTGCGCATCTTCTCGGGGCGCGACGAGCCGCTGAAGTGCGAGCTGATCCAGGACAAGGGAGACGAGCGGGTGAGCGTCTACCACATCGACGGCTCCCCCTTCGTCGACTTCTGCCTGGGCCCGCACGTGCCGAGCACCGACCGACTCCGCGCCTTCAAGCTCCTCTCGCTCTCGGGCGCCTACTGGAAGGGCGACGTCGAACGCCCCCAGATGCAGCGCATCCACGGCACCGCCTTCGCGACGGCGGCGGAGCTGGACGCGTGGCTGCACCAGCGTGAGGAGGCCGAGAGACGCGACCACCGCCGTCTCGGCCGCGAGCTCGACCTCTTCTCGATCCAGGAGGAGTACGGCGAGGGGCTGATCCTCTGGCACCCGAAGGGCGGCATCGTCAGGAAGGAGCTGGAGGACTACCTCCGCCAGCAGTTGCTGGAGCGCGGCTACGGCCTGGTCTACACGCCACACATCGCTCGGCGCGAGCTGTGGTGGACGAGCGGGCACGAGGAGAACTTCGCCGACGCGATGTTCTCGCCGATGGCGTCCCACGAGACCGAGTTCCGCCTCAAACCGATGAACTGCCCGTTCCACATCGGCATCTACCGGTCCGCGCCGCGCTCGTATCGCGACCTGCCGATGCGCCTGGCCGAGCTGGGCACCGTCTATCGCTCCGAGCTCGCGGGAACGCTCCACGGCTTGCTGCGCGTGCGCGGGATCACCCAGGACGATGCCCACCTCTTCTGCACGCCGGAGAGCGTGCGGGGCGAGATCGTGGCCTGCCTGGACTTCGCCCTGGATCTGTACCGGGTCTTCGGGTTCGAGACGTACAGGGTCGAGCTCTCCGTGAGAGGGACCGACTCCGGCAAGCGCTACCTCGGGCGAGACGAGGACTGGAACGCCGCCGAGGCCGCGCTGGTGGCCGCGCTGGCCGATCGCGACATCCCGCATCGACGGATGGAGGGCGAGGCAGCCTTCTACGGGCCGAAGATCGACGTCCAGGTCGACGACGCCATCGGCCGGCCGTGGCAGCTGACGACAGTGCAGTTCGACTTCAACCTGCCGGACCGGTTCGGGCTCGAATACGTCGGCGCGGACGGCAAGCCGCACCGCCCGATCATGATCCACCGGGCGCTCTTCGGTTCCGTGGAGCGGTTCTTCGGCGTCCTGATCGAGCACTACGCCGGGGCGTTCCCCGCCTGGCTCGCGCCCGTGCAGGTCGCCGTGCTGACCGTCGTCGACCGCGTCGCCCCCTATGCCGAGGGGGTCGTCCGCGCGCTGCGCCAGGCCGGTCTGCGCGTCGAGCTGAACGCCCGCGGCGACACGATCGGCGCGAAGATCCGCGAGGCGCAGCTCCAGAAGTTCCCGTTCATGCTCGTCCTCGGAGATCGCGAGGCCGCCGCCGGGACCGTCTCCGTGCGGGAGCGTTCGCGAGGCCCTGTCGGGGCCATGCCGCTCGGGGAGTTCGCCGAGATGGCGCTCCGGCTGATCAGATCGAGGCACTCGTGATCGCGTGACCGGTCAGAGAAATCGCGCGGGGCGATACGGCGCGAGCCGCGGGTCGGGCACCTACTGGTACCGCGCCTCGAACTCGGCGAACTCGCCCATGAAGGGCGCGGCGATCTCCGCGTTGACCTTGCAGTCGAGAAGAATGGGGCCGTCCGGCTTGTTCAGGACTGGACCGAGCGCGCGCAGCTCGTCGAGCGTGCGAATGGTGTACGCCTGGAACCCAAACGCCTCCGCCACCGACGCAAATTCGACGTCCGGAAAGACGGACTTCCCCACCGGAAGCTTGCGCATCGCCAGGAAGTGCAGCTCGGCCCCATAGGCGCAATCGTTCATCAGCACGATGATCAACGGGAGATCCTCGCGGATCGTTGTTTCCAGCTCGCTCATGGTCATGAGGAAGCCGCCGTCGCCGATGATCAACACCGTTGGAGTGTCGGGCCGGCCCTTCGCCACGCCCAGCGCCGTGCCGAAGCCGAGACCGATGGACGCGAACTCACTCGTCATCTTCAAATGGCCCGGCGTGGGGACGGTGAGATAGGGCAGGACGCCGAGGAAATTGCCGGCGTCGTAGACGACATTGCGCTCCCGGGGCAGCAGCTTGTCGAGCTCGACTCCCAGCGCGCGGGGATCCACCGTGCGCGGCGTGTGCGCGACCTCGAAGTCGAGAGCGATGTCAAAGGCCGCGATGCTGGCCAGAGTTTCCGCGCTGTGGAACGGCTTGTTGGCGGCGGGCCGATCGTGCAGAGCGGCGAGCAGCTGCTCGGCCACTAACCTCGCATCGCCCACCACTGCCACATCCGCCGTCGTCCACCGGCCGATGTGGGCCCGCACGGAATCGACGTGAATGAGTGGCACCGGCGGAATCGCTGCCCCGAAGCTCATGGTGAGAAAGTTCAGCCCGGCGCCGAACACCAGCACGCAATCGGCCTGGTCCATCATCCGTCGGCCCATGGCGTGGGAGAAGGATCCGAGGATGCCGAGGTTGTAAGGATGGCCGCGGAACATGTCCTTGCCGCGAGCCGAGGTCATCAGCAAGGCGCCCGTCTTGTCCGCCAGCGCTTCCAGTGCGGTCTTGGCCCCGGCTCGAAGTGCTCCCATGCCGGCCACGATCAGAGGGCGCCGGCTCTTGCCGAGAAGCGCCACGACGGCGTCGATGGATTGTGCGCGCGCTTTCGCTGGCTGGTCAACCGCGAGCGGCAGTGATGTGGCCTCGCCCCAGACTTCCACGTTCATCATCTGGACGTTGGTGGGCAGGAGGAGAGCGGCCAGGGCGCCTTGATTCGCGGCGGCCACGGCATCGCGCAGCGTCTGGCGCGCGGTCGCCGGGCTGGCGGCGGTGAAACAGGTCAGCCCCGCCGCGCCCAGCACGGCCTGGGCGTTGAAGCCCTTGTAGTCGGGACCGATGGTGTTGACGGCTCCGCTCTGGACGGCGGCGTCGCCATAGATCACGAGTACCTTCGATCCCATGCGACTGGCCGCCACCGCCGCGTGTAACCCGTTGGCCGTGGCCGGACCGCGCCCGATGAGGGCCACGCCGAGCTCTCCGGTGGCGTAGGCATAGCCCTCGGCCATGGCGATGGCGTTGTTCTCGTGCCGCGCTCCGACGAACTTGACGCCCAGGCCGTCCAGCGCCACGGCGAAGACTGCCGTATCGTCGCTCATGAGTCCGAACACGGTACGCACGCCGAGGGCGTGCAGGTCCTCGGCGAGAGCCTGGAACACCGGTACGATCCGACTATCGTGCATCGCCGTCCTCGCGTTCAGGGGTAAGCGGCCTTACCCCGCGTACTCGCCGCTGCTGCCGGCCTGGCGGTGGGCGAAGTTGAGCGTCAGCAGGCGCTGGGTGAAGGCCCCGTAGGTGATCGGCTCGTATTTGGGCGGGTTCTCGGGGCCGACGCAGCTCGGGACCGGTGCGACGACCACATCGTGGTTCGGCCCGAGGAAGAACGGGCAGGCGTAACGCGAGCGGTCGTTGCGATTGATGACGCGGTGAGGCGTCGCCCGGAAGCGATCGTTCGAGTAGCACGCCAGCATCGCGCCGGTATTGACGACGAACGTGCCCGGCACCGCCGGCGGCCTGATCCAGTCGCCCTCGGCGGTGCGCACTTCGAGGCCCGGGAGCTTCGACTGCGCCAGGAACGTGATGAAGTTATTGTCGGTGTGCGGTGCGAAGCCGAATTCGTTGTCCTCGGGCGACGGGTGCGGCGGGTAATGGATCAGCCGGATCGTGCAGTTCGGCTCGGCGAAGGCCGCGGCGAAATAGTCGGCCGGCAGGTCGAGTGCCAGCGCGAACAGCGGCACGAGCCGCGTCGTCATCGCCTCCATCGCCCGGTAATACGCGGTCGTCGCGGCGCGGAACTCGGGCATGTCCTCGGGCCAGCGGTTCAGCCCGACAAGCGGCTTTTCGTTGACGATGTCGGGGTGATCGGGGGCGCGGTCGCGGGTGATGTAGAAGCTCTCGCTGAAATTCGGCCTGGTGTTCTTGTTGACGGGCGAATGGCGCACGACCTGCCCGCCGAACGGCAGGTAGCCGATGTTGTACTTGCCGACCTTGAGCGCGAGCTTGTCCCCTTCGGGGCGCGCGAAGAATTGCTGGGCGACGGCGAAGGTGTCGTCGACCAGATGCTGCGGCACGCCGTGATTGGCGACGACGAGAAACCCGGTGTCTTCGCAGGTGCGGGCGATGGCCCGCGCCAGCGGCGCTGCCGCTCCCGCCTCGCCGGCGAGATACGCGCCAATATCGAGCACCGGAATGCGGCCCTGGCCCGAGGGTTCGGTCATAACCGGTGGCCTCCGTGGATCGCGCGCCAGACACGCTCCGGGGTGACGGGCATGTCGAGATGTTCGACGCCGAATTCGGCGAGCGCGTCGACGACCGCGTTGACGACCGCGCCGAGCGCCGGCGTCGTGCCGCCTTCGCCGCCGCCGCGCAACCCGAGCGGGTTCGACGTCGAGGGCACTTCGCTGAGCTCGGTCACGAACGATGGCAGCGCGTCCGCCCGCGGCAGCGCGTAGTCCATCAACGTCGCGGCGGTGAGCTGACCGGTCGACTCGTCGTACGCGCAGAGCTCCCAGAGCGCCTGGCCGATGCCGGCGGCGATGCCGCCGTGCGCCTGGCCGTGCAAGATCATCGGATTCACCGCGCGTCCGACGTCGTCCACCGTCGTGTGCCGGACGACGTCGACGACGCCCGTGTCGGGATCCACTTCCACTTCGCACACCGCGCAGCCGTACGGATACGACGGCACCGGCATGACCTCGGTGCACGCGCCGGCGAGCGGTTCACCGGCACGAACGGCGGCCGCGGCGGCCTCGAACAGATCGACGGAGCGGTCGGTGCCCTTCACGGTGAACCGGCGACGTGCGAACTCGATGTCCAGCTCCGCGGCCTCGAGGAGCGACGCGGCGATGCGCCGGCCCTTCTCGACGATCTGATCCGAGGCTTTCGCCATGACGACGGCGCCGAGCCGCATCGACCGGCCGGACGCCGTCCCGCCGCCGACCGGCATCAGATCCGTGTCGCCGGTGATGAGCTTCACGTTCCCGTGCTCGACGCCAAACCACTCCGCGATGAGCTGGGGGAAGCTCGTCTCGTGGCCCTGGCCGGCGGACAGCGTGCCGAGGACCACATCGATCCGGCCTTCCGGCCGCACGGTGATCTCGGCGCGCTCGCGCGGATCGCCGGTGTTCAGCTCGATGTAGTGCGCGAAGCCGATGCCGCGGTACCGTCCGCGCCGGCGCGCATCGGCGTGCCGGGACTCGAATCCTTTCCAGTCCGACAGCTCGACCAGGCGATCCAGGGCGGCGGCGTAGTCGCCGCTGTCGTAGACGAGACCCACGGGGTTGCGATACGGCATCGCGCTCGATGCCACCAGGTTCTTCCGCCGCAGCGCGATCCGATCGAAACCGTGCCGTCGCGCGGCGACATCGATGAGCCGCTCGATGACGTACATGATTTCCGGGCGACCGGCGGCGCGATAGGGAAACGTCGGTGCCGTGTTGCTCAGCACGGCGCGGCCGCGCAGCGACGCGGCGGGCACGTGATACACGCTGGTCGAGATCCCGATGCCCTTGGCGAGCGGGATGAAGGAGAGGGTGTGTGCGCCGACGTTGCTCGTGTTGCGCGCGCGGTACGCGAGAAACGTCCCGTTGGCGTCGAGTGCCAGCTCTGCGTGGACTACGAGATCGCGGGCGTGGCAGTCACTGATCAGCGATTCACGACGATCGCCCGTCCACTTCACCGGTCGACGCACGCGCCTGGCCGCCCATCCGACCAGCGGGTACTCGGGATAGCAGGGATTCCGTGTGCCAAAGCTGCCGCCAACTTCGCGCGCGATGACGCGAAGGGATTCCGGCGGCACGCCGAGGACGACTGCGACATCGTTGCGAATCCTCCACGACCCGCCTGATCCCGCGTAGACCGTGTAGCGCCCGGTCGACGCGTCGAAGTCGCCCACGGCGGCGCGCGGCTCCATCGGCACACCGGTCACGCGGTTGATGCGCGTATCGAGGGTGACGACGTGCGCGGCGCGTGCGAACGCGGCGTCCGTCGCGGTGGCATCGCCGGCCGTGGTCTCGACGGCGACATTCGACGCGCACCCATCCCATACGGCGACGGCCCCAGCCGCGACGGCGTCCGTTGACGTGACGACCGCCGGCAGCGGCTCCCACTCCACGGTGACCCGCTCAGCGCCGTCGCGCGCGGCGAACGCCGTCTCGGCGACGACCATCGCGACCGGCTCGCCGACGAAGCGAACGCGATCGACGGGCAGGGGCAGGGGATCCGAGACGAAAAACGGCGAGCCATTGGGACTCTTGAGCGGCACTTCGTGTGGATTCGTGGGCACCGGCCGATGTGACATCGCCTTGAGCCCGTCCGCGACGAGATCCGCGCCCGTCAACACGGCGAGCACACCCGGGCTCGCAAGCGCGGCCGCCATATCGATGCGCACGATCCGTGCATGTGCGTGCGGCGAGCGGACCATCGACGCGTACGCCTGCCCGGGAAGGTTGACGTCGTCCGTGTAACATCCGGCGCCGGTAGTGAGGCGCGCATCTTCCCGGCGACGTACGGGTTTGCCGACGCCTTCCGACACCGAGCGGGAGCGCGAAGCGAGAAACGACACGCCGACTACTTTAACGCGAACCTTGACCAGGATGTGGTGGGTTGACCGGGCCGGCCTATCGTCGTATACGACGAGCGCGGGGCGCGGATCACCGCTACCGGGGGCACTCGTTCAACGAGAGGACGCGCACCGATCGAGGCGCGGTGCCCGTAGACTACCCCCGTGGGAGCCGATCCCGGGCGAGGAGAGACGGAATGGCGGAGTTCGACCTGATTGTCCGTGGTGGCCGTGTGATCGATCCCGCCTCCGGGATCGATGGTCTTCATGACGTCGCGGTAAAAGACGGAACGATTGCGCAGGTGGCGCCTCGGATCGTGGGCACGGCCGCTCGCACGGTCGACGCGCGGAACCAGCTCGTGATCCCCGGCATGATCGACACGCACGGCCACGTCTACCAACACGTCACCGGCGACTTCGGGATGAACCCGGACGAGGTTGGCATTCGCTCGGGCGTGACCGCCGTCGTCGATCAGGGCGGCGCCGCCCCGCTCACCATCCAGGGCTTCCGAAAATTCATCAAGGACCCGGCCGCCACGCGCGTCTATGCCTTCGTCTCGAACTACCTCGTGGGCGGTCTCCTCGGGCATCGTCACGTCGGCCTCTATGGCCCGCACGGGATCAACGTCAGGGAAACGATCAACGCCATCGAGAAGAACCGCGACTTCGTCAAGGGCATCAAGTGTCACGCGGAGGTCGGCGGCTACTCGCGCTGGGGCATCGAGACGTTGCGGTTGGGCAAGGAAGCGTCGCGCGCCACCAAGGTGCCGGTCTACGTGCACCTCGGCCGCCTCTGGGCAGAGGAGAACGGAACGGCGATCGACCCCGACAGCGTCATCCACGAAGCGTTACCGCTCCTCGACCCCGGCGACATCCTCGCGCATCCGTTTACGAAGCATCCCGGCGCGTTCGTGTCGCGCGAGGGCAAGGTGCACCCGCTGATCTTCGAAGCCATCGCGCGCGGCGTCCACATCGATGTCGGCCGCGGCGGCCACATGAGCTTCAACGCCGCGCGCATTGCCATCGACGCCGGCGTCATGCCGTTCACCATTGGCAGTGACATCCACGGCTACACGATCCGGCGTCGCGACGAGAGCAGTGTCTGGGGCGCGGGGGCGTTCGGAGGCGAGCAGGGGCAGCTGACGACCATCGGGGGCACCGGGGCCTTCTCGCTCGTCCAGGTGATGAACGAGCTCATCGCGCTGGGCGTCGGCCTCACCGACGTCATCCGCATGGTGACGGTCAACGCGGCGACCATGCTCGGTTTGACCGACGAGCTGGGCTCGCTGGCGCCGGGACGTGTGGCGGACGTCTCGGTCCTCGCCATCGACGAGGACGACTGGACGCTGCAGGACAGCCTGGGCGTGCGCATCAAGACCGACAAGCGTCTGAGGCCCGTGCTCGCGCTGCGCGCAGGCAAGGTGCATCGTTCGCGGTCGCCGCTGCTGAAGGAGCAGGTCCCCGAGGCGGCGTGACGGCGATGCCCGAAGGCGCGCTCTGATCAGCGCCGCATATCAGCTGCCTCCGAGCGCCTTGCGCATGTCCTCACCCTGCGACTTCCACCACTGGTGCAGGACGGTGATGTCGGTCCCGACGGAGAAGTGCCGGACGCCCATGTCGAGGAAGTACTTCGCCTGATCCGCGGTGGCGATCTCGGCGCGGGGCGGCACGCCCATCCTGATGGCCGTTTCGAACACGCGGCGCTCCACCACTCGTAGCTCCGGCGAATAGCGCTCGCCGGCTCGTCCGATGCCCATCGAGTAGTCGGAGCCGCCCCACTGCACCATGTCGACACCTTTGACGGACAGGACTTTTTCGAGCGTGTCGACCGTCCCCGGCTTCTCGATCATGATCGCCACGACGATGTCGCGCAGGGCCTGGACGTACTCCTTGGTGCCGCCATAGCCCATGTAGGTGAACCGACGGGTGGCCACGCCGTAGGTTCCTCCGTCCTCCGGTGTTTCCGCGCGCACAATGCGCACGCACTCCTGCACGTCGGCGGCGGAGCGACAGTCGGCGAACAGGATACTGTGGAAGCCAGACCCGATCGCCCGTTGCGCGAGGAAGCCCCGCGGCTCCTGGTCGACCTTGAGCTGCATCGACATGTTGTATATGTCTCCGGCTCGAGCGAGGTTGTCGAGGTCGTGCAGGTCGAAGGGGCCGTACTCGCCGACGAACTCGACGTAGTCGTAGAGGCCCGTGTGCCCGATGGCTTCCACGACGGACGGCCACGTGGTGTGAATGTGGGTGGACAGCGTGGGCTTGTTGGACTTCAGGAGCTCGCGCAGCTTGTTGGGTCTCATGTCGTCTCTCCTATCGTTTCCATCCCAGCCAGTCACAGGCGGCCCGGCCCATTACCAGTTCGAGGTCGCGGCCCTTCAACCAGGGCAGCTCTTCGGTGAACAGCGTCACGCACTGACGCCACGGGCAGGGCATGCGCGTGATGTCGGTGCCCCAGAACCAGCGCGCGGGGCCGAAGGCGTCGTAGAGCCGGCGCAGGTTGTCGTGGATGTCGCGAAACGGGTAGGGCTGATCGGAGTAGCTCGGCGCGCCGGTCGCCTTCATCGCGACGTTCGGATACTTCGCGAGCGAGAGCACGTCCGCCAGATTCGCCCACCGCTCACTCGGGCTCGCGTCCCCCCTCGGGCGACCGAGGTGATCGAGGATCAGCTTGAGGTTGGGGTGCCGCTGGGCGACCTCGGCGACCTTCGGCAGAAAGTTCGCCGCCATCATCGCGATCGGCAGGCCGGCCCGCTCCGCTGCCGGCCACAGCCAGTCGACGGTGCCGTCCGTCGGCCACGTGCTCTGGTCCGGCCCGATGAAGGTGAAGCGGCAGCCGAGCATTCCCGTGCGCTGCTTCCACGTGTCGACCAGCGCGCGGCTCTCGGGCTTGTCGAGGGGGAAGTTGCCGAGGATCGCGAACCGGTCGGGATGCGCGCGCGCGGCCTCCATGCAGAGCTCGTTCGCGTTCGGATCC
>Ga0209160_1001349_pt1 | contig 20622 bp, 23 predicted proteins | sample GraSoiAngelo_153_FD_186167 | JGI IMG/M metagenome (GOLD analysis project Ga0209160, IMG submission 186167) | Grasslands soil microbial communities from the Angelo Coastal Reserve, California, USA - 14_1009_12_40cm (SPAdes) (version 2) | ecosystem: Environmental > Terrestrial > Soil > Grasslands ... | reverse complement strand
CGGCGATTCTCCTCCCACACCGTGATCGGCTCGACGAAACTGCCCGTCGTGAAGTCGCAGTAGCGCGTCGCGCCGACACCCGTTCCCTCAATCCGGGCGCGCAGCGGCGCCGCGACGCCGGCCCGGAACAGCCATTCGCGGGGCGGTGGCAGCTCGGGAAACGTGACGACGTGCCGCCAGACGACTGCCGGCGGGGCGTCGATGTCCACCGCCGTGACGACCTCATGTGACGGCGCGGCCTGGCGCGGGCTCGCGAGCACCATGAGCGGCGCGAGCAGGGCCACAAACCCGGCCCGCCCAGGCGGCCCCACGCTCCGCAGCGCAACAGCACGACCGAGGATCGCTCCCGGAAGAGCGAGCACCGCCGCAATCGGGAACGCCATCGCGATACAGACGGCGCCCTCCAACGCGAAGACGAGCATCGCGCCGCCGGCGAGCGCCACGGCGAGAAGCGCCACCTGCATCGTGTGGCGCTCGCTCTGTGCACCCCGAGCATTGAAGACGTAGGCGCTGATGTATCCGATCGTGAAGGGCGTGCCGAGAAACAAGCCGGCCGAGTACATGCGCCGCAGGTACACGCCGATCAGCACCGTGGGAATGGCGATCGCGAGCGCCGCGGCGACGCCCAGCAGTCCGGCTCGGAAGCGGAGGTCCACAGCGGTGGCGCGGGCCGCTGGTGCGCCCCGGTCGGCGCGCGACGGCAGCAGCGCCAACCACAGCATCACCGCGTAGTTCACGCCGGGCACGAAGAAGAGCAGGCACCACCAAGGCGAGCGTCCGGCATCTACGGCCCGGCGCAGGGTCATGCTCACGCCGATCCACAGGAACGGCAGCGTCCACAGAACGAGCGCTGGCGCGAGCCAGGCCGGCGCGCCTCGCAAGAGCTGCTCGCGGAGCACCCACAGGGGGTTCAGATACGTGAGCGGCGTCCACAGGCGGTGAGTGAACGCCCAGACTAGCGCCGCATCCACCGCGTACTTGAACAGCATCAGACCGGCGCCGTGCACCAGATAGGTACGCCGATCGACAAGCTCGTGGAAAGAGAACCAGAGGCGCAGCCAGCGCCCCCCCCTCACGCCTTCGCCTCCTCCAGCTCCTTTTTCCGCACCTCCGCCACTTTCTGCGCCGCGTCCGGCGGGACCTCCTGGTACACGTGGAACTTCGCGCGGTACGTGCCGCGCCCGTGCGTGATCGAGTGCAGCGTCGTGGCGTAGCGGTCCAGCTCGGCCTCGGGGACCAGTGCCTTGACCCTGACCAGGCGGCCGTCGGGCTCGGTGCCGAGGATCTGGCCCCGGCGCGACGACAGATCGCCCATTACGGTGCCCTGGTAGTCGTCCGGCGTCGACACGTCGAGCTCCAGGATCGGCTCGAGCAGCACCGGCCGGCAGTTCGGACTCACGTTTCGAAACGCGAGGATGCCGGCCATCTTGAACGACATTTCGTTCGAGTCCACGTCGTGATAGGACCCGTCGTACAGCTCCACCTTGAAGTCGACGACCGGATAGCCAGCCACGGGACCGCGCGCCGCGGCTTCCTGGATGCCGCGCTCCACCGCCGGGATGTACTGCCGCGGGATGACGCCGCCCACGATCTCGTCCAGGAACTGGAACCCCGATCCCCGCGGCATGGGCGCGATCCGGATCCAGCAGTCGCCGTACTGGCCCCGGCCGCCCGTCTGTTTCTTGTGCTTCCCCTGCCCCTCCGCCCGCGCCTTGAAGGTCTCGCGGTAGGCGATCTTCGGCTTCCCGATCACCGCGTGCACCCCGAACTTGCGGGCCAGCCGACCGACGATGATCTCGAGGTGGCGCTCCCCCAGCCCGCGGATCAGCGTCTGCCCCAGCTCCCCCGAATACTCGTGCTGGAACGTCGGATCCTCCTCGTGCAGCTTGTGCAGCCCGTTCGAGAGCTTTTCCTCTTCGCCGCGCTGCTTCACTTCGATCGCCTCGGTGATCACCGGCTCGGGGAAGGGGATCTTGGGGAGCACGATCGCGTGGTCCTTGGTCGAGAGCGTGTCGTTGGTGTGCGTGTCTCGCAGTTTGGCCACGACGCCGATGTCCCCCGCGTGCAGCTCGGGGATTTCGATCCGATCCTTCCCCCCCGTCACGCAGAGGTGGTTCAGCTTTTCGACCGCCTCGCGCGGCGCGTTGTAGACGTCCTGCCCGTTCTTGACGGTCCCCGAGTACACTCGGAAAAACGTCACGTCGCCCACATGCGGCTCGGAAATCGTCTTGAACACTTGCGCCACGAACCGCCCCGTGTCCTCGGGCTTCAGCGTCACCCGCTCCGCGCTCCCCCACCGCTGCGCTTCCACCGGCGGCCGCTCGTTCGGGGCCGGGATCAGCTCCACGAGCTTCGAGAGCAGGGCGCGCGTCCCGTAGGTCAGCTCGGCGGCGCCGCAGAACAACGGGAACAGCTCGCCTTTCGTCATGCCCGCCTTCATCGCCGCGATCGCCTCGTCGCGCCCGATCTCCTCGCCGCCCAGGTAGCGCTCGAGCAGCGTATCGTCCGTTTCGGCGATGCGCTCGATCAGCTCCTTGGAATAGCGCTCAAACCGGTCCCGGTACTCGGGCGGCACGTCCACCTCCTCGTACTCGCCGGCCTTCGTGCCCTTCTTGTACATGTGGCATTGCTTCGAGAAGAGGTTGATGATCCCGTGGAACTCGGGGCCTTCGCCGACCGGGATCTCCACCGGGATCACCTTGGGTGTGAGCCGCTCTTTGACCTGCCGGTACACCCTCTCGAAGTCGGCGTGCTCCTTGTCCATCAGCGAGACGAAGAACAGGCGCGGGATTGCCCGCTTCTCGCAGTAGTCCCACACCTTTTCGGTGCCGACCTCCACGCCGCCCGTGGCGGAGACGACCACGACCGCCCCGTCGGCCGCGTACACGCCCGCGAGCGCCTCCCCCGTGAAGTCGAGATAGCCCGGCGTGTCGATCAGGTTGAGCTTTACATCCATCCACTCGGCGACCGCAAGGGCGAGATTGATGGAGTACTTGCGTTCGATTTCGTCGGGGGTGTAATCGGTGAGGGCGGTGCCGTCCTTCACGGATCCGTGGCGCTTGCTCGTGCCGGCCACGAACGCGAGGGCGTCGACCAGGGAGGTCTTTCCGCTCGCGCCGTGGCCCACGACCGCCACGTTGCGGATCTCCGGTGTCTTGTACACGCGCATGGGCGCATGCAGCTCCTGCTGGGGATGAGGAGAATATGGAGCCCAAAACAGCAGGGAGGCTAGCCGTTGAAGGCCTGCTCCCTAGTCACTCGCTCCTCCTGACTCCTCGGCAGCCACAGCGCCACCAGTCCACCCAGCAGCATCACCCCTCCCGCGAGGAGGAACGTGCTTCGCTGGCCGAGCCCGTCGTACGCCCAACCAGCGGCGAGCGGGCCGAAGCTGCGGCCCAGCGCGGCGAACGCCTGCGCGGCCCCGAGGATCGTGCCCTGTTCCGTAGGGTCCGCGTAGAGGGACACGAGACCCGACGCGGCGGGTGCGAACAGGCTGTTCGTGAAGGCGAGCGGGACCGTCCAGGCGTACACCAGGAGACTGGTGCCGGCCCACGGCAGCGCCGCGATGCTCACTCCCATCCCGAACAACCCGACGATGAGCAGGGCGCGCGCGCCCGTGTGCCGCTCGATCCGACCGAACAGGAAGCCCTGAACCAGCGCGGCGATCGCACCGATCAGGACGAACAGCCAGCCCAGCTCCCTCGCTCCCCAGGCGAACGCCTTGGCGGTGTGCAGCGGCAGGGCCACGGTGTAGCCCGCGAAGGCGAACGGCGCGAGGAACCATACAAGCATCAGCGGCCGCAGCGGCTTTCGAGCAAGCCCTTCCACCATGTGACCGAAGTCGAACAACGGCCGCGCCGTGCGGTGCTCGACGGCGAGCGACTCCCGCAAGATGGCGCTCGCCGAGAAGAAGTTGACGACCGACAGCCCGGCGGCGATGAGCCCGGGCGCGCGGTGACCCACGTAGTGGTCGGCGAGCCCGCCGATCAGGGGGCCGAGCACGAATCCGATCCCGAACGCGGCCCCGATGACGCCCATACCGCGGGCCCGCTCCACCGGCGACGTGATGTCGGCCATATAGGCCTGCGCCGCCGAGATGTTGCCACTCGCGAACCCGGAGATCACGCGGGCGACGAACAAGACCGCGTACGAAGGGGCGAACGCGAACAAGGCGTAGCCCAGGGCGTTGATCACCATCGTGGTGAGCAAGATTGGTCGGCGGCCGATCCGATCCGACAGCCGGCCGAGTAGCGCCGTCGCCAGGAACTGCATGGCGGAGAAGACGAACACGAGCGCGCCGTAGCCGATCCCCTGCGCCCCGAACCTGAGGGCGTACACCGGCAGGATCGGGATCACGATCCCGAACCCGATGAGGTCGATGAGGACCGTGAAAAAGATGACGGCGAAGCGCGAGCCGGCCGGGCGCGCGGTCACGGGTTGGCCTTGCGCCAGTCGTGCCAGTCGTCGTCGACCGCGTCCGCCAGGCCACGAGCCGAGTCGTAGAGCCAGTGCTTGTCGCGCCGCTTCAAGTCCGCTCGGATGGCGCGGGACCCGGGTGTGCCGAGGTGAACGTTGGCCGTCTCCCAACCCATGGCGGACAACAGCCGTGCTTCGTCGCGTTTGCGTGGGAGCTCGTTCAGCTTGACGCGCGAGCAGTCCGGCGCCAGCCGCCGCACGAGCCAGGCACCGTCCACCCTGACGCACGGATCGGGACAGCGAACGCCGCGACGCAGGATCGCGTCATAGTGGATCTTCTCGGCCAAGGGAGCGAGTGCCTTTGCCTCCCGCGCGACCCGCCCCCCGCGCCACGCGGCGAGCGCGACGAACCGCTGGCGCCCCAGGCTCCCGAGTCCGGCGACGCGATGGACGATCCTCGCCTTGAGTCCGCGCTCGGGGAGAGCCCGTCGGAGCGAGGCCAGCACGGCGGCGGGGATGGGGGATTTCACGGTCGGAAGCGACTCGAGCTTGTCCCAAAAGGACTCCGGATCGTGCAGGCGATACAGCGCCATCTCGCGCAGCGCCGTGTGATGCTCCGCCAGCACGAACGCGTGTCCCCCTCGCTCGAGCGCCTCCCGGTAGCCGTCGAGAATTGCCCCCACCGCTTCCTTGCCGTCGATTTTCAAGTCGTGATATTCGCGCGCGACCAGCGCGCTGGTGGCGAGCCGCACCAGGTCGTTGGTGTACGGCAGCGGCCACGCTTCGTCGAAGTCGTTGACACCCCACACCAACCGCCCCTCCGCGTCGCGCCAGGTGCCGAAGTTCTCCACGTGCAGGTCACCCACGGCCAGCACGGTCGGCGCCGCGGCGACGTCACCCACGAGCGCCCGCCAGCGGGCCGCCCACCGGTAGAACGTGGCGCGGAGGAACGGGAAGATCCCGGCGCTCATCGCGTGATGCTTGAGCTCGAGATCCGGTTCGACGAGGGGAATCCGCTCGGCGAGCCACGCCTCGTAGCGCGTCGTCGCCGCGACGATCCCGATCTCGCTCCGATCTTTCATGGGGGCTACAATCTACACCGCCCCTAACGGATGCGTCCCATGACCATGTGGCACCGCCTCGGCGACAAGCCCGAGCTCCTCCTTCAAGTCCCCACCGTCTTCAAGCTCGACCGCTGGTCGGTTGCCGTTTTTCACCATGACGGTCGGTTCCGCGCGATCGGCAACGCCTGTAACCACAGAGGCGGCCCGCTGTCGGAGGGCCGCCTCCACGGCGAGTTCGTGATGTGCCCCTGGCACGCCTGGGAGTACAGCGTCATCACGGGGAAGGGCCCGGAGGGCTACGACGAGGAGCAGGTCCCGGTCTTCGCGGTCGAGGAGCGGGAAGACGGCGTCTACGTCCAGACGCCACCGGTGATGCCGCGGAGGCTCGTCAAGCACAAGCCCTCGCACCTGCTCGAGGTCCACCCCAAGCCCGCCGGTGCGCCGCCACGTGTGCTGGTCATCTCCACCACCGCGATGGACGACGTGAACCCGCGCTTCTCTACTTCCGACGCGCTGCTCGAGCACGCCCTGGACCAGGCGAAGCGCCGCGGAGCCGATACGCAACACATCAAACTGCGTGATCTCAAGTTCCGTCATTGTGAGGGCAACTACTCGAAGGCGGCGCGCGCCTGTACGTGGCCCTGTGCCATCACCGAGCGCGATCCCGAGGATCAGCTGACGGCAGTCTACGAGGGGCTGGTGCATTGGGCCGACGTCGTATTGATCGGCACGCCCATTCGCTGGGGGAATGCGTCCTCGCTGTATTACAAGATGATCGAGCGCTTGAACTGCGTGCAGAACCAGGTCACCATCCAGGACAAGGTCCTGATCAGGAACAAGGTGGCGGCCTTCATCATCACAGGTGGCCAGGACAACATCCAGGCGGTCGCGGGCGCGATGTTCACCTTCTGGGCCGAGCTCGGCTTCGTGTTTCCTCCGTTCCCCTTCATCGCGCACTCCCGCGGCTGGGATGCGGAGGACATGCAGAACAACGTGCGGCAGGTGCGGACGAGCGACACGCTCAAGGAAGCCTCCAATGAGCTGCTCGACCGTGCCCTCGATTTCTGGAGCATCATCGACCGCCACAAGGCGGAGATGGACAAGCCGATGGAGCGCGCTGGGCGCAAGGCGAACACCCTGCCCGAGCCCGAAGAGATCGAGGAGATGACCGTATGAGCCGTCGCATGGACGTGGCCAAAGCCTATGAGAAGGCGCTGTTCGCAGGGAACCGAACGGAAGCGGGGAGCTACTTCACTGATGACATCGTCTATTGGGTGGCCGGCGCTCCCCGGATCGGCGGCGAATGGCGAGGCCGCGAGGCGGTGCTCGATGCCCTCTGGAACCGCGAGCCCGGACTGGGCGCCGCCGACTGGGGATACGAGGACGTCTGGCGCGATTGGTACGAGGCGGAAGATCGGGTGATCGTGGAGCTGCGCGAGCGCTCGTGGTTGAAGTCCGACCCCAAGGACGTGATGGACCAGCGGACGTGCTGCATCCTTAAGTTTCGGAGCGATCGGATCAGCGAGATTCGGGATTACACGGACAGCCACATTTACGAGGAGTACTTGAAGCGTCACCGCGACGAGTTGCCCAAGTTCAAGCAGCGCTAGCACGTGCGCGTGTGACCCACGTCACGCTGTTAACACTCTCCCCGATAGTAGGGTCTTACCTGCGAACTTCAACCGGGACCAAGTATGCGACGTCATATCGCCCTCTTCGTAGTGCTGGCACTCGGCGCACCCGTGGTGCTCTCGGCCCAGGACTCGAACGAGGTGAAGCACGACCGCAAGGAAGTCCGCCACGACCGCCGTGAGCTGCGCGGCGACCGCAAGGACATCCGCCACGACACCAAGGACATCCGCGAGGACCGCCGGGAGGTACGGCAGGACCTGAAGAACGGTGATACCACCGCGGCACGGCACGAGGCGCGCGACCTGCGGCAGGATCGCCGCGACCGGCGCCACGACGTGCGCGATGCACGTCGGGATCGCAAGGATCTGCGGCAGGATCGGAAGGACGTACACGAGGACCAGAAGAAAGACAGCACGCCGTAACGAGGACAAGCACTACTAGACGCACAGACGCACAGGGGTGAATAGTGAGAGTGAACAGGTAGTCCCATTCACTCTGCTCTGTTCTCCCCTGTGCGTCTGCTGCGTCTGTGCGTCTAGCTCTTTATCGCGTCGAGCTTCTGGTCCCTCCGTCGTGCCACCCAGTAAAGCGGAATCCCGAGCAGCAGTGTCAGCCCGCTCCACGCCCACGCCGTGCCGATCGAGCGCGTCCGCGCGACCCAGCCCCACGCCGTCTGCCCGAGCACCCCACCACTGCTCGCGAACATCGAGTCGAGCGAAATGATCGTCGCCCGCTGGGCCGACGGGATGTGGGCGTTGAGATAGGCCTGCTTCACGGGCAGCGCGAGCCCGACGGCCACGCCGTATAACAGGTACAGCGATACGACCGCGAAAAAGTTCGTCAGCAGGCCGCACGCCACCGCCAGCACCGCCTGGGCCCCCGCCGAGAGCATGAGCAGTCCGGTCCGCGTGCGCACCACGCGAGAGAGCGGCGCGACGCACGCATTACCCACGATCAGGCTCAACCCGACCAGCGCGCTGATCACCCCGTCCACCCACACGAGATTCCGTCCCAATAGGTCGAGGAAGTAGCGCTGCCAGCTGTAGAAGCCGAAGATCATGAAGCTCATCGAGACGAGCGATGCGAGCATCACGGGCCGGACGACCGGATTGTGCAGGCCGTAGGTGAGCCCCTCCACGAAGACACGCCGGAGCTCTGCCGGCACCCGTCGCAGCTGCAACGCCCGCGGGGTGAAGCCGAGCTCCGGCATGCGGAACCACGCCAGCAGGAACAGCGGCACGACGAGGGCGGCCCGCACCAGGTACGGGATGTCGAGGCGAATCTGGCCCAGCAGGCCACCGCCGATCGTCCCGACGAGCATCGCAGCCCCGAACAGCATCTGCCCCCGGGAGAACACGCGCTCGAGCGGCTCATCGTAGCCGCTTGCCTTGAGGGCATCGACCAACCAGGCATCCACGGCGCCCGTGTAGAACGTGTATCCCAGTCCGAGGAACACCGAGACCCACATGAACGCCCAGAATCCACCGCCGCGCCACGCGATGGCCACGTAGAGCAGCGTCGTTACGAACAGCGTGAAGAGGCAGAGCAGCAGCGACACCCGACGTCCGACCGTGTCCGCCACGACTCCCGTGGGGACTTCGAACACCATCGAGCCGAGCGTGAACGCCGCGTTCGTGAGCAACACCTGCTGGATGTCGAGTCCGGCGCCCATCTTGAACAGCGTGTCGATCCCCCAGATCAGCGACATCGCCAGGTTGAACAGCCCCGTGATGGCGAAATAGGTCCGGATGATCGTGTGCGGGCCCGTCTTCACGCCGCCACCACCTGGGTATCGGTCCACGCCTTGAGCGCCGTCGCCGTCAGGATCACGGCACCCCCGAACACGGCCAGCGGGCCCGGCGTCTCACCGTGCGCCAGCCACGCCCATACGGGGCTCAGCACCGGCTCGACCAGCAGGAACAGCGACGCCTCGAGCGCGGGCACCCGGGTGATCGCGCGCGACAGGAACACGTACGCGAGTCCGAGCTGAAACACGCCGAGGTAGATCACGATCAGCCAATCGGTGGCGCGGCCGGCCGCGAGCGGGAGCGCCCCCGGCAGACAGACCAGGAATACGATCAGGTTGCCGCACGCCGCCGCGGCCGCGATGGGTCCGTGGTCCGCGCCGCCCCGGCGGGCCAGCCAACGGTAGCCCGTCACCGTGAATGCCCATGCCAGTGCGCTCCCCGCCGCGAGCACGTTGCCGAGCAAGGGATCCGGCGCGGTCGCGAAATGTCGCTGCCCGCCGACGAACAGCAGGGCGAGGCCAAGAGCCAGCACGCCCATGAAGGCCAGGTCGATCGCCCGCACGCGCTCGCGCAGCAGCCACGGCGCGAGCGCTACGACGAACAGCGGATTCGTCGCCTGGAGGAAAACAGTATTGGCCGCCGTGGTCAGCTTGTTCGCGAACACGAACAGCAGCCCGGCGGCCGCGTAGGCCAGGCCCACGAGCCCCACGTGCCAGCTCCACCGGTGGCGGGCTTCGGGGATCAGCGCGAGGATCGCCAGCATGGCGACGAAAGCCCGAACCGCGGCGATCTGCCACGCGTCGAAACCGCTCCCCTTGATGGCCGCCCCCGCCGTCGAGAAGCACGCGGCCGCAAGCACCAGCTGCAAGCGGGGCCCCACCCTCACGGCAGGCTCGCCCGCAGCCAGTCCCGCGCGATCGTCGCGATATCCCGGTGCTCGACGTCCGCGAGGGCGTTGAGCCGCCGCATCTCGGCGTCCGAGATGCGGCCCGCGAGCTGATCGAGGGCCGTGGCCACTCCCGGGTGCCGTGTGATCGCTGCCTGCCGGATCACCGGCGCAGCTTCGTACGGCGGGAAGTAATGGCGGTCGTCCTCCAACACGACGAGGTCCAGGGCCTGAATCTGGCCGTCCGTCGAGTTGCCGGCGATCACGTCCACCTTCCCCTCCGCGAGCGCCCGATACGTCAGCCCCAGGTCCATCGCGGTGGGTGGGGAAGCGAACCGCAGTCCGTATACGCTCGCGAGCCCCCGGAAGCCGTCGGCGCGCTCCAGGAACTCGTAGCCGAATCCGGCCTTCCAGCGCGGCGCCACGCGCGCCAGGTCGGAGATGCGCGTCAGCCCGTAGCGCGTGGCGTCGCGGCGTCGCACGGTCATGGCGAAGGTGTTGTTGAATCCGAACGGTTTGCCCCAGACGAGCGCGAATCGCTGCGCGTAATCGCGCGCAACGGTGCGATACACGCTGTCGCGATCGGCGACGGGCGCGTGCTTCAACACGGCGGTGTACGCGGTTCCCGTGTACTCGACGTAGAGATCGATCTGGCCCGACGTGATCGCGTGGTGGCACACGAACGTGCCGCCGAGGTGAAAGCGCCGCTCTACGGGGAGCCCCGTGCGCCGCTCGATCTGCTGCGCCACGATCTCGCCCAGCAGATCGGACTCGGTGAAGTTCTTGGAGCCCACCACGATCCGATCGCGCTGGGCGCATCCCGTCAGCAGCAGGGCGACCAGGCCGAGGGACCACCGAGGCCGGCCCGGCGTTCCCCCTCTCCCGAAGGGAGAGGAGGGGGACAGGGGGTGAGGACTCATCTCGCCCGCCACGCGAACCGCCGCTCCGCGACTCCCAGCAGCCCATCCGCCGCGAGCGCCATCAGCGCCGCCGGCAGCGCCCCGGCGAGAATGAGGGTGTCGTCCACGACAGCCACGCCCCGGAAGATGTAGACGCCCAGCCCGCCCGCGCCGATGGCCGCTGCAATGGTCGCCGTGCCGACACTCACGACAGTCGCGACGCGCACGCCTGCCAGGATCACGCCGAAGCCGAGCGGTAGTTCGACCTGCGTGAGCAGCTGCCAGTCGGTCATGCCCATGCCCCGCCCAGCCTCGCGCACCGCCGGGTCCACACCGGCGACCCCCTCGTACGTGTTGCGAACGATGGGCAAGAGCGCGTACAGGACGAGCGCGACGATGGCGGTCCTCGCGCCGATGCCGCCGATGAACGGCAGCGGGATGAGGAATCCGAACAGGGCGAGGCTCGGCACCGTCTGGAACACGTTCGCCATGCCCAGCACGGGGCCCCGCCACGCCGGTCGCCGCGTGAGCAGGACGCCCAGCGGCACTCCGATCACGATCGCCGCACCGGTCGAGATCGCGACCAGATACAGGTGCTGGCCTACGAGTCCCAGGACTTCCTGCGAATTGCGCGAATAGAAGTGCCAGAGATTCACGGTGCCCTCGATGCGCGGCTCGCGCTCACGCGGCTGCCATGAACGCCCGGCATTCCGGGTTATCCGACCGCCGGAACTCGTCGGGCGTGCCGAGAAACGTGAGCCGGCCCTGCAGCATGAGCCCGATGCGGCTGCCGAGCAGCAGGCCCTCCCGCACGTCGTGGGTCACGAAGACCATGCCTTTGCCGAGCCGCCCCTCGAGCGCCGCGAACTCGCGCTGCAGCTCCACCCGGGTGATCGGGTCGAGCGCACCGAAGGGCTCGTCCAGCAGCAGCAGCGGCGGGTCGGCGGCCAGGGCGCGCGCCACCCCGACGCGCTGGCGCTGGCCGCCGGATAGCTCGTGCGGGTAGCGCCCCGCGAAGGTGTCAGGGTCGAGTCCCACGAGCGCCAAGAGCTCGCGCACCCGCGTTGCGATGCGCGCCGGCGGCCAGGCTTCGAGCCGCGGTACGAGCCCCACGTTCCGCTCCACCGTGAAGTGCGGGAACAGCCCCACTTCCTGAATCACGTAGCCGATCCGGCGTCGCAGACGCGTCACCGGCAGGTCGGCGGCGCGCTCCCCCGCGACCCGCACCTCGCCGGAAGTCGGCTCGAGCAGCCGATTGATGAGCTTGAGCGTGGTAGTCTTCCCGGACCCGCTCCTGCCCAGCAGGACGAGCGTCTCTCCCGCGCCCACGGTGAACGACACGTCCCGCACGAGGGACCGGCTCTTTCTCCGCTCCCCCTTTCCCCGTCCCGGCAGGTCGTAGCCTAGACCCTCGACCTCGAGCGGCTTCGTCATGCGGGCGAGACGAGCACCATGAGGAACCGCTGGTCGTCGCTCCGTCCCTGCCAGCGCGCGGCGAGCCCGGCGTCGGAGAGAATCCGGAGGAAGGTGTCCGCGGCGTACTTGTACGAGTGATTCATGGCGAGCCGCTCGCCACGCGCCAGGCGCAGGGCCTCGCCGCCGAGCAGCGCCTCCACGTCCCGGCCCGCCAGGAAATGCTTGGGGATCAGATGCAGGCCGGGGAGGCGCGGATCGTCGGCCGCTTCGAATACCAGCTCGCCATCGGTGTCACGGATGCCGACGGCGTTGAGCGGCGCCCAGGCGAAGCGACGGTTGAGGGGATTGTCGTAGCCGGCGACCGTCGCATCCCCGGCGTAGATCTCGCCGTCTACGAGGAGCGTGTCGCCCGGCCGCAGCAGCCGCGCCAGGTCGCGCGCCTCGACGATGGGATCGAAGGCGCCGAGCGTGTTTCCGATGAGCATGACGAGCCGCGGCGGCGTCTCGGGCTCGGCGGCGAGCGCCTGCAAATGGGTGGGGTTCGTGAAGTCCGCCTTGATCCCCTGCGCCGGGAGGCCCGCGGAGAGCGCGCCGGCGCACGCCATCTCGAGCAGGGCCTGGCTCGTATCCACCGGGACGTAGGACACGCGCACGCCCCGCTCGCGCAGCGCCTCGAGCAGCAGCAGGTCCTTGTCGCCTTGGCCCGCGCCGAGGCTCACGACCTCGAGCGGGGCCACCGGAAACAGGCGCGCCAGCTCGGCACCGGAACGCGCGATCAACGACCGTGAGCGCACGAAGTTGCGATACGCGCCGTCCGAGCACAGGGCCAGCCATGCGCGCACCGAGAGCGGGAACCAATAGAAAAACTTCTCCGGCAGCCGCCTCGCGTGAAACGCGGAAACGAATTCGTCTGCGAGAGCGTTCTCGGTCAGGAGGGCATGTATCGATATCATGAAGCGTTGAGAGTTACCGGTTGACGGGTGTGACGGCAACCCGTAGGATTCTCTGAACGGCCGTCTTCTTGATTCTGTCCTAGCGAAGGAGGATGTATGCAGATCGTCGAGATGCAGGAGCTGGTGCCCAGCTGTCATCGTCCCGAGATCGTCGAGACGGCGGAGCTGGTGCCCACCTGCCACTCCTAACGGGAGTGGTTCAGATGCGCCCGGGGGCCCGGACTGATGTCGGGCCCCCGCTGCGTTTCTTGACCTCCGGACCGAGTCTGGGATTCGGGGCATGGGCGGTGGGCGGCACGGAGTGGGGCGCGGCCGCGGCCGAACCCGAGCGCCTCGCCGCGATCCACCGCGCGCTCGAGCTGGGCGTCACCTTCTTTGACACCGCTCCCACGTACGGCGACGGCACGTCCGAAACCCTGCTGGGCCAGGCGCTCAAGGCCGACCGCGACCGCGTCGCCATCGCCACCAAGGTCGGCCCGCGCGACGACCCCCGCCGCTCGCTCGAAGCATCCCTGCGACGGCTGGCGACCGACTATGTGGACCTGATACAGTTGCACGAAGCGCTCGACGGCTGGGAGCGGCGCCTCGAGCAGCTCCACACGCTGCAGGAAAAAGGCAAGGCGCTGGCGGTCGGCCTCTGCAACGCCAGCTCCCGACAGCTCGCGCAGGCCCTGGAAATAGCGCCCGTGGCCGCCTATCAGGGGCCCTACAACCTGTTCGACCGGGATGTGGAGCAGCGGGAGCTGCCGCTGTGCCGGGAGCGTCGGATCACGTTCCTGGCCTACCGGCCCCTGGCCGCGGGACTCTTGAGCGGGAAGTATCCGACACCCCCGGAGTTCCCCGCCGCCGATCACCGACGCAAGATCTACTGGTTCAAAGGCAGGGAGTTCGAGCGCCGGCGGATGGTGGTCGAGCGGCTCGGCGCGATCGCGCACCGGCTCGACATGCCGCTGTCGGCGCTCGCGCTCGCTTGGGTCCTCGCACAACCGGGCGTCGGTATCGTCCTGGCGGGAGCGCGCAGCCCCGAGCAGGTGGAGCAGAATCTTGCCGGCGCCCGACCCCTCCCACCCGCTGCGCTGGCGGAGGTCGACCGGATCGTGGCGGATGCGTTCCCGTCGGTCCGGGCCACGGAAGCGCTCAAGCAAGAGGCCTCCACCTGGGGCGAGCGCGAGCGTTTCATCGTCCAGCGCCTGGATGGGAAAACCAGCGCGGAGCTGATCGCCGCCCTGTGGACGGACGGTCACGCGACTCCCATGGTTGCAGCGCAAGTCAAGGTATTTTGTGACCAACTCGCGGAGCGCGGGTTAGTAGGGTAGTGCGCAATGCGCAATACGGAACTGATGGTAGGCGCGTTCTATAATCCCCACCTCGGGCGCGAGCTCGCGGTGGCGACCGGCATCGATCATCTCGCGATGGCCGACCCCCCCGCGGCGAGCGATCCGTGGTGGCCGGCGATCAGCGAGCGCTACACCCTCCTGCTCCATGATTACCTGGGGCAGCTCTCCGAACCACTCGACGAACGCTCCATTCAGCGTGCCCGCGCGCTCGCCGAGCTGTACCGCTCACCCTGGGTCGCGGAGCACTTTCAGTGCCTCCACACCGAGGACGGCAGCTACAACCTGAACTATGTGTTCCCGCCGCTCTACACGGAGGAGTTCCTCGCCCGCTTTATCCGCAACGCGTGCGCGCTCCAAGCGCGTCTCGACCAGCCGCTGGTCATGGAGAACATTCCCGGGTTCTTCGACGTGAAGGCGAGCCAGATGCCGGAGCCGATGTGGCTGCGCCGCTTCTTCGAGGCGACAGGCGCCGGCTTCCTGCTCGATCTGCCGCACGTGTGGCTCGAGGCGCACTACCACGATATGGCGCCGGAGCGCTGGCTCGCCGAGTTCCCGCTCGAGCACGTAGTGGAGCTGCATGTCGCGGGCGTCGCGGACGACCGCGACCTCGGGGGCCCGTGGATCGCGCCCGTCGAGCCTTCGGACGAGATGCTGGCCTTCGGGGCACACGCGGTGAGCCGCTGCCCGCGCGCCAAGGCCGTGACCTTTGACGCGTTTGCGCCCTCCCTGACCACCGACGTTCTGTTCCGGACCGTTGAGCGGATTCGAGGCGCCTTGTGAAGGCGATCGCGCTCGCGCTCCTGGCGCTGCTGTCGGCGGACCTGGTGATTCCCGCGGGCACGCGGATCCCTATTCGATTCGTGCAACGGATCACGAGCGGCCGGGACACCGTGGGGACGCAAGTACTGGTGCAGACGATGGGGGCGCTCGTGCAGGATTCCTGCGTCCTGGTCCCGCCCTATGTCCGGGCGAAGGGTCGGATTGTGGTCTCTCGAGGCGGCGGCCGGTGGGGTCGGCACGGCCGGCTCGGGTTGCGATTCGACTCCCTGGAAGTGCGCGCCGGGCATTGGGTCCCGATCTCGGCGGTACTCGACACCCTCGAGTACGCCAAGCCGGGCGCGCTCACCGACTCCGGGCTCGTGTCCAGCGGCAAGACGTCGGTCGGCGGGGTGGGCAGGAAGCTCCTGCCGGCTGGTGTCGCGGCGGCCGTGGACCTCGACGCCATCCCGGTCACCGTGCTCGGCGGGTTCTCGCTCATACGCCGGGGCCCCCCGGTGCGCATCCTCGGGGGTGAGATCGGCGGTATCCGGCTCACCGAGCCGCTCGTTCTCCCGAGTCAGGACCAGTGCGACCCCGTGGCGACCCATCGCGAGCTGACCGAGATGCCGGAGCTGCCCACCTTCGTCCCCCGATCGGAAAACCGCGCGGGGACCGTGCTGGGCGACCCATTCAACGTGCTGATGCTGGGTACGGCTGTCGAGATCGACAGCGCGTTTCGCGCCGCCGGTTGGCTCCCCGCACAGAAGCGGTCCGTCCTCAGCGTCACGCGGGAGGTGACCGCCGCGATCGCGAGCCGGCCGGCGATCACCGCCCCCGTGAGCACGCAGTACTTCGAGGGCCGGCCGCAGGACCTCGCGTACGAGCTGGCGGGTCCGAATGTCCGGATTCGTCATCACATCCGGATCTGGCTGCTCGACAGCCTCTCGCTCGTCTGGGTCGGCGCCGCGAACAAGGACGTCGGGGTGATTTTCAAGCCGTGGGAGCCGCAGGCAACGCATCGTATCGAGTCGCACATCGATTGGGAGCGGGACCGGGTGGTACACGATCTCGAGGCGAGCGGCTGCGGCGATCTGCTGGACTACCTGCGCCTTCCCGGCGCGGTCACCGAGGCACGGAACGTCTCCGGCCAAAAAGTCGTGTCCGACGGCCGAACGGCTGTGGTACGATTGCGTCCCTGCGCTCCGGCGGAGACGCCCTGACCGCCATGCCGAGCGATCGCGCCCTGCAGGACGACGTGATTCGCGCCCTGGCCGACGCGCCTTATCGTGCATCGCACGCCTGGCGGCGCCGGGAGCTCGCTGATCCCGGCCGGGTGGAGCGGTACGCGCGGTTCTTGGCGCGGCATTTCTATTACGAGCGGATCGTCCACTTCTTCAAGTACTCGCGCGCCCTGGCCCGCGTGACGGGCCGCGCGCCGGAAGCGGTCCTCACGTCTCCGGCCTTCGACGCGCTCCTCCCCACGCTGGTGCTCGGCAGCCGGGAGACGGCGATGGTGGTGGCGGGACTCGTGACGGGGCACGTCGCGGCCGGCCGGGTGCCCGTTCCCTACCTGGCGGACCTGCTGCGGTACGAGGAAGCGATGATGGTGGTCGAGGCGGGGCCGCGCGTCTGGCGAGATGGTCGTCCGGCAGAGGGAGCGGGGAGCCTGGAGCGGTACGCTCCCGAGACGGTCGAGGGGACGGTACTGTTGGATCTGGCTTACGACCTTCCCACCGTCCTACCCAAGCTGCTCCAGCCCTGGACGGACGTGCCGCCGGCGCCCGAACGTCGCACGAAGCTGCTCGTGGCGCGGTCGCCGCACGGACGGGTCGCGGTCGCGAAGAGCGATGAGAGCGTGGCGGCGGTGATCGAGCTGGCCGACGGTAAACGCACCCTCGAGGAGCTCGCGCGGGGAGCCGGTTTGCCAGTGGCCGAGCTGCACCAGACGCTCCAGGGACTGGTGGACCTCGGCGCGGTGCGGTTTTCCACTGGGAGCTGAGTGGAAGTCCAGGTCTTCGGGGTCAAAAAGAGCGCCGCCACGCGCGCCGCCCTCCGGTTCTTTGCCGAACGGCGCATCAAATGTCATTTCGTGGACCTGAACGAGCGTGCCGCGTCGCTCGGCGAGCTGCGGCGCTTCGCGCAGAAGTTCGGGGTGCCGGCCCTGATCGACCGGGAGTCGAAGCGCTTCACGGAGCTCGGTCTCAAGTCGGCGCTGCTCTCGGAAGACCGCTGGCTCGAGAAGCTCACGTTGGAGCCCTTGCTCCTCCGGATGCCGCTGGTCCGCCACCAGCAGCAGCTGAGCGTGGGCGCGGCGGAGGAGACCTGGCGGGCCTGGCTCGCCGCCGCGCAAGTATCCCCATAGTTTCCTGATCGTCATGCCAACGGAGCCACCCATGACCACCAAATACGAAAGTGCCGATCTGCTGCTCAAACTGTACGACCTGCGCCGCGAGCCGGTGTTGCGCAAAGCACGGGCCTGGTTCCGAGAGGAATTCCGCCCCCGCACGACGCAGGACGTGCTCGTGGCGTATCGAGGGAAGCGCAGTGCGTATTACCGGATGGTGACCACCTACTGGGGTATGGCCGCCACGCTGGTCCTGCACGGTGCCATAGATGAGCAGATGTTCGCCGATGTGAACGGCGAGCACATTATGGTCTACGCGAGGCTCCGGCCGTTCCTCCCCGAACTGCGGGAACAGCTCAACAACCCGGGCTACCTCGAGAAGCTGGAGCAGGTCATCATGCGGATGCCCGATGCCCAGGCGCGGCTCGCCCGGTTTCCGGGACCCGCCAAGGACAAAGCAGGCACGGCCAAGGGACCGCGGAGGGTCGCATGACCACCGCGGCGATCCCGCGCCCCGAGCCGTCCGAATACGTGCCGTACTATGAGACCTACCTCTCGAAGGTCCCGAAGGGAGACCTCCTGACGCTCCTCGAAGACCAGCGGCGCGAGACCCAGCAGCTGCTCTCCGGCCTGTCCGAGGCCAAGGCCCTGCATCGCTACGCGCCGGGGAAGTGGAGCATCAAAGAGGTGGTCGGCCACCTGATGGACACCGAGCGCGTGTTCTGCTACCGCGCCCTCGCGTTCGGGCGGGCGGACGCGAACCCCCTCCCGGGGTTCGACGAAAAGGCGTGGGTCCCGCCCGGACGCTTCGACGCGCGACCCCTCAAGGACCTCGCGGCGGAGCTCGACGCGGTCCGGCGGGCGACCATCGCACTGTTCTCAGGGCTCGATGCGGACGCCCTGGAGCGCCGCGGGACGGCCAACAACAACCCGATCACGGTGCGGGCGCTCGCCTGGATCATCGTCGGCCACGAGCGCCACCACGTCGGGATCGTGCGGGAGCGTTACCTGGCATGAGCCCGGCGATCTTCCTGTTCCTCGCCGCAGTGGCGGCGCAGGGAGATACCGGCAGCTTCGTCATCCACAACTTTCGATTCGCGAGCGGCGAGGTGCTGCCCGAGCTGCGACTGCACTACCGCACGCTCGGCCAGCCGCGGCGCGATGCCGCTGGTCGGGTGCGCAACGCCGTCCTGGTTCTCCACGGCACGGGCGGGTCGGGCGCGCAGTTCCTGTCACCGCTGTTCGCCGGCGAGCTGTACGGCGCCGGCCAACCGCTCGATACCGCCACGCACTACCTGATCCTGCCCGACAACGTCGGACACGGCCGCTCCTCCAAGCCGAGCGACGGGCTGCGCGCGCGATTCCCGCGCTACGCCTACGAGGACATGGTCACGGCCCAGTACCGCCTCGTCACGGACGGGCTGCACGTGAATCACCTGCTGCTGGTGATGGGCACCTCGATGGGCTGCATGCACAGCTGGCTCTGGGCGGAGCGGTATCCCGACGTCATGGATGGGGTCGTCCCGCTCGCCTGTTTCCCGACGCAGATCGCGGGGCGGAACCGGATGTGGCGCAAGATGATCATCGACGACATCAAGACCGATCCCGACTGGAAGAACGGCGAGTACACGACGCAGCCCCGCGGCCTACGTGCCGCGCTCCAGCTCCTGTTCACCGCCGGTAGCGCACCCCTGGTGCAGCAACGCCTCGGGCCCACCCGAGACTCGGCCGATGCGTACATCACCCGCTGGCTCGACATGCGTTTCGCCGAGACCGACGCCAACGACCTGATGTATCAAGTGGACGCCTCGCGCGATTACGACCCGAGCACCGCACTCGATCGCATCACCGCCCCCGTGCTGGCGATCAACTCGGCAGACGACTTCATCAACCCGCCGGAACTCGGGCTCATGGAGCGTCTGATCCCGAGGGTGAAGCGCGCCCGCTACGTCCTGATTCCCACGAGCGACCGGACGCGAGGCCACGGCACGCACACCGCAGCCGCCGTGTGGAAGGAGTACTTCGGGCCGTTCGTCGCGGCGCTGGAGCGGGCGCGGTGAAAGTCACCATTGGCCAGCGGGCGTCCCGCAGCCTCACGCTCACTTCCGAACACGTGAACACGTTCGCGCAGCTGACGGGCGACCACAATCCGCTCCACTTCGATCCCGAGTTCGCCGCCCGGACCCGGTTCGGCAAGCTGGTCGTGCAAGGGGGGCTCACCACCGGACTGCTGCACGCCCTGGTGGCGATGGACCTCCCGGGGCCGGGCACCGTGTTCCTGAGCCAGAGCTGGAAGTTCACGGCGCCGGTCTACATCGGGGACACGATCACCGCCGAGGCGGAGATCGTGAGCGTGCATGCATCGAAGCCGGTGTGCCAGCTGAAGGTCAGAGTGACCCGGCAAACGGGAGAAACGGTGCTCGAGGGAGAGGCGTGGTGCTACAGGCTCGGCCCCGACGATCGTTAGTGTATCAGCGTCACATCTGCACGACATCGTACGCCGTGCGTGCTGCGCTTCCCGCAAGTGCCATAATCGGCAGTGTGACGAGCGCCATTGCAGGCCGACACCCCTATCGCTTCAGCACCACTTCGATCGCCGAATCGTCGGTAGGCCCGAAGCGACTCGCCGCCTCGTTCTGGCTGTACCAACGCATTTGCAAGACCCGGTCTGCCGGAATGGTCTTCAGGTAGTCGGCACCACCGGCGTTGTGGTCGTTCAGCCAAACCCGAACCGACGCGCCCTGCAGCGGCGCGCTCGGACTCCCCGGAAGCCTGGCGAGCCCGCGCGTCGCGAACCAGCGCGGCCGCAGCTGTTCGACGACCTCGTACGCGTTGGACGCGGTCGAGTTCGCCCGCTCGATCTCTTCTGCCGTCAGAACGTTCGTCTTGCGTTGCCCGTGCAATGGCACGCCAACCGCGAGAGTGGCGAACACGAGCGCGAGTAATCCCTGACGCATTGTCGACATGTGCCCTCCTTCCAACGTGTGAAGCGACGTCTCTACCGGACCATGGTTACCTTGCCGCCAACGTTGCCGCGTGCCACATCCAGGGCATGGACGCGAGTGCCACAGCGTTCCACGCGAGAAACAGGAGCCGCATCTCCCCTGGTGAGTAAGGGCGATCACCCCACAGGAGCAAGACGTCCACGGCGAACCAGGCAGCGCTCGC
>Ga0209160_1001347_pt1 | contig 20625 bp, 16 predicted proteins | sample GraSoiAngelo_153_FD_186167 | JGI IMG/M metagenome (GOLD analysis project Ga0209160, IMG submission 186167) | Grasslands soil microbial communities from the Angelo Coastal Reserve, California, USA - 14_1009_12_40cm (SPAdes) (version 2) | ecosystem: Environmental > Terrestrial > Soil > Grasslands ... | reverse complement strand
CAGGTACGCGTGCAGCCGATGCACGCTTCGAGCAACATCGCGCTCTTCGTTGTGGACCGGGACGACGATGTCGATCATCGGCCTCGGTTCCTCGGCGACGATAGCCCGTCGCCGCGCGGAAAGCGGGACCACCAATCGCGCGCTGAAGTCGTCCGGTTGGGCGGCGACAACTCTCGAGCTCACGACCACACGATCCCGCCGTAGGCTCTAGCCGGGCTGAGAGGCTGCTCAGAGCTTGCTGGGGCCACATTACGGAACTCGAGCCATTTGCGGACGCGGACATTGACGCGCTTGCGATAAGAGACGACTGTCGCGATAAGCGATTGAAATCGAAGCCTTTAGCGCGTCCTTTTCGATTCCGCCGACGGCATCGCAGCCTCCAGACCTGAGAACATCCCGATGGCGACCGCCGCCAGGAGTACCAGCAGCCAATAACCGGGAAACGTGTACAGGCCATTCAGATCAGATGCATCGAAGCTAGTGATCACGTTCCAGGCAATCGCTGCCAGTGTCGAAACCACCACGGATGCCACCGTCACTACCCTGATGACTTGGTCTCGATCGGTCGCGAGCTTCGTACCGAACCCGACCTGCGCGAGTCGATCCTCTGCTTGGTCGTCGAAAACACGTCGTCCCATCCATCCAAGAGGGATAGATACCAACAGAGCGCACGCAAGCCCAAGCCACAACCATCGCTGGCCAGGCACCGTTGCGCGAATTTGCGGGATCTGGAATAAGGGGCTGATCACCACGCCGGTCATGAAAACCGACGCGATAACGACGCTTGCATCAACGATGCGGTGCGCAAGCGTGGGGGGCAAGCCGGCCAGGGCACGTACCTGTACAAGCCACGCCAGGCTGACCGCCAGCTGGACAACTCCCAAGGAGAGCGCTAGCGAAGGCATCGCGCCTTCTACGAACTGCTTGACGTCCGGATTGTTTGGATCCTGGTAGTCACCGGCCATTGCCGCATAGAGAAAGGCCGCAACGATCAGGCAAAACAGGGAACCCAGCATGAAAGCGACCGGACGAGCCATAAACGGATCTACCCAGGACGCAAATTGACCACCAATAGGCCGATGTAGGCCGGTCGTAGGGGACGACGCCCGATATTCACGCAGCTCCCGAGTCAGCAAGAGAACCATTCCTGCGAACATCAACCCCGCCAGCACAGCCGAAAAGGCCGAGAACGCGGCCGAGGATGACACCACACTCCAGGTCAGGTGGCACCCGGTCGTGTCGGATGCGTTGCAAACTGACTGCGCGCTGGAAGCTGACACGTCGTGGCCAGGGAACTGAGGGCTCATATCGCGCCAATGCACCGGTTGCGTCACGCGCACAGGCTACAGCGCCCGTAAGGAGCTTCCGCGTGCTCCCGGGTCAGCCAGATGCGATGCTCGCGAATGGATTACGTGGTCGGCGTCACGGATTCGAACTGCCCCCGTTACGGGTTGCATGCGGTGGCGCTTCCTTTTCATTGCCGCCCCAATCGGGCCAGGACGCTGTAGGCTCTGCGCACCGTGAGACCGCCCCTTGACGGAGGATTTGTCGCGGGCCGAGAAGGCCGGAGGAGATTCCTCATCGATCCCCGTCGCCGGCTCGGTGGTCACGGCCGGGCGCGGCGATTCCTGGTGTCCGATCAGAGCCCTGCAGATGTCGCTCAAGGGGTCTGGCGCGGTTTGGTCTCGGCCCTTCAGCGCCACGCCGTAGAGAACACTCTTGGCGAAATGAGCGCCCAGGACAGGGAGGTCCTCACCCTGGCTTATCTCCAGGGCCATACCAACAGCGAGATCGCGGCGACATTGAGCGTGTCCGAGCGGACAGTCAGGCGACGGTTGTCCATCGCCTTGGCCCACCTCGAAGAGTACGCGCGCCGCTCTGGAGCCTGGATCGCTTCGATCGTGACCACACTTCTCCTCCTGGTCGTCGAACAAGGCACGAGGCTCGGTCGCATCGCAAGCCACGTCCGACCGGAATGGCCCGCCGGAATCGCCGTGGGCGCTCTCGGCGTGGCGGCGGTTGGCCTCGCGGTCGCTGACCACAACCCTGCGACCATCGACCATTCCCGCCCCGCAACCGCTGCTCAGATCGCTGGGTTGCCTGGAGCGATTCACGGCCTCCAGCCGCTGTCGAAGGCTCAGCCCACGGATTCCAACTCAACTCGAGCGGTAACGACCGAATCCGCCGGTCTTCAAACGAGCGGCCCGAAGGGCGCATCTACACAAGCGTCTCGGGATGCTGGCGAAGGTTGCCACGGCAACCCGACCAGCGCGCCGCCCGCGGTTCCGGTGCGATCACACTCATCCGGCGCTCCCGTGACACATCCTTCAGCCGGAGGCTGCGACACCGACTGACTCGATCGAGATCGCCTCTTGCCCCCGGTTTGACTTAAGCAGGTCCAAGCCACGCAAAAAGATGGATCATCTATCGCCGGTGCTCTGGCGATGAGTCGTGCCTATCGCGTCCTGGTGTTTCGAGCAGTCGGCCGTGGTCGAGATTCCCGGCTGCACCTGGTACGCGACGACCTTGTGGCCTCGCTGTGCGGACTCCCAAGAGATGACCTTGCGCCAGCCAGCCAACAGCTGCAGATCGTTTGCCCTGAGTGCATCGATTGGCTGAGGAAGCAGGGTTCGTCCTCGCAATTCAGGAAAGTCTCCCGGCCCGCTGAAGCACAGTAGCCGCATTAGGGAAAGCGCGTAGCTGTCGTCTTTGCGAGCTCAATGGGAGACCGCGAGTTGGTCAAAGGTCTCGTCTCCAGGAGCAGCTCGGCGAGGTGCGACTCTTCCTGTACCCGGTCGTCTTGGGCCAGGGTCCGAGTCACCTGTCCCGGCGCGATTATTTGAGCTCGGGACTCTGCCTACGGTATTCGTCGCGGTGAGGTGACAACAACCTGACAACAGCGGGCGCTCACGTGCCCACCCCGCGGCTCAACCGTTAGCGTTGGTTGCTTGGAGGGAGCTGTCCAGATCGTGCCTGTATGGCGCACGACGGTCCAGCGGCCCACGACGATAATCGATCCGTCGGAGACCGCCTCTGCGCTCCGGTGCGGGGGCTCCATTGGCACGCGCACGGATCCTGGGAGCGCTGCGGAGCTCCCCTCGGCGCTCATTGCCGCGGCGATCGGTCTGGGACCGCCTCGCCGTCGACCTCTTATTCTCCGTCGGGTCCTCCTTGTCTCCCCCTACTCTCCACTGTGATCCCTCGCCTCGTTCGCGTCAAGTGGTGTTAACCGCAAGAGTTCAAGCTCGAATCCCTGTTCTGGAGTGCAACTTAGATCCCCGGAAGCTTCCCGCCTACCAGCCCTCGCGTAGGACGGCCACTCCACGCGCCTCGAGACGGAGCAGGCCACGGTGCACGTCCGATCCGTCGATCAGGCTCGTTCCCGGCTCGTTGATCGGCACCTCGACGGCGACGTCACGGTGATTTAGAAGGAAGAGGATCGATTTTCCTTTTGCGCCCCGCCGCACCGCCTCCACTCCCTGAGGCGTCTCCGCCGCAGGCGTGATACCGGCACGCGAGCACGCGAGTTGAAGCACGCGAGCCGTCGCCATCCCGTCTGGACACGTTCCCATGTAGAAGGCCGACCCACCTTCGTGCTGCCTGGCCGTGATTGCGGGCCGCCCGGCAAGGTCCCCGCTTGCGAAGGTCGCCACAACCTCCGCATCGTTCACCTCGATGTTCTCGCTCCAGAGCGAGCCTCGAGCCAGGAACCCGTCGGCGAACAGCACGCCGACGTCCTGGCCGCTTGGGAGCGGATGGAAGTCCACGACCCTCAGACCAAGAAGGTCCTGGAACGGCTTCGGGTAGCCACCGAGGTGAATGTGATCCCGATCATCCACGATGCCACTGAAGAAGGTCATCAGCACTACGCCGCCTGCCGCGACGAACGCTTCGATGTTCGCTGTCGCCTCGTCTGTCACAAGGTAAAGGCTCGGCGCGAGTACGAGGCGGTATCGGGAGAGGTCGGCGGCCGGATGCGCAAAGTCGACCATCACATTCGCGTCATACAGTGGGCGGTAGAGCGCCTCGATCTGGTCGATTTGACGGACTGCGCTCGAGGGTTTGGACGGCAGCTCCAGAGCCCACCAAGACTCCCAGTCGAAGAGGATCGTAACCTCGGCGTGAGCGCGCGTGTCGCCGACAACGTCCAGACCGCGGAACTCCTTGCCGAGCCTCACCACCTCGTGCCAAGCCGGTGATGACGCAACCGGGCCGTGGGGAACCATGGCGCTGTGGAACTTTTCGGCCCCCGCGCGCGATTGCCGCCACTGGAAGAACATGACGCCATCCGCTCCGCGGGCCAAGGCCTGGTAGCTCCACAGACGCATCAGGCCGGGCGGCTTGGGCGCGTTGACCTCCCGCCAATTCACCCGGTTGGTGGTCTGCTCCATCAGGATCCAGGGTCGGCCACCTCCCAGGGAGCGCATCAAGTCGCCGGCCATCGCCGCTTTCATCGATGACTCCGGATCGGAAGGATCCGGATACGAATCATTGCTGACGACATCCTCGTTCTTCGCCCACTTCCAGTAATCGAGAGGCTTGAAAAAGCTCATGAAGTTGGTAGTCACCGGAATGTCAGGTGTGAGCCGGCTCAGCACTTTGTGCTCGAGTTCGTAGCACTCGAGCAGCGCGTCGGAGGAAAAGCGCATGTAGTCCAGCTGCTGGGACGGATTCGGCCATGTCGGGGTTCGCCGAGGAGGGATGATCTCCTCCCAGTCCGAATAGCGCTGCGACCAGAAATCCGTCCCCCATGCCCGATTGAGGTCGTCTATCGACCCGTATCGTTCCTTCAGCCAGGCGCGAAACCCCTGTGCCGAGACGTCGCAGTAACACGCCGGCACGTGACAGCCGAACTCGTTGCCCACGTGCCACATGGCGAGCGCCGGATGGTGCCCGTACCGTTCGGCGATCGCCTCCACCAGCCGCCCGGCCGCCACGCGATAGACCGGGCTGCTGGGACAGTAGTGCTGCCGGGCGCCATGCCACAGCCGCGTCCCGTCTGCAAGGACCGGCAGCATCTCCGGATGAGCGTGAGATAGCCATGGTGGCGGCGACGCAGTCGCAGTCGCCAAGTTCACGCGCACGCCGCCCTCATGCAGCATGCCCATGATGCGGTCGAGCCAGTCGAAGTCCCACGAGTCGTGATCCGGCTGGATCCGCGACCAGGCGAAGATCGCAAGGCTGACCAGGTTGACTCCGGCCTCCTGCATCAACCGAGCGTCTTCGGCCCATGTCTCCTCGGGCCACTGGTCAGGGTTGTAGTCGCCGCCATAGATGATGTGCGGCAGGGTCGGTAGCGTCGTCAGCCCTTGGTCGAGCCGAGCGTCAGCCCGGCGATGAACTGCTTTTGCAGAAAGATGAAAACGAGAATCGGCGGGATCGCAGCCAGCATCGCACCGGCGGCGATGAGGTTGTCGTTGGTGAAGAACTCGCCCTGCATGTTGTTGAGCGCGCTAGTGATGGGCCGCTTGTTGCCCTCGTTCATCAAGATGAGGGCCCAAAAGAAGTCGTTGTAGATGAAGGTGAACAACAGGGTCGCCATCGCCGCCAGGGCCGGCCGGCAGAGCGGCAGGATGATGTTCCACCAGATCCTCAGGACGTGTGCACCGTCGACGATGGCCGACTCGGTGATCTCCTTCGAGATCGTCTTCATGTAATTGCTCAGCACGAAGGTGGCGAAGCCGGTCTGAAAGACAACGTGGATCAGCGTCACACCGAGATACTGGCCATAGAGAAGGTTGTTGTCGGTGAACAGCGGATACGAGAACTGGCCGAAGTCGATGGACCCGAACATTGGGAGTGGCGTGTTGAGGTAGATGTGGTAGAGGGGGACGATGATGACCTGGGGCGGCAGCAGGTTGCCCGCGGTGAAGATCATCAGGACGGTCAGGTTGAAGCGCCAGCTGAACTGGGTGCAGGCGAACGCGATCATCGAGGCGACGATCAGGGTGAGGATAACCGCCGGCGCGGCGACGACCAGGGTGTTCAGGTAGTAGTACGGCAGGTCGGCCTGAGTCAAGAACGTCTGGTAGTTGACGAGGCTCAGGCCCTCGCTTGGCCACGATAGATAGCCATGCTGGATGGTGTCGCCGACCGGACGCAATGAGGAGTAGACAGCCCAGAACAGGGGGAACACCCAGACGGCGGACATTGCGATCAGGAACGTATGGAGGATCACGCGGCCGGGCCGGAACCGCCTCTGCGCAATGGCCGCCGGTCGGGCAACCGCGGTTGACCGGGCGAGGACGCTCATTGGCTCGTCCGCATCACGCGAGCGAGGAACGCGATGATGGGTCCGAGCGAGATGACGAGCAGGATGACCGCGATCGCCGAGCCCCTACCGACGAGGCTTGCCTCGCTGATGCTGTTATTGGTGATCAGGATCGAAAGCAGCTCCAGGCCGTTCTTGCCCTGGTTGATGATGAATGCGATGTCGAAGGCGCGCAGCGCCTCGATGGCGGTGATCACGGCGATCACCACATTGATCGGCGCCATGACCGGGAAAACGACGCGGAGGAAAGTCTGGACCTCGTTGGCGCCATCGACCTTCGCCGCCTCGCGCAGCGTCGGGTCGACGCTTTTGAGGCCGGCCAGGTAGATGACCATGATGTAGCCGATGTGGCGCCAGCTCGTCGCGATGAGAATTGCGTAGAGGTTCAGATGCGGATTGCCGAGCCAGTCGATGATGTGGCCTGACTTCACGACTCCGAGCGCGTTGTTGATGAATCCCTCGGTCGGGTTGAACTGGAGCTCCCAGATGAAGCCGACTACGACCAGCGACAGGACGACGGGCAAGAAGAAAACGCTCTGATAGATCCGGTTGCCCCGCAGCTCGCGATCGAGTAGGACGGCGAACAAAATCCCGATCGGCGTGGCGATGAAAGTGAGCCAGGCAAGCCAGATGACGTTGTGCATGAAGGCTGGCCAGAACAGTGTGTAGCCCGTGAACAGGAACTGATAGTTATTCAGGCCGATGAAGTTCTGAGATGTCAGGTCGCCGATGCCGTCCCAGTCCGTGAACGAGAGCAGGATCGATGACGCGGTCGGCCACCAGATAAGGATCACGTCGAAGAGCAGCGGGATGCCGACCATGAGCATAAGGACGCGGCGGTCGTAACGGGTCAGGACATGGAACCGTCCGTGCGTCCTGGCCACGAGCTCCCCCGCCTCGGTCGGTTCGGTCCGGGCGGGGGAGGCGCTCGTTGGGCGGGCCACGCTTCAGATCATATTTCCGCGATCACTCGGGAGGCAGCGAGTCCCAGAAGCTCTGCATCTGTCCCTGCAGGCTCGATGTGCTGCCACTCGGATTCGACAGGTACTTCAACAGGAATCCCTGCATGCCGTCGGGCCCTGCGTAGTCCGGCCGCGAATCGCGGTCGAAGAACTGCGTGATTCGTTTTGCGTTGCTGACGATCTGGACCGCCTTCTGGGTCAGCGCCGGGAACTGACTTGTGTCGGTGTCCTTGGCGGTGGGGATCGATCCAGGTGAGCTCTGCCAGTAAATCGACTGCGTCGAACCTTTGGCCATGAACTCGAGGAAAGCCTTGGCCTGGCCGCTGTCAGCGCCGAGCGTGGGTGACTTCTTGCTCATCATGAAGACGTCGATCGGCGCGTCGAGCGCCTTCTCCGCGTCGTACTGGGTGCCGAGGTCGGGGAAGGGGAAGAAATCGAGCTGGTCGAGGTCGGCCTTGCTCCCGCTCGCGGTGAACTCGTCGGAGATGAAAAGGCCGAAGACCATCATTCCCGCCTGCTTGCGCAGCAGCTGGTCCGCTCCCTGTTCCCACTTCAAGCCGGCGAACGCCGGCGAGTAGTACTGGGTGATCTCGCTCCACTTCTTGAAGACGGAAGTTACCCTCGAATCGGTCCACTTCTGCTTGCCGGTCAGCAGCTCGATGTGGAAGTCGTAGCCGTTGAGCCGGAGGTTGATGATGTCGAACGTCCCTTGCGCGGGCCAGCCGTCCTTGTCGGCGAACGCGAGCGGGATCAGCCCATCCTTCTTCATTTGCGCGCACAACGACTTGAAGTCGTCCCAGTTGGTCGGGACCTTGTAGTTGCCGGCGGCGAAAACATCCTTGCGGTAGAAGACGGCCCACGGGTAGTAGTCGGTTGGCACCGCATAGACATGGCCATCGTCACCCTTCACTGAGGCGGCGAACCCTTCTGTGAAGTTGCCCTTCACCGAGCTCCATACGTCATCGATAGGCGCGACGAGTCCCTTGGACGCGAAAAAGCGCATGCGGTGTCCAGAGAACCAGGTGAAGACGTCTTCTGGCGTCCCGCCCAGGTAGGAGGTGATCGTGTTCTGGAACGTGCCGTGGTCGACCGTGTTGACTCGTACCTTGGTGCCGCCGTTCGCTGACGTGAAAGCGCTCACGATGTCCGCCAGACCCTTTTTGACCCCGGGGTCGGAGGCGTTGCTGCCAATGGACACGCTGCCGCCCTTGGCGGTCACGTTCGCCGAGCCGCTCGAGCCGGGCGATCCGCCGCCACAAGCCGCGATGAACGCGGCAAGGCTGCCGTACCCGGCAATCTTCAAGATGTCTCGGCGCGACAGGTCGAGGTTCAGGGGCAGTTCGATCCCGGTGTTGGGAACCATGATCCTGCCCGATGCGGCATGCCGAACCCGTTTGGCCTCGCTTGAATCTCCCATGTAATTCCTCCTGCAAATTCCGGCCCAGCAAGCCGGCGCTGTGGTCCAATCCGTCGGTTTTAAGCGAACCATAACGAATCGGTCAAATTTGTCAACTCTCGGTCACCCAGTTGGTCACTATTGATCGGAATCGATCGATGGCGTACGATCGGCCCCATGCTTGCGGTCGAGCGCCGCCGTCTGATCGCCGAGAATCTCCGCTCTCGCGGCGTCGTCTCGGTCGGCGAGATGGCGGCGGTGCTCGGCACGACGGAGATCACGGTGCGGCGCGACCTCCGGGTGATGGCCAGGGACGGCCTGCTGGTGCGCGCCCACGGCGGCGCGGTGCTGCCGTCGGCCATCGGCCATGAGCCGAGCTATTCGGAAAAAGCGGGTCAGGCCGGCGCGGAGAAGTCATCGATCGCCCGCCTCGCCCTGGACATGATCCGCCCAGGCGATTCGATCCTGGTCGGTCCCGGCACGACAACGCTCGCGCTCGCCAGGTTGCTGGTCGACGCGGCTGAGCTGACTGTGGTCACCAACTCCCTGCTGGTCGCGCAGGCCCTGATGGCAGCGCCGCGGGTCGAGGTCATCCTGACCGGTGGGACGCTCCGGCGCTCGATCCACGCGCTGGTCGGCCCCGCGACCGAGGAATCGGTGAGGGCGCTTCGCGCCTCCACGGCCTTCATCTCGGGCAACGGGTTCACCGCGGAACGAGGCTTGTCGACTCCCAGTCCGCTCGTCGCCGCCACCGACCGCGCGTTCGCCGGCGCGGCGCAGCAGGTGGTCGTCCTTGCCGATCACACGAAAATCGGCCAGGACACCATGTGTCAGACCGTGCCCGTCGGACGGGTTCACACGCTCATCACGGACACCAGGGCCGATCCGATCCTCCTGGAACAGATTCGCTCAGTGGGCGTCGACGTGCGCGTCGCCTAGGCATTTGAGTGAGGCGCTTGCCAAAACCGCGGCCGAAAGCACCCAGAGATCAAGAGCACACCCACTCCGATGGCGTGGAGCGCAGGGAGCTGCGCCTGAAGGACGGTCGATATCTGGTCGCTTACAGTCGCACGGTCCGCCTGGACAACCGTGCCTGAGCTGCGCTTCGATCCGCTTCGTCAGGAATGGGTCGCCTACAACACGGAACGGAACGACCGCACATTCCTTCCCACCGGATCCTGCCCTCTATGCCCGTCGGGTCCGGAAGGCGATTCCGAGATCCCGCTCGACGACTTCGAGGTGGTCGTGTTCGAGAACCGGTTCCCCGCGGTCGGCCATGATCTGCGCGACGGTGACGACCATGCGTCTGGCGCCGGATGCGAGGTCATCGTCTACACGCCGGATCACACGCTGGCTCTCGCTCGGCTTCCCCTGGAACGGATCCGGCTTCTGGTCGACGTCTGGGCGGATCGTTACGAGACACTCGGTGCGCGTCCGGATGTCAGCTACGTCTTCATATTCGAGAACAAGGGCGAAGAGATCGGCGTCACCCTTCACCACCCCCACGGCCAGATCTATGCCCTGCCTTTCATCCCCCCGGTGGCTAACCTCGAGCTTGCCGCGTCGCGCAGGCACCTCGAAGCGACCGGTCAGTGCCTCCACTGCGAGCAAATCCGACGCGAGCTTGCGGGTGAACGCTTGCTGTTCGGAAAGTCGTCCACGGTCGCCTTCGTGCCCCATGCCGCACGCTGGCCCTATGAGGTCCACGTGTATCCGCAACGCCATGTCGCGTCGATCGACGAGCTGAACGTCGCCGAGCGCACCGACCTGGCTGAGGCGCTCCGAGACGTGGCCAATGCGTACGACCACCATTTCGGATTTTCAACTCCGTATGTGATGGCGATGCATCAGGCGCCGACCGATGGCGGGAGCTGGCCGGAAGCTCACCTGCACGTTGAGTTCTATCCGCCCCACCGCCGCGCCGATCGGCTGAAGCATCTTGCCGGTGTCGAGCTGGGCGCCGGCACGTTCGTCAACGACACGCGACCCGAGGAAACCGCCTCGCAGCTCCGCCGGGCGATCGGGGCCACGGACCGGCAGTCGCGATACAGAGCCTGATGCCCGAGTCGAGGGGGCGCGGCGCGGGGGCTGCCCTTCGAACTCCGCACCGCACACCTCAGGGCCGTGATGCCCCGGTTTTAGATCCGGGCCCGGATGACGGAACCTTTGGCGCCGCCGCGGTCAGGCGCTCCAGGCCGGCGAGCAGAGCAACCCGCTCCGTGGGGGATAGCTTTTTCAGCGCTGCTGCCAGACGGTCCAGATCGAGCACGCTGTCAGACGCCACCCGCTCCTGGCCTTTCTTGGTTAACACGATCGACAGTCGCCGCTCGTCATCGGGGTCACGGCGTCGCCGCAGGAATCCCCGGCGCTCGAGGCTCTTGACCTGCTCCGACGCCGAGCTCTTGGGGATGCCCAGGTGATTGGAAACGTCACCGAGAGGGATGCCGCGGACAGCAGGAACGTGGTGGAGGAGCTGGCGCTCGTGCTGGGATAGGTCAGCGGCTTCTGGCTTGAAGAACGCGCGCCACAGACTACTGTACAAAACGTCGAACTGTTCGGCAATCGATTGGTTCGCCATGCCGTACAATTTACTCGATCAGTGCGAAACTCGAAAGGAGGGTTAGGGCAGTGGTGAAGATACAGACGCAGAGAACCATCCCCGCCGCGGCGGCGCGGGTCTGGGAGGTCATCGCCTCGGCGGACCGCCTCCCCGAGTGGTACGCCCGATCTGACAAGGTTGAAGTGCTAGAGGGCGCTGGTCTGGGCCGACGTCAGCGCATCAGCAGCACCTGGCGCGGGCAGGAGTCGGAGGTCGACCAGGTGATCTCCGCGTTCGAGCCGGGTCGCCTGCTCGAATGGCGTCACGAGTCAGAACGGCTCGGGGGTATGCCCGCGCCACGATTCGCCCTGGAAACGGTCGTAAGGATCAAGCTCGAGGCTGACGGACCGGACTCGACTCGGGTCGTTATGGAGTCACGCCAGCGACCCGCCGACGCGGACAAGGAGCAGCAGATACGCGGCAACTCCGAGTATCTCGCGAAGATGTTCGAAACCTCGCTCGAGCGCTTGGAAGAGTTGCTGACGAAAGGGTGATTGGTTTCGTCCAGAGGACCGTCCGGACGTCCATTCGGCTTCGGCTGGGATCATCCATGTGACGGGTTGAAGTTTCCCAGCGCTGTGCGCGGCTAAGCTCGAGCCATGGCCGAGCGTCCTTCATGGAACAGTGAATACATGGGCTCTCCGCCCTGGGATATCGGCCGGCCGCAGCCCGAATTTGTGCGGCTCGCCGACGCGGGCGAGCTGGCGGGCCAGGTCCTCGACGTCGGCTGCGGAACGGGCGAGCAGGTGATGCTCGCGGCGACGCATGGAGCTGAAGCAATGGGGGTGGATATCGCCGAGCTCGCGATCCAGCGGGCCCGGGACAAGGCGGAGGAGCGAGGGATCCATGCGACGTTCCAGGTCGCGGATGCGATGCACCTCGACCGGTTGGGCCGGAAGTTCGACGTCATCACCGACAGCGGCCTGTTTCATGTCTTCAGCGACGACGAGCGTCCGCCTTTCGTCAGCAGCCTGCGGTCAGCCCTGCGGCCCGGCGGTATCTACTACATGATGTGCTTCAGCGATCGGCAGCCTGGCGACTGGGGGCCACGGCGTGTGTCGAAGGCGGAGATCCGTGCTTCATTCGCTGACGGCTGGTCAGTCCGGTCGATCGAGCCCGCGCAGTTCGACATCGCCGTCGGGTCGGAACGGGCGCAGGCTTGGCTCGCCACGATTGAACGCGTCTGAGGTCAGGGCGCTCAGAGGGGTCCTCCCTCGGCGCAATCGTCAACCCCGGCCGCCTCGAGAGATCGACTCAGCCGGCGCCCAATCTCATCGCTGGAGCTCGGCCCGCACGTAGTCGAGGAATTGATTCCTGCGATTGTCGTTCTGGAAGATTCGGAACGAGAAGAGCTGCGCGTCCGCGACAAACTCTGTCTTTGCAGCCTCCAGACGATGACTCAAGGTGACCTCCTGCGCGGCCTGCTTCTCAGCCCGGCGCCTGAGCCCGCGCGCCTGCCGCTCTGCGTTCGACACCTGGCGTGATTTCGTGAAGCTGAGAACGAGCACGCCCAGCCACACCATCATCGTCGTGAAGACGGTGAGTGCCACAGCCTCGAGAATCGCGGCGAGCGCGTCCCCGGCGGTCACCCATAAGAACCAGTAGCGCAGGGCGCCGATGGAGACCAGGCCCACCGTCAGGGCAGCGATCGTCGTGTTTCGCCGCCATCCACCTTTGTAGTGCGTAACCGCCCACATACCAGCCGCCAGCGCACCGATGATGACGGCCGTGATGCCCCAGGTCGGTAAGGCGTCGAGGCCGAAGGTCTGCGCGGCGAGGTTCGCCGGCAGCGCGTCCAGCGCGACGAACAACGTGGCCAGGAACACGCCGACCCCAAAGCTCAGCCGGTGATGCCGGTGCTCGTCGTGGACGCGTGCCATTCGGCCTGCCTCCAGCTCCGCCTCTGCGGCACGTTCGTTCAGGCTCTGGCGCTCGAGCTCCGCCGAGTGCAATCGCTGCGCGTCGGCTTTCAGGTCCTGGAACTCACGTGCTACCCGCGGCTTGGCCAGGAACTCCCTCATCGTCACGATGTATCCGTCAGCTGCCGGCACGTCGATCGGCTGCGGCGCGGCGATTCGTTCGATTGACTCCATGTGTCCTCCTCCGGGTCTACTTGTTCACGACCTGGGCAAGCTGCAGTTGCGTGAGCGCGGCGTCGAGCGCGCTCACCGATTCGGCGCCCGCGTCCTTCGCAACCGTGGTCCAGACTGCCGCCGCGCCGGGGTCCGACAGATTTGCCACCACGAGGGTCACGCCGGCCAGGCTGTGCGGTGGCAGCGACGACGGCCCTGCCTCCGCCCCGCCGAGTACCAGCAAGAGGCGGTGACCTGACAGTCCGGCAAGGGTGCCAATGCCGGCGGCAAGCGAGGCTGAAAGTGCCGTCCCGCTCGTTCCACCGGCCAGACCATTCGACGAGCCGGCCTTGCTTTCCAGCTCGGCCGCGACCTGGGTCTGCCACGGGAGCAGAACCTCATTCGCGCTGGCGCGCCAGGCTGCAACTCGCGACGCGTTTGCCGCGTTGTCCGCGGCCAACGCATGCTCGTACTGAGCGCGCTGATAGTCGGTCGGGTTCTTCGGCTCTTGCGGCAGCCGAATCAGCACCGGTGGGGGAGGTCCGGCCGGCGCCCGGGTGACGAGAAGCAGCGGACTCGGCGCCCCCTTGTCGGGTACCGTCACGTGCTCTCCGGGATGGATCACGCTCCAGTTGCGACCCGCGACCGGACCGAACTGGGGATTGGCCGCCTCGAGGTCGCGGAGGGTGAGGCCATTGGAGATCGCGATCGAGCTCAAGCTGTCGCCGCCGCGCACCACGTAGGTACGCGTGCCTGGCGCAACCATCATGACGACGACCGCTTCATTGGGGCTCGCGCTAGAGCGAATCACGTTCGCGAGCTGCTGCAGCTCGGCCGGCATCTGACCCGAAGATGGATCGACGAGAGCAACGAGTGCCAGGGGAGGCGGCGGCGTGTAAGCCTGCGAATTCGAAAGGGCACCACTCGTGCACCCAGCCACGCTCACCGCGAGCACGCCCGCAAGCGTCCGTGCCCGCTTCACGAACTTCATCCCTCAGCCGCCCTTCTTTCGATCGACAAAACGCGCCGGGGGACGGCGGTACGCGGAAACCGTCTCAATCCTCAGCAAGCTCTAAGCAATCGATCGAGACGAGCAGTTCGGCCGGCAAGGCGGTCCGTTGACGCGCCGTTCTCAACAATCTGGCGGCAGGTTGAAGAGCGTCCAGCGAAAGAAACGATGTGAACGCCGACCTGACGGACGCGTCCAGCGCGCCGGTTGCACCTCTCCTTGCAGGTCGCGGCGCGGGCATGTTGTGGGACTAGATTTTTTAAGGGGCTGCAGAAGCGCGAGTGGCGCAAACTTGTGATCTCTTTTCCGGCCCACGGCGCGTCGAACGCCAGGAGTGCGATGGACTTCAAGCTATCGGATCAGCAAGCTGCGTTCCGCGACCTGATGCGCGACTTCGCACGCAAGAGCATCAGCCCGGTCGCGCGCGAATGGGAGCTCGCGCGCCGCTATCCAGAAGAGATCGTCGACGAGATGAGGGCGATGGGTCTGTTCGGCATGCTTGTGCCTGAGGCTTTCGGAGGGATCTCCATCGACGCGGTCTCGTACTCCATCGTCTTCGAGGAGATCTCCAGGGCCTGGATGGGCGTGGCCGGCATCCTCGGGTCGCATTCACTAGCCACCCTGATGCTCGCGCGCTTTGGGACGGCGGAGCAGCGCGCAAGGTGGCTGCCGGATCTCGCCAGTGGCGAGAAGCGGTCCGGCATCGCTCTGACTGAGCCGCAGGCAGGCAGCGACCTGCAGGGTATCGCCACCGTCGCCCGACGAGTTGGCGATCACTACGTCGTCAACGGCGCAAAGACCTGGATCACCAACGCTCGTCACGCCGATCCGCTTCCCGTGCTCGTCAAGACAGATCCCGAGGCGGAGCCCCGGCATCGCGGCATGACCGTCCTGCTGATCGAACAGGGCACCCCCGGTTTCACGATTGGGAAGGATCTCGACAAACTGGGCTACAACGGACCCGAATCGTCGGAGGTCTTCCTCAGTGATTGCCGGGTCCCGGTCGCGAACGTGCTGGGGGGTGAAGAGGGGCATGGCTTGCAGCAGGCGCTTTCGGCCCTGGAATTCGGACGGGTGAATATCGCGGGCCGGGCCGTAGGCGTCGCACAGGCAAGCCTGGATCGGTCGTTGGCATATGCGCGAGACCGCCACGCTTTCGGCCGGCCCATCGCGGAGTTCCAGGCGATCCAGCTGAAACTGGCGGACATGGCGACCGAGGTCCAGGCTGCGCGCCTGTTGACCTGGTGGGCGGCCTCTGCGCTCGACTCTGGCCGCAGGGCAGACCTCGAGACTGGCATGGCGAAGCTCTACGCGTCGGAGGTATGCATCAAAGCGTCGCTGGATGCCATGCGGATCCACGGGGGGTACGGCTACTCGACGGAATACGAGATCGAGCGGTTCTATCGAGACGCTCCGCTCATGGCGATCGGCGAAGGCACCAACGAGATCCTCCGGACGGTGATCGCTCGACAGCTTGTGCGTGGGGACCAGTTCTGATCAAACCTGCGCCGGCCGGCTCGGGTTAGTCGCTACCTGGTGTCGAGCAGGGTCGCCGCGTTTCCACCGTATACCGCAAAGCGTTCAGCGGCAGACAAACCACACTGTTCGATATCCGCCATCGTCGCTTCAATTGCCGCCGGCGGCCCGAGCGGCATGTCCGTCCCGAACAGGACATGATGGGAACCGAAGAAGTCCACCACACACCGTACGGCATGCCTCGCACCGAACAAGGCGGTGTCAGCGTAAAAGCGTCTGAAGTACTCGAGTGGCGGCCTGGGCAGGCTGTCCTTGACCTGACGGAAGCCCGGACCCATGGCGAGCCGGGCTGAAAAGTGCGGAATCATGCCGGCGCCATGATGCGCGATCAGCTTCAGGCTCGGATGGCGCTCCATGGTGCCGGAGTAGACCAGCCGTGAGAGTGCTGCCGCAGTCTCATATGGCCATCCAATCGACCACCACAACCCGTAATTGGACTCCAGTTCGGTTGGGTAGTCGCGCCAGGTCGCGCTGCGGGTGGGATGCAGCCATATCACCCGGTCCAGCTCTTCGAGGCGGGCGAAGATGGGTTCGAATCGAGGGTGGTCGAGCGGAACGCCTTGAACGTTCGTGAAGACCTGGGCGCCGAGCGCGCCGAGATCTCCAACCGCCCGGTCGAGCTCCCGGAGCGAAGCCTCGGTGTCATTGAGAGGAAGCGCGCAGACAAACCCTATGAACCGGTCGGGATGGGTTCGAACGAGATTGGCCATCTCATCGTTGGCGAGCCGGGCGAACTCGGTGGCGGTCGCAGGCGGCCCGAGTTCCTCGATCGGCGGCACGGCGAGCACCAACACCTGCACGTAATCGTCGAACCGCTCGATCTTTCGCCACCGCGCGTCAAGGTCGGTCAGCGCATCGTCGAAATGAAAGACCCCCTCTCGGTAGTAACGAAGCTGCGGGCTTGAAACGCTTTCGAGGTGCCGCTCGACCTTCTCCAGGTAGCGCCCTGGAAGGACATGCGCGAACGCATCGATCATGCGCATAGGCGGCCCCTTCATCCTCACGCTTCGCCGAACCGAACGGGTGGCTTGGTCGGTCAGGTCATGGCCGGAACTCTGGGCAGCTCCTCGATTGCGGCGTCGATCCGCGACTGCGACAGTTCGATGTCCTCCAGCTTGCCGGCGAAGTAGGCGTCGTAAGCCGACATGTCGAAGTGGCCGTGTCCGGACAGGCCGAACAGGATCGTCCGCTTCTCACCGGCCTCTCTAGCCGCGGCCGCCTCTTCCGCCACGGCCCGCAGAGCGTGGGCTGATTCGGGAGCAGGCAGGAAGCCCTCGGTGCGCGCAAAGCGCACGGCTTCGGCGAAGCATTCGTTCTGCTTGTAAGCGCGTGCCTCGACGACCTTGTGGTCGACCAGCGCGCACAGCGACGGCGCATCGCCGTGATACCGGAGGCCGCCGGAATGAATCCGATCCGGGATGAAGCTGTGGCCGAGCGTGAACATCTTCACGACCGGGCCCATGCCAACCGCGTCGCCAAAGTCGTACGCGTACACACCGCGGGTCAGAGTCGGACATGCGGCAGGCTCGGCGGCGACAAAGCGAGTGTCGGGGTGTCGGCCCTTGAGGCGGTCGCCGATAAATGGGTAGGTCAGGCCGGCGAAGTTGGAACCGCCTCCGACGCAAGCGATCACCACATCGGGGTACTCGCCCGCCATCTCCATCTGCTTCTTGGCCTCGAGACCCATCACCGTCTGGTGGAGCAGGACGTGGTTGACCACCGACCCGAGCGAGTACTTGGCGTCGTCGTGCGTGGCGGCGTCCTCGACCGCTTCCGATATCGCGATGCCCAGGCTGCCGGGCGAATCCGGGTCTTCTTTCAAGATGCCGCGACCGGCGTTGGTCAGCTCGGTCGGGGAGGCGTACACGGTCGCTCCCCAGGTTTCCATCATCGCCCGCCGGTAGGGCTTTTGCTCGTAAGACACCTTGACCATGTACACCGTGACCTCGAGGCCGAACAGCGCGCCCGCAAACGCCAGCGCCGAGCCCCACTGACCGGCGCCGGTCTCGGTGGTCAGCCGCCTCACGCCCTCCTGGGCGTTGTAGTAGGCCTGCGCCACCGCTGTGTTCGGCTTGTGCGAACCCGCGGGAGAGACGCCTTCGTACTTGAAGTAGATGTGCGCCGGCGTGTCCAGCGCCTTCTCGAGGCGATCGGCCCGATAGACCGGGCTCGGACGCCAGATCCGGTAGATCTCGCGAACCTGGTCCGGGATCTCGATCCACGGTTCGGCCGATACCTCCTGGGCGATGATCGCCTGGGGAAAGAGCGGCGCGAGGTCGGCCGGGCCCATCGGCTTGAGCGTCGCCGGATGCAGGTACGGCGCTGGCGGCGCCGGCATGTCGGGCAGGATGTTGTACCAGCGCTCGGGGATGTCGCTCTCGTCGAGAAGGATCTTCTTGGTCACGGCTCCCAGCCTCCTGAATCCGAGCCGAAGGTGCCTCGCCGAAAAGCGTAGCGCTAGAGGGTCGGCCCTGGCCGCCAGCGACGGTGGCGCTCTTTCGCGGCGCCTCGGAGCAGCTCCAGGCGAGGCCGCGGGCCGTCGGTGCGGCCGGAGGGCGGCTTTCTGCTTCCACGCTGAAACTGCACCGGCCAGTCGACCGCAACGTCCTGGTCGGCGGCCGCATGAAGCGTCCAGGCCGGGTCGTACAGGTGAGCCCGCCCGAGCGCGCAGAGGTCGGCGCGGCCGGCCAGGATGATGCTGTTCACGTCGTCGTAGCCGCTGATCGCGCCGACCGCGATCGTCGCCAGCCCGGTCGCGTTTCGAATCCGGTCCGCAAAGGGCGTCTGGTAGCTGCGGCCAAAGCTCGGCTGCTCGTCGGCGACGGTCTGGCCGGTGGACACGTCGATCGCATCTACCCCGTGCGCCGCGAAAGCGCGCGCAACCTCGACCGAGTCTTCATGGGTGAGCCCCCCTTCATACCAGTCCACCGCTGACACGCGGACGCTCATCGGCTTGGCTGCGGGCCACTCGGCGCGCATCGCGTCGAACACCTCGAGCGGGTAGCGAAGCCGGTTCTCGAGGCTGCCGCCGTACTCATCGCGACGCACGTTGGTCAACGGCGAGATGAAGCTGGCCAGCAGGTAGCCATGTGCGCAGTGCAGCTCGAGGAGATCGAAACCGGCGCGCACCGCCATTCGAGTCGCCGCGACGAACTGGTCCTTGACGAGCTCCAGGTCGGCGCGAGTCATCTCGCGGGGAATCTGGCTGACGGGCAGGTAGGGGAGAGGCGAAGGCGCGATCAGCCCCCAGTTATCGGACTCCAGCGGCTCGTCCATGCCTTCCCACATGAGCTTGGTCGAACCCTTGCGCCCGGAATGTCCGAGCTGGATTCCGATCTTCGTGGGGCTGTTCCCGTGCACGAAGTCGACCAGCCGCGTGAACGCAGCCTCGTGCTCGGGCCTGTACATGCCGGCGCAGCCCGGTGTGATGCGACCTTCGCGCGACACGCAAACCATCTCTGTCATGACCAGCGCCGCGCCGCCCAGCGCCTTGCTGCCCAGGTGCACGAGGTGGAAGTCGCCGATGAGCCCGTCGACTGCGGCGTACATGTCCATCGGCGAGACGATCACGCGGTTGGCCAGCTCGAGGTCGCGCAGCTGGAACGGAGCGAACATCGGCGGCACCGCCGGCCCGCCTTTGTTGAACCAGCGGTCGACCTCGGCCACGAACTCAGGATCGCGCGTCTTGAGATTCCAATAGGTCACGCGCCGGCTTCGAGTGAGCAGGTTGAAGGCGAGCTGGAGCGGTTCCTGGCGCGTGTACTGCGAGATGTTTTCGAACCACTCGAGGCTTGCCTGCGCGGCTCGCTGCGCGCTCTCGACCACCGGCCGTCGCTCGGCCTCGTAAGCGACCAGGGCCGCATCGACGCTCGGGTTCTCGTGCAGGCACGCCGCCAGCGCAAGCGCGTCCTCCATCGCGAGCTTGGTTCCTGAACCGATCGAAAAATGCGCTGTGTGGGCGGCGTCTCCGATCAAGAGCAGGTTGCCCTGCCGCCAGGATCGAGTGCGCAACGTGGCAAAGCGGATCCACCGGCTGTTGTTACCGAGCAGGGACTCTCCATGCAGCGCGTCTGCGAACACCTCGGCGCAGAACGCCATCCCCGCCTCGTCGCTCTCACCTGGATTCCAGGAGCGGGTCGATGCGTCGGTCTGACCGCTGCGCGTCCAGCTGCCCTCCTCGAGCTCGACGATGAACGTGCTCATCTTGTCGCTGTACGGATACGCGTGGGCCTGCACGGTTCCGATGTCCGTTTCCGCGATGAAGAACTTGAACGCCTCGAAGACCAGGGGCGTGCCCAGCCACATGTAGCGTGCGTGCCGCACGTCGAGCGACGGCTCGAACACCTCGGCGCACGCGTTTCGGGTCAAGCTGTTGACGCCGTCGGCCGCGACGACGAGGTCACATGTGGTGCGCAGCCGCTCCAGTGGCGGAGCCGGTTGGCGGTAGTGGATGGTCACGCCCGCCTCTTCGCATCTCTCGCGCAGGATTGCGAGCAGCCTCTGCCGGCTGATTGCCGCAAACGCGTGCCCTCCCGAGGTGAGGACCTGGCCGCGGTAGTGAATGTCGATGTCGTCCCAGATCGCAAAGTCTTTGGAGAGCCGCTCGTAGAAAGCCGCGTCCGCGTTTTCGATTCCTCCGAGCGTCTCGTCTGAAAACACGACCCCGAACCCGAACGTGTCGTCTGCTGCATTCCTTTCCCAGACCTCGATCCTGTGGCTCGGGTTCAGAAGCTTGACCAGAGTCGCCAGGTAGAGCCCTGCCGGCCCCCCGCCGATGATC